>Ga0210383_10002900_pt1 | contig 15461 bp, 11 predicted proteins | sample IncBWC14OmetaG_FD_160072 | JGI IMG/M metagenome (GOLD analysis project Ga0210383, IMG submission 160072) | Forest soil microbial communities from Barre Woods Harvard Forest LTER site, Petersham, Massachusetts, United States - Inc-BW-C-14-O ...
TAACACTTCTCAATCCGCCGTCCTTCGATGAGCGTTTCTCCTGGCTCGGGAAGTGGCGGTTCTGCGGCACGCACTGTTTCCGGTTCTTGCCGGGCCGAGGTTTCGGCAGGCGCGGCTCCGGAGAGTTCGTCCATGAGCCGCTGCCAAGCCTCTTCCGGGAGCTCGTCGAACAATCGTATCCGGTCGTCGGGGTTGATTTTGTCAATCAGGGCCCGCATGTCTCCTGCTGGCAGCGAATGCAGCAGAACGTATTGGTGATAGTAGGGAAATTGAGCGACCAGGGAGGCTGCGAGATCCAGGGGCAATTGGCGGAATAAGGATTGTTGCTGTTCGAAAGCAAGTTCACCCAATGCGTTAGCCGCCTGTACTGGATCGGAAGTCTGCAGCAAAGCGATAGCCTCGTTCCAACGGACCTGCGAAACCGCATCCCGAAGCTGGTCAGTGATTGGTGAACTCATCGCCACTCAAGACTCCAGAATCAAATTACAACCAATTGGTCGGCGATGGCTAGTCGTGTTTTTGGGCGAGTTGCTGTGGCCAACTCGACTCGGAGCCGGGTCCCGGGAGTGGGAATATCCTGCCGAGTGATTTTTCACTGGGCAAGATGTTTCCGGATTTCGGCGGGCATTAAATTCTGTTCGTCGTGACTTAGCGCGAAAAACACTGCGTCTGCAACAATTTGTGTCCGTCGAGTCGCCGCGTCGAAACGGTCGGCAGCGTGCTTCTCTCCTCGCGGAGAGAAACAACGTGGACAGCGGATATTATGCAGCGTGCGCGGGTTTACGGGCGCAAACCCAGGCTCTCGAACTGATCGCCAGCAACGTGGCCAACATCAGCACGACGGGATAGCCGGAGATGAAGATGACCTTGAGTTCCCGACACACGCTGCGTAGGTCGTTCGCCAAGTCCCGGCCATTCTGTCCAGGCAACACGACATCTGTCAGTAGCAACTTCACAATGGTTTTGTATTGGTAGAATGCGCTTGCCGCTTCCGTGGCGTTTCGAGTTTTCAGCACGCGATAGCCCGCGGACTCCAGAATCTCGCAAGTTACCTCGCGCAAGAACGCCTCGTCCTCGACCAGCAGAATGGTTCCCCGGCCCCGCGGGGGGGCGTTGTCGGTCACCGCCGAGAGAGAGTTCAGGATCATTTCCGGGGAAGGTTGCGTATGACTCACGTAGTTCATCCTCCTAACACGAAAACATTCAAGCACCCGACTCGCCATCGGCAATGCTGCGCACGCGAACCGGACAGATGTATATTGCACTGTGAGTTGCGGCCACCGGAGAATTCAGCGGACGCGAGGAACGCCTGAAAACAAGTGTCGATACCCATCTCGGGAGGAAGTGGGCGAAATTATCGGGAATGCTTCCTGAAATGAATCAGCACGCGCTTGGCGTGTTTATCGAGATCGTGTCAGCAGCGTCTGATCGGGATCGAGTACGGCTTTTCGTGCTCCCGGTGCTGCACTCACATGAAACGCAGTCTCTGGTCCGTCGGCGAACACCTGCCCGAGCAGAACCATTTTGCCGCCGACCGATGCGTACAGAGGGACCGAGGTCACCAGATTATCCGGCGCATCCTTTTGCAAGATCACACCACTGATTGTGGTTGACCCGGGGTTGTCGGAATATTTTACGCCGTGCAATTCAAGGCGCGGAATTGCAGTTCCATTCACCCATCCTTCGTAGAACCACTCGAGCGACTTGTGGTGCTCGTACCACAAGGATGGCGGCAACTCCTCCTCAAACGCCTGCAACAACTCGCGGGTTGTGATCGGTTTTCCCTGGTAGCGTTCCCTGAGCCGGCGGAGTACACGCACGAAAGGCTCATCCGTTTGCCCAGCCTTGCCATTGCCATGCGCCCGGGCGGAGCTTGTCCGCTCTGCATCGCGCATCATGACACGCAACATGTGAAACAGCCAAGTGCCGCGCCCATAGCTGATGGCTTCGTAGCCGTTGGGGAATTGGGAACAAGAAAGCCGAGTGCCCAGAGTTACCGGGCCATCCTCCATCAGCCGCACCTCTGCTTTGTTTTTCTCCAGCAGATCGTCCTTGAACTTCTCCATTACCGCACGAAATTGTGCAGGATTCTCTGTTTCAAGCACCATCATCGAACTGTAATTCGCCAAAGCTTCCACGATCCACTGGTCGCGATATCCGCTCCACATGACTAGATCGCCCCACCACTGGTGAGCGGTCTCATGGGCGATCACCTGGCTGATGAGCGTCCGCTCAAGCTGAGTCAAATGCAGCTCTGATTTTTCCTCTGCGGTAAGGAAAGCCATACTGGAGAGAAAGACCAACCCAGGCCAACCTTGACTCAGTCCGCCTGGCATTTGGACTAGCTTCAGATCGCTATAAGGGAAGGGGCCGAAGCGGTGTGAGAAAAACTCAATGGCATGGGCAGAAGTGGCGGCAACCATTTGCGCATTTCGCGCAGGGGAAGGCGCTGAAGGCGCGACCGTCCCAGGCAGCCGGGATAAGCCCGGGCCGGGCGCATTCGGAATCATACCGCTGACCGCCGGCTTCGGAAATCCGCGTTCCATGCTCGAGGTTGCATAGGCCTCCACCGTGACCTCTCCAGCGTGTGCCGCCACCCGCTCATATTTCCCCAGGTCGAATCCGGCGATGGGGATAGGCCGTTCGGAAACCCATCGGCTCACTTGTTCCCCAGCCATGGAAATTGTGCCGGTGCTGGGATCGCCAGGACTTGAAGAAGATTCCGTTTCGGTCCGCTTTCCGGTAGCGACCAACGTCCAACCGGCCGGGTAGCGAAATTCCAAGTCGAAGTTGGACATGACCAGCCCGCGGTTTGGATACCACGTGCCTCGTGCGCCAACATAAAGCAACCCCTTTCCCGCCTCTGAGAGCACTTCGCCGCCATAGACAAAGCGCAGTTCCAGCTTTTGTCCAGTCCGCAAGGGCTGTGGGAATACAACGGCGACCAGATCGTTCCCTTGGCGCGCCCGTTGGGTGCCCTCGACAGCCGGATTGTGAATGAATTCGACTGGATGACCGTCCGCTTGCACTTGCGTGATCTGAAGCGATCGCGACAATTCAAACGCGACTGCCCGCTGGCCGCCCCGTCGCACTTCCAATTGCAGGAGCGCTTCCGCATCGATTTGCGTGGGCGGCTTTATGGCCACACGAATCTTGTAGTGGGGTATCGCGATCGTGTCAGCGTTGCCACCCTCGCTAAGGGTTGCGTTTACGGCTTCCATGCTGCCGTTGGTTTTTGAGGAGGAGAACGAAGTCCAGACATCGTAGTAGCTCGCGCCCTCGACCGTCTTCAATTGTCCGGCCGAAATCTGCTCAGGTGCGTACGAATCGAAATAAAGATCGAAAGTCCCCAGTCTCAGCCCTTGCAAACGGACGTGCAGAAACTGGTCCTCTTCGTCTGAGGATCCGGCTGGCGGCGCAGAAGCTTCGACCGCAGGCCCGGGAGCCGGCAGAAACCTGCTTAAAGTCATCAACAGGCGCAGCGCATCGCCCTCTGCGAGGTTCTGTGCAGTCTGATTCCACTGCTGCACAAACGCCTCGGCGTCATCCGATGGCACCAGCGACGGCCTCAACTGGGCATAGGTATCGTCATTGAATCGGAAATATGCGCTTACAAACCTTTCTTCGAGGATGGCTCCGCCGGTGAACAAGGCCATCGATGCGCGCTCGTACTGGTTGGGAGGAGACAACAAGATGTCTCCATCTCCCTCAAAAAAGGCGCCCGTGACCCGGCCAGCGACATCCTCGGTGAATGCGATGGTGCCGTCATTCACAGTGATGTGGAATGCCGCCCGATCGATGGAGACATCGCGCAGGCGAAAGACGCGTTGTTTGCTTAGGCTCACCGTGCGCAATTGTCGGTAGAGGTTCTCGGCGGAATTGAGAGGCGGAGGAGTTCCTCCCACCACTTTCGCGCCGGGCATGTCCGTAGACTTCGCCGCGCCCTGGCTCCAGCACGGCGTCACCGCCGCTGAGACCAGTAGCAGCCAGGCTATTGGTAGCAGATGTCTCCGCATGGTTGAGATTACTCTGGTCACCTACGCCTGCCACTTCCTATCTTCTAGAATGCGCCTTAGTGCGAACGCCTGTCATCTACACCTTCTTTATAGCTCTAGTGTTGGCCGCGGCTGCGGTCTGCGCATCCGCGGAAGCGATTCATCTCAAGAACGGCCGCACCATCTGGGCTGACCACGTCCGCGACACTGGTACCCACATCGAGTACGACCTCGGCGATAACACTTACGCGATTCCTAAATCGCTCGTGGACCGGGTTGATGCCGGCGAAGCGCCTCCTGTGTACGTCCCGTCGGAAGGAAGCGCCAAGGAAGCGCACGCTCTGCCGGAGTTTGCGCCGACCGATAATCTGAAAAATGACCCGGCGCTCATTGCCAAAGTAATCCAGGACGGTCGGGTCGATGCCGATGCGCTCTCCGCTCTCGAACAAGCCGGGAACGGCCCCGCGACCGCTGCCGGCTACTTCATCGCAGGCAAGCATGAGTTCGATCACGGAAATGTCACCCAGGCACGCACCTACTTCGAAGCCGCTTTGCGTTACGATTCCCAGAACCCCACCATCCTGAACTACTATGCCGCGCTACTAGTAAGAACCGGAAATGCCCCTGAAGCGTTGCCTTATGCCGAGCGCGCCGTCCGCGCAGCTCCAGACTCGCCCGATGCGCTCACGGTTCTCGGATACGTCCAGTTTGCCGCCGACCACACTGCGGACGCCGTGCGGACCTGGAAGCACTCACTCGAACTCCGTCCCGATGCCACGGTGCAGAAATACCTCGAGAAAGCGCAGCGCGACTCCACGGCCGAGGCCAACTACACGCAGCACGAAAGCAGCCACTTCACGCTGAAATATGAAGGCAAGCAGACCTCGGAAACCCTGCGCGGACAGCTGGTCGCAACCCTCGAGTCAGAATACGACGATCTGGTGCGTGAGCTCGGCATCGCTCCCCGCAACAGCATTCCGGTCGTGCTTTATACCGAACAGTCGTTCTTTGATGTAACCCAGGCGCCCTCATGGAGTGGAGCGGTTTATGACGGAAAGCTGCGCATCCCAATCAACGGCCTGACTTCGGTGACGCCCGAACTGGCGCGCGTGCTTAAACACGAACTCGCACACTCCTTTATCAGCCAGCTTTCCGGCGGACGCTGCCCGCAATGGCTCAATGAGGGCATTGCCCAGGCCGTCGAACCCAAGCGGCTATCGCATGGGCAGCTTTTGGCTGAGCTCTTCCGCACGCAGCATGAGATTCCACTCAACGCCCTGGAAGGCAGTTTCATGCAGTTCTCCGGAGCGCAGGCAACGATCGCATATGAAGAATCACTAGCGGCGGTGCAGTACATCAGCGATACCTACGGCATGAGTGATCTGCAACGAATCCTCGAAAGGCTCGGACAAGGCAGTTCGACCGAAGCCGCTTTGCGGGCCACCATCCACTCCGACTACGGCCACCTTGAGTCTGAAGTCGGAAAATATGTGATCAGCAAATATGGGAATTAGGAGCGACGCCGTCGGCGGTGGCGGCCTGACAGATCCGGAAAATTAACATTCATTTGACAAACCATCGCGCTTCCGTCCGTAATATATCTCGCAATGCCACAAGATCCCCTGGTCATTGAAGATTTCCCTGGTTCCAAGGATGGGCAACGTATTCTCCGCCTCCGCGGCCCGTTGGTCATCGCGACCCTATTCGACTTCCAGGCCAGGGTACGGGCGGACAATTCCCGCGCCCTCATCATCGACCTCACCAGCGTCCCCTATGTGGATTCCGCTGGCATCGGCGCGTTGGTGGGTGCCTATGTCACGCACCAAAAAGACGGGCGCGCTCTCGCGCTGGTTGGCGTGAGCGATCGAGTGCACAACGCACTCCAAGTCACGCGTGTGGACCACTTCTTCCGCTTCTTCAACACTCCTGAAGACGCCGAAAGCGCAACTTAGACACGGCCCTGTGTCTGAACCCGAGACCTTTTCGCGAGACTTAAGTCTAATTGTGGGTGAGAGGAACTCACGCAGGTGGGCGCATTTAATGATCCATCGCTCATAGGTGTTTGACTCGCCTCGCGATGCAACCTAAGATGACGCTTCGGTCAACTTTTTTGATGATCGCTCAACCTTGATCTCGCAAAATATGATCTGGCAAGCATGATCTGACAAGAATGATCGGCCAAACCATCTCGCACTACCGCGTCACCGGCCGCCTGGGCAGCGGTGGGATGGGAATTGTCTATGAAGCTCAGGATCTCACTCTCGGCCGCCGCGTGGCCTTGAAGTTCCTGCCACCACAACTGGCCCGTGATGCCTCCGCCCTCGACCGCTTCTTGCTGGAAGCGCGCTCCGCCTCGGCCCTGAATCACCCCAACATTTGCACCATCTATGCCGTCGAAAACGATGGGGACCAGTCGTTTATTGCGATGGAGTTGCTCGAAGGCCAGAGCCTCGACACCAAGCTTTCCGGTGGTCCGCTGTCGCTGCAGCGTTTGCTCGACCTCGGCATTCAGCTGGCGGACGCGCTCGATGCGGCACACGCCAAGGGCATCGTCCACCGTGACATCAAACCAGCGAACATTTTTATCACCCTGCGGGGTCCGGTGAAGGTATTGGACTTCGGCCTCGCCAAGCTGACGCGCGCAACCGAAACCGCCGCCCAGACAATTGGCGTCACGCAGGACGGTCTTCGCACCGCGAGCCTGACCAACCCAGGCAGCACGGTGGGCACGGTTGCCTATATGTCGCCAGAGCAGGCCCGCGGCGAAGAACTCGATCCGCGGACCGACCTGTTCTCGCTGGGTGTGGTCATCTATCAGAGCGCGACCGGAAGCCTGCCGTTTCCCGGCAGTACCTCGGCCGTAATCTTCAACGCCATCCTGGAACGTGATCCCGTCCCTGCGGCACAACTCAATCCCCAACTTCCACCCAAGCTTCAGGAGATTATCGACAAACTGCTGGAGAAAGATCGCGACCTGCGCTATCAGTCCGCCGCGGATTTGCGAGGCGACCTTAAACGTCTCAAGCGGGACACCGAATCCGGCCGCAAAACCGCGCAGACGCAGCCATCCACATCAGTCGCTGCTTCGCCCAATGAGGCTACGCCCGCTCCGCCGGTTTCCAGCAGCTCCGTCGTCGTTACAGCCGCGCGCCAGCATAAACTCGGAACCGGCGTCATTACACTCATCGTCATCGTCCTGCTCGTGGCGGCCGCCTACGGCATTTACGCTCTCATTACCCGTAACCGTACCGTTCCTTTTCAAAATATCTCCATTAGCAAGATTACGGAAAGCGGCAAGGCCACCCTGGCTGCCATCTCTCCCGACGGCAAGTACATCTTGAATGTGATTCGCGACAGCGGCCAGGAGAGCCTCTGGCTGCGCAACGTTCCCACCAACAGCAATACTCAAGTGATTCCGCCGGCGCAGGCAAACTATCTCGGATTGCGTTTTTCTCCCGACGGCAATTATCTGTATTTCGTGCGCAGTGAACCCGGAAGCCAGGAGTTGAAGTATCTCTATCGCGCCCCCGTGTTAGGCGGCACTCCCCAAAAGCTCGTAACCGATATTGACACGAACGTCACATTTTCCCCCGACGGACGAAGCTTTGCTTACGTGGTCTATAACAATCCGGAGGTCGGCAAGTACCGACTGGTGGTTCAATCTGCGGAGAACGGCAGCACCAAAGTTTTGACTACGGGCGCTGCGGTAGCCCGATTCGACGAACCCGCCTGGTCTCCGGATGGAAAGACCATTGTCGGTGTCACGCGACCCCCTGGCGGTGAGTTAGCTGGGTTGGCCGCCGTCGAGGTAGATGGCGGGCAACAGCGAGTATTCCTTACCTCCAGCAAGAGTGTTTTTAACCAGCCGACTTGGTTGCCCGATGGGAGTGGTTTGCTGGCTTTGTCGCGGGACCAGAGTTCGAATTTCAGTCGCGGTCAGATTGTTCTCATTTCTTATCCGGAGGGCAATATCCGCCCCGTGACCCGCGACACCAACAGTTATTCCGCCCTCAGTATCGCTGCGGACGGACACACCCTGGCTTCGGTTTTGAATGAGGGCCACAGTGGTGTTTTTGTGCTGTCAGCAACAGCGGCGGGCAGCAGCCAAGCCCAGCAGCTCACTTCGGGCACACGTGTATCGAATTTGAGCTGGACGCCGGATGGCCATTTGTTAATCGATCAGGAATTTGCTTTGAGTTTGTTGAACGCCGACTCGGGAGCTAAGACGGAACTGGCCACCGAGCCCGGTCTTCTGGCCTTCCAGCCGTCCGCTTGCGCCGATGGCCGTTTCATTGTTTTTGCCGGGGTCGCCTTTCGCAATGGGAAGATCGCGCAGAATATCTGGCGCATGGACGCAACCGGAGGAAATTTGAAACAACTCACCAGCGGGAGAGGGGACCAAACTCCGGTCTGCTCACCCGATGGACATTGGGTCATCTATGACGATCAAGGAAACGAAAATAAATTGACGAAAGTGCCTCTGGAGGGCGGAGCCTCGCAGCGCATTTCCGAAGAGTTGATGGTCCCGGGATTCGACATTTCTCCCGACGGCAAGCTCGTTGCCCTTGCCTCTTTCCACCATGGGGAAACCCACAAGGAGAAACTAGTATTGATTGCTGCGGATTCTGGCAAGGAGGTAAAGACGCTTGACTTCGAGCGCCCCCGCGACGGATCCCTGCGCTTTGCTCACGATGGAAAAGCAGTGGCCTATCCGACCCTCACTGGCGGAGCGGATAATCTTTGGTTCCAGCCACTGGACGGCGCACCGGGGAAGCAGATTACAGATTTCAAGTCCGAACTGATCGGCGATTTCCGCTGGTCGCCGGACGGGGCCAAGTTGGGCATCATTCGAGGCCATACCGATTCTGATGTGGTTCTAATCCGCGATGCGCAACCGTAACTGCGGACCGGTTAATCCAAGGCGCAAGCCTTCGGCACCGCCGTCAGTCCCGCCGGATCGGAGCCGTTCTTCATCACCGGAAACGGAGAGCCAGGAACTTCCTTCAACGTGCCGCCATTCGCCGCCAGAACACCGATCGCCTCCGGATTGTTCTGCTCGGCGACGAAAACATCCAGACCGCTCGTCCCAGTTGCCAGCCCTAATGCATACAGCCCCGGCTTATTCAGCTTAACCGTGCTGTCGTAGGTCAGAGCCCCGTTGGAACCCACGGAAAGAGTCGTAATCTGGTTCGACATCGTGTTGCTCACGTACAGATGTTTCCCATCGAAGCTCAGCACCACGTTGTTCGAGCTCTCGCCATTCTTGTTTGTGAAGTTGTTCAACTCCTTCAGTTCTCCGCTGGAGCTGATGCTGAAAACTTCCACCTGCGTGTTCGACGCCGCATCGCCGAAGTACGCGGTAGTGCCGTCGCAACTGATCTCGACGCCTGCAGCAGATCCCTGCGTCTTGAACGGACCAAGTTCGGTAAGATCCCCAGTGGCGGGATCGACCTTAAACGAATCCACTTGCCCGATGTAAGCGGCTATTAAATAACTTCCGTCTGGGGTGACTTTCATGCCCGCCGGCGAACCTGGAACCGTAGACATCTTCAATAGCGTGAGCGAACAACCAGCACTGATTCGTAGTACCGAGACGCTGCTGTTATTGGTGTTGCCCGCGAATAAAAGACCGCCGCCCGCCGCCAGCCCCACTCCAAACTGCTGCTTGCCAGTCGCGCCATCCTTGAATGGGGAGCCGTGAACTGCCGTCAAAGTTCCGTTGAACAGGTTCATTTGAAATGCTGCGATGGTGCTGTCTCCGCCATTCGAAACAAACAGACAGGTCCCCAGTCGGGTTTTCGAGGATGTTACGGTAGATATCGCAAAGTAGCCGTTCCCCGCACTCGCCCCTCCGGTCGGATAGGTTTTGAGTACCTTCAACGCGCCGTTGCCGCTTACCCTCAAGGCAGTCGTACTGTTGCCGCTATTGGCTACGTTGTCGTTGGTGAAAAGATATTGTTGTGCGAATCCGTTCCCGCCGCACACTGCAAGGACACTGGCCACAGAAAGCACACGCAAAGGTTTTAGTAAGCTGGTCATGTTCCCCCCTGGAATGGCAACTCCTGATTCTGTTTGCGGCTCGTGTGGGTGCAGGCAGCGCCGAGTGGGCGCGAACATCCTCGCCCGTGCTGGATCAAAACAAGCGTCTCCAGCACAAGCACGAAAGCGAAAACAGGCGGGCGTCGAAAATTGGGGGAGGGCGACGCGCCGCACACGCCAAACACACCGGCGCGCCTCAGAACGTATTACAGTCGGACAGCCCTGTCAATGGTGTCGTCCTGCGGGAGAAGAAAGTCTCTTGCAAAAACGAAGGGCGGCCAAGTCGGCCGCCCGGTCCTGGAGATTTGTAAGTGGTTTATACCGGCTTTACATTCTCGGCTTGCCACCCCTTGGGGCCCTTAACCACATCGAACTGCACCTGCTGTCCTTCTTGCAGACTGCGGAAGCCGCCCGCTTGAATGGCCGAGAAGTGTACGAACACGTCCTCGCCGCTCTGGCGGCTGATGAACCCATAGCCCTTGGCATCGTTAAACCACTTTACTGTTCCTGTTTCCATGATGTTGCTCGATTCCTTTTTTTGTCAGATGTGCGCTGGGTCCATCGCAGAACTTCTGCAGGCAGGTCACGCTGCTGTCGCCGGAGTTGCTAAAAAACTGCAAAGAACTGCAAAGATCAAACGCAGCAGAATTGTACAGCAGATATCCCCGAAATTACCAAGACATTTCAACGCCAGGATTATAAGTGGCTGCCGACTAACGACTTAGAGCATCTCGCCGCAGCGCGCACACTCCCGTGGGGACAGCTCCCCCCGGCTGTCCAGCCGAACCGAGCTCGGCAGTGTACGATCCGGGCAGAATTCATCAATCCGCTCCGCTGGAATCTTTTCCCGCAACGCTGCATCATGATTACATGCGTCTCCGCCATCTCGCAATCCTTCTTCTGCTTTCCTCCTTCGCCTGCGCCGACATAATCGAAGATGTTCGCACCGCGCTCGCACAAAGAAATTTCACCGTTGCCGATGCCGAACTGCAAAAGTATCGCACCGCGCACGGCGTCGATCCCGCGTACCTCGAAGCGCTCTCCTGGACCGCTCGTGAAGCCCTCGCCGCGAACGAGCTCACGCAGGCTGACGCCGCCGCCAAGCAGACCGAAACCCTGGCTCGCCAGCTTTTGCAGAAGCGCTCTCTCGACGCCGAACCGCATCTGCCCACCGCCCTCGGAGCCGCGCTCGAAGTCCAGGCCCAAGTCCTCGCCGCGCACAGCCAAAACCGTCAAGCCGCAGCCTTGCTTCAGCACGCTCTCGCAACCTACGGCAATACTTCGATCGCCCCGCGCCTGCACAAGAATCTGAACCTGCTGAACCTCACCGCGCAACCCGCTCTGCCGCTCAATACCGAAGAGTATCTCGGCGCACGCCCCGTCCCTCTGAGCCAACTCAAAGGTTCACCCGTTCTGTTATTTTTCTGGGCGCATTGGTGCGGAGACTGCAAGTACGAGGGCCCAATCATCAGCCAGCTGAGTTCCGAGTTCGCGCCCAAAGGCTTAGCGGTCCTAGCGCCCACCCAGCTCTACGGATACGTCGCTAAGGGTGAAGACGCCAAGCCCAAAGAGGAAACCGCCTACATAGGAGAAGTCTGGCAGCGCTTCTATCCCGGGCTGCAAAGCGTCCCCGTACCCATCAGCAAAACCAACTTCACCAACTACGGCGCCAGCACCACGCCGACGCTCGTCCTGCTCGACCGCAAGGGCCGCGTCGCCCTCTACCATCCCGGCCTCATGCAATACGACGACCTCAAAGCCGCCATAGAAAAAACCCTCTCCAACTAAGAATCGTGTGGGGACGGGTCGGAATCCCGTCCAGCGGAGCGAAGCTCCGCCCGTCCTCGGCGAGGCTGTCAGATTTGCCAGTCGCGCAAATATGCCCGCCACGATAGCGTAAAGCCCGAAGCTGATCGCCCACAGAACGCCCCGTCTCCAAAACGCGCGAGTTAAGAAGGAATAGCGAATGCGAAGAAACTCATTCACGACTGTTTTCCTGTTGGTTCTGGTTTTTGCCAGCTCAATTTCGCCGCTTCCCGCGCAGATCCTCAGCCAGAATCTCCGCCTCTCCGTGGACAAAGCAATCTACGGCATGAGTGGAAAGGGCAGCGACGTGACCTTCCGTGTCCGCAGCATGATCCGGAATAACTCGCTCGACTTCAAGGTGAACAACACCAATCTCGGCGGTGACCCGAACAAGGGAACAAATAAGACTTTGAAGGTCACTTATATCTACGGTGGACGCCGCATGTCCAAAATTGTGAACGAAGGCGATCGCTGCCGGATTCCGTGAGACTGCAAACGCGCTCAGATTCTTGAGTAGCGCCTCAGGGCCGCAATAGGCCGCATTCGATTCAGGCCGCGCCGTGACCGACGCTCTTTTCAAGGATTCCCGAAAGCTTCGATCTGGACACCAATGGCGATTCGAGCCCTCGTGCACAAATTCGTGCAGTTAGTGCGACTCAAGGCAGTAGTACCAAACTGTAAGATTTACCAGTGGCAGCGAAGCCTTACCACGCACATACTTGCGTGCGCGGGAATGACCTACTCGAGGCTCAAGATTCGATGCAAGATAGTCGACTCGTTGCCCTCACTCGGCTGCATCATCGCCTTCGTCCTGATGACAGCCAGCATCGCTAAGGCACAAGCCGTTCCGAAGATGAAGATGATCACGGACATTCCGGCCACAAATCACCGGTAGGATCGTGCTCGTGAAGTGACCGGACCGCAGGGACAATTAAGAAAGTGCGAAAACATGCTGTGCGATTCGTTCGATACCACTACTGGGAGAAAGTCATGAAACGGGCGACTGATCGGATATTCGTGGGTTGGTGTGCTACTGCCCTTCTTATTTTAACGTGCGGTCAGGCTGTGAGCGCGCAGGACGTTCTGCCGCGGCCGGAACCGCCGTTCAAAGGCCACATCGGTCTTACCGTCAAGGACTCTACAAAAGATTTCCCAAAGGAAGTCACGGCTCCCAAAGGAGCGCCGAACATCCTGCTGATCCTGACGGACGACGTCGGATTTGGCGCCAGTAGCACGTTTGGCGGCCCTATCCCCACTCCAACTTTCGATCGTTTGGCCAAGAATGGCCTCCGCTACACCCAGTTCCACACCACTGCGTTGTGTTCGCCCACACGCGCTGCCTTACTCACGGGCCGCAACCATCACTCTGCTAATACCGGAATCATCATGGAAGGGGGCACAGGGTTCCCCGGCTATAACTCGCTCATGTCCAAGAGCGTTGGATCGTTCGCCGAAGTGCTCAGGCAGAATGGCTATAACACCGCCTGGTACGGCAAGAACCACAACGTGCCCGACTGGCACAATAGCCAAGCCGGGCCTTTTGATCTATGGCCGACCGGCCTGGGGTTCGAATATTTTTATGGATTTATCGGCGGCGACACCAGTCAATGGGCCCCGGCGATCTTTGAAAACATCAAGCCCATCGAACCGCTGCATGACCAGAAGGATTATTTCTTCGACCATGACATGGCGGACCACGCCATCGCTCGCATTCAAATGTTGCATGCCGTCGCTCCTGACAAGCCTTGGCTCACCTACTTTGCTCCGGGCACGGCCCACGCACCGCACCACGCGCCAAAAGATGTAATCGCCAAGTTCAAAGGGCAGTTCGATCAAGGCTGGGACAAAGTCCGCGAAGAAACAATCGCCCGCCAAAAGTCCATGGGCATCATTCCAGCAGACACGAAGCTGACCGAGCGCTCCGCGGGCATTCCCGCGTGGGACTCGCTTGATGCCGACCACAAGAAAGTGGCAGCACATATGATGGAAGTGTATGCGGCAGCGCTCTACAATTGCGATAACGAGATCGGTCGCGTACTCGACGCTATCGAAGCACTGGGCGAACTGGACAACACGCTGGTGATCTACATTCAAGGCGACAACGGAGCCAGCGCCGAGGGTGGTCCGCAGGGCCTGCTCAATGAAATGTCTTTCTTCAACGCCACCCCGGAAGACTTTAAAGAGGTAATGGCCCGAATGGACGAACTGGGCGGCCCGACCACGTTCAATCACTACCCGATTGGCTGGGCGCACGCGATGGATACGCCGTTTCAGTGGACCAAGCAAGTCGCTTCGCATTTTGGCGGTACCCGCAACGGCATGGTCATCTCCTGGCCTGCTCGCATCAAGGATAAAGGTGGCATTCGTCCCCAATTTCACCATGTGATTGATATTGCTCCCACCATCTATGAGGCCGTCGGGATTCAGGCTCCGTCGGTACTCAACGGAGTACCGCAAAAGCCGATTGAAGGCGTGAGCATGGTGTACACATTCGATTCTGCAAACGCTCCGTCAACTCGTAGAACGCAATATTTTGAGATGTTTGCAAACCGCGCCATCTATAACGATGGATGGGTCGCCGCCACCACTCCGCCGCTGGCGCCGTGGGCCAGCGGCAAAACCATCGATGTGGAGGACTACAAGTGGGAACTCTACGATGTCACGAAAGACTTCAGCGAGGCCAATGATCTTGCGGCCCAGCAACCTAAGAAGCTTCACGAGTTGCAGTCGTTGTTTTGGGTTGAGGCGGCGAAATATAACGTCCTGCCTCTGGACAACAGCAAACTGGAGCGCATGAATGTGGACAACCGCCCCAGTCTCACGCGAGGTCGCACGAAATTCACTTTCTATCCCGGGATGAACCGCATTCCCGAAGGCAGCGCGCCAAGTATTTTGAACAAGTCATTCCGCGTCACGGCCGAAGTTGAAATTCCGGCCAACGGTGCTGAGGGTGTGTTGATCACGCAAGGCGGACGATTCAACGGATGGGGGCTGTACCTTCTGGAGGGCAAGCCGGTTTTCCATTACAACCTTGTGGGCGTCCAGCGCTACACCGTCGCCGGGCCGGACAAACTTTCCGCCGGAAAACACACCGTCGTGATTGACTTCAAATATGACGGTGGCGGTCTTGGCAAAGGAGGCGTCGCAACCCTCAGTGTCGATGGAAAGAGAGCAGCCGATGGCAAGTTAGCGCGGACCATTCCCTTCCGCATTTCAGCGGATGAAACCCTCGACATCGGCGAAGACACTGGTACCCCAGTGAGCGAGGATTACCACGTACCGTTCAAGTTTACGGGCACCATTCGCCAGGTCGATATTCTGCTTGGCGATGAAAAGATAAGTGAGGCCGACCAGAAAGCGATAGAAAAAGCCGAGGCTGACCTCGGGGCTAGCGACTAAGCACAACGGTTTTTCGAGTGCCGACACTACCAAATCCTTATTTCTTCGCCAAACTCGTGTTGTCGGCTGCGATAGAGCCAGGTTCTTTGTCAGGTCCCGCCTGGGCGTCGGAAAGCAGGTAGCGATGAAAGCTATACGAATACATAGTCTCATGGTCGGAGCGCTGGTTTGCGCGCTGACGGTGACGGCACGCGCCGCCGATCCCAAGATAGAAAAGAAGCA
>Ga0210383_10002901_pt1 | contig 15460 bp, 14 predicted proteins | sample IncBWC14OmetaG_FD_160072 | JGI IMG/M metagenome (GOLD analysis project Ga0210383, IMG submission 160072) | Forest soil microbial communities from Barre Woods Harvard Forest LTER site, Petersham, Massachusetts, United States - Inc-BW-C-14-O ...
CTGAAAAACTAAAGAAAAAAGATACCAATGAAAATATAAAATAAAATAAAATAGTAAACTAATCTGCATATCCAGCATAAACAGTTCAGAATTCAAGACAGATCCCATACCTGCTTGTGATTAGCCCTCATCTTGACAAGGATGGGTTTGGAATAGAAAGCATCTCTTTCCTTGATGGCTAGCATGAGGGGTGTATTTAGATCTCTGCCATACAATATACTTGTACAGGCCTTGGGTAATGTAATTGATTATGGATGTGAAAATGCACAAGATGGGCTTATCTTCATTGCAGTCTGTACTTCTGCATCTTGGCTGTAGCCAGCAAAGATGGTTCCAGATCACACTGGGCCAAACATATCTCATATTTTCCTATTTGGATGTATAAATATAAGATACAAACAAGATGGACATGCACAAAAAAAGTGTGAGAATAAAGGTTGTGCCCCATCATTCTCATTTGGTCTGTAGAACTAAGTGCCTTGTTGAAGTTATTGGCTGCCCCCCACTGGAAGCAGTATGCAGTCACATGGACTAGAACAGATCAATTAGGTTGTGTATTGTGCTAAATTGGGGATAGTATATACCAGTGAACCCTTCCACTAAACTTATTATCTGCAAATGAGATGTATAGACCATGTAAGGAAGAGCTATTAAGTATTATTTACAAATACTGTCATCTAATAGCATACAACTGCAAACAGTAGGAGCTAACAGCTACAACTAAACTGTCCAAATGTGATTATGAAATAATATAAACCAGCTGAGAATTGAACTCAGGACTTTTTAACTATATATGCTAATGCTCTAACCAACTGAGCTACTGGACCATTGTTGAACATGGTGGAAAGTCTTATATAACCACTACTGGATCAATACTTTCAACAAGAGCAAGCTTTGGGGAAATGTCCCAGCCACTCTTGGTCTTGACCTTGGCCTGTAAGACAGGCTGCCTCTTCACATATGCTTTGAAAGCTAGCACATGGATTACTGTCGGAGGGTATTTGGGATACATAATCTCTTCAATTATATGGACATCCACAAATATGTCATCCTCCAAGGCAAGATACAGTAGGGTCATTATAAAAGTTAGAACAGATCACACAATTGCAGTCAGGTTCCATGACAAGGAAAAAAACAAAAAGAGAATAATTCATTCTTCCACTGCTCTTTGGGAAGATGAATAATGAAGATAATAATAATAATTGGACACCATGGGTCATGAGGTTTTGGTACAACAAGAAAATTGTGATTGCCCCACTCGAGAGCTTCATTGGAGTGATAATATCCAGCACTTTCAACAACAGCTCCCAGTTGCTTTAATGAAAACATAGAGAAGAGGACCATGTAGATAATCTGTTCCCACATTCTATTAGTACAGAAGTGCATCTTGTTTTGCCAGATTCTGTGTATCAGAATGTCTATGTCTGGGTGCAATTGCACAGAGTTCTGGAGAATTGAGATAGATCATTATTTGAATGCACATTTCTTTTAGAATCACTTTAACAGTATAGCGTGCCTAGAGAGCGAAAAATCCAAATACATAGATATCGATAGTCTTCTTTGCAATGTAATCAGAGAGTTGACCTTGCAGTGACAACAACATTCACCTGATGAACTCCTTTATGATCCCTGTATATATGTGCAATAGTATATAATTAACCATTCATAATAATCAGAACCCTGCATGATTTTTAGCTCACCCAATGGTGAAATCTCTGATCCAGAGATAATCTCAGCATCAATGGTAGCTGCATTAGGATGCTGCTCAACAAATTCACACCAGAACCTTTTAATGCAGTTACAATCTTCTATTGTTGTAATAATGAGGGTTTTGTAGTGGATGATGCCTTCCAGAGCTTCTACATGAACAGATTGTCACTTCTCAGTGGATCCCAATGGTACCATTTCCTTATGTTAATGCAACACAGGTCTTGTGTGTCATAGTGAGTGCCTATACACTAATTTGGGTGTTTCCTCCTCTCAGAAAGAGTGGGAGTGGGGGTTCCACTGATCAAGATACTATCATTTTCAGGATCTAGTGAGATCCTGAATTTACGCATAAATCCTCTGCCAATTATCACATTGAACCAATTGATGTTAATCACATCAAAATAATGAGAACCAATAATACTACTGTATCATACTGGTCACTATTCATATACTGCTTTTATGGCTGAGCTTGCAGCCAGTCATTCCTACAGATGGTTAGCATTAGATTTGAGTGCACTTGTTGACAGTACCATATTTATTGTTAAGAAAGTATAGATCAAAATGACAAGAAATGTGAGACCAAAAAAGAGTAATAGAGGCTGTGCCAACAGTTGTATCAGGGTCAATGAAAGAGTAGAATTTTGAGCCTTGAATGAATCTTGAAGAATGTTTAAGAAATCAGAATAACTCACCATAGGTGAAAACATTATTTGTAGTATTGCTATTACTGTGAATCTGATATGATGTAGAGGTAACATAACTGTCTTTCAAAAAAGCACAATGATTTGTAGCCATTGCAACATGGCTATCACTACTATTATGTAATAACTATGGGTCTGAACATGTGATGCCACAATTTATATAGGGTAGTATTATGTAATAACTATGAACAGATGCTTATGTTTACACCATCAACTGTGATGGCATAAATGTAAGTTTAATTATGTATATATTTTGGCTAAGTTTGACCAACTCACTGTGTTAGTGAAGCTTGAACAAGTTGTGTGCAGAATTGTGCCAAGATAAGACAGAGGATCTGAAGGGCTGTGAATGAAGAATTTCACTTACTGAGTACTGGCAACCAAGTACTGGCAACCATGTCTCAATGTATAAAGGTGACTATTGTCAAGGATTCAAAATGATTCATGAAACAAGTCAAGTTTTATAAGGTGGCTTACATAAGGCCCACAAATGACACATCCAAACATATTATGTAACAATATAAAGTACCAGTAGTAATCAAGACTTGCATGCTTGGATTTTAATTAGAAGGATCATATACCAAACCAGGTTGAAACCAAGGAGGGAGGTTGAAAGCATCTACACATCATGATGGTGGGTTGTTTTCAAGAAATTGTTCCATCAGGTCAGCCAGATTGTTTGAAGCAATTACATGAAAAAGAGACAAGAGAGCTATGCGGTTGTTGTGTTGTAGCACAACAGTGCAAGAAACTGGGAGGATTCCATTATGCATAGAGTCTTGAATTTTGTTTGCTGAGACAGGGTAATCATATATTGGAATGGTGGAGTTGAGGTGGTCAAGCAAAGCTTAGAATATTTTTGATTTGCTTGCAATGGGAGATTTTGATAATTTAATCCTTGTGTATCCCATATTGGGTCCAACAGCACCACACAGCTGAATTGAATTGAATTGAATCATCAATTTGTCAGTAAAGATGGATGTGATAAAAACCTGCTGATACATGGTTAAAAGTGTATTATGCACAGTGATAATTCTAGTGTCTTTGGACATAAAAGTAGAACAGCATTGTTTGATTTCTCCTCAGAGCTGTCCAATAGTATGATTGATGTTCAATCTGTCAGATCCATTTTCCTCTATTTCCTGCATGAGTTTCTCAGTGAGTTCTTCTAGCAGGCTGAGTAATCTAAAGTAAACATTATCAAAAACAAGATCAACATGTTTCCTTTTCCACACCATACCATCAATTACCTTATCCTTGTCATTCCGCATGGTTGTAAATTTCAGTGTTTTAATGGTGCGGATGATATAGTCAAAGTAGGTGCTGATTGGACTTTTTCTTTGAAAGTGTTAGAGAAACTATAGAATGCACTGAATCAGAATACTATGCCAAAGAAAAGTGAATATACAAGGTCATGATAGAGCAAAGCATCATCCATTGACATGTTATCTATTATTCAGCTTTAGCACAGATCGATTCAAAGTCTGTAGGATTTACAGCAAAGTCCTTGGAAACCTTTTCCTAAATATGCAGATGATATTTATCTTGGATGATGTGAGAATGTATACCCAAGTCTTGGGCTCAGCATGGGCATAGCCCATAACCAGGGTTTTTAGGCTGGCATCTTCATAGTGTGCAAGTGTTGCACTCAATGGTTGTGTGGGTTGGGTAAGCAGTTAGGTGGGTGAGATCTGTGCATAAAATGGGTTTCCCACTGAAATTACAATAAAATTATAACAGTATTGAACAGTGGTTGTCTGGAATCCAGATTTATCAGTTAATCACATGATTGCAATATATACATATACATTAAGAGTTGGTGATATTGATCTGGATGGCAATCTGAAGAGTGAAGGAGACTGGAGTGATCATGGCTGAGACATATATGTTTGTGGGAAGAGCAGTGAATAAAAATGGGATGGTGTTTCTGATTGACATGAATGAGGTGTATAAGGTTCTGAAAAACAAGGTGATTATGATTCATGATAGGATGGCCAATGTTGTGTTTGATGTGGATGAGGGGTAAGAGGCTGCAATTCTTATGAAGAATGAAATGGGGAAGTGTGTAGTCTGCATGATAATTGTAAATAAAAGCGAGAACAAGTCAAATTTTGTTTTTGACATAAAAGTTCAAGTATGTCTAGGTCTGGGATCTGGGTGTAAACACCTGGGAGCTATGGGAAATATTGAATGTTTCTGGAGGGGCTCTTCATCTAAATCTGAAGCAGTGTCATTGCAATGTCAGTGCAACAGGATAGATGGAAATTTTAGCACCTTCACTGTCACCATTGTCACCTACTACATCTAAATCAAATGAATGTAAAAGTGTGGTCTTAAGGTGGTTGGTTGGTTATGACTAATGCTTGGACTTGTAGCATGTAGATGAGTTGGTAGTACATTCGCCTGCTTTACAGGAATGCACTTGGAGTGCAGACATCAATGCTGGACATAAGCTGGTACAATCAGTCATACTGAGTTGAGAGTGATTCCATTGATACTACTAGTATTTGAATGACTCCAAGTTGAAGAGAGTGGGATGTTTGTTATTGTTAATTTCGGAGGACTCTGAGCTACTCTGAGTTAGATATTCTCAACTTGCTCAAAGTTCTACTTTTCTGTTGACTCTGATACAACTGTTGGCACAGCCTTTAGTCTATACTTTCTTGACAATAAACATGGTACTGTCAACAAGTGCACCCAAATCTAATGCTGACCATCTGTGAGAACAACTGGTGGCAAGCTCAGCCACAAAAGCAGTATATGAATAACCTTTGAAAGGAATTATCCACTATAAGACCCTCATCACCAAAACAATAGAAGATCATAACTGCATCAAAAGGTTCTGGCACGAATTTGTTGAGCAGCATCTAAATGCAGCTACTATTGCTGCCAAGATCATCCCTGGATCAGAGATTCCACCATTGGATGAGTCAAGAACCACGTGGGGTCCTAGTTACTACTAATGGTCAACTATATACTATTGCATATATACACAGGAATCATGAAGGAGTTCATCAGATAGATGTCATAACCCAATATCTAGAGCATGGCAGCCCAGAGTTTGTCACCAGTCACTTCTTGGGAAGCTCCACCAAGATGATCAAGAACAAAATGAAAGGTTTGCTTGCCTACCAAAAAGTATGTTGCATCTTGCTTTCTGTTTCTGCTCACTGCTGATCTTAATAACCTTAGAACTCTGATTCTATTGTAGGGTCAGAAATTGCTCACACCATAACTGGTACCACTGCCATCAAGTTCTGTAGCACTTCTTGATTATATCTCAGAGATGCAAATGATAGAAGAATAAATAAGTTAAAGATGGATAATCAGCAAGAAAAAACAAATTGTACATGTTTCATCCTCAACTTTATTTTGCACTTACAACAAAAGGCTGACAAGAACAAAGTGGGAGGGAAGGCTATCCACTTTAACTCAATGAGGATCTTACACAAGCAGAATATTTTAACAGCATCAAATTCTGATGCTGAGAATGAGAACCTAAACAGGAATCCAAAGCCATATGTTTTGAAGTGCTACAAGGCTTTTAGACCTGTAGCCAGTGGCTCCTTGAATGACTTTTCAGCAATCAAGATAGACAAGCTTGAAGAGAAGATTGTGGATAGTAAACTGCACAGGTAATCCCCAGGCATTTTTGGCTGTACCCATACTCATATCCATGGTGAGTTTTACCCATGAACCCACAGGTTTTTCAGTCAAAAGATGCTCTAGATCATCCAAAATGGTTAAGTATTGAGTGAGTTATAAGCAAAACAATCAAATTGATTATAAACTCCTCAATATTTATCTGTTTTGGATGATCCCGGACTTATATTGAAGCTCACAGGTATAGGAATCCATACCTGTACCTGTACCCAAATGAAAAACCTGCCCAAAACCCATGGGTATACCCATACCCATGCAACATACTAATTGTAGAAGTTAAGCACTGAGCACTCCTGCCAATAAGAAGATAAGCTCTTGGCTGCTGTTTTAAACTTGAAGTAAAACTTTTCTGCTTTGTTTTCTCAAGCTCATTCATGTATTATTACATTGTATTCAACCCATCTCATATTGTACTCAATCTGTTTGAGACTTGATCTCTATTATTATATTACAATTGTATTTTTATATCAATATCAAAAACCATTACTGGTGAAAATAATTCTTTAAACTAGGTGTTTTTGGTGCACTAAATCAATGGATTGCATCAGTATAGTTTTTGAGATTATGAGGGGTGTAGTCAAAGTCAAGTAAATGTCTTTAATTTTTATCAACAAATACAGAGACCCAGTTTGTGATCTGTTGTATTTCATGAATAGGTCATATTCATTGTCAGAGCTTGAAGGACTGTGAATTTGATGATGGTTGGGTGTGTTGATTACATCTGATTGATAGTTCCAGGACTTCCACCATCTTCAATATCTTATTTGAGGTCATCCTATATACAAATCAGTCCTGGACTTATTCAAGTTTCACCAATATAGTGTATTAGTCAAACTTAACCAAAATCTGCAAGTGATCCAGCTTATGTTTATACCATTGTATAAACATAAGAATCTGTAGCATTCACAAACTTGTTCAAGTTTCACCAACATACAGTATGTTGGTCAAACTTGACCAAAACATGCATATGATCAAGCTTATATTTATGTCATTACAGTTGATAATGTAAATATAAGCATCTGTAGTTACATATTTGTACCCAGAGTTATTACATAATACTACTGATAGCATAGCTTTCATATTTATAATGGCTACACATAATTATGCTAAGAAAGCAATTGATGGTGTAAATATAAGTATTTGTACCAGTCACATGTTTATATCTTACATTAACACTAGTATACTTGATCATATAATACAAAAATTGATGGCTATTTCCTCGCCCTCATATTTCTAATGGCTGCAAATCATTGTGCTTTCTAAGCAGTAGTAATGATCTATCAGCAGCAAAACAGAAACAAATATAATAATACAAATTCTAACTCATATTTCAGATAATACAGAACCATTAGAACTAATATAGAACTCATTCAACTATAGCTGTACATACAATGCTATATTGACTATACTCAAAAATATATGGATATTGGATCTAAAGCATTGGAATCACTTTGTTTTTAAAACCAACAGCCACATCAAGAGAAAGTTGTAGATAACAATCAGGCTTCTATAATAGATATGACAGGTTTAACAACTGTCAATTGGGTAAATAATATTGAAGAAGTTAGTAGTCATAATTGTCCAAATTGTTTAGCTAATATGATATAACACATAATCTTCTCTGCTATACCCAATATCTTCACCCTTGATATTTTATAAACAAGATGTTACAATTAGTGATAAAATGATAATTACAAAAGATGTAATATATTTTGAAGCATTTTATTTTACATCTTATATAATCTCATCCAATCAAATAGTATGGTATCATAATGACATGATAACTGGCTTAACAACTACACAAGAAGGATTTTTAAATAAGATTGAAAATTTCAATATTTGTAATAAAAAACATGCAATAGCAGCAATTTATTCACCAAAGTCATATCTGTTAAATTACAATTTTATATAAGCTGCTTATGTACAAGAAAAGGACTTATACATGCCATATAAAGCACCGGCTTTCTTTCAACAAGTAAATATAATAATCCAAATTCTGGGGCCTCCTTAGAATGGTGTAATATGAAATCATGACATATCATACCATACACTAAGACTATGGACCTCCCACAAGTCTCAGATGGAGCCTTGTATCCTGAGACCTTGTTTCTGGGGGCCTTACTGATCTACTAATATTAAGGCATATCACAACTCTGGGTAACTCATGGATCACCACAGGTTTACTCATGAGAATACTGATGGGTTTAATACCCAGGAGTCTGAATCAGTTTCAACCAAGGATCCAAGTATCAGTTTTTGGTAAATTTTATAACTGAAATCATGAGATACCTGTGAGTACTTATAAGAAATACTTGTAGAAAATAAATACTCAAGGATCTGAGTATGGCCTTTAGAACTCAAAAACCCATGGATCCAAGTCTGAGTATACTTGTAAGTGCACTTGTGACATGCCTCAACTAACATTAGTAATTATTATTCTATAGAAACATTATCAAGGTCCCAGCCATTCCAGACCAGTTGCAGAAGCCAACCTTAAATTCAACTAAAAGAACATTAATCTTTAAATTCAAGTGAGGGACAACTCTCAGATTGTTCTTATCACTGTAAGCAGGACTGCTGCAATCATCCCAGACCTTTATGCTAAAGATGATCTATAGCTCTTAAATATGTTTTATAAGAGAAAATGGGAGACAGTTTGTTTGGAATTTTTTTTTAGATGATTTTCTCCCTGTGTTCAGCTTTTTTCATCCATTCTGTCATCCAAAGATCCAATTTGCATCATCAAATAAACTATGAGAATTCTGGATAGAGGCTAAGATGCCCTATCTTATAAGTCATAATTTTGACCAAGCACCCTCTGTAAAACCTTTGTTACAGTACTTAGACTAACCCAACCAGCTTTTTTCTGATCATCCTGTTGCACATCATAAACAGCCTAGCCTTTATTGGTTCACCTGATAGTTCAGGTTTACCCACCTTCATCCAATCTTAGTACTTCCACTGAGTAGTAATAACACAGGTAATAAGCACCACTACAATTTTGACTAACAAATTTTCAAATCTGATATGGCCAAGATGTATATGTACAGGAGACATCTCTATTAAGCCTGGATCCACCTCAGCTAACAAGATGTACATTTTAATTTTTGAGTTACAAGAGTAATGTTAAAGTCACTTCATTCCTTCTGAGAGATCTATATGAGGAAGAACCTGAGGCAAGACTGTCAAGCCCAGCTAAGGACTAGAAAAAAAAGTGGTCAGTACATTATTATTTTTTATTATTATTGAAAGCTACTTGCTCATACTTAATATATTTATAATTAACAGGGGATCATCAAGTTCAAAGACTGTAAGGATTCACCAGAACTTGATATTGTCCAGACCAGCAGCCTAAGAGCTTTAACCACATTCAAAGAGGAATGTTCCAGTGTAGAGCAAGCATGTAATTTTAAGTCATTATAGACTCCTCAGCTCTTTATTATTTATTCAGTTTCAATATCGTCCTTCTCAATAACATCCTCCTAATGTTCATCATAATAATAATAATAGAAGTATGACTGAATGTTTTGAGAGTAAGATGATGACAAAGCCTAAAAAGATACTGATAACTTGATGGCCTTATAACAGAGGGGCTATGGAATATGTTGCCTGCATATTGAGCACCAGGGGACCTGGTTACACCATTGGCATCAATGTCAACCTGCAGGAATTGAGGGGTGAGTTGAGCATTTACACTTTAATTTTCACACTGATAGGTGGGATAGAGGTAAATCACTGGGTCCACTCAGTGACCTGATTGTCAGCCACTACAACCATAGCTACTGTCACTAGGAGCCCAACTGGTATTGTGGGACTTCCAGGTGTGAGACTTCCTGGTATGTGACCTGGTGATATAGCATCTGCCATCTCCTTACCAGAAATGGATGAGTTGGTGGGTTTTTATTCAAGCTCTGGAGCCAATAGCTGAGCAATTTCTTTTACCATGAAAATGTATTTTAGCAGGTGTGGTATATGGCAACAATCAAAGATTTATCTGCTGGTTATGTAGAGGAGGTTACTACCTGAAATGGGGCAACTGTTTGCAATGGCACATAAAATAGACATTAGAGAGAGAGATTGCCCAGACTCAAGGTCTGAAAGTGTCCCACCACCCATCAATCCAGTATCCTTGTCTCTGTTCCAGTTCCCATTTCAGATCATGGAAACCCCCAAGCCTGGCATGAATTAATTTGCCAGCATCCATTGGCACAATCATTCAGCAAAGCACTAGATGGAAACTCCTGACTGTAGAGTCTTATATTACCACTGTTTGGCAATAACTTCTTTTTCTCTCTTCATCTGCAACCATCACTACCTTACCATCATAAAACCACAACTGGTAATTCTCTCATCCTTCCATCAACTTTAATATATTCAAATACAAAAAACATTATAAACAAATTTTACAACTGCTAGCAGTATCATATAAAACTAAGAAATAAACCCAGAAAATGAATCAAAATGAGTGAAAAATATTATTAACAGAGTTTTGTTTATGATTAATAGGCATAGTGCTGAACTAAATACATATCTTCTAAATATTCAAGAGTCAAGAAAGATCATTAATGTTGATACCATTGAATTAATTGACATTAATGCCCAATTCACATGAAAAGCATGTTTGCATTGTGTAATTTATAGATATTGAAGCTGAAGTGGAACACAGTGAAGAGAATTCAGAAGATAATGGTATAATTAGTATGTCCTGTACTTCATTTGAAAAACTGGATTAGATTGACAAAATTGCATACATATATATAATACAGACCTCATCAATGATGATGATGTTGAGTTCAAAAGTACCAACAGAGCAACCATATCCTGTCCAACAATGTTGAGTGGCTGCAAAAGACAGCTCAGGAAATCCAAAACCATAACAGAAGTCTTTCTGCTATAGCAAATTGATCCTGTCAGCATCCATTTAATGTCTTACATTCTATTGAACTAGAAGTGTGATTGGATAAAGCATGCAAAGCCAGCACTGTTCAATGCTAAGGCTATAAAGGATTGTTACAGTGCTAATAGTGAAATCATGCTTGGTTTTTTAATGACTGCATATACAAGGGCCCTACTCTACATCTTATAGACAGGATTCAAGTTGTTGCTGGTTGGCTTGAGAAAGACAAAAGACAGTTTCATACAATGAGAACTCAATTTGCAAACACCATGTAACATGCTTAATTGAGGATAAATTTTGCTTGATCAGACAATTGCAAGTATAAAGAGGCCATTTAGAAATATAATACTTTGTAACAATTCTGAAATTCAAGGCAAAGCTAGTAAATAAATAAAAATACAAAAAAAGTTCAACCTCCAGGTAGTAATGCAGATGGATGTCCCAGGCTTTTCTACTTCTCCTGCAGCACACCCTTATACTTGATCTGGCAGTTGTTATCATAGAGTTCACTTCTGCTGCCTCCATTGCAGCTGCATGCTTCTCCTGCTTATATACAAACTGTAGTTGGAGTTGTTTTATTATCTATTTCAAATTGTAAGCATTTACCGCATAGATAACATAATGCTTATTTACCTCACATTTTTTTATAGCCTTTGCTTTTATCTTCAACTTGGTTTTCCTCAGTTTTGCTTTTTTATTTTTTGCTTGTCATACAATACTGCCACTAATAGAAAATGTGGACACATCACCTGTTAATCCTACATAAATCCTTAATTATATAGTGGGACTTTCAACCCACACCAGTCAACAGGGTCATATAAACAAAGCCAAACAAGTGTCAGACATCATTCAAATAATGGTCAGTATGGTAGCAGTACCAGTATGATATTTATGGTGATTAGTGTAGTAATTACAATGACTGGTGTCATACAGTAATATAATATTCTACTGTATACCATAGGATTCTTTGTGGCATTCTTTAAGCTGTAAAAGGAATGTTTGAATTCTTGAAGGTACTATAGTTTTGACAATGGACAGTGATATGCCTGAGGAAAAGGGAATTTTTTAGTAAAGGATTGGGAATGGTGCACTGTAGTAGTGCTGGAATCTGTGGTGGGGTCCAGTTTGAAAGTCAGTTTTAAATGCAAGGGCTGACATGGGGTGCAATGAGTTCAGGAGTATTTGAATCTGTTAAAATGAGGAGGACATTTCAAAGCTGATCAACAAAATAATCTTCAGCAGCCTGGACTTCTTGCCAAGATGTTGCTTCCTCATTAGAGTGTTGGATATCCATATTATTTGCATCAGGGATCTTTAAAGTGAGAAGATCAATATTGAGCATATTAAGAGGCAGGGATGATGATGATTGGGCACTCATGAATGGAAAAAGGATTGATGTGTCATCCAGTAATTGAGTCACAGAGACAATGGAGGGAAATGTCCAATTATCTACCTAGGGAACTCACCATTGACAATCCAATATTGGCCAAATTCATAGTGTGACTTTTTGTGGCATTTGATTTAATGATTTCCAAGTGAGCTAGACATTACCAAACTGAACACAATGACAATCTTATCTTTTATTCTGAATGGCACACTTCCCAGGGTTATATTTGTAGTAATACAGGCATACAGTAGTGCCACATTTTAAATGTGCCATTGATTTGGAGGGGTGGAACAGGGGTGGGGAAAGGAGTGGGGGAGTAAGAAAGTGGAATTCATTTCCAACCACTTCTACTTCTTTAGGAAATTACATATTACTTGATATACTGTTTGGAATAAATGACAGGCAGGAGTGTCAGGATGTATTATTAAATGGCAGGGGAGCAGCAACAGCTTTATAGTGGGATTGGAAGGTCCTACCAATTTTTAGTAGCATTCAGCTATTCCTGGAAACCCATTCCTACTACTTTTGCTGTATCTAATTTATGCCTCAGCAATGCTTCAACAAATTTTATAATATTTAGATTGTATTTTTGGCCATTTTTACCATTTCTAAATCGTGTTAAACTGTGCTCATTTCCCATGACATAAATGCCATCATTGGTATTTTTCCTTCATTGGTGTAAGACTCTTGCTTACTAACATGTTACATAATCGACACTTTACTTCCATTACTTCCCATTCCATAACTTACTTCTTACTTTCACTATCTCTGCTTTGAATAACACATTCGTCTCGTTACTTGTCTGAGCTCAAGTGTACACTTACACTTTTTTTTAAACATGTATGGACTGTGAGTAATCATTTTCTCATATTCTTGAAACATTAACCACTTTCCAATAGATATATGCATGTTGGGGATTCATCCCTGACAACCGTTTGATTGACAACAACAACTGTTATCGATGACCACTCACGCTTAAGCGTGATGTCGATTGCAATGTATTTACCGGCAATGACCTGAGATCTGTTAGCTGTGACCAACACTGATGAACATACTGTGCTGTTTTCTGATTAACAACCCTACGATGATTCCATTCTGATTGCTGATACTGTTGTTGATTTAACAGCATCGAAACTGGCTAAGACACAATCTGGAAAATGGATGCAAATGAATTCATCGCGATTGCCACCATCTTCACCACTGCCGCTGCCGCCATCATCACCTTTGATGCCATTACCATCACTGATTGCAGCAGAGAACCAACCGAACTACGCGTCTTCCAAATCGTCCTCTATTGGGCCCAACATGGGAGTCTGCATGTCCAGTGGCATTTGATTCCATGCAACTGAACAATGCTCAGAAGCATTACCCAGTGCATGAAAAAGAATTGTTAGCAATTATATGTGCATTGAAAAAGTGGAGAGCTGACTTACTTGGTGGTCCGATAGCAGTGTTCACAGACCACAGAATGCTGGAAAACTTCAATACACAAAGGGACTTGTCACGCAGGCAAGCATGTTGGCAGAAATTCATGGCACAATTTGACATGAAAATATACTATGTGAAAGGCGAGGATAACACAGTGGCAGATGTGTTATCCCATTTACCAGTCAGCAATGCCATGGAGAATGTCCTACCATGTTACGAGTCATGGATACAGGGATCCATGAATGTCACAATGACCATCACTGCAGATAAGAGTTTCTTGGAAGATGTCAAAAGGGGATATCAGGAGGACAATTTCGTGAAGAAGATTGCAACAGGAACAAATGTACCTGGCATGCATGAAGAAAACAGCCTGTGGTATGTTGGCAATAGATTGATTGTTCCCAGGACCAGTACTTGTAGGGAGGATCTGTTTCGCCTTGCACATGACTCAATGGGGCACTTTGGGGCTGACAAAGCATATGCAAACTTGAGGGAGAGTTATTACTGGCCCAACATGTGTAAAGACTTGGAGAGTGCATATGTACCTGGCTGTGTCGAGTGCCAACACAATAAATCACAAACTAGTAAACTGCGGGGACCATTACATCCTCTGCCAGTGCCTGATGGGAGAGGATCTTTGGTCACGATGGACTTCGTTGGCCTGCTACCTGAAGACGAAGGGTTTAATTGCATCCTAACCATGACTGACTGGTTGGGATCAGACATATGCATTGTGCTGATTCGAACAGACATCACTGCCGAAACATTAGCATCTCTGTTTTTCAAACATTGGTATTGTGAAAATGGCTTACCTACAGATATCATGTCAGATAGAGACAAATTGTTTGTCTCTAAATTTTGGAGAGCATTGCATCGCCTAACAGGCGTTTGATTGAAAATGTCGACAGCCTACCATCCCCAAACTGATGGCAGTAGCAAACACTCAAATAAAACTGTGAACCAGTGCCTACGTTATCATGTCCAACAAAACCAGAAAGGGTGGGCCGCGGCACTGCCACTGATCTGATTTCAGATCATGAATTCCATAAATGGCTCAACCGGTTACTCCAGCTTTCAATTGCTAATGGGAAGATCGCCGAGAGTAATCCTGCCATTGTTACCGGCAACTGGGGTAGATCCAGGGATGGAAGGTGAAGAAATCCATGCAACAGAACTGATCGAGCGCCTCAAATATGATGTGGAGGATGCGAGAGACCATCCATTGGAAGCTAAGTGCTTGCAGGCATTCTATGCGAATCAAGACAGGTCCCCGGAAGATTCATTCAAGATCAGAGATCACGTAATGTTATCAACATTACATCATTGACAAGAATTTACAGCTGGAGATCCGTCATGCGTCACTAAGTTCATTCCTTGATTTGATGGACCATACAAAATTATTAACAGCATGCCTGAATTTTCAGCATACACATTGGATTTACCGAACTTTCCCAATATCTTTCCGACCTTTCATGCCTCACAACTCAAACACTTCACCAAGAACAACGCAACTTTATTCCCATCATGCAAACACATCAGCCCCAGCCCAATCATGACATCAGACAGCATGGAAGAATATGTAATTGACAAAATCATAGACAAACAGCAAAGGGGCAGGGGGCACCAATACCTTGTATGATGGGTTGGATATGGGCCTGAAGAAGACCGATGGTT
>Ga0210383_10002902_pt1 | contig 15458 bp, 16 predicted proteins | sample IncBWC14OmetaG_FD_160072 | JGI IMG/M metagenome (GOLD analysis project Ga0210383, IMG submission 160072) | Forest soil microbial communities from Barre Woods Harvard Forest LTER site, Petersham, Massachusetts, United States - Inc-BW-C-14-O ...
CAGGGCGCGATCCAGATCACGCCGGACGGCCGGTTCCTGATCGCCGTCGACGCGGGCAGCAACCAGATCTCCGTGCTGCGGATCCACTTCGACGGCTCGCTCAGCCTGGTCAGCGTCACCGGCTCCGGCGGCACCCTGCCCGACAGCGTCGCCGTGCACGGCCACCTGGTGTACGTGGCCAACTCCGGCGCCGGCGACGCCAACTACACCGGCTTCCGGCTCGGCTTCAACGGCCGCCTGTTCCCGATCCCCCGGTCGACCGTCACGCTGGCCGCCAACGCCGCGCCCGCTGACGTGCTGTTCAACGGCACCGGCACCAAGCTGGCCGGCACCGAGGTAGGCACCTCGGTGATCGACAGCTTCACCGTCGGCTTCGACGGCAGGCTGACCGCCGCCCCCGGATCGCCGTTCCCGGCCCAGGGACTGGGCCCGTTCGGCAGCGAGTTCCGGCCGACCAACCCCGACCAGCTGTTCGTGTCCAACGCCCACAACGTCGGCGCCGGCACCGGAACCGTCTCCGCCTACACGGACTCCTTCAACGGGACGCTGACCTCGATCGGGGCCTCCCCGTTCGCGGACCAGCAGACCGCCCCCTGCTGGGTGGAGATCACCCATGACGGCCAGTTCCTGTTCACCGTGAACACCGGATCCGGCGAGATCTCCCGCTACCAGATCGCCCCCGACGGCACGCTGACCCTGCTCGGCAGCACCCCGGTCGCCGCCACCGGCGGCGTCGGCGCCGTCGACGCCCGGCTCAGCCCCGACGGCCGCTTCCTGTACGTCGATGAGAGCAGGATCGGCAAGGTCGGCGCGTTCGCCGTCAACGGCGGCAACCTGACCGAATTGGGCACCTCCCCGTTCGCGCTACCCGCCGACGCCACGCCCGCGGGCATCGCCGTCAGCTAACTCTCGCCACACGGACCGGAGCCGCGGTCAGGTCCCGCCGCGGCTCCGGTCACACGGCCGACCCCTCATATTCATGCATTACAGCCTGCGTAAAGAACGCTCCCATTCTGGGTTGCCTCTGCGCCGCAGCCCGTGGCAGGTTCCCTGGGACGCGGCGGCTGCGGTTACGGGAAGCAGGCGTCTGCCGGGTCGTCTGGCCTGCCCGGCTCGGTACGATCGCCGCATGGCCTATGACGAGGATCTCGCCGCTCGTATCAGGGACCTGATCGGCCCTGACCCTGAGCTGACCGAGAAGAAGATGTTCGGCGGGCTGGCCTTCCTCATCCGCGGGCACATGGCGATCAGTGCCAGCGGCCAGGGCGGCGTGCTGGTCCACGTCGATTCCGAGCGGTCAGCCGGCCTCCTGGCCACGTCCGGGGCCACCACCGCGGTAATGCAGGGCCGGGAGATGCCCGGCTGGCTGCGTGTCAGCCCGGAAGACCTGGCCGGCGACGACGACCTTTCCCGATGGGTGGAAATCGGCATCGGGCACGCACGGTCGCTGCCGCCGAAGCAGCCCGCGAAGGCAAAGCTGAAGAAGTAAGGCCCAGGAGCCTTACACGGTCTGGATCCGCGCCGAGACCCTGCGAGCGTGCAGTAGCTTGCGAATGTCGCCGGGATCGCTGGTCATGACGAGGTCGGCGTGGTCTGTTATCAGCGCTACGTGTGCGTCGACGATATCTGCGGAGCCTGACAGGGCGAGTAGTTCGCCGATGCGCTTGCCGTCGTCCTTGCCAAGTGCCGCGATGCCGACGCCGGCCAGCACCCGGGCGAGGTTGGCCTGCTTGCGCCCGTCTCGCCAGACTTGGCTCACCACTGCGGAACTGACCCGGATCGGCGTTCCCTGCTGCTGGAGCACCCGCAGCTGGGCGCCGACCAGGCGGTTTCGGCGATCAACCGCCATTAGAGCACCTGCGTCCAGGACCGCCTTCACGCCACATCCGAACGCGGCGCAAGCCCGAGCCGAGACGCCGCTTCATCCAGCTCCGCCTGGGTGAACGAGCCGTCCTCCGCCTCCCATTGGTCCAGGGCAGCGCCGAGGAGCTCATTGCGCAGCTTGTCGGCCGCCGCTTCGGTAAGCCACGTCGACACGCTAGTGCCCTGCCGGGCAGCGGCCTGCCGGACGCCCTCTCCAACCTCGGGCGGCATCGTCACGGAAAACCTGTCTACCTGCGCCATGCATACGATCGTATCACATACGGGCGTATGTTATGTGTGTGGGAGTGGACAAGGCGCACTTCAGGGCCCAGCTCTCTGGTCCCTCCGTCACTTCGCCGTCGCCCTGAGCGGTCGCAGCGTCATGGAGAACATTGTGATGAGCGGGCTGGGCCGCGATGAGCTGCGCCGGGCCGGCGGTGAAACCGCCGGCCCGGCTGGCGCCCCCGACGACGGCCAGCCCGGCCAGCAGCATGCCCTTGCGCCCGAACCGGTCGGACAGGTTGCCGAAGGTCAGCAGCAGCGCGGCGAAGACCAGGCTGCAGGAGTCGACGACGCACTGCAGCTGCGTGGTGGTGGCATGCAGCCCGCGCACCAGGGCGGGAAGCGCCCCGTTCACCAAGGTCGTAGCCAGGTTGACGAGGAACGCCCCGAGCAGCAGCGCGGCGAGGATCACGGGTTTGGATCGCATTGTTTTCCTCCGGGGTGGGTCGTTCCTGCCGCGGTCGCCGGGCGGTGGCTGCGGGCCCGGCCGGGCCGTATTGCCGTGCTGCCGGCGCAGGTCCCCGAGGTGCGGGCGGTCCAGCTGTCCCCGGCGTCATCCGTGCGCGCCACCGACGTGTAGAACTCCATGGCAGTGCTCCGGCGTGCCGGCCTGCCCGATCACCCAGCCGGTGTCGTGCCGGTCATCCATCGCGTTCCCCGAGCGCGGTCTGGAGCCTCGCCCGCGCCGCGAACAGGTCGGCCTTGATGGTTCCCTCGGGCTGGTGCAGCAGGGACGCGACCTCCTTGAGCCCGAACCCGCCGTAGTAGTGCAACAGGAACGGGTCGCGCAGGCGCGGCGGCAGCGAGGCGATGAGGTTCCGCACGTCCACGTCCTGGACCGGGAAGGCCACCGGGTCTCCCGCCGAACCCGCCGTCACGCTGCGCAGGGTCCGGCGTTCCCGTTCCGTCTTGCGCCAGTGGTCGCGGATCAGGTTCGTCGCCATCATGTACAGGTAGCTGTGCGGGCTCTCCACCATGGTCCACCGGGCCAGCAGCCGGACGAACGCCTCCGAGGCGATCTCGCGCGCGGTGTCATCGTCGTCGACCAGGCGCCGCACCCAGCCGGCGAGCAGCGGGTAAACGCCCTTGAACAGCTCCTCGGCGGCGTCGGCGTCGACCTCGCGCCGAACCCTCGGCCGGTGCATACCGATCCGCTCCACTGTTCTCATCTCCTTGGCCAGCCACCCCCTTTCTTGGGCCTAGCAAGCACACCGGGTCATGGCCCCGGTCGCGCCGGGCTGGGTGTCAGGCATCGCCTGACCGGTAGGCGAGCGTGAGGCCGATCGCCACCAGAGCCCATCCGGCGCGGTGCCTGACCGAGCGGCGGCGGGGCACGTGGGGGCTGCACCGGAGCGCTGACCTGCGCAGTTCACTCTCGCGCTGGCGGGCAAGCAGGCCGATCATGGACGGGTGCATCGTGTTCACCTATTGAGTGCGGTTGCTGCGGGATGAGCCGGTCGGCCGGGAACGGGCGAGCGCCTTGACCCGGACCACATCTGGGTCCCGCGCGTCGGGCGGAAGGACCTCACGTCCGGGGTGCTCGCGCCTGGCCCTCAGCCTCTGGATACGGATTTGCTTCACTGTGATCTCCTCGGCAGGCCGCCATGTCCGGGCCCGGTAACAAGGGGGCCTGACCGTGGTGGGGCTGGTTCTGGGAGGGATGTTACGAACCGGCGCCGCGGGCGGGCGTCACCCGAAGGTGCGCATGCGGGTGGAATCTTCGGGGCACCGCCCGCTGGCACGGCAGTGCCGCCGGTCCGGCGTGGGGCACGGCGGTGCCGGCGGGGATCGGCTGAAGGGACAGCTAGGGGATCAGGCCGAGCTGGCGGGCCCGGGTGACGGCCTCGGTGCGGTTAGCCGCGCCGAGCTTGCCCAGCAGGTGGCTGACGTGCTTTTTCACAGTGTCCAAAGTGACCACCAGCTGCTCGGCGATCCGCGGGTTCGGCGTGCCCGCGGCCAGCAGCACCAGCACCTCCATCTCGCGAGCGGTCAGCTGCTCCACCAGGCCCGGCACCACGGTGGCGCCCCGCCCGGCGCCTTGCAGGTCGTCCTTGCCGTCGAACGCTCGCAGCACCTTGGCCAGGCAGCCGGGTGGGACGCCGCGGGTGGCGGCGCGTTCTGCCTTCTGGGCGGCGGCCAGCCGGGCCAGCAGGGCGGCCATCGGCGCGCTTTCGTCGGCGAACACCCGCACGTAGCCCTGCGGGCAGCCCAAGGCGAGCGCCCGGGCCAGGGCGTTCACCGCGGCGTCCTGGTCGCCGCAGGCCGCCAGCGCCAGCGCCCGCAGCGCGCCGATCTCGATAACGCTGCCGGTTCTGCATTGGGCAGAGGCTGCGGCGAGCATTGTTTCCAAGAGCGTAAGCGCCTGAGCCGGGTGGTTTTGGGCGAGCAGCACCCGGGCCAGTACCAGATACTCCGGTTCGCGGGGGTAGCCCGGTTCGTCGCCCGGGCCGAGGCCGCGTTCTTCTGTCCAGCGGGCGGCCGCGGCGACGTCGCCCTGGGCCAGCAGCAGCCGCGCCCTCTGCGCGGGGACGGGGTTGAGCAGGCCGGTCACGCCTGGGCCCAGGGCGGCCCGCCCGGCCTCGCCCATTGCCTCCAGTGCCCCGTCCGGATCACCGTGGGCCTGCCGGATCCACGCCAGGGTCACCAGGCCGGTGCCCAGCGGAGCGGGGTAGAGGAACTGCCGGCAGAGCGTGATGCCCTCGGTGACCAGCCGGAGGGCACTGTCGAGCTCGTTGCGCTGGTAGGCCACCTCGGCCAGGCCAACGTACGCGGGGCCAGCGGGTGGCGCGGCCGGCGGGCCGGACGCTGCGGCGATGTCCAGTGTCTTCTGGTAGGTCTCGGCGGCCGCGTCCAGCCGGCCTTGGGCGCGCTGGACCTGGCCGAGCTGGTAGACGCCCCATGAGATGGGCTGGCCGGCGTGCCACCCGGCGATGCTCGACACGAAGGCCTGCTCGGCGTCGGCGAGTCGGCCGCGGAGCCATTCAGCCGCGGCCAGAAGTCCCTGGACGGTAGAGCTCAGCAGCCGCTCACCATCGCCGAGCCTGGCGAGGGCCTGCGAAGCGAACGCGGCCGTGCCCTCGGCATCACCGCGGAGCTGGGCGAGAAAGCTGCGATGAAGCGCGATCAGCGCGGGGATGTTCCCCAGCATGCTGGCGGCCTTCCCGACCGATGGCTCGAACGGCTCATCGACCGCAGGTGCAGCGCCTGCCAGCGCGCGCTCGGCCGCGTCCAGCGGCGGCTCCATAGCCTCCGCCCGGCCGAGGGTGGCTGCAAGCAACACCTGCGCCAGCAACAGCCGGGGCCGGGTCTCGACCAGCTCAACGGGCAGCGCCGCAAGCCACCGCTGCGCCGTCGCCCCCTCGCTGCGCAGGTACAAGGTGGCATCGAAGTGCTGTTCGATCAGCCGGGCCGCCCAGGCAGTGTCCCCGGCGCCCAGAGCGTGCCCGACCGCGTCATCGGCCAGACCATGCTCCTCATACCAGGCGGCGGCGGCCCGGTGCAGCACCGCGACCCGGCCGGGTCGTTGCTGCTGCAGGCGGGCGCGGAGCAGGTCGGCGAACAGGCGATGATAACGCCACCAGCCGCGAACCTCATCCAGCGGCATCAGGAACAGGCCTGCCTGCTCCACTTGCTCCAGCATCGCCTGGCCATCGTCCCGGCCGGTGACCGCATCGCACAGCCCGCCGCTGAGGCGTCCCAGCACCGAGGTTTCCAGCAGGAACTCGCGCACCTGCTCCGGCTGGCCGTCGAGCACTTCCTGGGTCAGATAGTCCAGGATGAAGCGGTGGCTGCCGCTGAAGGCCGCCACGAACCCGGCGATGTCGGACCGTCCCCGCAGCGACAGCGCAGCCAGCTGCAGGCCGGCCGCCCAGCCTTCGGTGCGGGCCACCAGAGCCGCCACTGCCGCGCCGGGCAGGGCGCCCCCAGCCGATTCGCGCAGCAGGGCCGCCCCCTCCTCGGCGGTGAACCGCAGGTCGTCGGTGCGCAGCTCCGCCAGCTGCCCGCGGGCCCGCAGCCGCGCCAGCGGCAGCGGCGGGTCGGACCGGCTGGCTAGCACCAGGTGCAGCCCCGGCGGCAGGTGCTCGAGCAGGAACGCCAGCGAGACGTGCACCTGCCGGGCGTCGACCAGGTGGTAGTCGTCGAGGACGAGCACTATCTCGTTCTCGCCAGAGAGGGCGGCCAGCTCGTTGATCAGGGCCGTCACCAGCCCTTCAAACGAGGACGGCAGCGGGCCGGGCAGCGGGGCGACCCGCTCGCCGATCCCCGGCCGCGCCCGGTCCAGCGCGGCAACCACATGCCGCCAGAACCGCACCGGGTCGTTGTCGCCGACGTCCAGCGACAGCCACGCCACCGGCCGGCCGCAAGACCGGAGCCAGTCGGCCACCAGCGCCGTCTTGCCGAACCCAGCCGGGGCACACACCAAGACCAGCCCTGCGCCGAGCGCCCTCGCCAGCCGCGGCCGCGCCACGAACCCCAGCCGTGGGCCGGGCATATGCAGCTTGGTGGCCAGCAGGACATCCTGTTCGGACGCGGCAACCCCCGCCGGGGCCGCCGCAGGCGGCTCAGCCATCGGCGACCTACCACTCAGCGCATCCAGCGATGACCAGCACCGCTGCCGGGTCCGGTCATTCTAACCGCCGGCCTGAAAGGCCGCGCTCCCCGATGGCGTGGCCGCCCTCGCGGGCCAGGGCATGCGCCCCCGGGCGGCACTATCGTGCCCGCCGCCTCGCCCGGAAATTCCACCCGGATGCGCACCTTCGGGTGACGACCGCTCCCGGAGGGGGTTCGTAGCATGCGGGTGAACCAGACATGCACCGGCAGGAGGGATAGCAGTGGCGATTCTCAGGCTCGACCGCTTCAGGCTCGGCCCGGCTGGCGCCGGGAATTGCTCACCGGTCACGCCGCCCTGGCCGCCGCGGTCAAAGATGCCAGTCCCGGGCTCATCGACAAGCAGGCGGCACCGGTGTCTGGCGCTGGGGACTCACTTGCCAGCGGCGCGCAGGCAGCGTTGCGGGCACGCCCCGGATCCCCGGGGGCCGGGGCCGCATTCTCACCTGCCAAAGGCATCAGGATCAAATACGCGGGCGTCGATGCATGATCGCGCCCGGCCCGTTTACGGAAAGGACGTGGCAGAGTCCTGCCGCGAGCGCGATCCGCGCCGCCGGGCCTGGCCTGCCCAGCCGCCACCGCAGTTGCGGCACGGCATGGGCCAGGCGGTTGCCACGCGAGGAGGCGAACAGCCGTGAACGGCTCGGGGTGGCCCGCCCGCTACGAGATCCGCGTCGACAGCGTCCTCGATGACCAGTGGGCGGACTGGTTCGGCGGTCTCCAGCTCAGCAGCGACGGCGCCCAGACAGTCATCATTGGCCTGCTCCCGGACCAGCCCGCATTGCACGGGCTGCTGACCAAGATCGGTGATCTCGGGCTGTCCCTGATCTCGGCGCGCCGGCTGGACGCCGGAGATACCGGAGACCAGGCGCGGCAATGACACGCGATCCCGATCTCGGACCCACCGTCCCGGCCAGGGCTTTCCACCGTACCGACGGCACCTTCGTGCCGGCTCGGCGGCGAAAGATTCCACCGGCGCGGGCACTTTCGAGTGACGCCGACCGTAATGCCAGCTCGTAACGTCTTCGCAAGAACCATCCGCAGCCCAAACCGGAGGTGCGCAATGTGTCCGCACTGGCCCCCGTGCCCGCCCGCTGATCGCCCGGATCACGACGCCGCCCATACCGTGGCATTTCACCCCGAGCAAGGGTGGAGCTTGCTATGCAACGGGGTGATCGTATTTGACGACATGGGCGAGATCCTGCCAGACGGCCGGGTGGTTCCCCCGCCCCCGGCCCATGTCCGGCTGCCCTGCGCGGCGTGAGCAACGCGAGAGGATCCTGTCGGTGTGCCCGGTCAGGGTCCGCAACCCCGCCAGCATCTTCCGCGGGCCGCAACCTCGCCGCTGGCCAGGCCAGCCAGGTTCGGCAGGTGAACGGGCCGGCCGTCAGCGAGGTGAGCATGGCAAATCAGTTGGTGGTGGCCGGTTCGGCTAGCGCGCTCCCGGTCGGCCTGGATCTTCCGTGCGTGGAGGACCCGGAGCTGTTCTTCGCCGAGTCGCCGGGGAGTGTGGGGCGGGCCAAGGCCACGTGCCGGGGGTGCAGGGCCAGGATTGCCTGCCTGATCGGTGCGCTGGAGCGCAGGGAGCCCTGGGGTGTCTGGGGCGGCGAATTGCTGCTGCGCGGCGCGATCGTGCCACGTAAGCGCCCTCGCGGACGTCCTCGCAAGACTGAGGTGGCCGCGTAGCCGCGGTCATGAGGACCACCGTGGCCGCGTGGCGAACCAGGGCCGCGCGGCCGGCCGCGTACGCAATGCACACACCACGGAGTGGTCGGCATGTTTTTGCTGAGGAGCTCGCGAGAGAGCGAACTCGCGGGAACACCGAGCTAGCGCATGAGCTGCGATATTGACGCTCCCTGCCGACGGCGGCCAGGGCTGGCACCTGGAATAACAGGGAAACGGGCCGGGAGGTCATGCCTGCCTCCCACGCAGGAGGCCCGGGGCCAGGGCGGCGGCAAAGACCGGCCGCCCGGCATGCGCGTTGCGTGGTTTAGGGTAAATCGCACCGGTTTGAGTGTCCGAGGGGCGAGACGCCAGGTACGTACGTGTCAGCTATCACGGGTGAGCTGCTCCTCGGGGGGCAGCGGTGACCGGGCGGGCGGGTCGCTGGATCAGGTGGACGACCGGATGCGGGGCGCTGATCGCGGCCTGGTCGGCGCGGCGAGGCGCTACTGGTGGCGGGGAGCATCGCGAGTCTGGTCGCCAACGTCGCGGTCGCCGAGCCGACCCTGACCGGGCGAGTGATCGCGGCCTGGCCGTCATTCGCCCTGACTGCGCCGCGGGAGCTGTTGACCGTTCAGGTACGCGGTGGCGCCCCGGACGATGGCAGCCAGGCCGATTTCATGCGGATCCGGGAACCACCTCCGGTTGAGGAGTGCACGATGGAGGACCGCTTATCGGACGGTTGTGATGCCGGCCAGGATGAGGTCGATGCCGGCCAGGAATTGCTCGCGGTCGTCGTGCCCGGGCAGTTGCGCCGCCACCTGACGCACGAACGGGTATTCCGTGGGGTCGAGCTGCGCCCACCGTGCGGCGACGGTCGCGAGGAAGGCCGATCGATCCGTGTCGCGCGCGAGGAGGCGGGTGGCCGCGGCGTACTGTCCTGCCAAGCCGAGGACGTAGTTCAAGAGCGCGGACGCGCAGTCGAACTGCGCTCGTTCGGGGACGCCGAGCGCCTGGAGCTGCCCGCCGAAGCTCTCGAAGATCTGCAGCACCGCGGACTGCCACGGCTCACGGGAGAGCTGGGCGCCCACCCAGGGATGGGCGTCGATCGCGTCGAACGCCCCAAGGGCAATGGCACGGATCGCCTCCCGCGGCTCCGCACCGCTGACCACATCGGTCATTACGCGGGCGATGACGTCGTCGGTGGTCGCCGCGAGCAGATCGTTCTTGTTGGCTACGTGCCAGTAGATCGCCCCGGCCCCGGTGGCCAGGCGAGCCGTGAGCGCGCGGAAGGTCAGAGCGCTCTCACCGTGGGCGTCGAGGATCTCGATCGCGGCCTCGACAATCCGCTCTTTCGAGAGCGCGTCCGCCCGCCGTTCGGTCCGCTGAGTCTTGACCGCCATGAGCACCATCTTGACACGGCTGGAACATTGTTCCAAGATCTATTTATGGAACAGCGTTCCAACCGGTTTACTGGGAGCATCATGACGACACCAGTCACGATCGTCGGTGCGGGCCTCGGCGGCCTCACCCTCGCACGCGTCCTCCACGTCCACGGCATCCCCGCGACGATCTATGAGGCGGAGCCCTCGGCGCAGACCCGGACGCAGGGCGGCCAGCTCGACATCCACGAGCACAACGGACAGCTCGCGCTCGAAGCGGCCGGCCTCACCGACGCGTTCCGCGCGATCATCCACGAGGGTGCCCAGGCTACGCGGATGCTCGACCCGCACGGCGCGGTGCTGCTCGAAGAACCCGACGACGGCACCGGCGGGCGTCCGGAGGTGCTCCGCGGAGACCTTCGTCGGATCCTGATTGAATCCCTGCCGGCGGAGACGATCCAGTGGGGACGCAAGCTCGCCGGCGTGCTGGCACTCGGCGACGGCCGATACGAGCTGACCTTCGCCGACGGGTCGACCGTGATCACCAGCCTCCTCGTCGGCGCCGACGGCGCCTGGTCGAAGGTCCGGCCGCTGCTGTCGGACGCCAAGCCCGAGTACGTCGGCACGACCTTCATCGAGACCTACCTGCACGACGTCGACGAGCGGCACCCCGCGACGGCCGAAGCGGTCGGCGACGGCGCGATGTACGCGCTTACCCCGGGAAAGGGGATCGTCGCGCATCGCGAGGCGGGGAACATCCTGCACACGTACGTCGAGCTGAACCGCCCCGCCGAGTGGATCGCCGGCATCGACTTCGCCGACGCCGACGCCGCGACCGCTCGAGTCGCGGCCGAGTTCGACGGGTGGGCGCCGGAGCTCACCGCGCTGATCACCGACTGCGAGACCGCGCCGGTCCCGCGCACGATCTACGCACTCCCGGACGGGCACCGATGGGACCGCGTACCCGGGGTGACGCTCCTCGGTGATGCCGCGCACCTGATGCCGCCGGCCGGCGAGGGCGCGAACCTGGCGATGCTCGACGGCGCCGAACTCGGGAAGGCGATCGCCTCACGCTCCGGCGACATCGAAGCGGCACTCACCGCCTACGAAGAGGCGCTGTTCCCGCGCAGCGAGTCCGAGTACGCGGACGCGGACGAGCTCCTAGAGCTCTGCCTCGGCGGCCGCGCGCCGTTCGGACTCATCGCGTTCTTCACCGGCGCCCCCGCAGGGGAGCACGAAGGAGCCGCGCAGTCCTAAGCCACACCGCCCACGGTCCCGGTACGATCGCGGCCGGGGAACGCGACGTCCGTGAGCCTCGCATCGGTAAGATCCTGATCCGCGTTCACGCCGCAGCCGTGAACCCTACGACGTCGTCATGTGGCGCACGCTCGGCGGCGGTTCCGTGGCGGGCAAGACCCGCTTCTCGGTCGAGCTAGCCCGGGTCCTGGCGGACGAAGCGGACGGCGGCACGGTGTTCGTAGCGCAGGCAGCAGTACGGGACGCGGGATCGAGAGGCGCTCGCGCGCGGTGATCGCGGGGATGTGCCTCGCTCGCAGGCGCCGAACGGCACAGCCACCGGAAATACGGCCGTCCAGTAGTTGGCATGGGAACCGATGCGCACGGCGAGCATGGACACGACCGCGCACACCAGACAGCCCGCACTATTTGCGGCCGGGACCGATGTGCTGGGCGAGCCGACCGCTGGCGCCAGACAGCAGCAAGGTCACGGCGGTGACCGGCACCTCCGCTGCGAGTGGCAGGGCGGGCCGGCAGCCTTGCTCTCGTCGATTTGCAGGAGTCCAGCCTGCCGATCGAGCCTGTACGGGGTTAACGAACAAGTCCGAGAGGGAGTTGAACCCCATGCCTGTGACCTGCGGAATTGCCGGAGTGTAGGTTCCGGCATGCTACGAACACGCAGGTCAGGGGATATCGACTTGTGTCCGAGGGGCGACTGCGCCAAAAAAAGCCTATCCGGCGCACCGTTCCTGACCAGTGAGTTTGCGATTGCCACCCGGGAAGGTAGAAGGTGACCGGGGCCGCCCGGCTACCGCTTGTGCCGTGGTGGTGGATTGCTGGGGCGTCCCGCGACCTGGCTGTGCAACCGTCCTCATCCCGTAGGACGGTTGCCCCCTCGGCGTGCTGGTCTGGCGCACCCTTGATCGCGATCGCCGCGCGAGACTCCAGAGCCGCGTCGAAAGCTCGGCTACCGACTCCCGGATCTCCTGGCCCAGAGCCGCTCTGTCCTTGCTGAGCTTTTCGATGTTCCGCTGAAGGAACCTCGCGCCGAAGGGCGGCGGGCGGGAATGAACAGGGCGCCGGATCGGCTCTACCTTGCGGTGGCAGTTGTCTTGTGCGTTCGTGTCGTCTGCACGCTCGCGGCGAACGATGTTGCGGGCTCCCTTCAGGGATCCGGGGAAATCGCGTCGAGAACCGGCCTGGACCCCAGGGTCCGAAGGGCCCGCAGGCCGTGCACATCGCCTGAGCCTGCTCAGTAAACAGCAGTTAGTCATGGGCCGACCACATGTTGGCGTCGACTCACGTCATGTCCGTCGCGACGGTAACTCGTCGCGACGGTGGCCGGGCTCGATGTCAGCGCCGTCGCCGCGATGTAGCGAGTGGCGGGGAAGTCACCGCGGCGCACGATGAGACCTCGGCCAGGCGGCGCTGTCATAACGTGGCCGGGGGCAGGAACCAGTGGGGAGTCAGAGGCGTTTGTGGAGCAAGGTGGTTGTACATGATCGAGGGTAACGGCGGAGGTGCGAGCGGCTTCGCCGACCTGACGCTGGCCCCGGAACTGTGCCACGTGCTTTCTGGCCTCGGTTATGAGGAGCCCACCCCGATACAGCTTGCCGCCATCCCGCCGCTGCTTGAAGGCCGTGACCTGGTCGGTCAGGCAGCGACCGGGACGGGCAAGACGGCCGCCTTCGCGCTTCCCATCCTCCAGCGGATACTCGGGGAAGGCGGGCAGGCAGAGCCGCTCGCCCTGGTGCTCGTCCCGACGCGCGAGCTCGCGGTGCAGGTCTGTGCGGCGATTCGCGGCTACGGGCGCGATATGGGTGTGCGTGTTCTGGCGGTTTACGGCGGCGAGCCAATCGGCCGTCAGCTGGGGCCGCTCAAGCGTGGCGTCGACGTCGTGGTGGCGACGCCAGGGCGTGCGCTCGACCACATCAACCGGGGAACGCTGAAGCTGAGTGGCCTCGAGGTCCTCGTCCTCGATGAAGCGGACGAGATGCTCGACATGGGTTTCGCCGAGGAAATCGAGGCGATCCTGGCCAGCACCCCCGGGGAGCGGCAGACCGCGCTGTTCTCGGCGACGATCCCGCCGCGGATCGACGGCATGGTGCGCCGCCACCTGCGCGACCCGGTTCGGGTCGAACTCGGACGCCGGGCGTCGGCGTCAGCCGACGGATTGCTGGTGCGGCAAACCGCCTACCTCGTGCCGCGCGGGCACAAGGCCGCTGCTCTCGGTCGCGTGCTTGACCTGGAGCGGCCGACGTCCACGATCGTCTTCTGCCGGACCAGGGACGAGGTGGACCAGCTCACCGAATCCCTCAACGGTCGTGGCTATCGCGCCGAGGCACTGCACGGCGGCATGGACCAGAAGCAGCGCGACCGGGTCATGGCCCGGCTGCGCAGCCAGGCCGTCGATCTTCTCGTGGCCACCGACGTGGCCGCCCGCGGTCTGGACATCGACCAGCTCACGCACGTGGTGAACTACGACGTGCCAAGCGCGCCGGACTCGTATGTGCATCGCATCGGGCGCGTTGGCCGGGCCGGTCGCGAAGGCACCGCCATCACCCTGGCCGAGCCGCGCGAGCACAGGATGCTCAAGACCATCGAACGGGCGACCAAGCGGCCGATCGCGATCGAGAAGCTGCCGACCGTCGCAAAGCTGCGTGCCATGCGCTTGGAGCTGATGCGCACCGAGCTCCGGGAGAGCCTGCTCAAAGACGACGGCGACCTTAATGCCTTCCGGGCTGTTGTCGGGCCGCTCGGTGCGGAGTTCGACCTCTTCGCGGTGGCGCTGGCCGCGGTCAAGCTGGCTCATGAGGCGAGCGGAACACCTCGCGAGCAAGAAGAGATCCCCGTGGTCGAAATGCCGCCGGCGGACGACCGCCGCGACGGTCGAAAGCCCAAACCAGGTGACCAGTGGCCGCCCGCCGGCCATGACCAGCGGCGTGGTCGCCGCGCGACTGCGGCCACGACACGCCTGTTCGTGGGCACCGGCCGTTCTGCCGGAGTCCGGCCGCAAGATCTTGTAGGCGCTATCACCGGCCAGTCGTACCTCTCCGGCAGGGACATCGGTGCGATCGAGATCGCCGATCGTTTCTCCCTCGTAGAGGTTCCCGAGTCAGCCGCCGACGACGTGGTCGCGGCGCTCCGGCGGACGAGCATCAGGGGCCGGAGTGCAACCGTTCGCAGGGAACGCTTCTCGGCGCGATAGGACAGGCCTTCCCAGCCGGCGGCGGCCAGCGCCGACGCTGGGATGACGGGCGCGATAGGCCCGGCGATCATGGCTTTACCATGGTCGGCCGACCGCTCCAGTACCTTGCCGAGATATACGACGACGCGACCGGCTCGGTGGAGTGCTTCATGAGTACCAACATGCAGCATGAGCTGCACGGATGAGGTTTTCGGCAAGGGCAGTGCCGGGGAAGCCGGGCCGCTCGGCGACGGCCTGCTCCAGGGCTGCCGCTACGCCGTTCACCGCACGCCGTCCGACGGCTTCGAGCAGCTCGTCCTTGGACGTGAAGTACCGGTACAGCGTGGCGCGCGAGACCCCAGCCTGGGCGCAGACCGACCCGACGGTGAGACGGCGCACGCCGCGGCGCCCCACCGCGGTCAGTGCCGCGTCGAGGGCCCGCGCCTCGGTCTCCGGATTGGGTGCGGTCATCGCCGTCCCCGGCCCGTACTGGCCGCATCTGCCTGCGCCTCGATCCCGGCGCGCGGACCCCAGAGCGCTGCGAGGAGATCGGGTACCGAGGTGGCGCGGTAGTCCGGCAGGAGCAGCGTCGAAATCACGATGCGCACGAACGCCTCGGTGAGCCGGCGGCGCGTCAGCTGTTCTTGCACGATAGCTGGTGTCTCCGAGAGCGCCGGCTCCAGGACTCCGTCCTCAGCTGCCACCAGGTACAGCGTCTCGATTCGGGCGGCGCACCAGCCTGGACCGTCGCCGTCACCGCAGACGATGGGTAAGACAGCGCGGTCAAGTCGGGCCCGGGCGAGCCTACGTTACGGCTACAACAGGTCAGGTTGTGAGAGCCAGGCACATCTCGGTGATGTCATTGGTTTCGATGAGATCGGGCTCGGTCGCGGCGCGTACCTCTGCAACGGAGGTGCCAGGAGCTAGTTCGCGCAGGACCAGCCCGTCAGGGCCGACGTCGATCACGGCGAGGTCAGTGATGATCCGCTGGACGCAGCGTACGCCGGTCAGGGGCAGTGAACACTGGGTGACGATCTTCGGGCGGCCGTCTTTGGTGACATGTTCCGTCATGGCGATGACGCGCCTGGCTCCGTGGACGAGGTCCATGGCACCGCCCATGCCCTTGATCACTTTTCCCGGGATGGTCCAGTTCGCGAGATCGCCGGTGGCCGAGATCTGCATGGCGCCGAGGACCGCGACGTCGATGTGGCCGCCGCGGATCATGCCGAAGGACGTGG
>Ga0210383_10002903_pt1 | contig 15458 bp, 14 predicted proteins | sample IncBWC14OmetaG_FD_160072 | JGI IMG/M metagenome (GOLD analysis project Ga0210383, IMG submission 160072) | Forest soil microbial communities from Barre Woods Harvard Forest LTER site, Petersham, Massachusetts, United States - Inc-BW-C-14-O ...
AGGGCGCGGCGCCGCCACCGATTACCGATTCGCCGTCCAGCACTTCAACAAATAACCTGGAAGACCGCAGTCTTGTCGCGATGGCTTCCGCCCGGCTTCCAATTTGTTCTTTCGATAACCGCATCATGCGCACTGTTGGAATTACGTCATGCTCACCTTTCACATAAGCAAGCAACGTTGCTTCGAGCGCTGCGTAGGTCAACTTGTCCACTCGCAGCGCACGGAACAACGAATTCGAACGCATGCGGGCGATCAGATCACTGCGGCCACTCAACATTCCCGCCTGGGGACCACCTAACAGTTTGTCTCCGCTGTAAGTAACCACGTCCACGCCTTCGCGCAGGCTATCGAGCACGCTCGGCTCGCCGTTTACGCCGACCGAGCGCAGATCGAACAGCGCCCCGCTGCCCAAGTCTTCCAGCAGCGGGATCTTGCGCTCGCGAGCCAGATCAACCAATTCTTCGATCTGCGGCTGCTCGGTGAATCCGGTGATCTGGAAGTTCGAGCGATGCACGCGCAGCAGCAGCCGGGTTTTCTCGTTGATCGCCTTTTCATAATCGCCGATGCGGGTGCGATTGGTTGTTCCAACTTCCCGGAGAATGGCGTTCGATTTGGACATGACATCCGGGATGCGGAAGGACCCGCCGATCTCAACCAGCTCTCCGCGCGAAACGATGACTTCGCCGCCGTCCGCCAGCGTGTTGAGCGCGAGCAGGACGGCAGCGGCATTGTTGTTGACGACGATGGTAGAGATCGCCGGCTCGGCCACACGGGCGCGGACGCCCGCGTCTGCATTAGGGCCCGCATGTTCATCGAGGAGTTTGCGAAATAAGCGATCCACGTGGACATCGCGTTTGCCGCGCTCGCCCGTTTCCACGTCGAACTCAAGATTGGAATAACTGCCAGCGATCTTTCGGAGTTGGTCCAAGGCACACGCCGGGAGCGGGGCTCGTCCCAGATTGGTGTGCAGAATGACTCCGGTGGCATTGATCACTGTTCGCAGCGAATACTTGAGCGCTTGCCGAAGCTGGCGCGCTACCGCATCTTCGAGTCCGGAAAGAGCCAGATCGACTCCAACCGCATCCAGTCGCCCACTGCTAATTTCCTCTCGCAGAGAGGCCAGCACTGTACGGGCAGCATCGGTGAGCGCGACTTGGCCTTCTTGCGAAGCCATCGCGGCCAGCCCCGGGTTGCGCAATAGGTCGTCGACCGAGGGGAGTTTGCGATACAGGTCGGCGTTGGCTTGGACTTTCACCGGTGACGATTATCCCACGGGATCATGCCGAATGCCGAGGCCAGACAGGCGAGTCGCCCGTCTCCACATGTACTCTACCCGACTTCAACCAGACCGTAGCTTTTATGCCAGCGGGTACGCATGTGACGCAGTGCTTCGTCGATCTCTGCTTGCGTGATTTCGGAATTCGGCCCGGCGAGAACCGCTGCTGCCTCCCGTTTGGCGGCTTCCAGCAACTGGCGGTCGCGGATCAGATTGGCCGCTTGAAAGCTGGGCATGCCAGCTTGCCGCGTGCCGAAGAATTCGCCTGGGCCACGAAGTTCCAAATCAAGTTCGGCGATCTGAAATCCGTCGTTGGTGCGAACCATGGCATCGAGGCGGCGCTCTCCGTCTTCGGAAACCTTGCCGCCGGTCATGAGGACACAGTAAGACTTGGCAGCGCCACGTCCGATGCGTCCGCGCAGCTGATGGAGTTGGGCCAAACCGAAGCGCTCGGCATGTTCGATCACCATCACCGTAGCATTGGCAACGTCAACGCCAACTTCAATCACGGTCGTGGCTACCAGAATATCCAGTTCGCCCTTCTGGAACACGCGCATGACATGCTCTTTCAGGTCAGGCTCCATGCGGCCATGCAGCACGCCGACCCGCAAGTCAGGGAAGATGCGCTTGCTCAGCTCCTTGTACATCTTCATGGCCGCTTTTAATTCCGTCTCCTCGTTCTCTTCAATCACCGGATACACGACATAGGTTTGGTGTCCTGCGGCCACCTGCTTGCGCACGAAATCCCAGACTTCAGGGGAGCGCTCGTCCGACACGCAACGCGTGACTATGGGAGTGCGTCCCGGCGGCATCTCGTCGATGACGCTTACATCGAGGTCACCATACAGCGTCAGAGCGAGGGTGCGCGGGATCGGAGTTGCGGTCATGACTAGAACATCCGGTTCTGGGGAAGCTGCCGAGCTTTGCTCAGCATGGACGGGTTCTCTAGGCTGTGCTCGGGACAAGCTCCGGCCCGTCCCAACGGAATTCGTCTCCGCTCGATCTTCGCTTGATTTCTTCATCAGCTTGAAGCGCTGCAGGACTCCGAAGCGATGCTGCTCGTCCACGATCACCATGCCCAGCTTGGCGAACTCGACTTTTTGCTCGATCAAGGTATGTGTTCCGATTACCAGTTGCGCGTTGCCTTGGGCGATGTGACGCCGGGTCTCGCGCTTGCGGTCGTCTTCCATCGAACCGGTGAGGAGGACCACGCGATAGCCCGCGCTTTCTAAGATGCGGCGAGCCGAAAAGTAATGCTGTTGCGCGAGGATTTCGGTAGGCGCCATCAGCGCCACTTGGTATCCGTTCTCCATCGCGATGATCGCGGCCTCGAAGGCGACGATGGTTTTGCCAGAACCGACGTCGCCCTGCAACAGGCGGCGCATAGGAAAGGGTTTTTCCATGTCGGAAGCGATCTCCTTCAGCGCCCGCTTCTGCGCGCCTGTGGGATGGAACGGGAGAATCCTCTTGATCGCAACGCGCACCCGATCATCCAAATTGAAAGCAACCCCGGTTTGTGCCTTCTGTTCACGGCGCTTCAGCTCGAGTCCCAACTCGACAAAAAACAACTCTTCGAAGATGATGCGAACGTGAGCCGGGGTGCGGGAAGATTGCAGGTCTTGAAGACTCTCGCCAAGCTCTGGCCAGTGAACCTTCTGCAACGCTTCGCGCGGCGAGATGAGGCTCAGATGACGGCGCACAGCCGCCGGGATGGGATCAGGCAAATCCGGCGTGAGATTTTCGAGCGCCGTGTGGATGACGCGGCGAAACCAACGCGAGGTCAGGCGCCCTTGTCCTGCGGATTCGTAGATGGGTACGATACGGCCGATTTCAAGCGACGCTGCAAGTTTCTGTTCGGCGGAATCGGTGCTGCCGTCTTCCGAGGCTTCACCGATGATTTCGAATTGAGGCTGCGTGAGTTGCAGTTCGCCTTTGCGATAGTCCTCTTCCACTTTGCCGTACAGCGCGACGATCTGGCCGGGTTTGAACTTGTCCCGAAGATAAGTGGCGTTGAACCAGATACATTTCAGTCGCGTCCTGCCCTGTCCAGCGGTCATCTGAAAGATGGGCATGCGTCGGGTACGAAACAGGCCCGAGGTACGGACCTCGGCGATCACCGTCGCCATTTCGCCGGCGCGTAGTTCAGTAATGCCCCGGGGATTCAACCGGTCTTCGTAGCGAAACGGCAAGTAGTGCAGCAGATCGTCGAGAGTCTGAATGTCCTTGGCCGCGAGAACCTCGGCAAGCTTCGGACCAATCCCTTTGACATACTTAACGGAGGTGCTCGGTTGCAGCATCTGATGGGATGTTAGCAGGAGCAGCCGCGGACTCGCAGTCTGCGTTGTTGTAGCGCACGGCACCACAGCCGCCGGAGCAGTGGCGCTACACTTCAGTCAAAGCTATGTCCAAATCCGCCGCCAATTTCATTCACGCCCTGCTTGCTGTCCTAGGCGGCAACGCAGCGTATTTCTTGCTGGGAAGGTACCTGCCGGTGGGGGCGCGCCACGTGCCCTTCCAGATGGACCTCGGGCTGGCCGTGGACTTCTGGTTCTGCCTGGTTGTGTTTGGCCTGATCAAGACGGTAGCCGGCTGGAGGCGGACTTCCAATCGGCCAAACTCCTGAGTTGTTTTCCGCATGCTTTCGAATCATGCCGTCCAGATTTTGGACAAGAGTGCTTAGACCTTCATCCACCCCAGGTTACTTTCGGAACCTCGGTAACCAGAGATCGGAAAGCTAGAATCTGACCAGCACCATGCAGAAGATCTCCATGCTGTATGACGCGAGTCAGGCGGTGCTCTCCACCTTTGAACTGGATGAGGTGCTGCAGCAGATCCTGACCATCGCGCGCGACTACTTCCATTTGCAGAACGTTGCCATCCTCTTAATGGATAAAGAGGAGCTTTACGTACGCTGCCAGGTGGGTTGGGATGCCGGCCATGATAAGGTCCGGTTCCCGATCGGAACCGGAATCACAGGGGCAGCAGCTCATCAGAAACGCCCCATCTACGCCGCAGATGTGACAAAAGACGCGCGTTACATCCTGTCGGCCAGGAACACACGCTCCGAACTGGCGGTCCCCCTGATGGTGCGCGACCATGTGGTGGGCGTGCTCGATTGCCAGAGCGAAAACCTGAATCACTTTGATTCCGAAACCATTGATCTGCTGACATTGTTTTCGACGCAAGCGTCCATGGCGCTGCAGAATGCCCGGCTATATTCGCTCGAGCGGCAGCGAGCCTCGCAACTGGAAGCGATCAATGCCATCGCTCAGCAGATGACCGCCGTCCTGGATTTGAAAGAATTGCTTTCGAAAGTATGCTTGTTGATCCAGCAGGCTTTTCAGGTTTGCCAGGTGTCGGTGTTGTTGAAGGATGAGGACGATCTGGTGCTGCGGGCCAGCCACGGAAAGCTCACGGGGCGCGCTCCAGAGGACGGGCGGCTGCCGGCGGAGGGAGGACTTTGGCAACGCGCTCTGGCTGCCGGAAAAACTCTGATCGAAAATGATATGAAGGCCCCGGATTTCGGGTTATCCGTGGAAACTGGATCGAGCATGTGCATTCCGCTTGTTTCTTTCGGACAGACCCTCGGCGTACTGGTGTTGGACACCGCCCGGGCCGGAGCCTTCAACGTCAACGACATTCAGCCGCTCGAATCGGTTGCCGACATCTGCGCCACCGCCATCCAGAACGCTCACTATGTTGAGCGGGTAAAGCAACTGGCCTATTTGGACGGATTAACCGGGATTTTCAATCGCAGATTTTTTGAGCTTCGGATCGTGGAAGAAATGGATCGCGCTCGGCGATACGGCTCAGGCTTGGCAATACTCATGATTGACATTGATCAGTTCAAACGATTGAACGATGAGTTCGGGCACTTGCTCGGGGACGAGGTGCTGCGCCAGGTGTCGTCGATTTTTCATCAGCAGCTGCGGAAGATTGATGTTCTGTGCCGTTTTGGAGGCGAGGAGTTCGCAATTCTGCTCTCGCAAACGAATGCGGTTCACGCCTTGGGAGTCGCGGAGAAACTGCGCAAGACGGTTGAAGCCTGGCAGTTCCCGGGCGTTCCTCGGCCAGTCACGATCAGCGCGGGAACTGCGAATTATCCCGAACACGGCAGCACGCGGGATGAATTGGTGAAGGCGGCCGACGCTGGCTTGTATCTGGCAAAGCAAGCGGGCCGGAACCGAGTTTGTCTGGCGCCAGCTCCTAAGGGTGGCTTGGCGCATGGCGCGGCCAAGTAACTGTCTTCATGCCGTGGAATAGAGCAAATGTCATCCTCGCACGACTGGTATCGCGCCGAGGCTTCGATGGTGATCAGAATAGGCTGTCGTGCTCCTCGAATTCGTCCCTAAGTTCTCTCTCGATTTCCCTTTGCTGGTCCCGCCACTCCCGTTGGACGTCCCGCATCTGCCGCGCGAGCTCTTGGGCGCGTCTGCGGGCTTCTCTGGTTTGCCGTTCAATCTCCGGCTTCAGTTGACGATTGATGGCCTCTTCCATTTCCGGTTTAAGGTGGGCCATTTCAGATTCGAGCTGGCTCCATTCCTCGCGAGTTTCAGCGTCGATCTCCGGCATTTCGATATCAAGGCTCTCGCGGAACAAATCCGACTGCTTGCGGTCCGGCAAGGTGATGGTAATCGTCTGTTCCTTCTTGTCACGAATCAAGCTGACGCTGGCGGTATTGTCCTTGCGCGAGCGCAAGGCGTGACTGAAGTCCCCACTGTCGTGAATGGGCTCGCCATTGATTTTGACGATCACGTCCCCGGCGCGAAAACCAGCTTTGTCGGCGCGGCTCCCCTTTTCCACGGAACGTACCAGGACCCCCTCGCCGTTCTTGGTTCCGAAGAAGTCTCCGAGTTGCGGCGTAAGGTTTTCCACCATCAGACCACTGCGCACCGAGGAGTGCACCACCACGATAGAAACCGGCAAGTCCATGTCGGGCATCACGGGCATCGTGGGCATTACCGGCATGCTGAACTTGAAATCCTTGCCGTTGGGACCAACCGTGTAGGAGTAGTTTTTCTTGCGATCGCCGAGTTCCACCTTGATGGTCATCGGCTGGCCGCCGCGGCTGATGCCTAGAGTCACCGTGCGCCCCGGCGGAATTTCGCGGATCATGCGACGCAACTGTTCGACACTCTGCACGTCGCTGCCATTCAACGTGAGAATCACATCCTGCTCTTTGAGGCCCGCCTTACCAGCGGGAGCATCCTGATCCACCATGGTCACTTCCACCCCGCGCTCGTCTTTCAAGTGGAGAGTTGCGAGGCGGTCGGGAGTGATGTCGCGTGTATCGACGCCTAAATAAGAACTGCCGCCAAAATCCTCGCTGGAGAAACCGTAAGAGTCGCTCCCAGGATCAAACGAAGGATTGATGGCCCCGTAAGTCGCTACCGTCAGCAGCGGCAGCCCGATCATCGTTATCAGAATTGAATTTCGCATGTTCACCTCCCAAAGCCCTGCTGTTATTGGCTTGCCCGGCGGAAAGCAATATCTCCGGTCGTGGTTCGCACCTTGAGCACCGGACCGCCGCCATTCAGACTGCCTTCCGCAGTGACCGTCTTCGGGCCATAGTCGCCGCCCTCCGTGGTCACCCGGATATCGGGAAAATCCGAGCGAATATTGTGGCCGTTCGCAACTTCGATCGAAGCGCGAACACTCAGGTTCACGTTGGGAGCCAGGTAGACGGTGATGTCGCCCGCCGAAGTCTCGAGCTCTGAATCATGGTGTTCACCATTCGCTGCGACAAACTTTGCTGTGATCCCACCTGCCCCAGTCTCCGCCCGCGCCGATGGCACCCCATTCAGCTCAATGGTTCCACCGCCCGTCTCAGCCCGCACCGGCCCTTTTGCCGAACCCAGCCGGATGCTGCCGCCCCCGGTTTCCATTTCCGCGGGACCGCCAATATCGCCCAACTCAATACTTCCGCCGCCGGTGCTAGCCTTGACTTTTCCCGCGCAGCGCTCCACCTGAATGCTGCCCCCGCCGGTTTCAAGCACCGCGCCCTGCGAGCCCGAGACGATGGTCACGCTTCCGCCTCCGCTCTCGGCTTCAATCTTGCCTTTCGCAGAATTCACTTTGATCGAACCGCCGCCCGTGTGCAGGCTGACATCGGACGCTACATTGCCCACATCAATGCTTCCTCCGCCAGTTTCGGCGTTGATCGCTCCACCGATGTCATCGAAGCGAATACTGCCGCCACCGCTCTGCGCATCCACGCGGCCCGTGATGGCTTTCGTATCGACGTTGCCACCCTCCGTCTCGATTTTTACTTCATCCATCTCGCGCGGGACGTTAACTACGAAGTCGCCAGAAAATTTGTGCGGCCGCCCGCCCTGCCAGTCACCGACAATCCAAGCCGTGTCTCCGTGGACGTAAACACTGATCTTGTAGTTATCAAACTCGCGCCGCGCCCGGTCTTCCGAACCGCTGTAAGAATGATTACGAATGACGTAGCTGATGCCCTGCTGCGAGCCGCCTTCCACGCGCACCGAGCCGATATCCACCTTCACCTTCAGATTCTTGACCGCGGCAAGAGATCCCGTGATCTCCTGCGTCCAATTCCCGCCATCACCGTAAACGCGGGTCTGCTGGGCGCTTGCCAGGGGCAAGATCAACAACAGTACCGCAACGAATTTAGAGAGCTGCTTCAACATTCACCTTCCGTTTTCATCCTGCACTACCGAATATCTGTCACCCATCAATCGAACTCGGGAAGCTGCGCCAGCATAATGCGAGCCTGCGACCGGATGTATTGGTTCTGATCGCTCTCGGCCAGCTTTTGTAGAACCGAGCGCACGCTGCCGTCAGCTCGTACCGGTTCGAGCAGATGCAAAGCCTCGGTTCGAGCCCCCGGATTGGAATCCTGCACCAGGGTCTCAAGCACCGCATCCCGCACCCGCGGATCGCTTTTCACGTACGCTCCCAAGCCGTCCAATGCCTTCAGCCGCACTCCCGGATTCGAGTCATAGCGCAGTGCATACATAAGCGCTTCGCGAACGTGAGTATTATCCGGCTGCTGTGTCAGCAGATCGACGGAATCCATTCGCACACCCGAGTTGTAATTGTTGCGCGCCGCAAAAAGCAGCAACTGCTGGATGCGTTGATCGTTGAGCGAGCCTTGCGCTTCCTGTGTGGAAACCGTGTTGTACTTGATGCTGATGTGATTCGATCCGGGATCTTGCGTGACCGACTGAATGCCCGTAATGGACGACTCTACCGGTGCGTTGGCTGGACTCGTAATCGAGGCCGTCCCGCCACTGCCACTTACGAACTTGTAAGTGGTTCCGATGCCGCCCGCAAAGCCAACGATAAAGATCGCCGCTGCCAGAGCAGGAGCAAAACGAACCTGACGGAGCCACGCCCCGGGATCGAAAATCAGACGATGCCAGAACTTGCCCTGCTCCGCAGTCTCAAGCCCTTCCTGCAGCCGCATCCGCGAAGCCGCTAGCAGATTGGGTGAAGGCTCCTCGACCGGCAACTCGGAGAGCATCGCGTGGAACTTGCGCGTCGTCTTGAGTTCGGCAGCGCAGTCCGCGCAGCGCGCCAGATGTTGCTCCAGTTCGTAGCGCGCATCATCGGCCAGTTCGTTGTAAACGTAAAGCAGAACGTTTTCTTTAACCCACTCGCATTTCATACTTGCACCCCCTCAGGGGAAAATATTCTCATCTCATGTCTGCCAGCGCGCCGCGCAATTTCTGGGTGGCACGGAATAAAGTGTTCTTAGCCGTTTCTTCCGTCGTATTCAGCACCTCACCCACGGTTCTCAGCTTCAACCCATGGTAGTGCTTCAACTCAAAAACCATGCGCTCCCGCGGAGTTAACTTTTCCAGCGCCCGACCGATGCGTTTCCCTAACTCGCGGCGCATCAGGTCCCGCTCGGGATTCGCGCCAGACCGCCCGTCCGGAACTTGCTCGAGTACATCGTACTGCTCCCCGGCCGCATCCGTCGCCACCGGAGCATCTTCCTTCCGCACCTGCCGCTTGCGCAAGTGATCGAGGCAAAGGTTGGTCACGATGCGATAGATCCAGGTGTAAAAGGAACACTCAAAGCGAAAATTGCCAATGCTCTTATACGCCTTCAGGAAGGCTTCCTGATAAACGTCCTGGGCCTCGTGCTCCGAGCCCGTGAGGTGCATGGCCAGCCGAAGCACAGCCTGGTCGTAGTTCCGCACCAACTCCTCGAAGGCAGCACGATTGCCGCGCTGCGCTTCGCGGACCAGTAAGGTGTCATCGATACGGCTTGAAGCCTGCCCAGCCATATGGCCCCGAAATGGGGGGTCCTGGATTCCGCCTGCTTCTTCCCTTGAGTCCCGTCTTACTACCGGAAGGGAACTCTCGCCAACTGCAAAAGGTACAGCCCACGCCTCGGCCGGCATATCTTCGTTGTCCTCGAATGCACCGGGACGCCATTGCCGTTCTTCCCGGTTGCATAGCTATGGACGGGCGAAGCGCCCAACCGTGAGCAGAAATTATAGGAGTTTGGCAGGATTTGTGCTGACAGAAAACACGTCTAACAGAATGGAAGCACAAAGGTTATTACAGGTGGGATTCTCGCAAGTGACTTCGGTTCGTCCCGCCAGCCAGGTATGCGAGGCCGGCATAAGGCACTGACTAAGTTTAATTGTCATCCCGAGCAAGCGTTCTTTGCGCAGCGAGGGATCTGGGCGAGCCGCGCGTCGCGTCGCGTACTTTGCGACGCAATTATCGCGCGTTTGGCTCGCTTCCTTATCGATTTTATGACCACCCCAAAATTTACTCCACTGCTTCCTTCTCGATAATCACCTTCAGATGCGCGGTCACGTCCTTGTGCAGCTTGATCGGGATCACGAATTCCCCGAGCGTCCGAAGAGCTTCGTGGAGTTGGATCTTGCGGCGATCCACGTTGAACCCTTTCTTGTCGAGCGCGTCCCCGATGTCACTGGACGTGACAGAACCGAACAGCTGATCGTGCTCCCCGGAACGCCGCTGGAAGGAAACCGAGAGCCCGTCGAACTGCTTGGCCAATTCTTCCGCCTGCGCCTTTTCCTTGGCGGAACGGCGCACCGACGCCGCCTTCATCTGCACAATCACCGCCTTGTTCCCGGCAGAGGCTTCAATAGCCAGCTTCCGGGGCAACAGGTAGTTCCGGCCGAAGCCCTCCGCAACCTTTACCACGTCGCCGCGTGAACCGAGCTTTGCTACATCTTCTTTAAGAATGACTTCCATAGATAACTCCCGTTTGAAATCTGATAACTTCCCCGAGTAACTCCCGCCCGAAATCTGATAACTTCCCTGAGTAACTCCGGTCTGAATTCTGAAACTTCCCTGTCATCCCGAACGAAGTGAGGGACCCCTACAGTGCGCGCGCAACTTTCACCGTCGCAGGGAATTTCCACTAAGAAGCGGCCCTACGCCGCCCGTCCAGAAAATGGCAGCAAGGCAATGTTGCGCGCCTGCTTGATCGCCAAAGACAACCGCCGCTGATGCGGCGTGCAAACACCGGTCAGCCGCCGAGGCACAATCCTCCCGCTTTCCGCCACGAACTGGGCGAGCAGTCGAATGTCCTTGTAGTTGATAGCCTCAATCTTTTCGACGCAGAACTTGCAAACTTTCTTGCGCCGGAAATACTTGCGACCACCACCGCCGCCGCCTTCGCGACCACCACCGGGTCCGCCTGGACGAGAAGGGGGGCGGCGTTCGCTGCGATCGGGTCGGTCGCCGCCAGAAGATGATTCAGGTCTAGTTTCGTCAGCCATGTTGCTCCTTAAAAGTCAGTCGTTCGTCGTAGGTCCTTCGCCGTTCGTGTCGTCGGTTCGTGTCGGCCAGCGACCAAAGGCCAACGACCAAAGGCCAACGACCAAAGACCAACGACGTTTCCTAAGCTGTCGCCGCGGGCGCTTCTCCAGCAGTCTCAGCCGGTGGCGCAGGCGCTGCCGCCTTGCGCTTTGCGTCCTTAATCGCCTTGATCTTATCCAGCCGCTTTTGCTCTTCATCGATGCGCACGGTGAGGAACTTAATCACCGGTTCAGTAACGCGCAGGCGGCGTTCCAGTTCATGAATCAGGCCGCCACCTCCTTCGACGGTAAGCAGCACATAAATGCCGTCGTGAAATTTCCGCACTGTATAAGCCAGCCGCCGCTTACCCATGCGCTCCACGCTCTTCACCAACCCGGACGAACCGGCCACCGCAGTCTCCAGCGTAGAAATAAGTTTGTCCTGCTCTTCCTCCGGCATATCCGGGCGGACGATGAACATGAGTTCATAAGTACGATTCATTCATTCTCTCCATCTCTCGCAGATCTTCCAAAGATCCGTGTGCATCCGTGAAAATCCGTGGCTAGTCTTTCTCCGTCTCAACTTTGCGGTTGAAGCGGTTCATCGCCGCAGCCGCACCCTCGGTCAAAATCGCTTTCACCGCGTCGGCCGCAACGTCGAGCATCCCGTCGACAACCTTGAGCTGCGCCTTGCGAAACGGCGCCAGCAAGTAACTCATCCCATCTTCGATCCTGTGACCAGGATCAACTCCCATCCGGATCCGCAAAAAATCCTGCGTTCCCAAAGCGTTGATAATGGACTCGATCCCGTTATGCCCCGCCGAACTCCGCTTCCGTTGAAGCCGAAGCGTGCCCAAGGGAAAGTCGAGTTCATCCTGAATCACGACCAGGTCTTCTTCCGGCCTGACGTCATGCTTCGTAACCAATTCACGAACCGAGATGCCACTCAAATTCATGAAGGTCTCGGGCTTGGCCAGCAAAACCGTTTCCGAACCAATCACCAGCCTTGCTGTCAGCGCCCGGCACTGGCGATTTCTAACTTCAACTCCGAACTCGCTCGCGATCCGGTCTACTGTGAGAAAGCCCAAATTGTGAGGCGTGAACTGGTATTCGATTCCCGGATTGCCCAGACCCACAATTAGTTTCACGCCGTCTTAATTTCCCTCGCTGCCTCACTGCCGAGCAAAGCTCGGCTGGACGGGCGAGGGCGCCCGTTCCCACGCGAGCATTACTTCTTTACTTCTTTTCCTTCTTCTCGGGCTTCTCCGCCTTCTCGGCGGCAGGCTCCGCGCCTTCCTCACCGGCCTCCTGCTTGCCCTTCTTGATGACTTCAGGCTCGGCAGGTGTAGCTCCAGCTTCGGCAGCGACCGCTTCCGGCGTGGCCACGACTTCCTCCTTGACCGTGATCACTGTAGCCACCGGCTGGTTCGGATCGGTCAGGAACTTCAGCTTGTCGCCGTGCGGCAGATCGGAAACGCGCAACACTTTGCCAAAAACCAACTCGGTGACATCGGCCTCGATAAACGCAGGAATATCGCCGGGCAGACATTCGATTTCCACTTCGCGCAGAATCTGCTCCAGAATGCCGCCCTGCTGCTTAACGCCCGCCGCTTCGCCCTTCAACGTGATTGGGACATTGACGGTCAACGTCTTGTCCATCGCAATTCGCTTGAGGTCGATGTGCAGCAACGCGCCTTTGATGGGCTCGTACTGCCAGTCCACGATCATCGCCTTGGTGCGCTCACCGCCATCGAGAGCCAGATCAAAAATAGTGTTGTAGCCGGTCTGCGAGTGCAAAATCCGCGAAACCTGCCGCGGATCGAGGCTCACCGACAAAGCTTCTTGGCCCGCGCCATACAGGACCGCCGGAACTTTCCCGCTAACGCGGACCCGTCGCGCATCATTCTTAGTGCCCGCCACGCGCGGTTGCGCTTCGAGTACTGTGCTTTCCGTTGCAGTTGCCATAAATTTAATTCCTATCTAGAGAAATAATTTGCTGACCGATGCTTCCTCATGAATCGCCTGAATGGCGCGTCCAATCAACCCCGCGACCGACAAGACTTTAATCTTCGGCTCGTTCCTGGCTGCCTCGCTCAGCGGAATCGTGTTGGTCACGACCACTTCCGTGAAATGAGACTGTGTAAGATTCTCCACCGCCGGCCCGGAAAGCACCGGATGCGAAGCGCATGCATAAACCTTGCTGGCGCCCTTCTCTATCAGAGCACTGGCGGTTTTCACCAGCGTGCCCGCAGTATCGATCAGGTCGTCGATTACCAGGCAAGTCCTGCCGTTCACATCGCCGATCACATTCATGACTTCAGCCACATTCATCTCAACGCGGCGTTTGTCGACGATGGCCAAAGCAGAATCCATTTTCTTGGCGAAGAATCGGGCCCGCTCCACGCCGCCCGCATCGGGCGAAACCACCGTCAGATTCGGCAAATTCAACTTCCGGAAATAGTCCACCAGCACCGGCGACGCGAACAGATGGTCAACCGGAATATTGAAGAATCCCTGAATCTGCGGCGCATGCGGATCGATAATCAACGCCCGATCGGCACCCGCCGTAGTCAACAAATCCGCAACTAACTTCGCGGAAATCGGCGCCCGCGGCTTATCCTTGCGGTCCTGCCGCGAATAACCATAATAAGGAACCACTGCCGTAATTCGACGCGCCGAAGCCCGCTTCAGCGCGTCAATCATCAAAAGCAACTCCATCAAATGCTCGTCCACCGGACGGCAAGTGGGCTGCATCACAAAGACGTCAGCCCCGCGCACGTTCTCCTGAATCTGCGCGTAAGCCTCACCGTCGCTGAAGCGCGTGACCAAAGCCAAACCGCGGTTCATGCCAAGAAAAGCGCAGACCTCATCGGCAAGACCCTCATTGGCGGTGCCAGAAAAGATTTTGAACTTATCGTCGGCGCGGCCCCGTTGAGGCTTGCGCTCCGATTTTTCCTCGGTGCCCACCTGAGCCTTCGTCACTGTAGCAACAGTTGCCATAGATGTTTTTTTGGCTGGGCCGCTAGGATTCGAACCTAGACAAAGTGCTCCAAAGGCACTTGACCTACCATTAGTCGACGGCCCAGTTTGGCTTGAAAACTGTTTTCAATTGTCGATTTGGCTGGCTTCTTTAGTTTAACTCGCCGCTCAGAATCGGCAATCGAAAATCTTCTTCCAGTAGTGCGGGCGCGTCAGCGTGGTCGTGGCCGTCGCCGGGATGCCATCTTTTCGCAACCGGGCTGCAGCTTTCTTGGCTGCCTCCCGGGACGCGAACAATCCATACGTCGCGGAACCGGAGCCGGACAGCGAGGCATACACTGCGCCTGCGCGCATGAGCACACTCTTGACCTGTCGCAATTCGGGATATTTAGGAAAGACGACTTGTTCAAAGTCGTTTTCGATCCCGGTACGGACGAGGTCGAGAAGCGGATTCCCGGCCCGGCCCCTGCCTTTGTTCACAGGGACACCGGATGAAGCCTTCCCAGACTTATGTTTATCTTGCCTGTGGTTAATCTGGGACTGACCGCCCAGCCACGCCGAAAGCACGCGACCGAACTGAACCATTCTATCGGACACAGGAGGGGGTGTCAATTTGCGGGGATCCTGAGGCCCACGGGCGACGAGCAAATCCCAATCGGCAAAAGCCTTCGGAGTTGAAACTCCAATCTCGGGAGTCGCCACCACACAAGGCATGGCCGGCAAATCCGGTAACGGATAAACTTCCTCGCCACGCCCAACCCCCAACACCGTCCCGCCAACTAAGAACAAAGGCAAATCCGATCCAACCTCCGCCGCGATCCGCAATCGTTCAGGGCCAGGCAGCGCTTTCTTCAACGTCCGTTCCAGCCCCAGCAGCGTAGCCACGGCATTCGCCGAAGCTCCGCCAAGCCCGCCTTGCACCGGCAACCGCTTGTCAATGTCGATCACCACGCGCCCGCGCGCCTTAAGCGCAACCATCGCCCGCTCAACAATCCGATAGCAAGTGTTCGACTCATCCTTCGGCACCCGAGAATCCTCACAACGAATCTCAATCCCCGATCCGCGCCCGACCGATACACGAATAACATCGTGCAACGTCATCGTCTGATAAACAGTCCGCAACTCGTGAAATCCATCAGCCCGAAGCGCACCAATCCGCAACCCGAGATTGATCTTTGCGAAGGATCGAATGGTGACGGACATCGCTGCCGATTGTACAGAGAATCTGCCCGTGTGGCGCGGACACTCTTGTCCGCGGCCTTTGATCCGCCGGGTGCCCCATTTCTCGCGTTCTTTGCGAGAAGTGGGGCTTTTCGCCGACACCCTACCAACCTTCAGCCAGCGCTCCGCCGAATTTTCTTCTTCTACCGACGGAAACCGGGGACTGACGGCCCCCCGTTCCCGGTTTTGCCCCCCATGCGACGTCATGTCTGTGACGAATGCTCATTGGC
>Ga0210383_10002905_pt1 | contig 15451 bp, 16 predicted proteins | sample IncBWC14OmetaG_FD_160072 | JGI IMG/M metagenome (GOLD analysis project Ga0210383, IMG submission 160072) | Forest soil microbial communities from Barre Woods Harvard Forest LTER site, Petersham, Massachusetts, United States - Inc-BW-C-14-O ...
GCAGACGCTCAGCGAGACCAATAATGTCGGTGTGCTTCAGCACACGCTTGACGTACTGGCCTTCGCTAGACGCCGCCGCCCCGGCGATCCTGGCCAGCTGACGGAACGTCTTGGACGTCGCTACCGCGTGATTCGGCTGCCCGTTCCGGAGTAGCGGTCCGGCCATCGTGGCGATCTCCGCGCGGACATGCCGGCGCAGCTTGCGCACGTCATCGGCCGACGGCGGATCGCCTGGCAGCCAGTCGCGTGTCAGCCGCCCGGCGCCCAGCGAGAGCGATACGGCGTCGTCAGGTTCCTCGTCAAGTCCAGTGGCGATCTCCAGCGAGCCGCCGCCGATATCGAGCAGCAAGAGCCGGCCCGACGACCAGCCAAACCACCGCCTGGCTGCAAGGAAGGTCAGGCGCGCCTCGTCAGGGCCCGGCAGTACCTTGATTGCCACGTTCGTCTCGGCCTCGATCTGGGCCAGTAGTTCGTCGCCGTTCGCAGCATCGCGGACGGCCGATGTCGCGAACGCGAGCATCTGCCGCACGCCCTTGTCCTCGGCGATCTGGAGTGACTCGTGCACGAAGTCGCGCAGCCGCTGCGCGCACTCCTCGGTGAGCCGGTTCGCATCGTCCAGGCACTCGCCCAGGCGCAGCTCGGCCTTGTGCGAGAAGGCAGGGAGCGGCCGGCCGCCCTGGTGTGCGTCGACCACCAGCAGGTGCACTGTGTTCGAGCCCACATCCAGCACGCCAAGTCGCATACCGATGACGCTACCCGCAGCTGACCGGCGAGAAAATCAACGTCTCCCCGGATCAGCTCAGCCCGGCTCGCGCCGGCCACCATGAGCTGGCCTCATATGCTCCTGCTGGCGACCCAAGCAGCCCGGCGGCTAGCCCGGCCCGAGCACTTGCCAGTCGCTCTCCGCCCGACCAGCGCGACCAGCACGGGAACATCTGCACCCCTCGCGAGCGCTGTGGCAGGCATCGATGCCTGATCTGGAGGCGATCATGATCACCGCACACGACATCCGGGTGGAGCACAGCGGCAAGCGCGTGCGCATCCTGCTGGCCGGAGAGCTGGTCGCGGACACCACAGGCCCGCTACTGGTCTGGGAAGTGCCGTATTTCCCCACCTATTACATCCCGGCCGCGGACGTTCGCGCCAAGCTGGTCCCGGCGGGGGCGGATACGCACGAGCTGCTCGGCGAGGCCGAGTTGCTCACGGTCGAGGTACCCGGCGGGGCGACCGCAGAGCGCGCAGCCCGCCGGTATCCCGGCAGCCCGGCTGCGAAGCTGCGCAGCGCCGTCCGGTTTGAGTGGGACGCAATGAGCGAGTGGCTCGAGGAAGACGAGCCCGTCTACACCCACCCCCGCGACCCGCACACGCGGGTGGACATCCTGGCCAGTTCCCGGCACATCCGGGTGGAGGTCGACGGCGTCACCGTCGCCGAGTCCCGCAGCCCGCGCATCCTGTTCGAGACTGGTCTGCCGGCCCGGTACTACCTGCCGCTTACCGACATCAAGACCGAGCTGCTTCGCCCGTCAGACACCCAGAGCCATTGCCCGTACAAGGGCACGGCCAATTACTGGTCGGTCGACACCGGCACGAGCCTGCACGAGGACATCGTGTGGATCTACCGGACGCCGCTGCCGGAGAGCCAGAAGATCGCCGGCTTCGCCGCCTTCTACGACGAGAAGGTGAAGGTCTTCATCGACGGCGTGGAGCAGCGCCAGCCGCACACGAAGTTCAGCTAACGCTGGCCCGAGTTCAGGCGGCGCCATCCAGGTCGCCGATGCGGGCCGCTGATGGCCCGCGCCTAGTCTGGATCAGGCCGGCTGCGGTCTCGGCGTCGCGCATGGCTCGCAGCAGGTTCCCGCTGGTGAGCTTGCCGCAGTCCGACTCCGACCAGCCCGCGGCCAGCAGCGCCTCGATCAGGGCGGGGTAACAGGACACGTCCTCCAGGCCCACCGGCAGCTCGTCGACACCGTCGTAGTCGCCGCCGAGGCCGATGTGATCCACCCCGGCGACCTCGCGAGCATGCTGGACGTGCGCCACGACGTCCGCGATCGTGGCCTTCGGCCGCGGGTGCTCGGCGATCCAGGTGCCCTTGACCTGCTTGCGGCTGGCTAGATCCCGGTAGTCCAGGCCCTGGCGGTCCAGCTCATCGGCCAGCTCCAGCTCCCAGTCGCGGCAGCGCTGTGACACGAACGCGGGCACGAACGTGATCATGCAGACTCCGCCGTTGCTCGCCAGCCTCGCCAGGATCGTGTCGGGCACATTCCGCGGGTGGTCGCAGACCGCGAACGCCGAGGAATGGGAGAAGATGACCGGCGCCTCCGCGGTGTCGAGTGCATCGCTCATTGTGGTCGCTGCCACGTGCGACAGGTCGACCAGCATGCCCAGCCGCTGCATCTCCCGGACCACCTCGCGGCCGAACGCGGTCAGTCCCCCGACCGCAGGGGCGTCCGTCGCCGAGTCGGCCCAGGGCAGGTTCAGGTTGTGGGTCAGCGTCATGTACCGGACGCCGAGCAGGTAGAGGCCCCGCAGCGCGCCCAGCGATCCGCCGATCGAGTGACCGCCCTCGGCTCCGAGCAGCGACGCGACCCGGCCTGATTCCATGATCCGCTGGACGTCCGCTGCCGTGAATGCCAGCTCCAGCGCGGTGGGGTAGCGGGCTGCGAGCTGCCGGACCAGGTCGATCTGCTCGATCGTCGTGACCAGCGCTGCCTCGCCTGCCAGCTGGGCTGGCACGTAGACGGACCAGAACTGCCCGCCAACGCCGCCCCGCTTCAGCCGCGGCAGGTCGGTATGCGTGAACGCGACAGGCCGCGAGATGTCTGTCTCGGCGGGATTCTGCGCCGGATTCTGGGCGCCGGATCCGCGTAGCGCCCAGGCCAGGTCATTGTGCCCGTCGATGACGGGGAAGCGGTCAAGCAGCGCGCGGGCGGGGGTGTCAGGGGTCACGTGCCCAGGGTAGGCAACCGATGTGACCCGCGGCTGCCCGGGATGCCAGGATGTGAGCGTGCACCGGCTTACTCTGTGGATCATTGCGACCGCCGTGCTGTGCGCCGCGCTCGGAGCCTTTCTTGGTCACCACGTCGGCGACGGCGGCAGCGGCAACATCGCGCTGATCAGCCTTACCTGTGCGGTGCTGGGGTCGTTCCTGCCCGGCGCCGTCGTGTGGGTGCGCGCCCGGCTGCGCGATCATGGCCGACCGCACCGCGGCGCCGCCTGACGCTGCCAGACTTGTTCCTATGGGACTTGATCTGGCCAGGCTGCTCGACATTCGCTTCTTCCAGGCATTCGACCTGGACGAAGCCGGCCGGGTGCTGGCCGGCAGTGATGAGAGCGGCAGCACTCAGCTGGTCGAGATCCAGCCCGACGGCACCGTCGTGGCCCTCACCGCGCTGCCGGGACCGTGCACCGGCCGGTACGTGCCGGGCGAGCGGGCCGTGCTGGTCTCCCACGACGACGGCGGGAACGAGCTCCACCAGCTGTCAGTGCTCCGGCTGGCGACACCGCCCAGCCAGCCGGCCAGCCTCGGCGCGCTGGAGCCGCTGGTTCGCGATCCGCGTTATATGCACATCCTCGGGGACGTGCGGAACGGGCAGCTCTGCTACCTCACCAACCGGCGGAACGGGGTGGCGTTCGACCCCATCATCCGTCAGCTCGGCGACTCGTCCGAGCGGGCTCTGGTCCTCGGCGACGGCATGTTCGGTGCGGCCGCGATCTCGCCAGACGGCCGCTGGCTCGCCCTGACCGTGCTGTCGCCAGTCACCGCGAACGCGGAGCACGTCGCCCTGGTCGATCTGACCGCGCCGCCCGGCGCGGAACACCTCGCCGACGTCACTCCCGCCAATGCTCCGGCGACCAGTGCCGCGCTGGGCTGGACGCCGGATAGCTCGGCGCTGTACGTCAGCGCCAGCAACGACCGCGAGTTCACCGCCGTTGGCCGGTACGACCTCAGCAGCGGGCAGTTGACCTGGCTGGTGTCCGACGACAGCGCGGACTTGACTGGCTGGCTGTCCCCCGACGGCGCCTTGCTGCTGGTAGAGCGCAACGATGACGGCGTGTCCAGGCTGGCGCTGCACGACGCGATCACCGGGGCGCAGCTGCGTGAGCTGGCGCTGCCAGTCAAGTCCGGCGTGGTGACCGGTCCGCGCTGGTCCCCTGACTCGACCGCCATCGCGCTGACCGTCAGCGGCGCTGACCTGCCATCCGACGCGGTGCTCTACCCGGCAGTCGCGGCCGGGCGGCCGCAGTCGCCTCGGATTCTTACCCAGTCAGCCCGCGGGCTCGGCGAGGATCCGCCCGGCCGGCCCGAGCAACACCGGGTGCCCGCGCCAGACGGAGCGCAGATCCCGTGCCTGGTCTACCGGCCGGCGGCCGGCTCGGACAGCGACGTGGCCGGGTCGGCAGTGCTCGTGGTGCACGGCGGCCCGGAGGCGCAGGCACGACCACGTTTCATTATCGACATCCAGTTCCTGGCGGCGGCCGGGCACACGGTGCTCGTGCCGAACGTCCGCGGGTCGACCGGTTATGGCAAGAGCTGGTACTCGGCCGATGACGGGCCCCGCCGGCTCGACTCGGTCGCCGACCTTGCTGCGGTACACGCCTACCTGCCAGCACTCGGCGTCGACCAGACCAGAGCCGCCCTATGGGGCGGGTCGTACGGCGGTTACATGGTGCTTGCTGGCCTCGCGTTCCAGCCTGAACTCTGGGCAGCGGGCGTCGACATTGTCGGCATCGCCTCGCTGGTGACCTTCCTCGAGAACACCTCGGCGTACCGGCGCGCTTACCGCGAGCGTGAGTACGGCACGCTGGCGCGAGATCGCGAATTCCTGTGGTCGGTATCGCCGCTAAGCCGGATCGACGACATCAAGGCGCCGCTCTTCATCATTCACGGCGCGAACGACCCCCGCGTGCCGCTCAGCGAAGCCGAGCAGATTCACGCGGCCCTGACCAGCCGCGGCCGTGAGTGCGAGCTCGTCATCTACGAGGACGAGGGCCACGGGCTAGCTCGGCGGGCGAACCGGGCCAACGCGATCCCGCGGGCACAGGCGTTCCTGGCCCGGCATCTGTCGGTGGCCTCGATCCCGGCGCCGGCCCCCGCGTCGGCAGGTATGCATGCCCACCGGCCGCCGATCAGCTAACGTGCACCCACCACATTGTAGGAGTTAAGCGGGGTTTCGCGTCCGCTTTACCCCGTTCTGTCCCCGCCGAACTCCTACAACGTCCGATTTGCCGCTCCGAACACCTACAACGTCGGCGCCGGATACTGCTGCCGCGCTCGCCGAGCGCTACTTTGGGGGCGCAAGAATCAGCTCATGACTGTCGCGCGCTCCATCGGGCTGTTCGTCGCTGCCGGACTTGCCGAGATCGGCGGCGGCTACCTGATCTGGCGCTGGCTCAGGGAGGGCGCGCCGATCATCTTCGGCGTGCTGGGCGGGATCATCCTGGTCGGCTATGGGGTCATCCCGACACTGCAGCGCAGTGATGATTTCGGCCGCATCTACGCGGCGTACGGCGGCGTGTTCGTCGTCGCGTCACTGCTGTGGGGCTGGGGCTTCAACGGCATGCGACCCGACCGCTGGGACTTGACCGGCGCCGCGGTCGTGCTCGCCGGCGTCGGCATCATCTACTTCGCGCCGCGCGGCTGACGAGCGCGCGAAATTGCAGCTCTGCTCGGGGCAGGGCAGGCTAAGCACATGACGGCCACGACGCAGCAGCCTGTCCAGATCATCGCGGACCTGTTCGCGAGCGAGGGGGCGGCCGACTACCTGGGCGAAGCGGTGACGCAGGCGGCCCACATGCTGCAGGCGGCCGCGCTCGCGGAATGGGCCGGAGCAGCGCCCGCGCTGATCGCCGCCGCATTGCTGCACGATGTCGGTCACTTCACCGGCACGGTCACCGGACGCGACCTGATGACGGGGACGGACAACCGGCACAGCGAGCAGGGGGCGACCTGGCTGGCCCAGTGGTTCGGCGCCGAGGTCACCGAGCCGGTCCGGCTGCATGTCGACGCCAAGCGCTACCTGTGTGCGGTCGAGCCCGGCTATCTCGGCAAGCTGTCACCAGCCTCGGTCTACACGCTCGGCGTCCAGGGCGGCCCGATGTCTGACGCAGAGGCTGGTGAGTTCGCGGCCAGGCCGTTCGCGGCCGACGCGTGCCAGGTGCGCCGGTGGGATGACGCCGCCAAGGACCTGAACGCGCCGACGCCCGCGTTCAGCCACTTCGTGCCTGTGCTGGCCGGTCTGCTGAGATCAGCCCCGCCGACTGGATAACCCAGGCAACGCCAAGTACGTTTGGCGCATGGTCGGCAATCGGCAGGAGTTCCAGCGTGACCTGGAGACCATAGAGACTAAGGTCATCGAGTTGTTCGCGATGGTCGCCGAGGACTTGCCCGGCGCGACTAATGCCCTGCTCACGGGCAGCACTGACGTTCTTCAGGCACTCACGGAGCGCGAGCAGGCCATCGATGCCCTCTACCCGGAGATCGAGGACCTGGCCAACCGCGAGATTCTCCGCCAGGCGCCCGTTGCTTCAGACCTGCGCTTCCTGGTCTCCGTGCTGCGTATCGTGCCCGAGCTCGAGCGCACCCACGATCTCGTGATGCAGATCGCCTCCCGGGCTAACCACGTACTCGGCGCTGGCCTCTCACTTCGCGGCCGCGGACTCGTGGAGCGGATGGGCAACCTCGCGTCGGAAATGTGGCGGGAAGCCGCGGACTCCTGGTACCAGCGGGACCGTTCCGCCGCCGCCGCGCTGGACCTTCGTGATGACGAGATGGACGAGCTTTACGCGAGTCTGACGGCCGAGCTGGCCGCGGGCGGAATGGCACTGCCGGTGGCCATGGAGATGGCGCTGGTCGCCCACTTCTACAAGCGTCTCGGTGATCATGCCGTCAACATCGCCCGGCGAGTGGTCTATCTCGCCGGATCGCACGACTTGTAATCAGGCGGGCGCCCAGCTCACCGGTCCGCCGCGCTCGGGATGACCACGACGGGGCAGCCGGCGTGGTGCGTGACCTGGCTGCTCACCGAGCCCAGCACGAGCCTGCCGAACCCGCCGGCGCCGCGCGACCCCACGACCAGCATGTCGGCGTCACGCGAGGCGTTGACGAGCTCTTCCGCTGGATTCCCCGTGGCCACGCTGACGGTAATCGCCGGCCGCGTCCCGCCGACCTCGCTCGCGACCTTGTCGATGAGTTCCTGGACGGCATTACGCACTGCGTCCTCGTCGTGGCCGTTCTCGGCATAGACGTGCAGCCCCCAGAAAAACATGGTGGCTGGGCGTGCCGTGCCGGGGCGAACTGTCATGACCGTGAGCGGCGCCTGACGCAGCACGGCCTCCTGCATCGCCCAGCGAACGGCGTAGCGGGACTGATCAGACCCATCCACGCCGACGAGGATCCCAGGCATCGAAGCTCCTCAGATTCCGCTCAGCCGACCCTGCCAGTTACGTAAGCCTGCGTACGGGGGTCGTGCGGGTCCTCAAAGATCTGCTCCGTCCGTCCGTACTCAACGAGCACGCCGGTACGGGTATCGCTATCGGGGTCCGTGAGCACGGAGAAAAAGGCGGTACGGTCGCTCACCCGGGTAGCCTGCTGCATGTTGTGCGTGACGATGACGATCGTGTACTGCGACTTGAGTTCATGCATCAGGTCCTCGATAGCACCGGTCGCGATCGGATCGAGTGCCGAGGCTGGCTCGTCCATGAGGACGACGTCCGGCTCGACCGCTATCGTGCGGGCGATGCAGAGACGCTGAGCCTGACCGCCGGACAGGCTCAGGCCAGACGTATTCAGACGGTTCTTGACCTCGTCCCAGAGCGCGGCGCGGCGCAGCGAGCGCTCGACGATCTCGTTCAGCCTGCCCTTGTTGCGCTCGCCGTTGATACGCGGACCGTAGGCAACGTTGTCGTAGATCGACTTCGGGAACGGGTTCGGCTTCTGGAACACCATGCCGATGCGCCGGCGCACGGCGATCGGCGAGACGTCGTTGCCGTAGAGCGCCTGGCCGCGATAATCCATGTCGCCGTCCACGCGGGCGCCAGGGATGAGGTCGTTCATGCGGTTGAACGCTCGCAGCACTGTTGTCTTGCCGCTTCCGGACGAGCCGATGAAGGCCGTGACCTCGTGCTCGTGGATGTTGAAGGACACGTCGGTGACGGCCTTGAAGGCGCTGTACCAGATCGAGACGTTCTTGACGTCGAAGACGACCTCGCCGGGCGGCGCAAACTCCTGCGGCCGGGACGCCGACGCGGGTCGGGCGACGTGGGTGACAACGGTCTGCTCAGGCTCTTCCATGATCTTCCTAGCGCGAGAATCTGCTGAATCGGGCCGAGATAAGGCGTGCCACGATCATGAGGATGAAGGCTATGGCGATGAGCGTGAGCGCAGCGCCCCAGCCGCGGGCCTGTGCTCCGGTGTAGGGCGAGCTGGCATTCGAGAAGATCAAGATCGGCAGCGCGATGTTGGCGCCGCTGAACACGTTCACGTTTACTGCGCTCAGTCCGCCGAGAATCGTGAACAGGAGCGGTGCCGTCTCCCCGGCGGCACGGGCGACCGCCAGCAGCGCGCCGCTGACGATTCCCCCTAGCGCGGCTGGCATGACAACGGTCATCGTCACGCGGGCCTTGGTGGCCCCGAGGGCGTAAGCCCCCTCGCGCAGTGCACTCGGCACAAGCCTCAGCATCTCGAACGTGGAGCGGATCACGATCGGCAGCATGAGGCAGCCCAGGGCGAAGGCGCCGGCCAGGCCGGAGTAGCCGAAGTGCAGCACCCAGAGCGAGTAAATGAATAGCCCCATGATGATCGACGGCACGCCCGTCATGACGTCGGCCATGAACCCGATGAGCCGGGCAAGGATGTTCTTGCCGCCGTACTCGTTGAGGTAGATCGCGCCCAGTATGCCGAGCGGCACGGCGATAACCGTGGCAAGGGCGGTGATCTCGAGAGTACCGACAACTGCCGGGCCGATGCCACCCTCGTTGGCAGGCGCCACGCTCACCGGGATCGAGCTGGTCAGGAAGGACCAGCTGATGACCGAGGCGCCCTTGGCGACCACGCTGACCAGCACGAACCCCAGGGGAATGATGACTAGCACGAACGACAGCACCATCAGCACGGTCGCGATGCGGTTTTTGGTCCGCCGCCAGGAGCGCGGCTCCTGCAGCTGCGGACCAGGCCGCTGAGCGGTCACGTCAGCCATCAGGCACCACGCTTCTTCCGAGCGGAGCGTTCCACAACGCCGCGGGCAATGACGTTGATGATGATCGTAAAGGCGAACAGCAGCACGCCGATGCCCATCAGACCGGACCGCTGAAGGCCCGTAGCCTCGCCAAACTGGTTCGCGATGACTGACGGCATGTTGTAACCGGTGGCGAACAAGTGCGATGTGATCTCCGGTGACGAGCCGATCACGAGGGCTGCCGCGATCGTCTCACCCATCGCCCGGCCAAGTCCCAGTAGCACAGCGCCGACGATGCCGCCCTGGCTGTGCGGGATGACGACGCCGCGGATCATCTCCAGGCGGGTCGCGCCAAGCGCGTACGCGCCCTCCCTGTCCATGGTCGGCACTGTCGCAATGACCTCGCGCGACAGCGAGGTCACGATCGGCGTGATCATGAAAGCCAGGATGATGCCAGCCGTGAAGAACGAGGCTCCGCTCGTGGGCGCCCCGAATAGTGAGTCCAGAACCGGGATGCCGCTGACGCCGGACCCGATGGAACTATAAATGTGCTGAATCCAGGTCGCGAATATCAGGATCCCCCACAGGCCCCAGACCACCGACGGAACCACGGCCAGCAGATCGATGACGTAGACGATCGGCCGCGACCACCGGTACGGCACGACCTCCGTCAGCAGCAGCGCTATTCCCAGGCTGACCGGGACGGCCAGCACGAGCGCGATCACGGCCGTGACGGCCGTGCCGAAAATGAAGGGCAGCGCGCCGAACTGGTTGGTCGAGGGGTCCCAGGTCTTAGAAAAGATCTTCAGGCCCTCGGTGCTGAACCACGATGAGGCCTGCTGGCTAGTCGAGACCGCGATCAGTACCAGGATCACCAGCACCAGGAGGCCGGCCCCGAGCGCGATCAGCTGGAAGCCACGGTCACCGAGCGGTCTGCGGGCCGACAGGGCGCCGGCGGAGCCGACCGGGCTGGTCGGCTCCGTCGGCGCCATCGTGCTCACGACGGCGAGCCGATCTGATCTGCCTGTTTTACACCCATGGCGAGCCGATCTGATCTGCCTGCATTACCGTCCTTCTTCGCAGACTACCAAGCGATCTTGCTGAGCTCTAGCCTGTGATCTTGCTGAGCTGTGCCTTGGCCGACGAGTCGATGCTGGTCGGCAGGGGCGCATAGCCCAGGCTTGGCAGCAGCTTCTGGCCGTCACCGATCAGGTAGCCGATGTAGGCCTGAAGCAGCTTGGCATCGTTCGCGTTCGCCTGCTTTGCGTAGACCAGAACCCACGACTGGTAGGTGATCGGGTACGAGGTTGCGCCCGACGCCCAGGCCGCGGCGAAGGTGAGGTTCGGCATGACCGTCACTCCGGCCGCCGCGGCTGACGCCGAGGTCGGTGACGGCGCGATGTAGTCGCCGGACTTGTTCTGGACGGACGCGAAGCTCAGCCCCGAGGCCTTGGCGTCGGCGTAGTCCACGTACCCGATCGCGCCGGGGGTGGACTTGATGACCTGCGCCACTCCGCCGTTGCCGCTGGCGGCGCGGGCGGTGGAAGGCCAGTTGATGGTCGAGTTGCTGCCGAGCGTCCACACGCTTGGCACGGCATCCATCAGGAAGAGCGAGAAGTTCTGCGTCGTGCCCGACGAGTCCGACCGGACCGCGAGCGTGATCGGCGTGCTCGGCAGGGTAACGCCGGGGTTGATCGCCGCGATCGCCGGGTCGTTCCACTTCGTGATCTTGGCCTGGAAGATGTCGGCGACGACCGTCGGCGTCAGCCGGAGCGGCTTGCTGAGGCTGGACAGGTTGTACGACAGGGTGATCGGACCGATCACGACCGGGAAGTAGAGGACTGTGCTCTTGAAGGTGGACGCGTCAGCCGCCGGGATGGGCGAGTCCGACCCGGCGAAGTTCACCGTGCCGGCCGCCAGGTTCGTGCGGCCCGTACCTGAGCCGACGCCGGAGTAGTTGACCGTCATGCCGGACTGGACTGACTTGAAGGCCTGGATAGCAGCCTGCTGGTAGACGAGCTGGAAGGTCGACCCGCTGCCGTTGATCGTGCCGGACAGGGCCGTGGCACCGCTGCTCGTCGAGGATGACGGCGGGGTACTCGAAGATGAGCACGCGGCCAGAAGCAGAGCCGAGCCGACAGCAGCTATCGTCCCCGTTGTCGTGGCTAGCCGTCTGCGTCGAAGGTGCATTTGCAATACTCCTTATAGATTTGTATGGGTTTTCTCAGCCGTGATGGGCCCAGCCCCCGGCCCTAGTACGGTCAGCTTGAAATCACTGGTCAGCCCCCACACGGTGGCGTGCCAGACCAGTTTGGCGGGCCTCGGTTATTAGAGGCGACCTATGTGTTAACGGTGACCGTATGGCACATGAACATATGGTTACCGAGGCCGCGTGACGCCATCGGCCGGACGGACCTGGATGTGACCTTGCACGGCGGGAGTGACATTGACGACGGTACGCGCCGGGTCGTTAAAGCGGCCAGCGCGGGTGCCGCTAGCGTGGCGCGCGTAGGTCGACCATCATCGATACTTTGCAGGGGCTGCCATCAGGTGGCCGGAAAAGAGGCCGGGCCGTGCCGCGATACAACAGGGTCGTCCTCAAACTCAGCGGCGAGGCGCTCGCCGGGGAAGCGGGGTCCGGGTCGGATCCAGCCAGCCTGTCCCGGGTTGCCGACGAGATCCTGTCCGTGCGCGAGCTTGGCGTCCAGGTCGCGGTGGTCGTCGGCGGGGGCAACTTCTTCCGCGGTCGGATGGCCGAGGGCTGGGGTATCAGCAGGGCCGAGGCGGACAACATCGGCATGCTGGGCACGATTATGAACTGCCTGATGCTGCGCGGCGCCCTGACGGCTCGGACCGACATCGACATCCGGGTGATGACGGCGGTGCCGATCCAGAGCGTGGCCGAGCCGTTCATCCGGCTGCGCGCCCTTCGGCACCTGGAGCACGGGTCGATCGTGCTGCTCGCCGGCGGCATCGGCCAGCCATATGTGACTACGGACTACCCGGCGGTGCAACGTGCGCTCGAGCTTGACGCCGATGCTCTGCTGGTGGCGAAGAAAGGCGTCGACGGCGTTTACGACAGCGACCCGAAGCTGAATCCGGACGCGGTCCGCTATGAGCAGCTCACGTATGACGAGGCGCTGGCCGCCGGGGTTCGGGTGATGGACACCAGCGCCTTCGTGCTGGCCAACGAGCAGTCACTGACCATGCACGTGTTTGACGTCGCCGCGGTTGGCGCGATGCGGCAGATCTGCGAGGGCGCCGATCTCGGCACCCTGATCCGCGCTAAGACATAGCCGGGCGCGACCGACCGGATCTGCGCGGCCCCTTTTCGCCGTCTGCGGCGCCTGGAAGAGTGTGGCACGTGCCGCTGCGGTCTCATCCAGCGCCGGACGGGAGATGCCCATGTCAGCCTGCCGGATCCGTCGGCCCGCAGTCCGGCGCGGGCTCGCTGTCGCCATCACGACCGCGCTCCTGGCAACAGCGGCTGCTGCCTGCGGTGGCGGCGGGGGCGGTGGCGGCGCGGGGGGAGCGAGCGCGGGGTCAGCCAGGTCGCCACTCGTGGTCGCAACAGCCGACGGCCAGGTCCGCGGCAAGGCCAGCGGCGCCGTCAACGACTACCTCGGCATCCCGTATGCGGCGCCGCCGGTCGGTCGGCTGCGCTGGCAGCCGCCGCAGCCGCCCGCGCCCTGGCACGGGATCAGGGCTGCGACCCGGTTCGCTGCGCACTGCCCGCAGGCAGCCTCGCCCTTCGGCCACGCCAGCCTCTCGGAAGACTGCCTGTTCCTCAATGTCTTCTCCCCTGCCACGCACCGTGGCAGCGGGTTGCCGGTCATGGTCTGGATCCACGGCGGAGCGCTCGTCTCGGGCGAGAGCGACGACTACAACCCGAGCGCACTTGTCGCGCACCACGTCATCGTGGTCACGTTCAACTACCGGCTAGGAGCCCTCGGGTTCCTCGCCCACCCAGCCCTGGCCGACAAGCCGGGCGGCCCATCAGGCGATTACGGCCTGATGGACCAGCAGGCCGCGTTGCGGTGGGTGCAGCGCAACATCCGGTCCTTTGGCGGCGACCCGGCCAACGTGACGATATTCGGCGAGTCAGCCGGTGGCCAGAGCGTGCTGCTCCAGCTTGTCTCGCCGACCGCGCACGGCCTGTTCGAGCGGGCCATCGCGGAGAGCGGCGGCTACGCCCTCGGCCAGGATTCGCTCGCTAGCGCCGAGTCCGCTGGGCAGGCCTTCGCGGCAAAAGCCGGCTGTGCCAGTCAGACCGCCCAGTGCCTGCGCAGCCTGCCGGTTGCGACCATCCTGGCCGACCAGGACCAGACAGGCGCCACGATCGACATTGACGGCCAGGTACTGACCAAGTCGCTCAAGACCGCGCTAGCCAGCGGACAGTTCAACCGCGTGCCGATCATCGACGGCTCCAACCACGACGAGTGGCGGCTCTTCGTGGCACTGTCGACGTTCGAGGGTCAGCCGGTGACGGCGGCCAACTACGTGACCATGATCGGGACGACGCTAGAAGTATCGAGCAGCATCGCCGGCGTTATCGCGTCCCAGTACCCGCTCTCCGACTACCCCAGTCCGGCCCTCGCGCTGAGCACGGTCGGGACCGACGCGATCTTCGCGTGCCCGACGCTGCTGCTCGATCAGTCCCTGGCGAAGTACGTGCCGACCTACGCCTACGAGTTCAATGACGAGCACGCACCCGACAGCAACCTGCCGTCAGCGGGCTTCCCCTACGGCGCTATGCACACGGCCGAGCTTCAGTACCTCTTCGGCCTGCCCGGAACGAGCCCTAGCGACTTCACGTCCGCTCAGCTACACCTCGCTGCGGCCATGCGTACTGCCTGGACCAGCTTCGCGACGACCGGAGTTCCATCGGTGACCGCGGGCAGATCCTGGCCGCGATTCACGACAGCCAGCCAGGCGATGCTGTCACTGATCCCGCCGCAGCCTCGGCCCGAGACCAACTTCAGCGCCGAGCATCACTGCGCATTCTGGGCGCTAGGCGGCGACTGAGCGCCGCTGGCGGCGAGCTTCAGCCCGAATCCCCAGTTGAGCAGCCGCTCGGCCGCATCCGAGCCAGCCGCCGGTCCGCTGTCCGGGCTGCCCAGAACGACTCCGATGAGGGTGGTCCCGTTCCGGACGGCCTCGAAGAGCAGGCAGTGCTTGGCGGCGTCCGTGTAACCGGTCTTGATGCCGATGGCGCCCTGGTAGCTGCCAATCAGATCGTTGGTGTTGCCAAACCAGTAGCGATGGTGAACACCGCGGCTGCCGGGCAGGTTGTAGAACCGCTGATCCACGATTGACCGGAACACCGGCACCTTCATCGCCGCCAGGCCCAGCGTCATCAAGTCGGCCGGGGTCGAGTAGGTGGAGTACTCAGTGGGATAAGGCAGCCCGTCCGGGCTGGTGAAATGCGTGTGCATCATGCCGAGCTTGACCGCCATCGCGTTCATCTTGGCCAGGAAGGCGGGCATGCCGGGCCCGTAGGTCGTCGCCAGGACGTAGGCAGCGTCGCAGGCTGACTCGAGGAGAAGGGCCTCGAGCAAGTCGCCGGTCGTGAGAACGTCGCCCGGATGCAGGCCGGCGCTCTCGGCCTGGTATTTCGCGACGTAGGCAAGCACGGCGGCCGGGATCCGGATCTGCCTGTTCAGGTCGCCTGACTGGAGTACCACCAGGGCGGTCATGACCTTAGTGACGCTGCCCATCGGCCGTTCGGTGTTCAGGCCGCGGCTCCAGAGCAACTCGTCCGTACCTGCATCGGCCAGGGCGCCACCCAGGGCCCGAACTTGCTGGGGCGCGCTCGCAACCTGGATGGCCTGCCAGTCCGGCTGGCTGGGCGTGGCCGAGGCACGGGCGCTCGCCGAGGGATCAGCGCCTGCCGACCGCGCGTGCAACGCCGCCGACACTGGCCGGGCGTTGGCGCCGCTGGCACAGGCGGACAGACCCGCGGCGACGACGGCGCCGACCACCGCGAGCGCGGCGAGGCGGCTAGCGAAGGGCATGCGCGTTCCCTCTCTCGGAGCCGGTCGCTGCACGGAATGACCCTACCTGTCCCATCGCAGAAGGCAGCATGGCGACGCCTGGGCGCCGGAGAATGAGATGACCCGCGAGATCGGCGCCGACCTGGAGGTTGCGTGATCTACCGCATGCGCATCTACGACACGGTGCGCGAGAACCTGCCCATCTTCCATGACTTCTTCCGCACACACCTGCTCCCGGTGCAGCTTCGTCATGGCGCCCGGCTGGTCGGCGGCTGGGAAGCCGAG
>Ga0210383_10002912_pt1 | contig 15434 bp, 12 predicted proteins | sample IncBWC14OmetaG_FD_160072 | JGI IMG/M metagenome (GOLD analysis project Ga0210383, IMG submission 160072) | Forest soil microbial communities from Barre Woods Harvard Forest LTER site, Petersham, Massachusetts, United States - Inc-BW-C-14-O ...
CTTCAATCAGATCGCCGGGAAGTTCGGCTAGAAAGCGAGAAGGAAGCGAGGCGCGCAAACGCTCTTCGCCATAGCTTCGGCGGTAGATGGCGCGTGAAAAACAGAGCGATTGTTTGGCGCGCGTCATGCCCACGTAAAAAAGTCGGCGCTCTTCTTCGACGTCTGCGGTTTTATCGACCGACCGACTGTGTGGCAGGACGCCTTCTTCAAGTCCGGCTAGAAAAACGGAATCAAATTCCAGGCCTTTAGCGCTGTGAAGAGTCATTAAGGAAACCGGAATGGTCTCGTCGTATTCGTCCGAGTCGGCAACCAGCGCGGCACGGTCGAGAACGTCTTCGAGTGTCTGACCCTGCTCGGTGGCTTCGGCCATGGCGTTGGCGAGTTCGCGCAGGTTGTCGGCGCGAGAGGTGTGCTCGAGGTTGTCCTGCTGCTCCACCCAGTCCAAGTAGCCGGTTTGTTCCAGCACTCTTTCAATCAAATGTGATGGAGACATCTCGGCACATTCTGCCTGAAGGTCTTGCATCATCTGGCGGAAATAATTCAGCGCCCCGCTGAATTTTTTGCCGGTAAGGAATTCGCCGGAGCGAATCACGTCCCACAGCGATTGACTGGTTTCTTTGGCGCGCGACTCCAACATGGAAACGGTAACGGCGCCAATGCCGCGAGGAGGCACATTCAACACGCGGAGGAGCGCGACGTCGTCCTCGGGATGAAAAAGCAAACGAACATAGGCAAGGGCATTGCGGACCTCGGCGCGCTCGTAAAAGCTGAAGCCGCCCACGACGCGATAGCGAATCCCAAGCCGCCTGAGAACTTCTTCGAACGAGCGCGATTGAGCACCCGTGCGATAAAGGACTGCGACTCGCGCGTCGGGATCGCTGCGCACTAGCGTCGCGATTTCTCCGCATATGAACTCCGCTTCCGCCGGAGCGTCGTGGGCCTCGAAGAAACGCAATTTGGCGCCTGCGCCGAGAGTGGCCTGGAGCGTTTTCCCCAAACGCCCGGAATTGTTTTCCACCACGGCGGCCGCGGCGTCGAGGATCGTTTGAGTGGAGCGGTAGTTTTCCTCCAGACGAATAACCTTAGCATCAGGGAAATCTTCCGTGAAACGCTTCAGATTTCCCGCGCGCGCTCCTCGCCACCCGTAGATCGATTGATCTTCATCGCCGACGACACAGACGTTTTTTTGAGGCCCAGCGAGCAGGCGAACGATTTCCTCTTGTGCGTGATTAGTGTCTTGAAATTCGTCAACCATTAAATATTGAAAGCGCGCGTTCCAGGCTTCTCGTACTTTCGGGTGATCGCGCAGAAGCTCCACAGCGCGCAGGAGAAGGTCGTCGAAATCCAGTGCATTGGCGTTTCGCAGCATTGTCTCGTACGCACGAAAAATCGCGGCAACATCTTTCCGGTCAGGGTCGCGCGATCGTTCAGCTTCGGCTTCCATATCGTCCGCTGTGACGCCGTTATTCTTGGCATGGCTAATTTGCGCGCGGACGCTTCGGGGAGGATAGTCCTCCGCGGAAAAGCCGAGCTGATCCATGGCGCGCTTGATCGCAGACTTCTGATTGTCATCATCGTAGATAGCGAAATCGCGCGGAAGTCCCAGGTTTTTCGCTTCCCGGCGAAGCAAGCGCGCGCAGAAAGAATGAAATGTGGAAACCCAAACATCGGAAGCGTCGCGGCCGCTGGAGCGCAGCAGGTCAAGAATGCGCTGCTTCATCACTTCCGCGGCTTTATTCGTGAACGTGACTGCGAGAATTGTGTTCCCCGGAATACCTTGTTCGAGCAGGTGCGCCACGCGGTAAGTGATGACTCGAGTTTTGCCGGTCCCCGCACCTGCCAGGACAAGCAGCGTACCTTCGGTAGTGAGCACGGCTTCGCGCTGGCGTTCATTCAGAGAATTCAGAAGAGTCATGGAAAGGTGCGGAGCACTCAAGGAAAGAATTCTATCTGACCTGAGATGAATCAGCAATTTTCGATTCGTGTGTGCGTTGAAGCGCAGTCGTTTACCTATTAGCCGAGCTGGCATAGAATTAGCGCGCTCAAGTTTCTTTTCGAATCGGGAGGCGCTATGGTCGCCCGTGTGACGCACTATCGAATTCGTGAAGGAAGAGTTGACGAATTTGTACCCACCGTGCAGTCGCTTACCGCCGCGATGGATAAACTGAAGGGATTTCGAGTGCTTTTAGTTTTGCACGGCGAAGACAAATCGAGCCGCGAAGCCATGGCGATTTCGGTCTGGGACACGACTGAGGACCTAAGGGACAGCGATAACAATGCGTTCTACTACCATTTGATTTCGAAGGTGCTGAGTTGTTGTGAAAGCTTCTCTCCCATGCACCAGCAAGAAGTTATGATGAGCAAATTTACGAATTCCTGAAACAGTTTGCTTGTTCTGCCAAATCCTTCGAACCAAGTCTGTTACAATCCGTGCGATTCAACGCGGAAGATCCTTAGAAATGCATCCACATAAGCTGCCGCCTTGGCTGCAACATCTAGTCGAGACGATGGGCGGCGGCGGGCTATTTCTCGTCGCGTTCCTGGATTCCTCAGTGCTTTCGTTCCCGTTCGTCACGGATGCGCTGGTGATTCAACTTTCGTTTATAAATCCGAAGCGTATGCCCTACTACGCTGCCATGGCTGCAATCGGCTCGATAGCCGGTTGTATTTGGCTGTACTTGCTCGCCAAAAAAGGTGGAGAGGCATTTTTCCATCGTCACGCAGGCGGAAAAACCGAAAAAATCAGGAACTGGGTGGAGCGCAATGGTTTTTTGAGTATTTTTATACCTGCGATACTTCCGCCACCGCTGCCATTCAAGGCGTTTGTTCTGGCCGAGGGAGTTTTTCAGGTTCCGATGCGGACTTTTGTGTTGGCTGTATTACTGGGGCGTGGTTTGCGCTACGGCGCCGAAGGAATTCTTGCGGTCTTATACGGTGAAGCCGCACTGGATTTTTTGCTGGCGCATAGCCGCGCGTTCGCACTTACCGTGCTTGGAGTTCTTGTGGTGTTGTACATCGCCTCGCATATGACGTTCCGAGGACCGGCCGCGAAAGAATAACGTTCCGTCGATCATTCTGCTTTTCGAGATTCTCGTGAACCCCAGGATGGGGTCAGCGACTGTTCGAGGATGCGTAACGCAATTCTTCGCGCAAGAGCTGAAGACTGCTGTTGAAGTCCGCGCGAGCGAGAATGTTCTCCGGGCTCGAGTCAGCCAGCGGAAATCGCATGTCTCTAAGCTCAAATCGATAACCATTTTCCATGCGGATGATGCTCGCAAAAGGTATTTTTGCGTAAGCGAGAAATGTCTTTGCCGTCTGAGTACGCAAGCCGGCATCTAACGCGGCGGAAGGCTCTGCTTTGTATCGCGTTAACGTGCGATCCGGATCGAATTCTGAATTACCGAGCAATGAAACCGGCAATTCTTCAACAGTAGCGTCGGTGGTGACCACACCTCGCCAAGTGAACGGGGTTGCGGAGAAAGGGAAAGCATCCATCGCGAGAGGCGGTCTACCGTGATACTCACGGGAAGCCAACAAGTTTACCGCTTGGGTGTGAAACGCTGCTCGCGAACCGATGTAGAGAACGAGGATCACGAGCGCGGCGATTGCTGCGCCGCGCCCGCGTGAGCTTTTTTTCTGTTCGCCTATTTCGTCGCTGACGAGCTTCAGCAATTCCGGCAACAAGAGCGCAGCGGCCAGAAAGGTCAGAATCCAAGGATCAATATTGGTTACCAGCTCCAATCCCTTCCAGCCCAGTTGAAATGGCCACAAGATTTGAATGCCAATTCCGCTCACCAGGTCCAACAGGATGTGACTGCCCGCGCCTATCACACAAACTAGCGCTACCAGGCCTGCGCCAAATCCAGACCGCACGAACGTCTGCGACCCAAGCTGGCGTTTCGATCGAATTTTGTCTATAGCCAGGAAGATCGCTGCGGTTACGAATGCTATCGACAACGAGCCAACGAAAGAATGCAGCACTGTGCGATGAAATCGTAGAAATAAAGCTGGTCCGCCGAAATAACCTAGAGCGTCCAAGTCGGCGGCGACGCCCGTGGTGAGGAGCATCGCCGTGCCGTATCGCGGTAGGTGATTTCGGCCGGCACGCGCCAGTGTGAGCGACGCAAGCACATGTGTAATGGGTTCCAGGCTGGAGCCTCCGCAGAAAAACTATGCTCGCAACGCTGCGGGTGTGACGATGGACAACGCGTTGGGCACAATGCGAAAAATTAGAGGCAACGGGCCGATCGGCTCGCCATCCACTTGGGCATAGACCGCACCGGTGCCAACAGGTTCGCAGACTATTTCTGTAGCCTTCCAGTAGTCGATTCCACGCATTTTGCGAAGCTTCCCGAGCCACAGAGCCGGTAAGCAAGTCAGATAGCGAAAACGGCTGCAGGTGGAATTTGTGACCATTTCGAAAGAATCTTCGAACAAGCTCGCACCGGTGGTTATTTTAAATGGGCCGCCATAATTCACAGTTCTGCCAACGACGATAATAGAGGCCCGGCGCGTTCGTCCGTTGCAGTGAACGTTCATCTCAGGAAATCCGTAACTGACAAGTTGTTTGAATCCTTCGACCCAATAGGCGATAACGCCAGCGCGCTTTTTCAATCCTTCATCGACGGCATGCACGATCGCACCATCGGGACCGGCGCCTCCAACCGAAAGAAAGTAGCGTCCTTCGTTTGGCAGATTAGCGGAATGATTTCCGTTACTTGGTATCGCAACACCGATCGCGATGCGGCGGACAACGCCATCGGCGATCAGGCGGGCTGCCTGCGGAATATCCCAGGGGATGCCGAGTTCTTTGGCAAGAATATTGGCTGTTCCGGCGGGAAGCAGAGCTAAAGGGACCTGGCTTCCCGCCAGGCCATTCATGATTTCATTCACTGTGCCGTCGCCACCGCAGGCAATCACCATGCCGCGATTCTGCTCAACCGCATGCCGAGCGAGTTCCTTGGCGTGGCCCCGCGCTGTGGTCGGCGCCAACTCCACGTTAATGCCCGCTTCTTTTAAGATGCGAACGCTCTGCTCGATTTCAGAAAACCGCCGATTGCGACGACGTCCACTCGTTGGGTTATAGATCAGCAGCGCGTCGGTGATACCGTGGGCCATGGCTCCGTCCAATTATAAGAGACAAGGACGCATTGTATAATATTCAGCGGCTTTCATTGACCGCATCCGTCTGGGGTTTCCATGTCCAAGAGTAGTGACGTCTTGAAAGAGGTTCAGCGGCTTCGCCAGGAAATTCGCCACCACGACTATCTGTACCACGTGGCGGACGATCCGGAAATTTCCGACGCGGCCTACGACCGTTTGATGAAACAGCTCAAACAGCTGGAAGCTGAGAACCCCAAGTTGGTGACCCCTGACTCCCCCACACAACGATTGGGCGGCGCTCCGCGCGAAGGATTTCAAACAGTCCAGCACAGGACTCCGATGGTCAGTCTAGACAACGCCTTCTCGATGGAGGATCTGGCAAACTTCGACCGCCGCATGCGGCAAGCCACAGGCCGGGAAAAAATTGAATATACGACCGAGCATAAATTTGACGGTCTAAGCATGTCGTTGTTGTACGAGAAAGGATTGTTCGTGCGCGGCGTCACGCGCGGCGACGGCAGAACGGGCGAAGACGTAACCGCTAACGTCAGAACGATTCGAACGATCCCATTGACTTTGGATGCAGGGTTGCTCAAGAAGGCCGGCTTGCCGGGCACTTTCGAAGTTCGCGGCGAAGGTATCATGACGCGCAAAGCGTTCGAGCGATTAAACGAACAGCAGGACGTGATTGGCAGCAAACGGTACGCAAATGCGCGGAATGCTGCGGCGGGATCTGTGCGTGTGCTCGATCCTAATATCACGTCCACACGACGGCTCGATTTTTTCGCTTACTATTTACTGGTTGCCGGACGTCCTCCGAAGAAACGCCACTCCGAAGTTCTCGAAGCGCTTTCGGACTTGCGGTTCAAAGTCAGCGAGGACTGGGAGGTTTGCGAATCCATTGAGGAGGTCGAGAAATACATCAATAAGTGGGAATCAAAGCGCGAGAAGCTTCCCTTTGAGATTGATGGAATTGTGGTGAAGGCGAACGAAATCGCGCTGCAAAACGAAGTTGGCTTCACAGCAAAATCTCCGCGTTGGGCCATCGCTTATAAATACCCCGCGCATCAGGAAACGACGATCGTTAAAGAAATTCTTGTGAGTGTGGGAAGAACCGGAGTGCTGACTCCGTTCGCGGTTTTTGAGCCGGTGCAGATCGGTGGTGTAACCGTCGTGAAATCCACGTTGCACAACATGGACGAGGTTCAGCGATTGGGAATTCATGCGGGAGACACGGTACTGGTAGAACGCGCGGGGGAGGTGATTCCTCACGTTCTAAAGGTGGTAAAGCATGGGACGGAAGAGAAACCGTTCAAAATGCCGGAGAAATGTCCGGTGTGCGGAATGCGGGTGCATCATGTGGAAGGCGAGATTCCTTATCGATGCGTGAATGTTTCCTGCCCAGTCCGCAGAAGGGAATCGTTCCTTCATTTCGCCGGGCGGCACGCGATGAATATCGATGGGCTGGGCGAGAAAATTGTCGATCAACTGCTTGAAAAAAATCTGGTCAAAGATTTTGCAGATCTTTACAAACTGGATCTTAAGAGACTCGCTGATATGGACCGCATGGCGGAAAAGTCCGCACAGAATTTGCTCGATGAGATTGCAGCGAGCAAGTCGAACAGCTTGGCGCGTTTGATTTATGCGATTGGGATGCCGTTCGTCGGAGAGCGCACGGCCCAATTGTTGGCGGATCACTTTTCTTCCATGGATAAGCTGCAAGCAGCTTCGGCGGAGCAATTAATGGAAGTTGGAGAAGTGGGGCCGAAGGTTTCAGAAGGCGTGCTGGAATTTTTCTCCGAATCTGCTAATCGCAAGCTCATCGAACATCTGAAAGCGGTCGGCGTAAATATGAAGGAAGAACGCGCTGCTCCAATCAGCGCGAAATTTGCCGGCAAAACATTCGTATTCACCGGCACGCTGGCAAAACGCTCGCGAGAAGAGGCTGAGGCGCTCGTTACAGCACATGGTGGGAAGGCTGGCGGGTCGGTCAGCAAGAAAACGAGCTACGTGGTTGCGGGCTCAGATCCGGGCTCGAAGTTGGCGAAAGCACAGTCTCTCGGTGTTTCAATCCTGGATGAAGGCCAGTTTGAAAAGCTTATCTCAGCGAAATAAAGAGAAGGTGCTGTTTAGCGCATGCAATTTTGATATGCGGGACAACGCGTCTAGATAAGTTCCTTACATAACTCATCCGTTTGATCGCTCATCGCATATTGTTGCTGCTAAGCCGACCGCGTATAATTGTGTTGGTGGGTGAGTCGGGTGATCGCCGGCCCGTTCGCGCGAGCGGACGGACGGGAGGAAAGTCCGGACTCCACAACCTTGAAGCTGCCATTGGCAGCCTCTCTGGGTGAAGGGCAACGCGCCTGGTAACGCCAGGGGGTTGCGTTTGAGGCTCGCGCAAGCATGCCTGAAGCGCGGCTACGGAAAGTGCCACAGAAAATAAACCGCCGGTGACGCTTGAACTTCGGCGGCAGGCCGCAGGTAAAACCTGGGGCTCGCCTCTAACGGTCGGCGCATTTGGCAAGGGTGAAAAGGTGGGGTAAGAGCCCACCGCCCGGGTGGCAACATCCGGGGCACGGAAAACCCCGCGTGGAGCAAGGCCAAATAGGAGGGGAGGGCTGGCCCAGCCCGTATGCAACTCACTCGAAGGAGTGAACTGCTGCGACCCTCGGGTAGGCTGCTTGAGCCCCGAAGCGATTCGGGGCCTAGAGGAATGATCATCGCGCTGCCTTCTGACAAATCTCGATGCAAATCAGGATTTGCAGACGTGCGACGGACAGAATCCGGCTTACAGGCTCACCCGCCAAATTTTTCTATCTGTTTAAGCCCATTTTGCGTTTAGCTGGGTATTTCAGTACCACACGCCCGAGCCGTTCTTAATTCCGTCCTATGCTTTCAAAGAGCATGCGGATATCCTGCCCCGGGATCTACAATATTTGCGGAGAGGATTGCCCCGTGAAGCCTTTGCTCGCTCGCCCGTTGTTTATCGCGCCACTCACAGCGGTGCTGTTTGCGGCATCCATCACGGCACAAAAATCGTACGATCCAGGCGCATCCGACAGCGAAATCAAGGTTGGCAATATCGCTCCCTATACGGGCTGGGCGAAGGAATACTCTGTTATCGCTCGCGCTGAGGCAGCTTATTTTCAGATGGTGAATGACCGTGGTGGAATCAACGGCCGGAAAATAAATTTCATCACTTTGGACAACGCGTCGGAGGTCTCAAACTCGGTGGATCTCACGCGAAAGCTGGTGGAGGAAGAGAAGGTTCTCATAATCTTCAGTTCTATAGGAACGGAAGGTAATCTCGCGGTCCGCGACTATTTGAACGAAAAGAAGATTCCGCAATTATTCGTTCAGTCCAGTTCTGCAGTGTTCGACGACCCTTCGCATTTTCCGTGGACCATGGGATTTTTTGCTACCTACCGGAGCGAAGGAGTGGCCTACGCAAAATATGTTCTTCAGAACAAGCCAACCGCAAGGATCGGAATACTCTACTCGAATGATGACACCGGGAAAGAATATTTTGCGGGCGTACGAGACGGGCTCGGAGACAAGGCATCGACCTTGATCGTCAAGGAAGTTTCCTATCAGATTTCGGATCAAACGCTTGATCCGCAAATCGCTGCGCTTAAGGATTCCGGGGCGGATGTTTTCTTCAATTTCTCCATCGGGCCCTTCGCCACAAGAGCCATACGAGCAGCGTACGGCGACGATTGGCATCCAATGCAGTTCATTCCAAACGCGTCGCTTTCGGTTGCAGCATTTCTAGACCCTGCAGGGCTTGAAAAATCGACCGGTATCATCACGAACGCACGATCCAAAGGCTGGTTGTCTCCTCGAGCTCAAAATGATCCGGCCGTGCGAGACTTCCTCGATTGGATGAAAAAGTACAATTCGCAGGCCAGTCTTCGCGATCAAGACAACGTGGCCGGCTACGAACGGGCGCAAGTGCTCGCGGAGGTGCTGAAGAAATGCGGTGACAATCTGACGCGCGCAAATGTGATGAAACAGGCTTCGAATCTGGACCTCGAACTCGGCATGCTGCGCCCCGGCATAAAAATCAAAACAAGTCCTACGGACTATCAGCCCATCAAACAATTGTTCTTGATGCGTTTCGATGGGAAAGAATGGGTTCCATTCGGAACCACGATCGATGCTAACTGAGCCGTTTGGTGTTTCTTTTCGCTGCCGACCGAGCTCCCCGATAGGTGAACTACTCAGTCGCGAATGCTACGCGGTTGCGTCCGCGATGCTTCGCTGTATAAAGCGCCAAGTCGGCTTGGCTCAGAAGCGCGCTGAAATTCGGAGGCAAGCTCCCTGCCGGCCCTTGAAATCCTGAAATACCGAAGCTGGCGGTGACTTTGACCACACGGTCGCCAAAGAAAAAATCCTGCTCTTCAAGCTGCCTGCGAATACGCTCTACTACCGACACAACATTTTCGCGGTCCGCATGAGTTAAAATGAAAAGAAATTCTTCGCCGCCAATGCGCCCACAAATATTAGAGCGCCGCGAGTTGGTTTTTAGGATTTCAGAAAATCTTTTCAAAACTTTATCTCCTGCATCGTGGCCGCTGGAATCATTTACATTCTTAAAATTATCCAAATCAGCCATTACCACCCAGAAGGGAAATCCATGGCGCGCAGCACCGCTTAGTTGGCGTGGCGCCCATTCGTCGATGGCGCGGCGGTTCGGAAGGCAGGTGAGAGAATCGGTGAGCGCAAGCTCTTCAAGTAAGCGATTTTTTGCCTCCACTTGCCGGTGTAACTCCACGAGCCTGCGTCCTACCTCAACGCGCGCTAGCAATTCTTCGGGGTGGAAAGGTTTGGTTAGATAATCATCGGCGCCGGCCGCGAGACCCTTTACGACGTTCTCTTTGGCGGATACGCTCGTCAAAATTATTACGTATGTATAGGCGTTGTCAGTTCCCGATCGAATTCGCTCGCACAGCTCGATGCCGGTGAGATCCGGCATGACCCAATCGGTAATTACGATCGCGGGGGCGTGCTGGTTCAAGAGCTCGATAGCTTCCTGACCACTCCGTGCTATAAGCAGAGAATAATCGGCGTCGCTAAACGCTTGTTCCACGAGCTTGCGGTAAACGGCTGAATCGTCGGCGACCAATACTTTGAGACGGTCTTTCGCGGCGCTCATCTCACCTCGAGCTGTAACAAATCCCCCGGTAGCGCTTTTGTAGAGCGATGAAATGCGTTTGAAAGATGCTAGCACAAGGCGGCCTTCGGACAAGTGTTACTCAATTGAGAGATGCTAGCCCCGCATGTGCAACGGCGCGCATGGACCTGCGCAGATCGGTAAGCAGAAACCTAGGTATGACGATGTATGGGATACAAGGCAACTCCCCAGAGAAACGTTAGGAAGATCGAGCATCGAATACGTCGTTGTCAACGCAGTCGTGTCCGTTCGTCGGTAGCGCCGAGATGAAGCCGAAGATACGTGGTGACGAGATTCCAGGAGAGAGTTGCAGCTTCCGGATTATAGCTGGGCCGCGCGTCGCAGAAAAAACCGTGATCCGCATTCGAGATCTCGACATTAACGTACGTTTTACCGGCACGCTTGCATTCGTCCACGACAGCCCGAATCTGTTCCACGCCGATGTGTTTATCGAGTCCGCCCCAGAAAAACAGGATAGGCGCATGCAAATCAGCGACTCGAGAGAGTAGTGCGGGCGCAATACTTCCGCCGTAAAATGAAATTGACGCTTTGAGCGGCAGCGTCGCGCACGCCAGGAAAGACGCGCGTCCGCCCATGCAGAATCCGATACTAGCGATTTTTCCCGACGCCACGTGCGAATTGCTTGCGAGCCAGTCGTAAACTGCACGCAGGTCTTCGATCGAGCCCGTTTCTGTCATTGCTTTCATGTGAGGCATCGCGGACTGTATGTCGTCGTATTTTCCTTCGAAGCCGGGAGCCGTGCGGTGGTAAAGTTCCGGAGCGATTGCCACGTAACCTTCGCGAGCAAATCGTTCGGTGACGTCTCGAATGTGCGCGTTCACGCCATAGGCTTCCTGCAAGACGAGCAAGCCGGGATGCTTGAGGCTGTCCGACGGACGCGCTACGTAAGTATTCATCTGCGTTCCGTCAGCAATTTTTAATGAAACTTTCTCTGTATCGATGTTGTGCATAAAATGGCCCTCGCGAAAATAATTGTAAGAGATTTACCGCAACATTCTATAGGCTTGGTTTTCCCAGGGGAATAGCGAATCAATCCGCCGCCGATTTGCATCCAACCTGAGTGTGGAGGTCTCCCGATGAGTTTGAAACAGTACGTCACGCTGGGACGGTCCGGATTGCGAGTAAGTCCATTGGCTCTCGGCACGATGACGTTCGGCACTGAGTGGGGATGGGGAAGTGAGCCGGCAATCGCGCGGCAGGTGTTCGAGAGTTACGTAGAGCAAGGCGGCAATTTCATCGATACAGCGGATGGCTACACAAACGGAAAGAGTGAAGAGTTACTTGGGCATTTTATTGCCGAGCGCGGTTTGCGCGAACGCTTGGTGCTAGCAACGAAATTTACTTTTAACGCTGATCCGAGCAATCCGAATGCGGGCGGCAATGGCCGGAAAAACATTTATCGCGCATTGGAAGGCTCGCTGCGCCGCCTAAAGACCGACTACATCGACCTCTACTGGATGCACGTATGGGACATGGTTACTCCCGTCGAAGAGGTGCTTTCGACGATGAATGACCTGGTGCGCGCGGGGAAAATTCGCCATTTCGGTTTTTCGGATGTTCCGGCATGGTATGTGGCGCGCGCGCAGACGCTTGCCGAGAAAGAAGGCAAGGAACCGCTGATTGGGCTTCAATTAGAGTATTCACTCGCGGAGCGCAACATCGAACGCGAACATATTCCGGTTGCACAGGAACTCGGCATCGGGATCTGTCCGTGGAGCCCTCTCGCGGGTGGCTTTCTCAGTGGAAAATATAGGAAAGAAGGTAACACTGGAAGAGGCGAAGGCCGGCTTGACGCGGCGAAGCACGCTCAACTTACGGATCGATTTACCGAGCACAACTGGCGAGTGCTGGATGCTCTTTTCGATGTAGCGAAACAGCTCAACAAGAAGCCCGTGCAGGTGGCTTTGAATTGGGTTTTTACCCAGCCGGGAATTACGTCCACTATTATCGGAGCTTCGAACACTGCGCAACTTCAAGATAATCTAAGCGCGGTTGAATTTACGATTCCTTCGGACCTTAGAAAACGCCTGGATGAGGCGAGTGCGATCGAACTTTTTCATCCTTACACGTTTTTTGAGCCGTTCATTCAAAACAGGGTCGAGGGGGAAAATGCGGTGCGTGCTTGGACTCCCGCTTTGCCTCAGCAGGCAGGGCAGACAGACAAGCCTGCCGGCCAGCCTAAGGCGAATGCAGCTGAGAAATAGAAGCGCTTCTAGATTCTAGGCAGCTGACGGGGAAGGGACGATCCCTAAATGTTGCAAAAGTAGATGCTACAGTCTCAGTTTCAGCTGTTGTTTGGAGTCGTCAGACTTCGACTTTCGTCGCGCAGGTTTCTCCGAAGGATATGTTACTTTCTCCCCGCGCACTTGGGAGAACGGTGTTAATTCGTGCGCATTTGCGATGTTCTCGCTCATGATATGTTTCACCGCGAATTTGCGCGCTGTAAGAGCATCCGCCACAAGGGATCGGTGGCAACGCCACGGCACTGCTTCAGCGCACATCAATGCGCTCGGCTTAACCTGTGAGAGTTCAATCGCACGCGATAGCGCGATATCAAATTCAGGTGTGGCCATGTAGTCCGCATATCCTCGGAAGCTTGCATTGCGCCAACCGACATTTTTTGAATCCGGCTTGGGCCGACGCAGGCCTCCAAGTTCCTTCAGATGAACGTAGTTAATTCCGGCGGCCTCCAGCGCCGGTCCCAGCATATCGAGACTGTATTGAGGATTGTGTCGCGAACGAGGAATTGTCCGAATATCAATCACGCGTTCTACTCCATGTGCCTGAAGCAATTCTAGGAATTGATTGAAAGTTCGAGTCGAGTGGCCGATCGTGAAGATCCTATGTTTTTCTTCAGGCTTCGCACTCATCGATTAATCATACGGCAGATAACTTCCCGCGGTCGACGCCGCGCTAGAATTTTGCTTCAGCGATGAAGGCCGGAGGGCGATAATAGAAACCCTTTCACGATTAGCTGCGTCTGGGACCAGTGGATATGGTCTGAGGGTATATGGCTGGAATAAAAGCTCTGTTTTGGGATAACGGTGGCGTAATTCTGACGAATGGTTGGGATCGCCATTCGCGTCGTGCTGCCGTGGACAAATTTCAGCTCGATTGGAACGATTTCGAGGACCGCCATGAGCTCATGCTCGATGCCTTTGAAACTGGCCGTGCTTCGATTGACGACTATCTTCATCGCACCGTTTTTTATCGCGAGCGGTCCTTCTCGTCAGCCGATTTCAAAGCGTTCATGTTCGACCAATCACAGCCTTTTCCGGAACCGCTCGCTTTCTTGGGACAGATTGCCAGGTCTCGCCGATTTTTGGTGGCGTCCCTGAATAATGAATCGCGCGAAATCAATGAATACCGGATTGAGAAATTTGCGCTTAGAGATTATTTCGAAGCATTCTTCAGCTCTTGTTACCTGGGCCTTCGAAAGCCAGATCCTGGAATCTACAAACTGGCGCTGAAAATCACTCAACAAGCGCCCGCGGACTGTATTCTGATCGATGACCGCGGATTGAATTTGGAATGTGCGCGCGAGTTAGGAATGCAAACGATATTGTTTAAGAACTTGGCGCAACTACGCGACGACCTGACGAAATTCGGCATTTCGATTAACGAATTATGAAGCTAAACACGCGTATTCTTCCGGACCTTACGTCGCTTAGCCGCGCGGTGTTGGAAGAAACTTTTACGATTATTCAAGAAGCGGTTGCCAAACGTGGCAGGTTTGCTATCGCGTTATCCGGTGGGCATACACCGGAGAAAATGTTTTCGCTATGGGCTGAGACCGCTCAATATCGCGATAAAACGTCCTGGGATCGGGTTCATCTGTTTTGGAGCGACGAGCGTTACGTTCCCGAAAATGATCCTCAAAGTAACTACCATATGGCGCGCAAGACTTTGATATCTCATGTTCCTATTCCGCCGGAAAACGTGCATCCAATCCCGACGAATGTGTCACCTCCGGAAGAGTGTGCCCGGGCTTATGAGGCCGATCTATTAAAGTTTTTTGGCGCTGAGCCTCCCGCGTTCGACGTTCAGCTTTTGGGAATTGGTCCAGAGGGCCACACCGCTTCGTTATTTCCTCGATCGGCCGCCTTGGATGAGAAATTACGCTGGGTTGCCGCGGTTCGCGTCCCAGCTGAGCCGCCGCAACGAATCACTTTTACGCCGGTGGTTCTCGACTGCGGGCGTAACACGTTTTTCCTGGTAGCCGGTGAAAACAAGCGAGACATACTCTCGGCCATTCGCAAAGAGTCCACTGCTGAAACCAGCCAGTATCCTGCGGTTAGAATTAATCCCACTAAGACTCCCGTGTGGTTTTTGGATGCGGCCGCGGCCGGCTAAACCTGCGCGAGCGGGCTTTGGGCTGAAGCTTTTCCAAGGCCGAAGCGTCTAAACATTACATACTGGAAATACTCCTATAAAATAGAAGCTCGGGATTCCAGGCAGCATTTGGACTAACGATAGTGATTTTAAGAGAAGCTTTCGCGAAAGAGGTTATGAAGAAATCGTCCGCTAGGATTGATGGGAAACTGTTTGCGGCGTTGGCCCTGATGCTCACGGCATCTCTTTCGGGCGTCTCATGCAGCTCTAAGACAGCGGCTGTTGGGCCCGACCTTGCTGTGCCGGTGAATGTAGCAAAGGCCGTAAAAAAAACCGTTCCGATCCAACTGAGTGCTATCGGCACGGCGGAGGCATACTCGACCGTTTCGATCAAGGGACAGGTGAACGCCGTTCTCAAGGAAGTGCACTTCAAGCAGGGAGATTTTGTTAAGAAGGGAGATTTGTTATTCACCCTCGACGCGCGGCCGTTCCAGGCATCGCTAGCTCAGGCGGAGGCAAATCTCGCTCGCGACAAGGCTCAAGCCGACCTGACCATTGTCCAGGCTGAACGTTATAAGAAGCTTTTTGACCAAGGGATTTCGGCCAAAGAGCAATACGACCAGATGCAGGCGAACGCCGCCGCGCAGCAAGGCTCAGTACACGCCGACGAAGCGGCCGTGGAATCGGCCAAGCTCCAGCTGCAATACTGCGCGATCTATTCGCCGGTTGACGGTCGCACCGGAGCTTTGCAGGTCTATCCCGGAAACTTGGTGAAAGAAAACGACGTCCCGGTGCTGGTAGT
>Ga0210383_10002921_pt1 | contig 15421 bp, 12 predicted proteins | sample IncBWC14OmetaG_FD_160072 | JGI IMG/M metagenome (GOLD analysis project Ga0210383, IMG submission 160072) | Forest soil microbial communities from Barre Woods Harvard Forest LTER site, Petersham, Massachusetts, United States - Inc-BW-C-14-O ...
GGTGTCCGCTTGAATGTCGGCTGTGTGCATGACTGGGGTTGTCCTTTGCTATGGGTTCACAAACTCTTGCGCGAGAATTTGCGAAGATAATACACCAACCAGCGCCATATCATCTTTCACACTATTTGCTTTTCCGGCATTAAACTTGGCCACCAATGCGCCCACCGCCTGCGGGTCGAAGACGCCGGCCGCGCTCACCTTCGCCACCGAAGTCAATTCGCTCACGTAAGGCGGCGCACCGTCACCAAAGAAGCAGCGGCCGTCCGGCGCACGGTATGGCTGCTTCACCCGCCGCAGAATGGATTCCGGGATCATGCCTTTGCAAATCTCCTTCAGCAGGTACTTCTCGTTGAGCACCCTTAGCTTGAGCCGGTCCGGCAGCTGCGAAGCGAACTCTACCACGCGATAATCCAGGAATGGATACCGGCCCTCCACCGAATGCGCCATCGCCATCCGGTCGCCCTGCGAAGAGAGCAAGTAGCCCGGCAAGAAATACTTCGCTTCGAGATATTGCGCCTGGCTCAAGTGCGTCCATTCGCCAAAGTCGGTCGGCAGCGTTTCTCTCAGCTCCTGCAACGCGTCGTAGTTACCGACCTGCGCCGCGAAGTCGCGCGAAAAAAGAAGCTTCAGGCGCGACGTCAACTCCCATCGTGGCAAATGTGAGAAGAGCGGGCTTGCCAGGTCTTCCGGTGTTACGCGAAAGAAGTGCTTCAGATTTTCAGCCGATTGCTTCTGAAAATCCTTCAGGTACGGATACATCCGTTTCAGCAATAGCGGACGCCACTTCGAATTCAGATTGCGGGCCCAGAAGCGGCGAATTTTCGCTTCCTTGAAAATGTCATAGCCGCCGAGGACTTCGTCCGCGCCCTCGCCTGTGAGCACCACTTTGAATCCGCTCTCGTGCACGAGCCTCGAAAGTAGGAACATCGGCGCCGGCGCCGTTCGCACGATGGGCTGCTCGGCGCTTCGAATCACGTCCGGAAACACGCGCGCCACATCCGCGCTCGAGCACGTGACGCAGGAATGCTGCGTCCCCAGGAATTTGCTGGCTTCGAGCTGATACGCGCTCTCGTCGTAGTCCTTGTCGTGAAACGCAATCGAAAAGCTGCGCAGCCTATCGCCCGCAATCCGGCGCACGAGCGCCGTCGTCAAAGTTGAATCAATGCCGCCGCTAAGATACGCGCCCACCGGCACATCGGAGCGCAAGCGAATCCGCGTCGCATCACAAAGTAGATGTAATAGCTGTTTGCCGGCTTCCTGTTCGTCAACCGATACCGATTCCGCCTGGCGTGAGAACGATGGCGTCCAATACTCATGAACGCGAACCTCTCCATCGCTCACTGTTAGCGAATGTGCTGGCGGCAGTTGAAGGATGTTCTTGAACACCGTCCGCGGCGGCAAGCTCATCCAAAACGTGAACACCTGGTCCATGCCGACGGCATCGAATTCAGCCGACACCGCGCCGGAAGCCAGCAGCGCTTTCATCTCGGACGCGAACAGGAACCCGTTGGGCGTTCGCGTGTAGAAGAGCGGTCGGATGCCCATCCGGTCGCGCGACGCGAATAGCTTCCGCTCCACCGAATCCCAGATTGCAAACGACCACTGCCCGTTAAAATGCTTCACACAATCGTCGCCCCATTCGCGATAAGCGTTTAGAATCACTTCTGTGTCCGAACGCGTGGCGAACGCATGGCCCTTGCCGACAAGTTCTTCCCGTAGCTCCACGTAGTTGAATATCTCGCCGTTGAACGTGATCCAAAGCCGCCCGTCCGTCGTCGACATCGGCTGGCCGCCCGTCTGCAAATCGATAATGCTCAGCCGCGCGTGCGCAAGGCCCACAAATCCGTCAGCGTGAATTCCATCCGCATCCGGGCCGCGATGGCCCAGCGTCGCAATCATTTGCCGCAACACGTCCCGGTCTGCCGGACGACCATCGAAATTGAGCATTCCCGCGATTCCGCACATGTGCTTAGCCCTGGGTCCTGGTCGTCGCTGTGCTCGAACCGAGCACCCACTGCTTTTTTTCCACGTCGTACTGCTTCACCACGCGCGCGGGATTGCCTGCCACCACCGAATATGGCGGAATGCTGCGCGTCACCATCGAATTCACGCCGATCACAGAATTCTTCCCGATTACCAGTTCCCCTTGACTGGCCACGATCGCTGTGCCGAACCCGATCCAGCAGCCCTCTTCAATGCGTACCGTGCCGCCCTCGGTGCCGCCCTGTTGCGCGATCGGCACGTTGATGTCTTTGAACTCATGATTATGGTCCACCACCAATACAGACGGCCCAAAGATCACGTCTTTCGCAACGTGAATTCGATTGATTCCGAGGAGCGTCACGCGTTGCGCCAGCGTGCAGCCATCTTCGATGATGATTACGGGATCGTCGGATTTCGGCGCGAGCACCACGTCCAATCTCACGTTTCGTTCCAGCAGAATTCGTTTGCCGATTTTGATGTATGGCGAAATCGGCCGCCGAATGTCGCAGGTATAGTGGACGGAAACGCCGGGGCCAAATGATGCAAACGGATACGTCCACCCAAGCCAGGCGCTATGAAGTTTTCGCAACGCCCGAGAAACCAAATGTAGAGGATCTTCGAACGCGAGCAGGTTGGGCTTGGTCGGTCTCTGTCCGTTGGATGACATCGTTTCTCTTCCAGTCAAATGAAACGTCGGTTGGTGTGCTTCGGTTTCTTGCCGAAATCCTACGAGTAATCGTGTACGAGCTTCCGGTTGCGAAGAAAGAGCAGCGCCATACCTGCATAGGCCAGCAAACATGCCAGCGCTCCCAACCCCACTGTGACCACCGGCCGGTTGGCGTGCGGAGCGAACCGTGCCAGCAGACAGAAGGCCGTAACCACAGCTGACGTTGCTGTTCCATGAATGAAAATCTTGCCGTAGTCGCTCGCCCGCACATTCATCAGGCGAGTTGCCAGCGGAAATTGCGCCACCACTCCCGCCGAAATTGAAATCAGGCTCGCCACCTGCGCTCCCGCTGGGCCAAGCCACTTCGCTAGGGGATATGTCAGCGCTGCCATCGTGACAGCCATCGCCACGATGCAGCGCCGGTGCAATTCGGGAGCACCCGTCGCATAAAAGGCAGTCGTGATCGGATTATTGAGCAGTGTGATGAGCACTCCGCACGAAGCCAGAATCAATGACGTGACCGCCACTGCATAACTCGGTCCGTAGACCAAGCGGAGGAAAGGCCCGCCGCAAAAATAAGCGAAAACGATCGCGGGCATGAACACGAGAACGATCACGGCAGACACCTGCAAGACGATCCGCCGCATTCTCGCTTTGTCGTCCTGCACGTGAGCCATTGCCGGCATGAAGAGCTGGCCGAGCAAGTTTGCGATAAAACCCGCCGGCACCTGTGCCACTGCGATTCCCATCGAGTAGTAGCCGAGCGCGGTCGCCGAAATCAGCTTGCCCAGAACGAATACGTCCGTCCGCATGAAAACGATGAAGAGCGGCGCTAGTCCGAACAATCCTCTCGAGAATCGCAGCAGGTCTTTCAGGGCTACGCGATCGATTCGGATGGATGGCAGGAAAGGACAGATCACAAAAGAGAGCACGAATCGCGCTGCACTTTCAGTGCACGTTCCGATCACCAAAGCCCATACGTTGCGAATGAAAAATCCGAGCACCAGCGTCGTGGCAACGCCGATAATACCGCCACCATGTTGAATCATCGCCCACAGCCGGAACTTCATCTGCTTCATGGCAATGTAGCTCCGCGAGCTCATCGCTCCCTCAAGCACTAGGCAAGATATCGCCACACGAAGCAAGCGGGTGAGCTGCGGATCGGCGTAGAACCTCGCCACGTACGGCGCGGCCGCGAACAAAGTCGCATACACAAACAGCGACCGGCAGAACGACATCCACCACGCCGTATTCACATACTCTGGCTCGGTACCCCTCGGGTTCTGAATCAGCGCTTCGCGTACTCCGATTTCGGAAAACGCCTGCAGCAGCGCGTTCGTGGACATCACGATCGCCATCGTCCCGAACGCCGAAGGCGCCAACAAACGTGCCAGAATCATGTTGCGGAGAAATCGGAAGCTCTGCTCCGAAACGCTCCCCATCCCCATCCACGCGCCACCGCGGAATATACGTCCTCTCAGCTCGTCGTTCGACGCTACTGAAGACAAGACAGCCTTGATCCTCCCAAACACCGAATTCGGCTTCGAATTCGAGGTCTCCGTCGACACTACACCCACGATCGGATGATCCTTCGTCTCTTCTAACGAGGTTTTGGGTTGCATCGGGGCTGGAATGAGTAAATGCTCTTACGATTCCGTACGGCCAGATCTCACTTGAACTAGGCCACGTCTTCGGCTTGCTTCTTCTGCGAGGCGCCGGGAAGCAGCGACTTCATTTTTCCGCGCTGTTCTCTGCGAAGAAATGCAATGAATTCATTCGAAACAGGCCGTGAATCTCGCCGCGCTGCGGCCCAGGCGAAGCCGGCGATCCGCGTCAGGCCGCCCAAAACAAGCGGCTTCTCGGGCAACCGGCCGAGGCACTTCAGCACTTCAAACACCGGATCGCTCCCGAACGCGTAGTCCATTCGGCCTTGCCGGAATTTGTGACGAAGGAGGTTGTCACCCTCGCCCGTATGGCGATGATGGAAGATCTTCAAATCGGGAAACGCGCGCGCTTGCCATCCCCTCATTCTCGCGGAAGTCTGCGCGTGCCAATCCTCGCCCCCATATTCCAGCACAGCGTACCCCCCGATCCCCTTGTAGCACTCGCGGCGGACCAATTGTGCGGCGTGGGCGACCGAATATTCGCGGTTCGTCAGGCGACTCTTGAATCCGCTTCCCGAATCCTCAAGCACGAATCCGCCAGCGATGCCGAGCCGCGGCCGCCCATCGAACTGCGCAATCAACTCCTCGAAATACGTCGGCTCGATTGTGACGTCCGCGTCCAGATTCCCGATGAATTCAGCGGGAATCTCCTCCAGTATCCGGCTCGCCGAATGCAACGCCAGCACTTTTGAGCCGAAGCTGCGTCCCGGATCTCGCGTCATCCGCAGGCAGCGAATGAACTTGTGCTGAGCGGCATACTTTTGAATGATCTCGTCGGTGCCGTCCGAAGAGCCGTCGCTCACCACCACCCAAAGTTCCGGCCGCAGCGTCTGCGCGAGAACGGATTCAATCACTCTCGCAATCGTCGCTTCCTCGTTGTAAGCGGAAGTCATCAGCACGTAGCGATGCAGCCTGCTTTGACTCGCGTCTTGCACAGCAATCGAGGTGGATACCTGCGTTTGCGCCCGCTCTTTTTCCTTCATCGAGGACATCTCGTCTGCTCCTATCGACTTCCTAGGAGAGATACTCCCGCAAGCCTGCCTGCCACGGTTGAAACACATTCAGACCGTTGCTCTTCAGGGACTTGTTTTCGAGGACGGAGTAAGTTGGGCGTGGAACTTTCGCTGGAAATTCGTTTGGCTGGGCGACTTCCAAGGTCACGGGCACCTTGGCGAGCCGGAAGATTTCTCCTGCAAATTCATGCCACGAACAGCTGCCTTCAGCCGTCGCATGGCAAAGTCCATATCGATCCGAACGGCTTAACGCTACCATTTGTTGTGCGATCTCCGTAGTCCGGGTTGGCGTGACGAATTCGCTGTCCACGACTCGCACCTTCCCGCGCTCCTTCGCCAGCTTCAGCATGAGTTCTACGAAATTGAGCCCGCCCTTAGCCCGGCAAGGACTTTTTCCGTAGATCGCGGACACGCGCAACACGAAGTGTTTATCTGCGATACTGCGCACGAAATATTCGCCGGCGAGCTTCGTATTGCCGTATACGTTCAGCGGCCGGGGAGCATCTTCCTCCACATACGGGCTCTTCTTCGCGCCGTCGAACACGTAGTCCGTGCTCACGTGCATCAGCACGGCGCCCGTTTCCCGCGCGACCGTCGCCAGGTTCCGGCTGCCAACGCCGTTCACGGCAAACGCCTTATCCGGCTCGGCCTCGCATTTGTCTACGTGATGCATGGCCGCCGTGTTGACGATCAGCTCGGGCCGGAGATCCTTGACCGTTTTCGACACCGAGTCCATGTTCGCGAGCTCGATGTCGCCGTGGGTCAGCGACACGGCTTCGTCGCCGTTGGCAGCAAACGCCTGCACTGCGTCGCTGCCAAGCTGGCCATTCCCACCTATGACCGCGACCTTCATCGGACTGGCGCGCCGGTCATCGAGTGCATGTCGAGGCTGCTCTCGAGCTTCTTGAACTGCTGGATGTTCGAGTAGAGCGGGTTGTCCCAATCCTGGAACTTGTCCATGTTGTCCACCAGAGTTCCGACGATGGACCTGATGTCGCTCGTCGCGTGGAAGCTCAATACGTTGCTCGCCTTCTGCGTGCTCACCTTGTAGTTACGGAAATCCTGAATGTGCTTGATGTTCAAGCTCACGCGGATTCCGAGGCGCTCTTCCACGGCCGCTTTCACGGCATCGGCGACCTCGCCGACCGTGAAATTGCCGGACGCAACGTTGAAGATGCCGGAGAGCTTGTAGTTCGCTTCAATCGAGCGAATATACGCCGTCGCTGCATCATCGATGCTCAAAATCGGACGCCAAATCGACGGGTTATTGACAGTGATCACGCGCTCTCGCACTGCCGCGCGGAACATCGTGTTGATGATCAAGTCGAAGCGCATGCGCGGGCTGTAGCCGGATACCGTTCCCTTGCGCAGCGCGATCACGGAAAACTTGTCGTCGGAAAGTTGAATCGCAGCCTGCTCGCCTTGCAGCTTCGAAATACCGTAGGGATAATTCGAGCTCACCGGACGCGTCTCATCGAAGAGCTCGTTTTCCGTGTAGCCGTAGACCGAGCACGACGAGGCATAAATGTAGCGTTTCACCTTCGCGTTCTTCGCCGTATAAGCCAGATACGCCGGCGCCGCCGCGTTGAAGATGAAGTTCTTGCTCGGCGAGAATTCGGCCATCGGGTCGTTCGACAGCCCTGCCAGGAAGATCACTTGCTCGTACGGCTCGAGATCCTCCACCGTCAAATCGAAAATATCCTTGTTCAGGATGCCCACCTGCTTCGGCAGGTTATTCCCGAACCAAAAGAGGTCCACCACGTCCACTTTGTACCCGCGGTCGAGCAGCTTTGGTATCAAGACGTTCCCCAGATACCCTGCTCCGCCTGCGACAAGAATCTTCATTTGCTCTCCTTAAAATTGAAATCCATTGTGCCCAAGACCTGAGAGAAGCGCCAAGTATCCGTAGCGGCCCACTATCAATAGCGAGCGATCAATAACGAAAGTTGTCCGATTCCGGCCGCGCGAGCCATTGCGCCAGTGTCTGCGCCTTCTTGTCCTTGTCAGACAACGTCGCGTCGCTCGGTTTAATCGGCCACTCGATGCCGATTTCCGGGTCGTTCCACAAAACCCCCGATTCGGCCTTGTTGCTGTAGAGGCCGGTGCACTTGTACTGAATCTCCGCGAACTCCGAAAGCACGCAGAATCCTCGCGCGAATCCCGCCGGCGCCCACACCTGCCGGCGATTCTCCACAGACGCCTCCACGCCCACCCATTTCCCGAGCGTCGGCGATCCCTTGCGGATGTCCACGGCCACCAGGAACGCGCTGCCCTGCGTCACGCGCATCAGCTTGCCCATGGGTGGTTCCCATTGAAAGTGTAAGCCCCGCACCACGCCGCGCGCCGAACGCGAATGGTTGTCTTGCACAAAGTGATAAGGCAATCCCATCGCTTTGAACTGGTCCTCGCGAAACGTTTCCATGAAGAAGCCGCGGCTGTCCTGAAAAATGTCGGGCACCAGCACCGCTACATCTCCCAGCGCGCGCGATTCAACTTTGATATTCATGGATTCCTTGTCGTTCCTTTTGATTTGGATTTGTTACCGCAGGATTTACGCCCGGCAAGACCTGCGAAGAATGGAACTCACCCGTCCGCAGCTGCTTCCGCCTACCGTTCCAAGACTCGGTCGGCCGGTTGCGCCGCGAGCCCCGGCTCTTCGCCCTTCTCCACCAACTTCACTGGATCGAGCCGCCGATTCCAATCGAACATCGTCCGCCGCAATTCCTGCTGCTTCTTCGCCGCGTCCGTCGCGCCAAACATCATCTTGAACCCGTACAGCATCCGCCGCAGCGCCAGCGATGCCAGCACCGTCTGCCGCGCTCGCCGCGCGCCCACTGCCCCGTAATACTTATAGAAGTAGCGGTAGAACGTAATGTAGCTGTCCAGCGCCAACGATGCCGGCGTCAACCTGTTCTTCGTGGATTGCCCGCCCAAATGTGTGATGCTGCAGCGCGGCGTGAATAAAATGGGATAGCCATCCTGCCACACGCGCCGGCACAGGTCCGTGTCCTCGTAATAATAGAAAAACTGCTCATCGAATCCGCCGAGCTTTTTCAGCAGTGGGCCACGAAACAAAATGAAGCAGCCCGAAAGCCAGCCGACGTTTCGCTCTGTCTGCCCCTTCCAACCGACGTAGCTCCCCGGCTCGAGCCACTTCGAAATCCGTCCCAACCGGCCCGTTCCCAGCGCCGTACACCACTCTGACCGGATCGTATAGAGCGGCCGCGCCGATTCCTGGTACGAGCCGTCTGCGTTTTGCACTTGGCATCCAAACGCGCCCGCTTCCGGATGCGTATCCGCGTACGCCACCAGCGTGTCCAGCGCTCCGTCGTGAATGATCGTGTCCGGATTCAGGATCAGAATATAGTCGCCCGTGCTCACCTGGATCCCAACGTTATTGCCCTTTGCGAATCTCAGGTTCCTTCCATTCTCGAGCAGGCGCACTTGCGGAAAATTCTGCTTGATGAACTCGATCGTGCCGTCCCGCGATCCATTGTCCGAGACGATCACCTCGAAGTCGATCGTCCGTGTCCCGGCATAGATCGACTGAAGGCAATCCCCGATCACCTTCAAATCATTCCACGTGAGTATGATGATCGATACTTTCATCGGCTCGGCAAGTGTGGTGCAGTATTACAGATAACCCTTCGTTGCTTCTTTTTTAAAGAACCCCTGTTTGCGGATTCACAACAAAATCTGAAAGGTGCGGTTCCTTCACCGCATACCCTAAATCGCTCCGGTACCCGCCGCCCGCCGGCAGAAGGCCGAGCCCCGTTCCCGCTCCCACCAATCCCGGAGGATTGCACCCGGCGTTCGCCGACCACCAGTTCTCTGAGAAGAACGCCGACGCGATCTCCATGTGCGGCGCCTCGTGCGTAAACACATACGAGCCGTTCTGCAGCAGCGGCCACAAATACTTCAAGCAGGTCTCCAGCGAATCGCGCAAGTCCACGTCGAGAAACGCGAAGATCACCTTCTTCTTGAAGTGCGGCAACGTCTCGTCAAAATAGCCCTTGTTGAAGGTACACAGCTCCACATAACCATATTTCGTTATGTTGCCCTTCACTTCCTCCAGCGCACCCTTCCACGCGCCCTTTTCGTACGTGTGTACTTCGTGGATGCTCACGATCCGGTGCTCTTTATCCACTTCCTTCGGCTCCGGCAGCCCCGCGAACGAATCAAAGATCTCCAGCCGCCGGTCGCACAGCTTGCACACTAGCGAAAGATTCGTTGCACTGCCGCCCTTGAACGACCCGCACTCCACCACCACGCCTTCCACGGCGCGCGGCACCCGCATGATCTGCGTCGCCATTAGCAGGTGCTCGATCACGCGCGAACCCGTTGTAATCCTCCGGTAGTTCCTCGACATCCTCATCGTCAGCTTGATCTTCGTCAGGAACCCGATCCCGTATTCCCGGCCGGTCTGCGGCAAAAAGTACTCCGACAGGATGACGGGAACGCTGAGCGCGTAGGCCAGCCTCCTCAGGATTCCCAGAAATACGCGTCGCATAATTGCGATTCCTCCTTGTATGCGCCTGTCGAGTGAAGTGCGTTTCGGTTGAACTGAACTTGGAAAATGCTCTGGTTCGTTACGCTCGCACGAACGGTCGCGGCAGAGGGCGGTTCGGTTTCTCTGCTTCGGTCGCTCGATTGGCGCCCTGCGGTTGCAGCCGTGTCTGGCCCAGCGGGATTTTCGCCGGCATGGGCTGTGAACGCCGCATCCGGTGGGCAAGACCGCCCAGAGTCGCGGCACTGATGATGGCTAGCTGTGCGTACCAAATCATCTGCGTTTGATCGAAGTATGAAATGCCGAAATAGGCCACCACGTTCGCAAACAGCATCGCGCTCAGCGCCCATAGATACAGCGCTTCGCTCTTCTCGCCGTTCTCTTCCGCCGCTTTGCGCGCGCTTCCCAGGTATTTGAATCCCATCACGATGATCGCGAGAAAGCATATTAAGGGAATCAAGCCCGCCGTGTCGGCCACAAACACGTACTGATTGCCCAGGTCGTACATGCTCCAGCCCCAGGTGGCATAGTCCTTCGTCCCCCACATGAACCACGACGTGAAGTGTATGATGCACTGGTTCAGCACTTCATACCGGTGGTCTGAGGAAGAGCCGCCAGTGAGGTCGATGCGCGAAATGAGCGCCCACACTGGCGCCTTCATTACCATATGCAACGAGATGAGCAGTATCACGATGCCCCAGCGAATCGTACGTAGCAGCTTCCTCGCGGGCCACATGAACAGTCCCAGCAGGCCGGCGATCAGCCCCATCAGGGACGTGCTCGAGTTCGCACACACCGCAATCGTAAAGGCGGCCAGTACCCCGAGCAGAGCCACCTTCCGGTCCGTCTTGTATCTCCACCAAAGACCCACGAACATCGGCAGGATGATCGCGCCGTAAGTCCCTGCCAATATTGGGTGACCAAATGAGACCGCAGCCCGAATGCGATCGTCGGTGCCAAACTGCTTTGCAAATGTCGCGGCCCGCGCTCCATTCAGTACGTTGTAAACCATATTGTAGCCTGTCGAGCGCTCGTATATCGCCAACACAGCCACGAACGCGCTCACGTATGCCAGCGTGCGGATCGTCGTCCGAACGTCGGCCTCTTCCCGAATCAGAAAGCGCATCAAAAAATAGAGCCCGAACGCTGTGTACATGTTCCCGAACTGGAAATTGAGTTCGCCGAACTCCCGCCAGAGCAACATTCCGTCGATGAAAGTAAATATCGAGAAAAAGATCACTGCTTTGTCGATCTTGTTCATTCCGCCGCTGAGAATCTCCTTGTTCCCGCCGAACTTTTCGCGCAGCATCCGGATGAATCCCCAAAGAATCAGGATTCGAATAGATTGAAAGTGGAAGCCGGCGATCACAAGTACCTGATCCATCGGGATCAGGATCCCCACCGTCAGCATTGCCGCCAGTGCCCACCGCCGCGATAAGAAAATAATGAATATCCCGGCGAGCAGGAGCAGCGTCAGAACGTACGGGTTCAAGTAGCTGTGTTCCGCTCCTCCTCCGAACGCCGCAATGTGTGGGTCCATCTGCACGGTTGGTTCGCCCTTATCAGTATCGCAAAGTTAGAGTACGTTCTTGCCCTTGGTAGTTTTATCCCAAAACTGCCTTCGTCAATTCGGGAAGGTACATCGTCTCCGCTTCTCGCCGCTGCATTTTCACTTCGACCCGCGCCATCCTCTTGTCGTCGCTCTTACGCGAAATCGAGCCGACGTAGATCTCGCCGCTCTCATCGGTCGATCGGCGGACCGAATGTAACCGATAGATAAGCGTTTCACGCGGGCTGGCGTTGGCGAAATAGCAGACGTCCCGTTCCAGCGGCGACCACTCCATCGCCGCGTGCGCGCCGCCCAGATACCGCATCAGGCAAATGTCCGCGATATTGGGATAAGCGGCAAAGTAGATCAAACCGACGCCGTTGATGTCGTGCTGCGGCATGATTTCATACTCGGTTTCGAATATCGTAGGACCAAGTTCCTCTGTGCGCAGCCGCCGATAGTCCTCGACGAAGTCCGGCAGAGCACCCAGCGACGGGATTGCAAACCCTTCCGGCAGATTAGGCTGTCCCTTGATCAACGAAGTGTTCGCCCCATGCTCTCCGAACCTCGAAAATGAAGTAGCCACGTCGAATCCAATCTTTGCTGGCCCCGCCGCCATCGTCGTTTTCGAGAAGAACATTCCCGCGCCGAAGCGGTTGATGCTCGACGAAAGCTCGAGGTGCATATCGATCTTGATGTCACGGAGCGGGGCGCTCGAGCGATATCGCAGCCGGGTAAACGTTGCGTAGAGTCGCGCGCCCGATTGATCAACGATGTTGCTGCTCTTCGCGCCTAGCGCCGATGTAAGCATTTGCCAGTGTACGTCTCCGGCTTCCCGGTAAAGCCAACCCTCAGAGAGCCCGCCCATCGCCATATGTGGCAAATTGACCTCGTAACTGCGGTGGGCAGTCGCCGACTGATCCACTCGTTCCGTTTTCGGATTTGCGAGCCCTCGTCGTGTCCACCGGACGAGGTCCAACGGACAGGTCATCGAAGTCCATTCCTCATCCGAGATCGTAATACCCTCGGTCTCTTCGATCTGCGCTCGCAGCGTCACCAGCGCAAAGCTGTCGATTTGCAGTTCCTGGAACGATTGCCCGAGCTGAGCCGCCCGAAGCTTAGGCAGATACGATACAAGTGCCTCCGTCGGCGAAGTTTGCGTGTCTGCATTTCTCGACACCACCTTTGGCATTGGAGCTTCGATGCCTTCCTGCTTTAGAAAGTCGGGCTGCCGAATGCCCCACCGCCCGGTAATAATTCCTTTCTCGACGACTCTTGCGGGCACGCCCATCACCGCTGTGTTCGACGGAACATCCGTCGTCACCACAGAGTTCGGTCCAACGATGCAATGATCGCCAATCGTCACACCCGGCATGATCTTCGCACCCGCTCCGATCAGGCAGTGCGAGCCGATACGCGTGTCTCTGTGGGCGCCATTTACGAAATCGTGCGTCAGGATCGCGGAGCCAAAAGTCAGCGTTGTGAAATCGCCGATATGGATGCCCTTCGGATTGGTCAGGTCCATCTTCGTACTCGAGGAGATGTGCACGCCCTCGCCAATGTCCATGCCCCACAATTTGCGGTAATAGCTCCGCAGCATGGCCGTCGAGGCCCTGTACGCGAAGAGTTTCAACTTACTCAGCATTGGATTGTCCTCCAATGAATAGCCGCGAGAATTCGATTGGGACGGTATCAGTTCCGGAATTCTGAAAGATGTTTACTGCTGCACTCCGCCTTCTGCGTCGTCGACCGAAAGCTTTTTCCGCCACAGTTTCTTGAGGGTCGGGAGCAGATTTGTGGATTCCAGAATCTTCCGCATGGATCCCTCTAAGAATCTCGTGCTGGTTTGGGCTGCATTGAGGCCGACGCCCTTGAGACTTGGGCGAAAAATGCACACGGACGCCTCCATCACTCGATGATTGCCAAACCGGTCCTTATATCGCCCTTCCCCCACGCCGAAATCGATCTCCGCTACGCCCTCTTTGCAAAACTCCTCGATCATTGCCGCGATTAGCACAGTACCCGGCGAGTACTTCCCGAAAGCCGGATCGAAACCCAGGTAATCGCTGCAGAAACTCCCATTAAACACCGTACCCATCCAGAAGGCGCACGGCTTCTCATTGACGGTAAGCAAGAAGACTCGCAGCCAGCCCTTTCGCGCATAGAGGTGCAGCCGCTCGCGCGTCAGCCTGCTGTTCTCAAATCCGACACCCAACCCTCGCTGATAGGTCTTTGCGGCGACGGCTTCCATCTCTATCATCGCCTGACCCAGCTCAGCCGAATCACGAACGCACCTGATTTTCGCGCCGTCCCCGAATACCTCCGCCAGCTTCCTTTTCTTTTTCCTGAGGTCTGCCCTCAAGCCGGACGACAGGGCTTGATAGATCTGCTCGACGTTTGGAGAGAGTTTCATCGAATTGCGTACTAGGGGCCGCAGTTGATGGTCGCGAGTGGCGAATCCGGAAAGGCCCAAGGCCTTGCTGTAGAGATCCGTGTCGGTTTGCACCTGGTGGAGCATCGCCATATCGGCCTCACCGACCCGCAGTGCTTCCTGGATACTTTTGATGAACTCTTCGCTGTTCTCGGCCGAAGCGTTTCCGAGGACTCCGCCCTTGGGAAATGTGATCTGCCGGGCTCTGATTCCGGGTAGCTTCAAGTATCCGACTCGCGGAGTCACGCGGACACGCTCGAGTCGACCGGGCAGCATCGCATCAGGCTGGCCGTTGCGGTAAATCACGATTACGTGGGGACGAATAAACTCCTCCGCAGTCCACACCGACTCGAGGGAAATGTCGATGTTGCCGTCCCGGTGGGTCTCCCAGGCCGACCAGATCCCCCGGATCTCCTCGACCTCCTCCAAGGTCCGCGCGACCCGAATCGTCAGCGCAGTCTCAAGGCTCGACGAGGCGCGGTTCTGGCTCTGTGTTGTATCGATGACAGGCTGGTTCAATTGAATTTTGCTCTTATTCGCGGCGATCGGTCTTGGGGAAAGGAAGGTGGCTCGCTGGAATAGCGCGCCCTCACCTAGGAGGCACTGCAAGAAACGCATGGCGTACCAGACCCTCGGTCACGCTGGTGAGTCAGATACGCAATCGGCAGACGATCGGAATCGAGTCCTTACTGAACACTTGCCGAGAGACTAGTCGGCGCAGCTGGCGCACCGGAAGAGCTGCCATTGTATTCGTACGCTCCCGCATCCCAGGTCGTACCGCGAGAGGGCGGCGAAGAGACGTAATACGTCGGCGTGGCTCCGCTGCCAGCTGAGTCCGTCGTGCCCGCCGTAGAGCCCGTGCAATCGGAAGAATTGGGGCCGAAGCCGGAGCATGCCGAAGCGTAGTTGTTCCCCGCGTGGTACGTCGCACCGCTCGTCGAAGTCGGCTGATAGTTGTTGCTCTCCGTATAGCCCTGAAGATTGGCTATGGCCAATGTCTGCCACACCTCACCGCCGTTGTCGACCACGGTGGCGCTTGCCTCGTTACTGATCCAGCTGAGGACGCCCAAAACAGAAAACCCGATGTAGTGGTTGTTCGCAGCGTTGAAAGTTCCCACGAATCCGTACGAGTGCGAGGAGTAGAGCCGGTACCCTGCGCACGAGCTGTCGAGAGTGTTGTTGTAAAAATACACTGTGACGCTCGAGTTTGAATTCGTGTTCCGATCGACTAGGAAGCAGTTGACGCTATTTCCGTAGTCATAAACGATGTTGTTGAACTCGTACAGCACTGTTGCAGGTTCCGGCCACACGCCCACGCCCGTGTTCACATGGCGAATCGTGTTGTTGTAAATATAGATGGGAGTGTTCGCCAGTTCGCCCTCTGACTCAATTACGTTCCCGTGTTCGCTCGGATCATACGACTCGTACAGGTACTCGAACAGGTTGTCGTGAATCATATAAATGTTTGAAGGCGAGGCGATACCGTTCGACAAATACCGGAACACATTGTGGTGAATGTTATAGCCGTCGGACTGAAATGCCGGCCCTCCCGTGCAAGATGCACCGCTCGTGATTCCGCATGCCGAGTCGGTACCGTCGAAGACGTT
>Ga0210383_10002922_pt1 | contig 15410 bp, 7 predicted proteins | sample IncBWC14OmetaG_FD_160072 | JGI IMG/M metagenome (GOLD analysis project Ga0210383, IMG submission 160072) | Forest soil microbial communities from Barre Woods Harvard Forest LTER site, Petersham, Massachusetts, United States - Inc-BW-C-14-O ...
AGAATCTTGCCCCACTTCAGCGAGGTCGGTGTCAGAGTGACGGCTGGACCGCCGCCGCCCGATCCGGCCAGAGCGGTGATCAGAGCGCTTCCGTTCGGACTGCCCCAGCCGGTCACCAAATCATAGCCAGCTACGGCCGGAAGGCCGTTGCTGCCACTGGTGATGTCGTGGAAATCCGTGGCATAGCTGGATGAAACACCGATGTTGTAGACGGCTGGATTGATGAAGCCGACGCTTGGGTTGCCGTTGGCAGCCGCCTGCTGATTGATGAGAGCCAGGTAGCCGGCCCACATGGGCGCCGCAAAACTGGTTCCACCATATTCGTTGGCAGTGCAGCCGTCCTGGTCGGCGCAAACGTAGAAGGTAAAATTCGCGTTTGCGGCGACGTCGGGAGCGTTCCGATAGACCTTGGATCCTTTGTTCTTCGAATTGATCACACCGGGCAGTTGCTGCCATGACGGAATTGGAATGGCGTCAGGCGTCCAAAAACCCCCGCCGCTGTCGGACCAGGCAGTTTCCGAACTCCAGGGACCGCCCGCGCTTTTGGTCTCCAGGTCCGTGCCCCCGACGCTGGTGACGTATGCAGAATCGCACGGCCAGGTCGGATAGTTGGAGTTGAATTCGCTATCGTCGCCAGACGCCTGAAAATAGTTCTGTCCCTGCGATGCCATTTTCATGAAATAGGGATCGTCGGTAGAGGGATCCGACGGGCTCCAGATCCACGAAGCGCTCAGCTGCGCCGGGAGCGGAGTGTCGGTAGACATGGCACCCAAAAGAGCGGTGTCGGTGGATCCTACGTAGAGATAAATGGTTTTCAACCCGGGAGCCATGCCCGCTGCCTGGGTGATGTCAAGCGTCTGTTCGGTGTCGTCACAGCCCTGCGCTGCGAGGCAGTTTATAGAGGTTCCATCGGTGGAGATGCCTTTTACGGCGACGGTCAGTGTCTGCCCAGCATTTGTGTAGTAGGTCTTCACGTCGGCGATATCAAATCCAGCGTATTCCAGCAAACCGACGTTCTGGCCGGAGCCGGTGAGAGCCGTTCCACCGTAATAGGCCGCCCGCATGTCGCTGCCGCAGAAGGAGGCTTGCGGACAGGAGCCGGTGACGGCGTTGGACTTCGGTTTGACACTTGCACGAACCAGCGCTGGACGTGGCATCGAATAGTTGTCCAATCCCGAGATATGCCAGAGACGCACTGACAAATCCACTGTGGGCTCGCGATCCGGGGCATAGAAGGTGCGGTTTTCCGTGGGGTGCTGGTAGATGCTCATGGTCACGTGGAAAGCTTTGTTGATGTTTCCGACCGTGCCCGTCAGCTGTACGTCGAAAGCATCGCGAGAACCGCCAACCACGCTAAAGCCGTTGGCTTTTGCGAAACTGACCACGGCATCATAATCTTCCTGACTAGGGCCGAAGCGCTCAGTAAACTGTTTCACGGTGACGTACTGGCGGTAGGAGGAGCTGGAAGGATCGTAGAGTTCTTGCAGGAAATTTTGCAACTCGGGCTGATGGCGCAACGCCAAAACGACGTCAAACCGCATGGACTTAGTTGCAGGAAGATGCCCAACGGATTTTGCCTCCCCATTGGCAACGGCATCACGCATGTGACGGGTCAATAGGGCTTGGGACTGCGCCTGGGAAACGATACTCATCGCCGAAACTAGTACGACGAGCGTGAACAGGGACACGCTTAATTTTCGAATCACGATTTCTCCTTTAAGGTATTTCCTGGAAAATCCTTGTGGTCGTTGGCATGACGACAGATTCCCACAGCGAATCTGGTCGACGTGCCGGATTGAAAGCCTGGAATCCTCACCGGGGCGATGAGGAACTCTTGGTGGAGAGGAGTATATCTCTCGTTTCGTGGAACGACAAACAGAATGTGTGCCTCGGCGCGCCGGTTCCGTTTGAATAGCTACTATCGGGCGTCGTACCGAGCCAACGTTTTTAGCGCGTATCGCCGGCAGGGACCTGGAATCGAGCAACGCCGAGCTGCCAGAATAGAAAACTCCATTCGTCGGCCGTCTCCTGCTCCACCTGTGTCTTGGTTGAGCCAATACCATGTCCCGCTTCGTACTCCACCCGCAGCAGAATGGGCTTGCCGCTTGTCGTAGCGGATTGCAGGCGCGCGGTCAACTTGGCGGATTCCCACGGCGCGACCCGTGGGTCGGTGCGACCGGTCGTCAGCATGACGGCGGGATAGCGGGTGCCATCCTTTACATGGGCATACGGACTCATCTCGTAAAGGCCCTTGAATCCGTCGGGATCCTTCACGGTTCCCCATTCCGGGATATCGCCCGGACCGTCTTCTTCCAGTTCGCCGCGCAAGCCGTCGGTAAAACCCACTTCAATCAGCGCGGCCCCAAACAAGTCCGGCCGTTCGGTGATGGAGCGACCGATGAGGATGCCTCCGGCACTTTCGCCTTCGCCGGCCAAGTGGGTGGGTGAGGTATATTTTTTTTCGATCAGGTACTCGGCGCACGCGATGAAGTCGCGCCAAGTGTTCGGCTTGGTGAGTTTCTGTCCGGCCTTATGCCAGTCATCTCCGTACTCGCCGCCGCCGCGCACATGGGCGAACGCCAGCACACCACCTTGTTCGAGCCACGCCAGGTTTGCTGGGTCGAAATAAGGATCGAGCGAACTGCCATACGCCCCGTAACCATTCAGCAGTACGGGGTGGGAGCCGTCCAATTTGAGGCCACGCTGATGGATGATCGAAAGCGGCACGAGCGTGCCGTCCTTGGCTTGCACTTTCACTTCCTCCGACTCGATGTCTTCCGGAGTGTCGAACGGCCCCGGCGTGCGCAGATTCGTGTCCGCGACAGTTTTCGTTTTCGGATCGTATTCGTAAAAGCGGTTTGCCTTCGTCCACGCGGAGAGTTCAAAAACGACGCCGGGTGCGCGGACATCGGTAGGGTAAAGCCCGATTGCGCCATCGTAGGGCAAAGCGATGGGCACGGGTTTCGAGCCGGGTTCGTAGCCGATTCGCAGCAGACGATCCATGGCTCCATCGCGCAACTGAACGTACAACGCATCCTGCGCGGCGGCCAGGTTCGTGATTACCGCTTCGCTCGGCTGCACCACGACGTTGGCGTGGCTGAGATCGGGATTCGAGACCGTGGTATGAATCACCTTGAAACGGGAGGCATCTTTGTGACTCAGCAGCCAGAGGTCGTCTCCGCGGACGGTCATGCCCGTCACGTCATCGTCAACCTCGCAGAGCTTGCGCCACGGGATGTTGGGCTTGTTCAACGAGCCTAGAGGTGCGACATAAATCGAGATATCGTTCTGCGAACCGTGCTCCACTGTCCCGAACGCAAAAGGCACGTCGGGGAAGATCGCCACGAACGAAATCGCCAGCGGTTCCACCTTGACCAACGGCGATACGCCATAGCCTAAGACGGCGCGGTCGCGCTCCGGACTGGTCCCGACTATGTGAAGATAGGCACGGCTCTTGGTTTCTTTTTCGTCCTCGGGCGCGTGCGGCCCAAGTTTTTGCAGGCGGTTATAGATGAATGAATGCGAATCGGGAAGCCACCCGATGATGTCGCCGAACTGGACGCGGTCGATTGTTTCACTGACGTTGCGAGCCGTGCGAGTGTCCACAATGTGGAGGACAGCCTTTTCCGAGCCGCCTACCGAGATGCCATAGGCGACGTAACGGCCGTCGGCTGAAGGCCAAAAATAATTGATTGCGCTGGTGGCGCTCCCGCTGATCTTTTGCGGATCGACGAGCAATTTTTCCTGGCCGGATATGCCATCCCGCATGTACAGCTTGGAGACAGATTCCGTGCTCAACAATTTGTAGTAAAAATAGCGTCTCGACGCGAGTCGTATGATCCCGCCGACACGAACTGGAACGGATTTATCGAGCTGCTCAATGCGTGCCAGCAATTGGTCGCGGCCAAAGATGCCCGCCAAAACGCGCCGGGTGTAGGCGTTCTGGGCCTTCATCCAGGCTGCGACTTCGGGATTGTCGAGATGCTCCATGTAGCGATACGGGTCCGTGACCTTGGTGCCGAAATAGTCGTCCACCACCGGCCGAACCGGCGCGACTGGGGGTCCGGCGATTGCGAAGGAATCCTGCGCGACGGACTGGGCAAGCAACTGGGGCGTCACCGCGTTGAAGAACAGAGGATTCGTAACCAGAAATGCGGCAATTAATACCAGGCATGGGTTTGACGGAATGCGTCTCACGAATTACTCCCAGGGACGAGTTTTTTCCGACTCAAGAATGGCCGCAAGCGCAAGCATTTGGCCCGCTCGCGAGCCGCATGGCCTAGAACGTCATCCGTAGCGCGAACTGCCCGATGCGGGGAGTCGCGCCGCGGAAGGTGCCGGTGGTGGTGATCATGCCAAAAGTCGGAGCATCAATGTTCGCGGCCCCGTCAACGAGCGTCGGTTGCGCGAACTCGGGATGATTCAGGGCATTGAAGAACTCAGCGCGAAACTCCATCGTGATTCGCTCCGTGATCGAAGTGGTCTTGGCGATCGCGATATCGAGGTTGGTCAGCGTCGGACCACGCAGTACGTTGCGACCTAGACCGTAGGTTCGGTCGGCTGGGTTATGCACCGGGTCGACCTGCGGGAAACAAACGTTGGGACTGCCGCCGTCAAAATAGTCACTGTTCTCGAGAGGCACGTTGGAAAAGCTGTTGGGGTCGAAGATAAAGTTGCCGGTGACGGCTTGGGTTGAGATCACGCACTGGGGTATGCCGGTCTTCGGATTCGGAATCGAATTATAGGTAATCTCTTGGATAGTGCGAACCTGCGCGGGGTTGAATGTCCTTATCGGCGCTACCACTGCGGCGCGCGAAAGCGCAGGGTCGCCCGCGCCCGAAGAACCTGGGTTCAGAGGGTCGGTGTAATCGGGCAATTGAGCCGAAATGTCGAATGGGAATCCGGTTCGATAAGTGAAGATGGGATAGACACTCCATCCTTTAGTAAGACGCTTCGGCCCTGATGCCCATGCGCGATCCAGGGGCAAATCCCATCCCCCACTCAGGCTGATGCGATGGCGGACGTCGCTGTCACCGGAAGCATAGAAAAGACGCGGGTCGTACGTGGGCACAGCGGAATTGCGCTGCTCGAAACCGGAGGCATTGTCCAGGTTATGGCCGTAGGTATAGGCGAGGGTGTAATAGACCGTGCCGAAACGCGTGCCTTTGGGTTGCCGCGTCAGGCTCGCTTCGAGGGCATTGTAGTTGGCATTGGACACGTTCTGGAATTCCGGGAGCGCGCCGTAGCAGACGACGCCCATGTAGGTTCCACAGTTGCCGCTGGTTTCGTTGAGACGTCGATTGGTACTGCCCAACACCATGGGGTTGATATCTTTCAGCGATGTTAGTCCGCGCCCGGTGCTGCCAACATAATTGGTTTCCAGAACCATATCGGCGAAAAGATCGCGTTGCAGGCTCAAGTTGTATTGGTAAACGTAGGGAGTGCGCAGATGCGGGTCGTCCAGATAGATAGCGCCGGTGGTGTTGACCGGCAGAAACGGGGTGAAATCGATATTCGAAGCAGGCGGCTTCGAAGGGAAAGTATTGGCCACGCCTAAACTGGCGCAGTTTCCGTTCACATCAAAATTGCATGCATTCTGGAAAGGCTGGCTCAAATAGGTCAGCGGCGCGCTCACGCAACTCGTGCTGGGACCACTGTTGCAGTAAGGCGGCAGGTCCGGGGAACTGTAGAAGAGTCCCGCCGAACCCACGAATGGGGGTTGGCCATTGAACTGAAGATTGTCTTCGCCTTTCAGGATGTCATAAAAAATTCCCACACCTCCGCGGATACTGGTCTTACCGCTCCCGGTCGGGTCCCAGGCAAAGCCGAAACGCGGTGCGAAGTTTTTCTTGTCAGGAAAGTTGGTTCCGAGAGGCGCTCCGGGATCGCCGGGGAACACCAGTCCCGGTGGGGCATTGATAAATCGGTGCGACTGCAGCCCCGGAATCACCGAGAAACTACGCCCCTGGGTATCAAGCTTGGGCGTGTTGTATTCGTAGCGCAACCCGAGCGTCAGCACCAGGTTCTTGCGGAAGTGCCACTCGTCCTGGCCAAATACATACGTGCTCTTGCTCCGAATGTTGGAAGGCGCCAGCGCGTTCTGAAAGTACGCATCGGGAGTACCGAGCAGAAAATCTGCGTAATCATTGCCCGAGCCCACGAAATTGTCGGAGTAGAAATCCATCTCTCCGTTCAAGTAAAAGCCATAGTCCAGATTCTCCTGATAAGGCGAGAATCCAGCGCCGAACTTCCAGTTATGTTTTCCCCGCGTCCAGGTAAGCGCGTCCGTCCAGGAGAAGGTGTTTTCAATGAAGCGCGTCGGCCCGTTCTCGCTCGGGCCAATCAAGAAGCCGTTATCAAAGAAAATATTCGTCGGGCCGGTCGCCAGATCGGGAGTGATGTCGATGCCAAGGTCCGGTCCGGTCGGCAATTTGTTCGCCGGTTCGTCCGACAGGAAATTCGTACGGTGTGCAACGAAATGAAATTCATTGAGGATGGTCGGCGTAAAAATCCGGGTGTATGCCAGGTTCAGAAAGTAATAGGTTTTCTTGTTAGTGGCGGGGAAGCCGGGAACACTGGCCGTCGGGGCTGGGTTATAGGTTCCGGAGTACGGATCGCCGGCGCGGTTCCAACCAAGAGTAGCGGCAAGCTTGTCTTTGGCGCCGAGGTTGTAATCGATCTTGCTGGTTAGTTCGTTCCGGTTGTCCTGTGCCTCTTCCGATGTGGAAAGCAGACCATTGGGAGCGGTGGGGATCAAGCCGGCTTTGATGTAGTTCTGGGCTACGGGGTCGATCTTCGTGGGATCGATGATGGCGTTGGTCACACTCCCGTTGGGAGTTGTGAACCAGGGGTTGGCGGCGAGGAAGGTGACTACATTCGGATCAGGGCATCCGGCGGGATTCGTGCACACGATCCCGTCGTACGGTTCGGCTTCGGAAAAGTTTCCGGCTAACTCCTGCTGCGTGAAAACCGGCGAATCAATGATCGGATAAGCCTGGTGCTGTTGCTGCCCTTGGTAGGCGAGGAAGAAAAAAGCCTTGTCTTTGATGATGGGTCCGCCCAGCGTAGCCCCGAACTGGTTGCGCTTGAGGTCGAGTCGCGGAAGTTGCGGGACGGCCTCATTGTTAAAGTAGTCGTTGGCGTCGAAATCCCGGTTCCTGATGAATTCGAACAGGCTGCCGTGGATATTATTGGTGCCGGACTTGGTCACGATACTGATAACCCCGCCGCCGTTCCGTCCGTACTCCGCTGTGTAGTCGCTCGTGAGAATCCGGAACTCGGCGATGGCATCGGGATTCGGATCGAGCACGTTGCTGTTATCCAGCAAGTCGTTATTGTTCCCGCCATCGAGCAGGAAGGTCACCGAATCGGTTCTGCCTCCGGCAATGCTGTAGTTGCCCGCGCCCTCGTTGTCGTCGTTGCTTTCCGTGACTCCAGGCTGAAGCAAGGCCAGGTCAAGCATGTCCCGCCCATTCAGTGGCATGTTGGTGAGAGCTCGTCCGGTAATCGACTGGCCTAGAGTTGGATTGACGGTCTCGACCGGCGCAGCTTCGGCCCCAACGTCCACTGTCTGATTCTCCACTCCCACCTCCATCTTGAAATCGAGGCGGAGAGCCTGATTGATCAGCAGCTTTTGTTCCTGGCTGACCACGGTGCGAAAGCCAGCGTGCTCGGCCGTTACCTTATAAGTGCCGATGGGCAGCGACAACAATTGGAAGGTACCTTCTTTGTTGGTGGCAGCGGTGCGGGTGTCCTGGGTGGCAATATTGGTCACCGTAATCTGTACCTCGGGGATGACCGCTCCCTGCTGGTCGTAGACTGTGCCGAAAATCCTTCCCGTCGCATCCTGAGCCGAAGACAAGGCTGGCGCTACCACCATCACCAACGAGAGCAATACCATCCGAGGAAGTTTCATGGCCGATCTCCGTATTCGACTAACCTTTCCCAGTTAAAAAATTCTGCCATTCTGACCGGTTACTAGAAATGACGGCAAAAATGAGGGTGAGGGGATGGCACTCCGGCTATCCCACAGGCCTCATCTATTTTTTCGTTTCGATCTGGTTTTCGCCCGAGCTTTTTGTGCCGCGGGTAATCCGCTCAGTGAACCCTGTTGCTGGAGGGGTCCAAGAAATACGCTCTCGAAATTTGCACTCTCGTCGAGCCAGAACAACTGGCCGCCGGCAGCTTGGTAAATGGCTACGGTGTAATTTGGGTCAGCGGTAACGGTTACGTCGAGCTTCATGGTGTAGCGACCAGCGTTACCCGTATCAGGCGTTGCGGTTCCCGAGAAGGTCGCGGCATCCGTGCCGTCTGGCTGAGTGGAGTTGAAGATGAAGAAGGGATCGCTGAGCAGTCCAGCGGCTCCGCTCAAAACACCACTCGGCTCGGCTACCGATCCCTGCCCAACAAAATCGAATTCCCAACCGAGGCCTTCCCCGCGAGGGTTGTTGAAAGCCTGCGCTCCAAAGGCGTAACTGCCGGCGAAGCTGGAGGTCGAAGTGTCGGTTTGCGGAGTCAGAACTCCGATGCCGTTGAGATTGAAGCCATCCAGGTCGGCCACCAGAGCGCCTCCCAATCCGCTGGTCGTGTTGTTTGGATCATTCAGATTCAGAAGCGGGTCCGTCATATAGACCCCCAGCAGGCTTACGTCGGGCAAATCTCCCGGAGTGATCGTCAGGTTGCCATATCCGTTGTACGTGACGCCGTTAATCATGTTCGAAATCGAATAGCCGCCCGAGATCGGGGCTCGCGGAGCGATAAGGCCGTAACCGTACTCATTGTCATCGGCAACTCCAGTGAATGTGCCGCCGGTCGGATCAGTGGCAAACATTCCTGCCGCGCCAAAGAGAGCGCCTAGCGAATTGCTCGCGACGCCGAATACGGAACTTCCCAGGGATGCGTTGGTGAAAGTAGCCGCGCCCTGGCCGAACACTGAGCCTATGCCGGCATCGCCAGTGTCCACATCCACATCGATGATCCGAAGTGCTTCGGGACCGACGATGTAATAGTTGAGTGTGACCGCCAAACCGCTGGTGATCGTGCCCCGCCCGAAAGGATCCGGCGGAGTGATTGCTCCGCTGAAAGTTGTTCCAAGCGTTGGAGTGGTTGCCGCTCCAAAATCATCCACATCGTAAATGCCCGCCAGAGTGGTGCCACCACCCGAGATTGTGAATTGGCCCCCGAGAACAATCGCCGAATACGCTGGGTCCACGCCAGAAAAAGTGAAGGCATAGTTTCCGTCATTGACCGCGCTCGAGAGTGTTTGCGTGTCCATGCTCCCACTGGATGTCGCCGAGCCATCAAACTGAGCGATCAGCGCGTGGTTCGTGTTCACAAACTGGACGGCAAGAGTTTCGACGCCGTCATTGCCCAGGTTCGGGTTATCGGTGGTAAGCGTGAGTGTGCCCTGGCCGGTGGTGGGATCGACTGACAGAGCGCCCGTTCCCGGCAAGATGGTGTCGCCCGAAGGCTCCGGCGACTGCAGTCCTAAACCGTCGTTGTAGTCTTGTTCGCCACCGAGGACGTTGCCATTGCCGTCCACGGTCACCGCCCCCGCGAGAGAGTAAAAACTCGGGCCATCGTTGATGTCCTGGTTGAGAGCCTCCAGTCCGCTCACATAGAACGCATAGTTGATGGGTGTGTTTGTCAGAACGAAGTTAGCCGGCTCCGCCCCTGCCGCGACCGTAGCGGTGACGGTATAAGTTCCAACCGATCCGTTCGCGGTAAATGCCACCGATGTGGCCACGCCGCTCGCGTTGGTCGTAGCCGTATTCTTTCCACCCGCGAAAGTTCCGCTTGCCCCGGACGATGGAACTTCGAACGTCACCGTCGCGCCACTAATCGGGTTCTGACTACCATCCACAACCGTTGCCACCAGCGGCGCTCCAAACTGAGTGTTGACCGTGGCGCTTTGCGGAGTTCCGCTTGTCGCCGTGATCGAGACGAGCGCTCCGGTTATGTTTGCCAGACTGAAGTTAGCGGGCGTCGCTACTCCTGCAACCGTTGCCGTCACGGTATAGCCACCAGCCGTCGCGTCCGCTGTGAATGTTGACGAAGTAGCCATGCCGTTCGCGTTGGTCACATCCGTTTCCGTAGCTGTGCCGTTCATGAAGGTACCGCTTGCCCCGGACGAGGGAGCCGTGAAAGTCACCGATGCGCCGCTGACCGGATATTGGTTAGCGTCCACCACCGTCGCCACCAGCGGCGCTCCAAATGGTGTGCTAATAATTGCGTTTTGCAGGGATCCACTCGTCGCCGCAATCGATGCCGCAGGCCCCGACGTGTTCGTCAGATTGAAACTGGTCGTGGCTGTAACCCCGGCAACCGAAGCCGTTACCGTATCGGCTCCCACCGTTCCATTGGCTGTGAACGTCGAGGAGGTAACCACGCCGTTTGCGCCAGTCGTATCCGTTTCTGTATTCGTTCCATTCGAGAAGGTGCCGCTCGCTCCCGTTGTGGGAGCCGTGAAGACCACAAACGCGCCGCTGACCGGCGTTCCACCCATCATCACGGTCGCGACCAGAGGTGCGGCAAACGGCGTGTTGACCTGAGTGCTCTGCGGCGTACCGCTCGTCGCCGCGATCGTTTCAGCCGGAGGATTGAAGCTCGAGCTGTTGCAGCTCGTCAAGAAAGCCACAGCCAGGAAAATTAATCCGAGGACGCCAGCGTGGGTTCGGCGGTTCATAGCGACTCCCCTTTCTGGCCGCTCTTCTGGCCGGCACGCGCGCGTGCCTGTGGCGACAAGGGAACCCCGTGCTCGTTCCGGATGCTATGGACCTCGCCACCCACCGTTACCGTGCGGACCAGGAATACGGGCTTGTCCTTAATCATCTTCATGACGCCTGTCACCTCTATTTGTTGCCCAACAGCGACGGAGACTGCGCCCTTGCCGCTCAACCCGAACCTTCCCAGACTCGCATCCACCGAGCCAGAGGGGGTTGCGAGCAGCAGGTGCGAACCCACAATCGTTCCTGGCGCCGCTTTCGTGAGCACACTTGACACCGTGCCAGTCAGCGTGACTTCACCGGCGGCGTCAAAACTGAACGGTGCTGCAGTCCTCGTCGCGTCAGCCGTTGTCTGCGCCTGAACCGGGGATATGGATAAAATAAGAAGGATAGCCAATGTACATAGCCCAGTCGAAAGTGGTTTCATCGTTTGCCTCCGAGTTGAGTCTTGATTCGGAATTTCTGTTCTGATCTCCGGTCCGCGCATCATACGCCGACATCCTCTTACTCTTGAGATTTAGTTAAAGACGGTTGATCCGCGATTAACGACCACCGTTGTCGCCGCCCAGTCTACTCCCAGTTCCGCAGGAACCGAACATAGAAATATGTAAATCAAACTCTCAGTCACATTGTCCGCTTGGGCTGGGTGTTGGTCGTGTCGCGATGGCGGAAGTATTTACCGCTCGCAGACAAAGGGACTTAGAGGAAGGTCCCAGGTTTATGGTGTCAGGTCCAAGGAAAGATACGCCAGGCGTCCGTGTCCTACGGTCAGCGCGCGGCCCCGGCTACGGTTTTTATTTCACCTGGCCCGATAAATACATCGCGGCCACGCGATCGGCGATGGCCTCTGGCTTGGCTTCGTCAAGATTGGTCAGAACCACCACGGTAAGTTTGTCGTCCACGTAGCGTGAGATCTGGGTTTCGAAACCTTGCCATTCGCCTTCGTGTTCAACGACGTGGTGGCCATTCTTGGTCACGATGAACCAGCCGAAACCGTACTCGCCGGAGTTTGGTTTCCCATTACTGAGCTTGGCCACGGTCCACATTTGCTCCAGGCTCGATCGTTTCAGGAGCTTCTCGGTATAGAGCGCGGCATCCCATTTAGCAAGGTCCATGACGGAGAAGTACAGACTGCCATCCGCCGTCGTGTTGACAGTGGGCGAAACCCACTCCTGGTTCTTCAGTTTTCCTTTGACCAAGCGATATCCCGCAGCGCGGTTCGGGATGATATCGGCCTCGCTGATGATACGAGTCGTGTTCATGTCCAGTGGCCGGAAGATCCGTTGTTCGAGAAAGTCTCCGTAGAACTCGCCCGTGACTTTGTGAATCAGGATACCGAGAGTTAGAAAGCCCAGATTGCTGTAGCTCCACTTCGTGCCCGGTGGATATGCCAGCGGAATACTCTCAACGATTTTGAGTTCCTCTGTCTCGGTGTAATCCTTCCGCATGTCGAAATTCTTCGGGTAGTCGCCGAATCCGGCCGTGTGGCTCAGCAGTTCGCGAATCGTGACCTGCTTCCACGAGGCGGGCGCATCGGGAAAGTATTTCGTGAGCGGATCCTCCAGACCGACCTTGCCTTCTTCGACCAGCATCATCACGGCGGTTGCGGTGAATTGCTTACCCACCGAACCGGATTGAAAAATTGTTTCTGGCTTGACCGGAACCTGCAGCTCCAAGTTCGCCAGACCGTAGCCTTGCGCCCGGACAATTTGGCCTTCACGCGAAACCAGCAGGGCGAGTCCCGGAATCTGTTGCTTCCCCATTTCCGCGCGGATGTAATTGTCGACCGCATCAGCTTGATCTTTAAGTTGGTCGGCGACGCAAGCCTGGCCCACCAGACAGACAATCATCAAGACGACAAGCCGCTGCGAAAACCTCAGATCAATCTTCATGGCTTCAGAATAGCTTTTTCGCTCAAGAAGCAGAAGTCCGGCTGCGGGGTGTGCATCCGGCCTACGTCGTTGCGGTATAGTCGGGGAGCTATGAAACTGCGGCACTCTCTTGCTCTCATCGTTCTCCTTCTAGAAATCTGCAGCGGCGTTGCCGTCGCCGCTTCTTACCACTACAAGCGCGTGGGCAGCGCTAAGGATGCGCAGACCCATCCCGAAGGCGGAATCGCGATGATGGGCGGTGGTGAGGATCTCGACGAAGCATTCCGTTGGCTATGCGGCAAAGGCGACGGAGGCGACTTCCTGATTCTGCGGGCACACGGCAGCGACGATTACAACCCGTACGTTAACGGCTTGTGCAAAACGAACTCGGTAGCGACGCTGGTGATCAGCAGTCGAAAGGCCGCGCAGCAACCGCGTGTGGCTGAGATCATTCGGCAAGCGGAGGTAATTTTCATCGCCGGCGGCGACCAGTCGCGCTATGTGAACTTCTGGAAGGGAACTCCGGTGGAGGAAGCCATCAACGCACACGTGGCCGCCGGCAAGTCCATCGGCGGGACCAGCGCGGGTTTGGCCGTGCTCGGCCAGTTTGTCTATGGCTGCCTGGAGGACAAGCCGGATGATGCCGATCTCACTTCGCGCGAAGTTCTCTCCGATCCCTACATCAAGCGAGTGACCGTGGTGCGCGATTTCCTGAAAGTTCCCGGCCTGGAGAACATCCTTACCGACAGCCACTTCGCCAAACGTGACCGCATGGGGAGAAGCCTCGGGTTTCTGGCGCGGATCGTGGCGGATGGATGGTCGAAAACGCCGCGCGAAATTGCCATCGACGAGCGATCGGCCCTGCTAGTGGAACCGAGCGGCCGAGCCCAGGTGGTGGGAACGGGCCTGGGTGTTTACTTTCTGCAAGTCACGGACGCGGCGGAGGTGTGCAAGGCAGGCCAGCCCTTAACCTTGCGCAATATTGCCGCCTATCACGCGCCTGCGGGAGCGAAGTTCGATGTGCGGGACTGGAACGGCGACGGCGGCCAAAGCTACGTGATCTCCGTGGAGGCGGGGCAAGTCCACAGCAGCCGTATCGGCAATGCAGTTTATTAAACTTGGCAGGGAGCAGCGTTGAGCCGATAAGCGGGCGTGAGCGAAAGCGTGAAGTCCGCTGGCGGAATCCTGAGCGGAGCGAAGGACCGCTCGGCACGGAGTGGAGGAGTATTGGTCGGGGCGCGCGGATTTGAACCGCGGACCCCCTGCGCCCAAGGCAGGTGCGCTACCAGGCTGCGCTACGCCCCGACTGTCGTTTCTACGTGGTTCGATTATAAACGATGGGATGTGACCTTCGTGACACTCCCCAGAAGGGGAGTGCCCCTACGGGCCGCGACGGGACTATAATCTTGCCTCGGAAGTCATGTTTAGTTCACGCTACGCATTGGTAACTTACGTCCGTAATCCGGTTGGCGAGTTCGTCGAACAACTGCGCCGGGAACTCCATCCGACGATCGCTCACATGGCGGCCCACCTCACCATTCTTCCTCCGCGGGAACTGGCGGGAAGCGAGGTATCCGCGCTTGAATTTCTGGAAGAAGCTTGTGGCCGCGTGGTCCCGTTCAGCGTCGAACTGGGAGAGGTGGAAACCTTCCTGCCGACTACGCCGACAGTGTTCATCGAGTTGAAGCGGGCCGCTTATCGGATGCGCGAACTGCACGATCAACTCGACGGCATGGAACTGCGCTGCGAAGAGAACTGGCCCTACATTCCGCATCTCACGATTATGAAAACCGAAACGGATGAGGAAGCGCGTGCGGCGTTAACGTTGGCGCGGGAGCGCTGGGCGCAGTTTCCGGGCAAGCGCGAGGTCCGCGTGGAAGAACTGATGTTCGTCCGCGAAAATGGCGGGCGCTGGCAGGACGTGGCGCCGGTGCCGCTCGGACGCGGCCAATTGTCCTCCAAGTTATAAGGTCTGCAATGTTCCCACAAAAACCCATGAAAACCCGCAACTAGCGGGCAGTTTCGCGGATCGGCAGGACATGTACTTTCTGGCCGTTGCCAAGCCCATTAGCCGGATTACCATAGATTTAACGGGCTGCACGCCAGCGCCGGCTCCCAGGCTGAAGGTGCTTTCGGAAGAGAGAATATGCAAATTGGGGTCTATGGGTCCGGCTACCTCGCCACCGTTATTTCCGCCTGCCTCGCCGATTTCGGCACGCCGGTTTGTTGTTGTCACGCCGACGGCACGCGCATCATGGACGTGGCCAAAGGCAACATACCTTTTTTCGAAAAAAATCTTCAGGAAGTGATTCGGCGGAACGTGCGCTCCGGGCGACTGATTTATTCGGCGGACCCGGAAGACCTGGCGCGCCGGGCACAGGTAATTTTTCTGGCGGAAGATTCCGCGCAGGGACTGGAAGCAGTAGCAATGCGGCTGGCGGCCGCGGCGGGACGCTTTCAGGTGCTGTCGATCGTGACGCCGGGCCGGGTGGGTTCGACCACCAAGATTGAAAAAATTCTGCGCGAAAAAGGGCTCAAGAGCCTGCTGGTTTGCCAGCCGATGTTCTTCACCAACGGATGCGCAGTCGAAGACTTCAACTGGCCCGACCGCATCATTCTCGGAACGCCTTCGAGTGAAGCCGTCTCTTCGCTAAAACAGATTTTCCATCCGCTGGTGATGCGCGGAGTTCCGGTGCTGGTTACGAATTACGAAACGGCGGAACTGGCCCGGGAAGCGACCACGGCGTTTGTGGCCACCAAGATTTCGTTCATCAACGAAATTGCGAGCCTCTGCGAACACGTGAACGCCGATGCC
>Ga0210383_10002923_pt1 | contig 15408 bp, 8 predicted proteins | sample IncBWC14OmetaG_FD_160072 | JGI IMG/M metagenome (GOLD analysis project Ga0210383, IMG submission 160072) | Forest soil microbial communities from Barre Woods Harvard Forest LTER site, Petersham, Massachusetts, United States - Inc-BW-C-14-O ...
GCAAATGTTTGCGACAACGCTTCGAGAGACGCATCCGGCGGTTCTGGCGCTTGTGCGTATTGGGCGTCCCGCTGGTGGTGTTCACAGTTTTTCCACAATCGCTGGTTGGACAAGAGGTGGCCGCACATAGCGGAAAGGACGCACATCAGGCCGAGGCCATCTATGCTAAGGGGATGCAAGCACTGAAAAATGGCGATCTTGCGGCCGCGCAGGCGTCTTTCGAAGAAGTGATTAAGATCCTCCCAAACAATCCCGAAGCGCGCAATGCATTGGGTTTCGTACTGCTCACCGGCGGAAAATACGACGCAGCCATCGAGCAGCTTCACGAAGCGCTAAAATACCAGCCGAAATTTGTGCAAGCCCGGAGCAATCTGACGAACGCGCTGCTGGCCAAAGGAGATTTCGCGGGGGCTATCCATATGGCCCGATCGACGATTGCGATTGCGCCAAACGACGCGGAATCGCATCGCATCCTTGGTCACGCACTGGACGCCTCGGGGAAGACCGCCGACGCCACCGCGGAATTGCGCCGTGCTGTGGATCTGGATCCGACCCGGCCTGAATTACACGATGATCTGGGATCACTGCTTATCCGCCAGTCGCAAACTGCTGAGGCGGGGGCACAGTTCCAAGAGGCTTTAAAGCTCGCGCCGGATTTTGCAGGTGCGCATTTTCATCTGGGTGTGTTGCGCTATAACGAGAAGGCATTCGACGAAGCGGCCTACCACCTGCAAATGGCCGTACAGGAGAATCCTCTGGAGGCCGGCGCCCATTACTATTGGGCACTCGTGCTAAGAAATCGCGGCGATCAAGATGGAGCGATCAGTGAACTGCAAATCTGTGTGCGCCTGAAGCCCGACTATCCCGATGCGCAAAATGCCCTGGGCCTATTGCTTCAGGGGCGCGGCGAACTGGAAAAAGCCACGGATGCATTTCGTGAAGCCGTGAAATTCTCGCCAGACAATGCGGACCGGCACAACAATCTCGGTCTGGCGCTGCTGCAAACCGGGGACGCCAGGGGAGCGATCACGGAATTTCAGGCTGCCATCCGACTGCAACCAAATAATGCAAAATATTTGGGCAACCTGGGCGCTGCTTATCTGCAAAAGTCAGAGTTTGCTTTGGCCCTCCAGGAATTCCAGGCCGCATTAAAGTTGGCGCCAAGCGATGCAACCTTGCATTACAACCTCGGACTAACCCTGAAACTCCAGGACAAGCTTGGCGAAGCGGAAGCGGAATTGCGGAAAGCGTCTGAACTGGATCCGGCGCAAGCCGACGCGCACTACACACTGGGCGTCACATTATGGCAACAGGGCGATCTCGAAGCAGCCGCAACTGAACTTCGCGCTGCAACTTCGGTCAAACCGGATTACGCGGAGGCCTTCTACACGCTGGGAACGGTCTTGAAGCAAAAGGGCGACCTGCAAGGAGCAACCACAGCATTGCAAGAAGCGATTCGATTACAGCCGCAATTCGCCGGCGCCCACACCACACTCGCCGCTGTGCTGCGGCAGCTTGGGGACAAGGACGGCGCCGCGGCTGAAAGCAAACTCGGCGCTGAAATCGTCAAGAAAGTGAACACGGAGCAGGCCGCGCTCTTCGCCACAAACTCAGGGAAGCGGCTTTTGAAGGCGGGAGATGTGGACGGCGCCATTTCACAATTTCGCTCAGCGATCACGGCCTCGCCGGGATTTGCGTTGGCACACTTTGAATTAGGCCAGGCGCTCAGTCAAAAAGGAGATAAAGCAGAAGCGCAAGAGGAGTACCAGAAGGCCGCATCTCTCGACCCTCGACTGGCAATGCCGGCCGCCAATTGAGCGCCAAGTCTCCATCAGCTTGAGAGCTTGTGCAAAGCAACCAACTCCGAGTTTACGGGCACGCCGCGCACGACTTTCGTGCGGATTACAGCTTCAAACGGCTTGAGATCGCCGGCCGAGGAAACTCCCAACTGCCGCAATAGCTCATTGAGAGAGTTTTGGTCGCACACGAATTCGGCGGCCGCTTGCGTGCCGATAGTCGTGGTTCCCGCAAGAATCAGAACGGAGTGGCTGGACTTCATCCCACGCACCAAAGCAATCACAGCGTAGTCTTCGGTGAGCGGCTTATCCGAAGGGGTGGCCACATATTCCTTATCCTCGCCGGCTGCGGGATGATTATTTACGATCTCAATGTTTCCCTGTCGCGAGCAGCAATGAATCGTCTGGAAGGAAAAATCCCGGGTCGTCGGGATTTCGAGCAAGGTTAGATTCTCCGAAGGTGAGCCGAGGAAGATGAGGTAGTTGCTTTTAGCGTCATCCAGTGTGAATAAACTACCCCGTTTGACGCGCAACTCCTGTTGCAATTGCCTGAAAACCGTGTCCAACGCGTGCACCGCGAGCACTTCGCCGACGCCTGTATAGTGGTCGAATATGGGCGCCTTGTCGTCGCGCTTGGAATCGTAGTAACGCATGCCGGTGTCCGGGCGCCCCACAAAGGAAGCGTTGCTGAACACAACCCAGGGAGGCTCGTTGGCACCGAGAAAGCCATTCCAGAAAATGCGCACGGAGGCCGGAGCCAACGAAATGTCCTCCGCGGAATGAGCCTGAGCCACGCGACGAAGAAGTAGTCGATCAATGGCGATCGCCAAAGCAGCAGTCAAAATCATCGACAGGACAACGAGCGCGGCGATCCAACGCGAAGGCGAGACAGGTTGAGGGGCGGGAACAGGAGTGGAATCCTTAACCGACGGCTCGTGCCCATTCGCTGCTGCGGGAGACGTGCGCTCTAGAAAATTAAGGGCATAGCTGCCCTTAGGCACGTCAACAATAATGGCGTCGTGTGCGCCCTCCGAGGCGTAGTACTCGGCGAGCTTCGACCGCAGCCGCGCCACTTGAACCCTGACCATGGAGTCCTGGTGCGGGTCAAAATCCCCAGGTCGACCAAAGACCTCCGTGGCAATTTGATATTCCTTGGGAGAGGTGCCGGGGTGTTCCAAGGCGTACTGCGCCAGGTAGCGCAGCAGCTTGCAGAGAGACTCGGAGCCATGTAAGGCATGACTCACCAGAAGTCTGCCAACCTGCGCCTGAGTTTCCTGGCCGCCAATCATGGGGACACGTAGGGGAGGCATTGTAACACCAAAGTTAACCTATGGATCAGGTGCTTGAAAATTCGTTGGTTAACGGCTGTAACGGTTTCAAGACCCAAAGATACTTTCCAGCGCACTCAAGAAACTGCTACAAGCCATCGCAATATTGAAGCGCGGTGGTTTCCGGCCGTTTCGGTGTTCATCGACGGGTCGGTCCGAAGCGTGCCAAAAAGGATGCCACTTCTACGGGTGCCGTGGAGCGCTGCGCTTTGCCGAGGAGCTGGGGGGCTTTCGCTGGGTTGGATGTGGTTCGATAGGGAATTTTCCAGTCCATTCTGAATCTAGAATTGCGCGCCGATCTGTCGCTGTAGGTGTTTATTCGCGCGAACTGGACTCGCTATCAAACCCGACTTGGCAAGCCTCTTCATGGGCAGTCACGTGTTGGCAGCCGCTGGCTCGCAACGCGGCTGAACGGGGAGGGTCAATGAAGCGGCCGTCTACTTTCGCAGGAATTTTTTTGCTGTCGATTCTATGGGTCCTATCCGCGAATCCCGTTCGCGGTCAAGCGGTTTATGGCAGCATGATCGGGACTGTTACTGATCCACAGGGCGCAGCGGTGGTTGGCGCCAAGGTTACGGTGACCTCTGTGACCAAAGCCACCTCGGAAGAGACCTTTACAAATGACAGCGGTTCTTATACGGTCACGCATTTAATCCCAGACACTTACAAGATCAAGGTGGAAGCAAAGGGATTCAAGACTTATGACGTAGCGTCCGTGCCGGTTAGTGCGGATACCTCAGCCCACGTGGACGTCCAGATGGAGGTAGGAGAGGTCACTCAGTCGGTTGAGGTGACCGGCGAAGTTCCACAGCTCACAACCGACCGCGCCGACGTAAGCGTGCAGTTCAGCCAGAAATACATTGAAGATCTACCGGTCCTCAATCGCAACTTCACGAGCTTTGAGTTGCTCTCTCCTGGCACGCAGAAGATGCCTGGCTTCAACCACGCCGCAACCGAAAACCCGCAGGGCAGCGGGCAGATCGCGGTCCAAGGCCAGCACTTTAGCGGAGTCGGTTATGAGTTAGATGGAACCGACAATCAGGATCCGATCCTTGGCATCATCGTGGTGAATCCCAACCTTGAAGCGATTACCGAAACCAAGATCGCGCTGCAGGATTTCGACGCTGAGCAGGGCAAGGCCATCGCTGGTCTGATCACCGTACAGACTAGGTCTGGCACGAACGAGATTCACGGCTCGGGCTTCTACTTTTACCGCGATAGTGCGCAGCAGGCTCGCGACCCCTTTACGAACAAGCCCGGCGTTCCGCTTCCTAATGCTACCTGGAAACAATTTGGCGGTTCGGTCGGCGGGGCAATCATCAAGGACAAACTCTTCTTCTTTGGCGATTATCAGCAGACCAAGCAGATTCAGGGCATCACAAACTTGTACAGCGTCCCTACGACGCTGGCCGTTAGCAGTTGCAATCCTGCGACAAACACCACTGGTTTCTGCGACCTGAGCCAATATCTGAATGCCTACGGGACAACCAACGGGCTGCCTACCGGCCAAGTCTACAACCCTGCCACCGGCAATCCATTGGACGGTACGGGCCGTACGGCGTTTGCGGGCAATATGATTCCCATCGGGGATATCAACCCAAACGTTGGCAAGCTGCTGGCGTTGTTTCCGGCGCCAAACACCGGCCCCGCCGGTGCCGTCAACAACAATTACGTGGCAAACGGTTCCGGACCGTTCAACCAGTATTCGTGGGACACGCGCGAAGACTGGAGTGCGCCGCACGGCTTTCAGGTTTTCGGGCGTTTCAGTTTTGATTGGTTCAATCTCTCGGGAAAGGGCGGTCTCGGAGAGCTTGGCAGCGCTGGTTTCGGTCCGGGCACTTTGAACGGGAGCTCAATCAATCACGACTACAGCGTGGCTGCGGGCTTCGACAAACCCATCGGTACGAAGTGGCTGACCGACTTTCGTTTCGGTTGGTTCCAATACAATCCGCAAACGGCCTACTCGGACGCCGGTACCACTCCCATGACCAACTTCGGTTTCCCGGGTCTAAACATTGCCGGCCAACCGAACACCGACGGGCTCTCTGGATTCCTATTTACCAATAACGGTGCCAATGGATTCAACGGCGCGTTGGGCAACCCTGGTGGCGGCACGTACGCCTTCGGGAATGGCTTGGATGCCGCTCGTTGCAACTGCCCATTAACAGAGAGAGAACATCAGATCCAGTTCGTGAATAACTGGACGCGCCTGCAAGGCAACCACACCATTAAGTTCGGCGCGGATATTCGCTATGCGACAAACTTGCGCGTACCGAGCGACCAGAGCCGCTCCGGTCTGCTCTACTTCGACCAGTTAAATACCGGTAATGGCCCCCTCTACGGATTGGGTATCGCCACTATGCTGTTTGGGGATGTGACCCAGTTCCAGCGCTTTGTCAGCACGACCAGTGATGCGATCGGTCACCAATATCGGACCTTCTTCTACGGTCAAGACTCCTGGCGCGTTAGCCCGAAGTTCACCTTCACTTATGGCGTTCGCTGGGAGATTTACACGCCAGAATCAGTTAATGCAAAGGGCAATGGTGGCTTTGCGGACTTGTCCAATGGCACGCTTCGCGTCGCCGGTTATGGGCCGTACAATTTGAACGGCAACGTCGAGAATACCTGGAAAGCCTTTGCTCCACGCCTGGGTGCTGCGTATCAGTTTGATGCCAAAACGGTGCTTCGCCTAGGTTACGGGCGCAGTTTTGACCTCGGCGTCTTCGGCTCTAACTTCGGTCACGCCGTGACGCAGAACCTGCCGGTTCTTGCGGCGCAGGATATCGCGGACTCGAACATCAATTCGGCCGCGACTAATAATCGCACCGCCGTTTTTAATTTGAATCAGGGTCCGCCAGCCTATAACTTCGCGGGCACCCTTGCTGACATTGGGGTTGGTACTCCTGCAGGTACGCTGCCCTTGTTGGGTCCCGACGGCACGGCAGGTACCTACATTCGTCCGACGATTCAGCGGCTGCCGACGGTCGACGAGTGGAACGCGACTCTTCAGCGTCAGCTTACTCCAACACTCAACCTGAGCATCGGTTATGTCGGCAACAAAGGCACGCACGTTTTCGCTGGTACCGGACCTTCGTATAACGTGAACCAACCTGCGGCCGGTGACGGCACAGACTTCGTATCTTGCACCGTAACGCCCATCCCCGCAGGTGGGTGCCCAACGGCGGATGTGGCGCTAAGCGGATTTACACCGTTTGTTCCGCTAAATAACAGGCGTCCTTATTTCCTGAACGGTGTGCCTGCGTTTACATACCCTGGATCCACCTTCACTACCGCCGGTGGGCAGGTGCTGCCGACGCCCGCGTGTTGCGCGGTCGACCTCGGCAATTACTTCGGCAACGACGCCAGCAACAAATACGACGCACTACAGATCAAGGCGGAGCAGCGCTTAAGCCACGGGCTTCAGTTCTTGGCCCACTACACCTTTTCGCACGCGTACGCCTACAATTCCACTTACTACAACATTGATCCGAAGATCGCTTGGGGTCCCAATCCATACAATCGGAATCAAGTCGTGGTGTGGAGTGTGATTTATGAATTGCCCGTTGGCAGAGGCAAAACATTCCTCGGGAACGCGGGCCGTGTCACCGATCTGCTCCTCGGTGGCTGGCAAGCTTCCAACACCACTACATACGGCACGGGACTGCCCTTTAGTCCCTCCATCAATGAGTGCGGCCTAGTCACAGATACGGGGCCGTGTCAGCCCAATGTCACCGGACAGGTCTCGGTTGGCAAGAAAACCATTACTTCTGGCTGCAGCACGGGAGGCGAGTGCGGTGTCTATTGGTTCACACCGGTTCAGCCGCTCGCTTACAATCTGACTCCGGCCGACGTCGGCAAAGACGCCTGCACCTTGCCGCGGCCTGTCTCCGGACCGCTATCTCTACCGGCCTGCGGGCAAATCGGCAACATGGGATACAACTCGTATTGGGGCCCACACGCCTTCTACGATGACTTCTCCATGCTGAAGAATTTCAACATCACCGAGCGCGTCAAAGCACAATTCCGCTTCGATGCATATAATCTGTTCAACCATCCGGTCCTCGCCATACCAGGCAACACCTGTTTGGATTGCTTTGGAGCGGCGAGCGCTGGTCAGATCACCGATATCGAAGCCGATTCCGCTCCCGGCGCTCCCATCGGCATGAGGCAACTGCAGTTCGGCTTCCGCGTGGTTTTCTGACTCGCACCCCAAATAGCCGGACGGGGAGCCCCACAAGGGCTCCCTTGCCTCCTTCGACTCTCTCGGTCTTCCTCGGCTGTCCGATGGCTTTGCGTAATCCTCTGAACCGCCCGATGCGGACCGGGTCGAGTGGTGTGGCAGGGAAACCGGCGACCGCTCCCCCCTATGCCGATTAAGGGCGAGTTGCGAGGCGTAGCAAAGTCATATGGACAGTACGCTGGACCGCAAAGTAGAATTCTTGACCTCAGTCCGTTGGGACGCGTCAATGTTTCGCTCTAGTTTCAAGCCGCTTCCGCTAGCCTTCCTGCTCCTGCTCTTGGACTCACTCCTCGCTGTGGCGCTGCCTTCTTCAATCGCCGCTCAGAAGATGGCTTTGCACCTTGATGGCACTCCAGCGGATCCCTTCCTGGCTGCTCCGGGAAAACCGGTTGTGCTCCTTTTTATTCGCACGGACTGCCCCATTTCCAATCGATATGCCCCGTTGATCAAGAAAATGAGCGCGGAGTATGGCGCGAAAGTGGCCTTCTGGCTTGTCTATCCCAACCGGTCGATTACGGCGGAGAGAATTCGGCAATACGAGCGTGACTTTGGCTATCAGTTGCCGTCCTTGCGCGATCCGCGACACGTGCTCGTCGCACAAGCCCAGGCGCAAGTCACTCCGGAAGCTGCGGTTTTCGACGCCAATCATCACCTCCTCTATCACGGGCGGATCGACGATTTGTACCAGGATTTTGGCCGGGCACGCTCAATCGCCACCACTCATGAACTCGACGATGCCATCCAAGCTGCTTTGAACGGCAAGAAACCCCCGGCCAATGCCCCGGCGATCGGATGCTACATCGCGGACCTCGAATGACCATTTCGTACCGAACGATCGGTGCATGCATGTTTGCACTGGGCTGTGCCTCGCTTGTGGCTTTCGCCAAGCGTGAGAGCGCGCCTGCTCCGCTCCCAGCGCGCAGCGAAAAGGGCGTCACCTTCAATCGCGACCTCGCTCCAATTTTTTTCCACTACTGTGCGCCGTGCCATCACCCCGACGAAGCTGGCCCCTTCCCATTGCTCACCTACGCCGATGCCAAGTCTCATGCCCGCCAGATCGCGGAGTTGACCGCCAAGCGCTTCATGCCACCATGGCTACCCGAACCACAGAAACTGAAATTCGCTGACGAGCTTCGCTTATCCGATGAACAAATCGCTCTCATCCAAAAATGGGTGGACCAGGGAGAGGCCGAAGGCGCGCCAGCCGACCTTCCCCCGACGCCCCAATTTGTGCCTGGCTGGCAAATCGGCCGCCCCGACAAAATCGTCCAAGCCGAAAAACCATACGTTCTTCCGCCAAGCGGCTCGGACATGTATTGGAACTTCATTTTTCGAGCACCCGTCGACCGCACCCGCTGGCTGAAAGCCATCGAGATCCGCCCAGGTGACAAGCGTGTCGTTCACCACGCCAACATTCTCGTGGATCGTAATCAATCGGCACGAGCCGAAGAGGCGGTGCCGGGCGCCGGTTTTGCCGGCATGGAACTCAAAATCGAATCGGAGACTTTCGATCCTGACAGCCACTTCCTATTCTGGAAGCCAGGCATAGTCATACAGCCGGAACCGGAGGGCATGGCTTTGCGTCTGGATAAAGATATGGACCTGGTTCTAAATGTGCACTTGCAGCCTTCGGGAAAGCCGGAAAAGATCCAGCCGAGCCTTGGCCTTTACTTCACCGACCATCCTGCGACCCTGTTCCCTTTGCTGCTGCAATTGGAAAACGACCGGCAACTGGACATTCCGCCTGGCGCGAAGCAGTTTCTGGTTACTGACGAATTCACGATTCCGGTCGACGTCGATCTGCTGGCGATTTATCCCCATGCCCACTATCTGGGAAAAGACCTGCAAGCGATTGCCACTTTGCCAGACGGTTCCTCGAAAACCCTGATTCACATACCGCAATGGGATTTGAATTGGCAGGCGGTTTACCGCTATGCGGAGCCGGTGGTGTTGCCCAAAGGCACGACCATCGCGATGCGCTACACCTATGACAACTCCACCGAAAATATCGCCAACCCGAATCATCCTCCGCGCCGCGTTGTGGCTGGCAACCGGTCGACCGATGAAATGGCACACCTGTGGTTGCAAGTTTTGCCGCATGCCTCTTCGGATCCGAACGGCGATCCGCGTATGTTCATACAGGAAGCCATGGCCCGGCACAACATCCAGAAAAATCCGGACGATTTTGAAGCCCACTATAACCTCGCGGCCATGCTGCAAGCCCGCGGCGCGCGAGACGAAGCCATGCAGCATTTCCAAATCGCCGTGCGCCTTCGTCCGCAAGATCCCACGGCCAACAATGCTTTAGGTGCGTCTCTTCTGGCTGCTGGCCGAGTCGGTGAGGCCATTCCATTCTTACAAGCTGCACTTCGGTTTCAGCCCGACAATTTTGATGCGCACTACAATTTGGCGAACGTTTTTGTCTCGCAGAGCAGATTTTCCGAAGCCGTGGAGCAATATCGCGCCGCCACGCGTTTGCACCCGGACGACGCCAACGCGGAAGCCAACCTCGGCGGCGCTTTGGCCGTAACTGGCAACATCTCTGAGGCGAAACTGCATTTCGAGCGTGCTCTGCGCCTCGATCCCGAAAATCAGCTTGCTAGAGAGAACCTGCGGCAAATCAGCGGTGATGAGCGTGTACAACCGTAGAGGAAATTTTGAGGTCCAGTGTGCACACACCATGCGACACCGAATGCCACGACATAAGGGAGCGCCCGAGTGATCGCAGGATTGCAGAACCGCCGTGAATTGCTCGGCAACAAACTTGGGCGTCCTCGAGGCTACCAAGGTCGCGCCGCGGAAGCCATCAAGCTATGGCAGGCGGCGTTCGAACGCGCCCCGGGAAAGAGCGAAATCGGGATGAATCTGGCCCGCCTGTTCTGTCAGACGGAATTCTTCTCTACCGCCGCAGCAATCCGGAGGACCCGTTTATGCAACCGCGGTTGACAACAATTGCGGCATTTTTGTTCCTGCTCGCTCCCTGGCCAGCCGTAGCCAAGCTGGCCCAAACCCAACAGCAGGAGGCTACGCCTTCCACCTCGCCGTTTGCTGATGTGGACCGATTGTTGCAACTCGGGAAGTTCGCTGAAGCGATTACACAACTCGAGGGGATGCAGAATCAAACGCCGCCTCCAAATGGTCTGGCCCGGGAATTGGGAATCGCTTATTACAAAAAGAACGACTTCGCAAACGCTATTCCGAATCTGCAAAAAGCCCTGAAAGAGAATCCAGATGACGGAGAGACCACACAGTTGACGGGGCTTTCTTTGTATCTAGCGGGGAAGCCCGCTGAAGCGATTCCGTATCTCGAAAAGGTGCAAACCTGGTATCCGCGCGCGAATGTGGACGCCTCCTATATTTTGGGTGTCGCGTACATCCAGACTAAACAATATGCCCAAGCAAGGGCAGCCTTCGCGAAGATGTACGGCGTGCCGGCCGATTCTCCGGCGGCTTATCTATTTTGCGCGCGCATCCTTCTGCGATTGGACTTTGGGCCTGTAGCGGAAGAGTACGCGTTGAAAGCCATCTCTCTAAACCCGAAACTGCCTCTGGCGCACTATCTCCTCGGTGAACTCTATCTTTACCAATCAAAAATAGATCTGGCCATCAGCCACCTCGAACAGGAAGTGAACATCAATCCTGGTTATGCCAACGCTTATTACAAACTGGCAGATGCCTACACGCGAGTGCAGAAGTTTGATGATGCGGAAAGGATGCTGGAGCGTTCCATCTGGCTGGATGCAAACTCCAGCGGTCCATATATCTTGATGGGAAAAGTTCTGGAGAAAAAAGGGGAGACAGAATTAGCGGTTCGCGCGCTGCAGCGTGCCATCACCATGGATCCTGGCAACGCCATGGCCCACCAGCTCCTCGGCCAGGCGTATCGCACGCTCGGACAGATGGCGGATGCAGAACGGGAATTAAAGCAGGCCGACGAACTGACTCGCAATCCCACCAAGCCTTGAGGCGTTTCCGGCATGGAAAATCAGTGAATGGTCTGGAGCTCCGCGCGCTTCGCTGCGGGAAGCCCTGCCAGAAAATCCAGGTAGGCCGCATTGGTCCAACCAAAGCCAACCACATTTATCTGGTAGCCAATCGTGACCGCCGCGTCGGTCGAGCGTGTTACGGCATTGTACTTTTCCACGATGTAACCTTGCTTCTCATAATTTTGCGCAACCGTGCTGGCGAATTCGAATGAAACGCGATTCGCATCTTCGGTGAAGCCGTATTCGCGCAGACCGTCCACCAGAATCATTTGCGTCGGGGCCCAGGCATAAGGCAAGTCCCACTGCGCCCCTGTTTCGTAAGGACTCATGGCCGCACCACCGGGCCGTTCGAAGACTCTCAGGTTCGCCTCCACCGCGCTGGCTTGCGGCGGCGTGGCCAGCCCAACCCACAGCGGATAAAAGGTCGTCAGATATTCGTAGGTGGAACGCTTGTGGCGCGTGAAATCGTAATCGAAGAATTCGCCTTTTGCCTCGTCCCAGAGATATTTGTTCATGGCGGTCCGCCGCGCGTCGGCCCGCTGCCGCCAGGATTCGGAGTCGGGCTTGCGTCCCAGAATGTCGCTCATTTTCGCCAGGTCCAGTTCTGTTTTGTATAGCAGGCTGTTCAAGCAAACTGCGGCGTAATGATGCGTATCGGCGCCAAACGGCCCGAAGCGGAAGGAAATATCAAACCCAGACTCGCGCATGGCCCGATCCCCTTCATAAAAATCGCGGCTCAGCGACAGTTCGCGTATCTGATGGCACTCCGCATGCCCCATACCCTTCGGCTCATCGCACAGTCGCAGCGTATAAGTCATCCCCGGGCCGATTTCCTTGGTCTGACCGGGTAACCGCTCCTCCACCCGCCCCGCAATCTGGTCCGGATGATTCAAGAAATATTCCACGACCTGCCGGTAATGATCTACTTCGTCTTTCAGGCTTTCCGGAGCAGGCCCTTCCCCAAAATCGAAATAGCGCGATAGCCCCGTGTCACCGGCAAGCAGCTCCGGCCGCAGCCACATCTGGTAATCGCGCGTAGCGTACCCATAAGCTCGCTCGAGCCATTCGCGATCCTCGTGGCCTTTTTCTTTCTCTGCGTTATAAACCGCAAAAATCATGGAACTCAGGAACGGTTGTTGGGACCGGCTGAGATAATAGGTGCGGTTGGCGTTCAGCACGCTTCCGTAATGCTCAATTTCGAAGAAGAAATTTTCGACCATGTCGCGTGCAAGATCGATCCGGCCGTCTCGCAGCAAGCCTCGAATGATGAAGTAGCTGTCCCATCCATACATTTCATTGAAGCGGCCCCCGGGAACAACATAGCGCTTCGGCAGATACAATAAGCCCTGGGGATGAAAGGAATTGGTATCGATGTCTCCTGCCTTCGTGATCACCTTGGGCAACGCGCGAATTTCCACACCACAGCGTTTTTCAAGTTCGCGCATGTCCGCCGTCACGGCAAAATCGGCGGGAATATAAAGGACTGACTTGGAAGTGACTTTTGGATCGACCACCGTGGCGCAGTCGGTCATCGACCTCGTTAAGGTGTCCCAGCCCTTGGCGATGTAATCGGTGATTGGCGGCGGCGCGACGGCGGAAGCGGTTTGTCCCGCGCTAACATCCGGCGACAAGCACACCGCGGCCGCGCAGAAAAAGAATGCGGTCAGTCGCTTACAAAATAACCGCGGCATGATTGTCTCCGGGGCGATAAGCAGAGCTATCACGGGCGAGTCAACCCCTTGATTATATACGGTTTATGTGCCGTTTGCACGTTTGGAATTTGACTGGAAGAGCCCTGTTATATCGTATACCCCTGGCGGAACTGAAATGTTTGAGCGATAAGAGGCGAAGGGAATTGGGCGCGCGGCGAGGAGAATCGGCGCGTCATGGCCATTACCGGTCGTTATTTCGATCTGGTGCGTGAGATGAAAGACGCCTACAACCATCGCTTGCGGCTGGTGGAGAGCGCCAAACGGATCGGCATCAAGCCAACCGCACGGCTGTTCACCACCACCGCGCCCACGGTTCGCAAATGGCTGCGCCGCTTTGCACTACTGACGTTCTAAACAGCCTACTCCATCCGCAAAGTGTGCGCTGGATCCGTCGACGCTGCCTTCCGCGCCGGAATCATCCCCGCCAGCGACGATGCTATCCCTAGCGACAAAATCGCCATCACCATCACTGCCGCATTCACACCCTTGATCTCATAAAGCTGCGACTCCACAAACTTCACACACAACAGCGCCACTAGAACGCCAATCGCCAACCCAATCGCTGTCTGGCTCATCGCGTCGCGCATCACTATCGCAATCACGCTGCCGGGACGCGCCCCCAGCGCCATGCGTATGCCGATCTCCGATGTTCGCCGGGCCACCGTGTACGCGGTCACGCCGTACAGTCCAATCGTTGCGAGCATCAGCGCCAGCCCGCCAAACAGTGTAGTCAATCGCGCCACCATACGATCGTCGTTGAAGCTGTCTGCGATCTGCTGATCGAACGTCTGGAATTTCACCACCGCCAGGTTTGGATTGATCTCCGCAAGCGCATGGCGTGCCAGTTCTTCCATATTGTTCATCGGCGCTTGCGTTTCCACCACGATCGCGCCCGCGTACAGCGAAGTATCTTGCTCGATCGGCGTCTTATCGCGCGCCAGCCGTTGCAGCATCGGCAAGAAATACATTTTGTGGTCCTTCCAGCGCACAGTCGTATAAGTGGTATCCTGAACAACTCCGACGATTTCATAATCCCCGTTCGACTCCGGTCCCGGATTGCCGAACCTTCTCCCAATCGGATTGTCACCCTTCGGGAACATGCCTTTCACGAACGTCTCGTTCACCACCGCCACGGTCGGCGCCGTAGTTGTATCCTGCACGCTGATTCCACGTCCCATCACCACGCGTGTTCCCACCGAACCAAAATAGTCCACATTCGCTCTCACGATCGAAGCTTGATCCGTATGCGCTTCTCCTTGCACCTGCACCGCGGTGCCCCAGTTGTTGTCCTCCATCGGTGTGTACGAGCTGATGCCGACACTCTTCACACCGGGCAGCGCGTGAAATCGTTGCTCCATCATTCGGTATAGCGCCTCAAGTTGGGGCTGCGTGTAGCCTGCCGCTTGTGGATTAATGTGTATGACGTACCGGTTCTTCGAATCCAATTTCAGATCCGAGCCTTCCAGCTTGTTCAGGCTCTGCGAAAACAATCCCGCGGCCACTAGCAATACCAGTGACAGCGCCGCCTGCAGTACCACCAATCCGCGCTGCAGCAGCGGAGCTCCCATGGTCGTTCCGCGCACGCCGCTGCGCAAAGCATCCGCGGGATCCGTCTTCGCGGCAATCCACGCTGGGGCCACGCCAAATAAGATTCCCGTCAGCAGAGAAAGGCCGAAAGCAAATCCCAGCACTGCAAGCGATGGTCGCGCGTCTATTGGAACTCCCTTCGCTCCGGGAAAAACCAGTGCCAGCAGCATCTGCGTTCCCCCATAAGCTACCGCCAGCCCCACAATTCCGCCCAGAACCGCCAGAACAACGCTCTCCGTCAGCAATTGACGAACAATTCTGCCCCTTGCCGCTCCCAGCGCTGTTCGCACAGATATTTCCACTTTCCGGCGCATCCCCCGTACCAGCAGCAGATTCGCAATATTTGCGCACGCGATCAGCAGCACCAGTCCGGAAGCACACATCAACAGCTTCAGATTCGACGCGTACTGATCTCGCAAGTCCTGAATGCCCGCGCCGCCTGGCGTCAATGTGACATGTACTCGGTCCAACAGTTTCTTGCTTGTTTCATCGGAGAAGGACTTCGTCTGAGCCAACAACTGTTTCACCATTACGCTTATTTTGGGCTGCAGCGTGGCCACGTTTACGCCGGGCTTCACGCGGCCAATCATGTACAACCAGTCCACGTTCGAATCGTGAACGTAAGGCACGCTCGCCAGCGTTGCCATCGACTCAATCGGCAAATAAAAATCCGGAGGTGTGCTGGCCAGCCGGTCGCCATAAAATCCCGCTGGCGCGATTCCCGCAACCGTCACCACCTTCGTATTGATCCAGAAAGTG
>Ga0210383_10002924_pt1 | contig 15407 bp, 13 predicted proteins | sample IncBWC14OmetaG_FD_160072 | JGI IMG/M metagenome (GOLD analysis project Ga0210383, IMG submission 160072) | Forest soil microbial communities from Barre Woods Harvard Forest LTER site, Petersham, Massachusetts, United States - Inc-BW-C-14-O ...
CGCTGTTTAATTTGAGGGAGGACGCGGCGACCGCCGAAATCAGCCGCGCGCAGCTCTGGCAGTGGATTCACAACGACGCGCATCTGCAGGACGGCCGCAAAATCGAAGTCGCTCTTTGCGACCGCGTGATTGACGAGGAGCTTGCCAAGGCGAAGCAGGCAGGAGACGCGGCTCGATATGCGGCTTACGAAAAATCGGCGCAACTGATGCGCGATTTGATCCGTTCGCCGCAGTTTGTGGAGTTCTTGACCGTGCCCGCGTACCAGAAGATCCTGAGCGAAGGCAACTGACGGCTCTGGCCGCGGAATATTTAAGTTTGCGAAACCTACCTTGCCGCCGCTTTGGCCGCCGCGATGCCCCTCAGCTTGTCCTGCGCGGGCCCTTTATAAGGACTGTCCACCGACGCCGCATCCGTGAAGGCCTGCTTGGCCTCCGCGGTTCTCTTGAGATTGAGATAGGCGAACCCCAGCCGGTACTGATTCCTTGCGTACACCGCCGCGTTTGATTTCAGCAGCGGAGCGGCTTTGGTCAAACTGTCGACGGCGGCGGGATTCAGTTTTTTCTGGAGATCGATCTGGCCCAGCGCGCTAAAAGCCAGCCCCTTCTGCAAATTCATCTGCTTCTGCCAATCGGCGTCGTTCACGCCATCGGGTTTTTTGGCGGTGTCACAAAGCGATGCGGCCTTTTTGGCGTTGGCCTCGGCTTTGTCCAGTTGCTCGCCTTTTTCGCTGTAGTCGTCCGCGAGCAGCAGCAATATGCCGATATTGTTGGGATCTTTTGCCAGCGTGCTGTTCGCGGTTTCCAGCATTTTCGGGCGATTCTGCGCCTGCTGATACGCGACCGCGGCCGCCGCAAACGCCTGCCCGGCGTTCGGTGAATCAGGGTACAGGTTCGCGAAACGCACCAGAAGCGCGGCCCTTTTCGACGGGTCTTTCTGTTGGTACGCCGCGGTCACCAGCGATTGCTCGATGTAATCCTCATTGTCCTTGATGGATTCGAGCGTATGCTGCTGCTGGATTTTCCAGGCCTCCGGGGTAACGTCCTGCGGCGGGGGTTGCGCCTTGAATCGTTGCAGAATCCCGGCCGCTTTTTCTCCCGCGGCGAAGAGGTGGTCGGTATCACCCTTTTCGTTGGCGCCGCGGACCATGTTGACGGCGTTCGAATAATTGTTCGGGTCGAGAGCGAAGAGTTTATCGCCATACTCGAAAACTTTGTCGTACTGCTTTGCGCTGAGGTAGTAGTTCACGTACTGCTCGTCGGCGAGGATCTGCAGGTCGCTTTCCGGGTGAGCGGCGGAGAAGGCGTCTATCAATTTGAGCTTGGCCGCGGGATCGGTTGCGGCGCTGATATCGTTGAGCTGGTGGTCCACTTCGGAGCCGGCCGAAACGATTACGTTTTTTCCGAATTGCGCACGGAGCGGAATGGCGGAACAGCAAGCCACGAAGAACAGAACGATTGCGAATCGAAGCCGAAGCATGCGTACCTCCCCTGGGAACGATTGAGGAACAAGACTGGATTTATCCCGCATCTTAGTGCGCCGCGCCCTTGCAGTGCAAATATTCGCGGCGAGAGCACTCCGATCGGACGGAGCGCATCTCAGCGTCTCTTACCGTGTCCCCTTGGTCGATGGAGAGTTCTGCTTCGGGGAACGTTTCTTCTTCCCGGACTTGGCGCTTTTCTCTACGCGCAGTTTCCAGGCCGCGTGCAGCGCGCCGTGGAGCACCTCCTCGCTCGCTTCGGCCAGGCGGATGTGAGTCTTGCCCATGCGTCCCCAACCGCCGGGGATGGGAAGAAACACCTCCGGCATTTCTTCGATAAAGGCGGATTGCTGCTCCAGTGTGAGCATCAGGTTCCCGTAGCCCTGCTTTGCCGAGGCCAACGTCGCGAAGATCCTGCCGTCCACGCGAAAGTCCGGCTGCCCCATGTGCGAACTTTCCTCGGCGCCCGGCAGGGTCAGCGCAATCCTTCGGAAGTCGGCTACATTCATGAGAACCTCCTGTCAGTTTCGAGGTTTGTCTGCAAATAGTAAAAGACTGTTGGACCGTTGCGGGGAATTATTTCACAAGTGTAGACATCTTGAACCGCGTCTAACGGAATGGAACCGATTTGACGGCTCCCCGCTGCTCACGAGAGTATTGGGGTTTGGGCTTGGAGGCCGGGATGGAGCTGGGGTTACGCGGACGCGTGGCGATTGTGGCTGCGGCGAGCAAGGGGCTGGGGCGGGCGGTTGCGGAGGAATTGGCCCGCGAGGGTGCGGAGATTGCCATTTGCGCGCGCACCGCGGCGGACTTGAAGGCCACGGCGCTTCAAATTCAGGCCGCGTCAGGGCGTGAGGTTTTCTGGCAGGCTGTGGACGTCGGAAATGCGTCGGACGTCACGCGGTTTGTGGGCGATGTTGAAAAGCGCTTTGGGCGGGTGGATATTTGCGTTACCAACACTGGTGGGCCGCCGTCTAAATTGTTCAGCGCTACAACCATTGACGACTGGCGCGTTTGGACCGACCAACTGCTGATGAGCACGGTGTATTTCGCCCAGGAGACGCTACCGCGGATGAAGAAAAACAATTGGGGCCGATTCCTGACGATCACATCGTATTCGGTGAAGCAGCCGGTCGAAGGACTGCTGCTTTCGAACTCGCTGCGCGCGGGGGTAACCGGCTTGGTGCGAACGTTGGCAAACGAGTACGGCGCGCATGGAATTACAGTCAACAACGTCTGCCCCGGCTACACGCGCACCGACCGGCTGGATGATCTGGCAGGAATGATGGCCGGCCGCACCGGCGCAACGCCCGAAGAGGTGTTCGCCGGCTGGAAGAAGCTGATCCCCGCCGGCCGCTTGGGCACGCCGGAAGAATTTGCAGCGGTGGTGGCGTTTCTGGCGTCCGAAAAGGCGGGCTACGTGAACGGAGTTTCGCTGGCCATTGATGGCGGCACAACGAGGAGCTTGCTTTAGCGCCGCATGCCGCCCGCAAATCGGACATTGACACTTTCTGTTATGGAAGGACGCTACGCGATCGCGAAATTTGCGTGCGACGCAGAAATCCCCGCTTGGGTTAACGGCTCGGCATTTTCCTCGGTGACACGAACGCTGGAGGAACTTTCCGTGGTTATCGCGGAGGCGAGCGTTCCTACCGGGTTAAACGCTTCCCGCGGGTGGCGGATGCTGAAGGTGCACGGGCCGTTTGCCTTTGACGAGACCGGTGTGGTCTCCGCCCTGGCAAATCCGCTGGCGCGCGTGGGCGTGGGAATTTTTGTCATCTCGACGTTTGATACGGACTATCTGCTGGTGCAAGAAGAAGAGATTCCAGCTGCCGTGGAAACTTTAGAGCATGCGGGTCATCGAATCCTTCGGTTGGAATTGCTGAATTCATAAGAATCTCGAGGAGCAAACGGAATGATCAGGCGGAAAATTTTGAATTGGCAACGAATCTTCCTGGCGAGCGCAATTCTCTGCGGGTTGTGGCTGCCGGGCGGGGCGGGATTGCTTAGCGCGGACGAGCCGTTTGCCCGCAGCAAGGACTACGATCTGCAGCACTCGAAAATTGCGCTGCGGTTCCAGCCCGAACAGAAAAAAGTGCTTGGCGAAGTGACCCACTCGGTGAGCCTGTTGCGCGATGGCCTGGCAACCATCGCGTTCGATTCGGTCGGGCTGCAAATCGAAAGCGTGCGCATCAATAAAAGCGCGGCGAAGTTTGCGACCACCGACAGCAAGCTGGTGGTGACGCTGCCGACCGGCGCGAAAGCCGGCGCGAAATTCGACGTGGAGATCAAGTATCAGGGCGTGCCCAGCAAAGGCCTCTATTTCATCCTTCCCGATAAGGACTATCCCAACCGGCCCGTGGAGATCTGGTCCCAGGGAGAGTCCGAGGACACGCGCTATTATCTGCCGACGTACGACTATCCCAACGATCGCCTGACAACGGAGACGATTCTTACGGTTCCCGCAAGCTGGCTGACGATTTCGAATGGCAAGCTGGTTGGCGTAACCGACGCGAGCGATGGCATGAAGACCTGGACCTGGCGCGAATCGCAGCCTAGTTCGACGTATCTCATCACCGTGGTGGCGGGCGAATTCGTGGAGGTGAAAGACACCTGGCGGAATATCCCGGTGACTTACTACGCGCCCAAGGACCGCGGCGACCGGTTGAGCCTGAGCTACAGCCGCACCCCGGCGATGATCGACTTGTTCAGCAGAAAACTGGGCGTGGACTACCCCTGGGAGAAATATTCGCAAGCAATGGTGGACGAGTTCGTGGCCGGCGGCATGGAAAATTCCAGCGCCACAACCAACACCGCCGAGTCGTTGCGAAATCCAAAGCTGGTGGCGGAATACGAACAGAATGAGGACCCCCTGATTTCGCATGAGTTGGGACATCAGTGGTTCGGCGACCTGGTGACCACCAAGGATTGGGGCAACATCTGGCTGAACGAGGGATTCGCCACGTTCATGGAAACGGTTTGGGCGGAATCGCAGTTTGGAAAAGACACCGCGGACTATGACCGGTGGGAAGGCGCGAAGGAATGGTTCGCGATGCATTCGCTTTACGGCAAGCCGATCGTGCGCTACGACTTTGAGGAGTCGGAGGAGTTTGACGGGAACGCCTACGGCAAGGGAGGCTGGGTGCTGTACATGCTGCGCCGCCAGCTTGGCGAAGATGCGTTCTACGCAGGGCTGAAGCACTACCTGGAAGCGAATCGTGGGAAGAACGTGCTGACTTCGGATTTGACGAAAGCGATTGAGGAAGCGACGCACACGAATGTCGATGCGTTTTTCCGGCAATGGATTTACGGAGCGGGCGCGCCGAAATTCGAAGTGAGCTACGCCTACGATGAAACGAAGAAGCAAGTCGCGTTGACGGTGAAGCAGACGCAAAAACGCGAGGGATACGTCGGGTTGTTCAACGTGCCGGTAGACGTGGAAATCACCACGGCGTCCGGGCCGAAGCTTTATCCCATTCACGTGGCGCAGGAGTCCGAGGTGTTCACTTTCCCATCGGATTCCGCGCCGGTGATGGTGCTGTTCGACAAGGGAACGCAAATCCTGAAATCCGTCCAGTTCAAGAAGGAAAAGAAAGAGCTTCTCTACCAGTTGAAGAATGCCGGCGAAGTGGCAGACCGCGCGGATGCGGCCGAAGCACTGGCAAAACTCAAGGGCGACGACGAAGTGGTTGCGGCGCTGGGCGATGCCCTGCGCAACGACAAGAGCACCGGTGTGCGCCGGACCGCTGCCGGTTCGCTGGGAGAACTCGGCGGCGCGGCGGCTTCGAAGCAATTGCTCGAGGCGCTGAACTCCGCGAAGGAGCCGTGGGTCCGCGGCAGCATCGTGTTGGGGCTGGAAAATTTCAAGGATGATGCGGGCGTCGTCGCGCGGATGCAAAGCGTCGCACGCGAGGATGCCTCGTATCGAGCGCGTGGCGCGGCGTTGCGCGCCATCGGCCGCATGAAGGGCGCGGGAGCCTACGAGACGCTGGTGGCGGCGGTGAACGCGGATTCGCCGGACGGCTTCTTGCGCGACGCCGCGCTGAACGGCCTCGGCTCGCTGGGCGACGACAAGGCTGTGCCACTGCTCCGCGAATGGGCGGCGCCCGGTAAGGAGATGGATTCGCGACAAGCGGCCATTGGCAGCCTGGCGCGTTTGCAGAAGGACAACAAGGAACTGACGCAGGTAATCGCCGGTTATCTCCAGGATTCGCATTTCCCGATTCGGCGCACGGCAATTTACGCGCTCGGGGGACGCGGCGACGTTTCGGCTATCCCTGCGCTTGAAGCCATGCTGCAGAGCAAAAACCTGAGCATCGAGATGCAGCCCACCATCAAGGAACAGATTGAGCGACTGAAGAATCCGCTGGCGAAGGGCGGCCCGCACGGCGCGATGCAGCCAGAGGGGAACGCCGGCGAGAAGGCGGGCGAGGACGAACGGTTGGTCCGCGTCGAGCAACTGGTGCAGGAGATGAATGAACGCTTGAAGGAGATCGAAAAGCGGCTGCCGTCTCCGCCGAAGCAGTAACAAATCGACCCATAATGGGCAGTGGGAAAATCCGGGCTAGCTTCAACTTTTGGAGTGCGGGAGCTCTGCTCCCGCTTTCACGGTTTCAGCGGCGAGCTCCAATCCATGTTGTTTAGCGCAGCTGTAATCTCAAAAGCGGCGGCAGAGCCGCCGCACTCCAAGTAAATCCCAGCTCGCTTGTGCTGCACGGTAAGACATACGAACTACGGCTCGGCGAGGAGGATGCGCAGGTCGCGCAGGTTATTGCCGGTGGGACCGGTGAGAACCGTGTCGCCGAGCATTTCAAAAAAAGTGTAAGCGTTGCTTTGCCGGAAAGTCGCAGCGGGGTCGAGTCCGAGCGCCTTTGCTCGAGCGAGCGTTTCGCCATCGGCTACGGCTCCGGCGGCGGGGCTGTTGCCGTCCATCCCGTCGGTGCCGGCACTGAGCACGGTGATACCGCGCGCGGCGATTTTTTCGACGCACGAAAGAACGAATGCAGAGTTTCTGCCCCCGATGCCGTTTCCCGTAACGGGCGAACTCAGTTCTCCGTCGGCAATCAGCGCCACGCGCTGGCCCGGATTCTCACCCTTCCATTGTTCCAGCTTTTTCAGCAAAGCATCGGCGGCCTCGCCGACCGGCCAGTCGTCGGTGGAATTGTCGCAGCAGGTAACGTAGCCCCGCGCTTCGGACGAATGGTGGGCGGCGTGGAAAAGATCGTGCATGCCCAGCAGCAGGTGAAAATGTGCGTTGCGAAATGCCGGGTCGCCGGGCTTCGGCGTTTCCGGCATTTTCCCCGCGTCCAGCCAGCGAACCAGCGCTGGAGGAAATTTCTTCCGCAACTCATATTGATCGATGATGCGAAGGGTGTCCGCGATTGTGGAGGGATCCGGTACCGTCGGTCCGGAGGCAAGCGCATGCTCTTTGCCAACGGGCACATCCGTGACCGCCAGCGTGATTTTCGTTGCGCGAGCGGCGGCAAGCGCCAGTCGTCCTCCCTTCACTGCGGAAAGATGGCGGCGCACGGTGTTCATCGCTTCGATCGGCGCGCCGCAAGTAACCAGCGCGTGATTCGCCGCTTGCAGATCTTCGAGGCGCATTCCCGGAACAATCGGCAACTCGGTGAGCGCGGAACCACCGCCGGACAATAAAAAGAAAACCACGCTGCGCTCGTCGGCGCCGCGCAAGAGCGCGAGAATCGCCTCCGCTGAGCGCCAACTTTCTTCGTTCGGGTTGGGGTGCCCCGCGACAAAATATTCGAGACCTGGAATGGGAGCTTCCGGTTTTGTAGGAGCCGCGACGACTCCCCTGAACCGGCAGGAGTCCGGAAGAAAAGTCCGCAAGCCGGCGGCCATCGCGTGCGCGGCTTTGCCAATTGCGACCACACACACCGCCGAGCAGGCCGCCAGATCGACTGCGGTGTTATCCAGTATCAGTGTTGAGCCCAAGAGCGTAAGTCTTAGTTCCATGACGCGCGGAATATCCAGCGCGGCCAGCGTGTCGCGGAAAATCTCCCGCGCAATTTGCTTACCAGGTGTCATGGCAGCGGCGGCATCAGAGAACTCAGGATTTCTTGAGGACTGATGGATTCAGCATATTGGGCGGCAACTGCCCCGTGAACAGCGCCACTACGTTTTTCGCCGCCATCACAGCCATTTTCGTCCGCGTTTCCAGCGAGGCCGAGGCCAGGTGCGGCGCCAGCACCACGTTGGCGCGCTTCAGCCCCGGGTGGATGAACGGCTCGTTTTCAAAGACGTCCAGCGCGGCCCCCGCGATTTTCTTGGCATCAAGCGCCGCCACCAGCGCGGCTTCTTCCACCACCGGGCCGCGAGACGTATTGATCAGAAACGCGGTCGGCTTCATCCGGTAAAATTTCGGCGAGTCAAACAGCCCGCGCGTTTCCGGCATCAGCGGCACGTGCAGGCTGATGAAATCGGATTCGGCGAGCAGCGCGTTCATTTCGCGGAATTCCGCGTTGAGCGACTTCGCCACGTCTTCCGGCGCTTTCACGGCGTCGGTGTAAATCACTTTCATGTTGAAGCCGAGGGCGCGGCGCGCGACGGCACGCCCGATGCGGCCGAATCCCACCAGTCCCAGTGTCTTGCCCCAGACGTCGGCGCCGACTAGCTGATCGAGGTTCCAGCCTTTCCAGTTGCCGGAGCGCGCGAGTTGCTCGCCTTCCGCAAGCCGCCGCGCCACTGCCATCATCAGGGTCCACGCAAAATCGGCGGTGGTCTCGTCGAGCACGCCCGGCGTATTGGTGGCCGCCACGCCGCGTTTCGTGCAGGTGTCCACGTCGATGTTGTCGTAACCGACGGCAACGTTCGCGACGATGCGCAATTTTAGGGCGATACGGAGAAGCTCGTCGTTCACTTTTTCGGTCAGCAGGCAGACAAGTCCTTCCTTGTCCTTCACGCGGCGCAACACTTCCTCGCGCGGCGGACGTTCTTCGTAGGTCCAATACTCCACGTCACAGGCAGTTTCCAGAATTTGCCGGGCTTCATCAAATAATTGGTGGGTTGCGAAGACTTTCGGTTTGGCCATGCGCGTCCTCTTGCGATTTTGGTTCTCTTACACTAGCACAGCACGGGCCGCCCGAGAGCGCCATTGCCAGCCCACGGCGTGAATTACTATAGTGGGAACGCCGCGCACCACAGCCGACGGCTCCCCCATGGACCCTGCTCTCATTCGTGCACTGAAGTCTCTTCTCGGACCCACAAACGTCTTATCCCAAACAGAGGATTTATTGTTGTACGAATTCGACGGTTCAGTGGAAAAGGGGCGCCCGGAGGTGATCGTCTTTCCCCACACGACGGAAGACGTTTCGCGCATCGTAAAGCTCGCGGCGAAATACCAGGTGCCGGTGGTTGGCCGCGGCGCGGGCACGGGGCTTTCCGGCGGAGCGTTGGCGCGCGGCGGCGGAGTGATGATCGTTTTCGCGCGGATGAATCGCATCCTGGAAATCGATGTGGAGAACCGGCGCGCGGTGGTGCAGCCCGGCGTGGTGAATCTGGACATCACCCGCGCTGTCGAACACGCAGGATTGTATTTCGCCCCAGACCCCTCCAGCCAAAAATCTTGCACCATCGGCGGAAATGTAGCGGAAAATTCCGGCGGACCGCACACGCTGGCGTATGGATTGACAACCAATCACGTTGTCGCGCTGGAGCTCGTGTTGCCCGATGGCGAGATCGTTCGCGTGGGCAGCCGGCATGGAGACGCTCCGGGCTACGATCTCTGCGGCTTGTTCGTGGGAAGCGAAGGCACGCTGGCGTTGGTGACGGAAATTACGGTGAAGCTTTCGCGCAGGGCGGAGGCCATCAAAACTCTGCTGGCCATTTTCGACGCCGTGGGCGACGCATCGCATACCGTGGTGGAAATGACCGCGCGGGGCATCACACCCGCGGCGTGCGAGATGCTCGACGGCTGGACGTTGCGTGCGGTCGAGGATTACATCCACGCCGGGTTTCCACGAGATAGCGCGGCGGTGTTGTTGATCGAAGTGGAAGGCCTAATCGAAGCGGCCGAATCGCAAGCCGCTGCGATTGCGGAAATTTGCAATTCCAACCACGCGCGGGAAGTGCGCACGGCGCGCGACGAACGCGATCGCGATCTTCTGTGGAAGGGCAGGAGGAACGCGTTTGGCGCGCTGGGCCGCCTGGCGCCGTCGAATTACGTCCTCGATGGAGTGATTCCGCGGTCGAAGCTCCCGGAGGCGCTCGAGAAAATTCACGAGACCGGAAAGAAATTCGGCTTCCAGATCGGCAATATCTTTCACGCCGGCGACGGTAACCTGCACCCGATCGTCCTCTACGATCCGCGGGACAAGGAGCAATTTAAGCGCGCCATTGCCGCGGCTGAGGAAATTATCCGCATGTGCGTCTCGCTTGGCGGGGCGCTGACGGGCGAGCATGGCGTGGGCATGGAAAAGAACGAGCTGATGACGCTCCTTTTCAGCGACGCCGATTTCGATCTGATGCGCCGAATCCACGATGCCTTCAATCCTGATTCGTCGCTGAATCCCGGCAAAATTTTCCCTTTGAGCAAGGGCTGCGGGGAAATTCGTGTTCGCAAATCCACGCAATCTTCAGGGGCGCGGCGATGAGCAGCACCGTCAGCTTGCCGCTCCGCCTGGAAAAACTGCTCGGCGGCGGCCGCGTGCAGGTTTCGGAGTCCGTGCTGCAAACGTTCGGTATCGCGGGACCTGCGCCGATGGCAGTCTTGAAGCCGCACTCGCCGGATGAGGTGGCGGAAATTGTGAGTTTTGCCGTTGCGGAAAATCTGGCGGTGCTTGCGTGTGGCTCGCGCAGTAAGCTGGGTTTGGGCCTGCCGCCGAGCCGTTACGACCTGGCGCTGGACATGACCGATCTGCGCCAGATTGCTCACTACGACCCCGGCGACCTGACGGTCAGCGTTGACGCGGGAATGCCGCTGCTGGAACTGGCTAAAGTGCTCGGCGCGAAAAATCAATTTCTGCCGCTGGCAGTGCCATTCCCCGCGACTTCCACTATCGGCGGCGCTATCGCTTCGGGAATCGATTCCGTGCTTCGCCAACAATACGGTACCGCGCGGGACTTCCTGATCGGCGCAGAATTTGTGGACGGCACGGGCAAGAAGTGCAAAAGCGGCGGACGCGTGGTGAAGAATGTGACCGGCTACGACCTGCACAAACTGTTGATCGGCTCGCTGGGCACCCTCGGGGTCATCACGCGGCTCAACTTCCGCACATTTCCGCTACCAGAATCGCGAGGGGCGCATCGTTCGACTTTTCCAACGCTCGAATCCGCGCTGAATTTCCACTCCGCACTGCTCAAGTCTGGCCTGCCGTTTTCGAACCTGGAACTTTTCGACGCAGAGTTCGCAACGCTCCTCGCGGCTTCGCTGGGAAAAGCCAGCGGCGCGCGGACATCGCTTGGGGCGGGCGGATGGCAGGTTGTGGCGTGTTTTGAAGGAAGCGTGGCGGTAATCGATCGAATCAGGCGCGAATTGATGGAGCGTTCCGGGCGGATGCAAGCGCTGAGCAGCGAGTCGATCGACTCACAACCCGCACAGCAACTGGAAGCGGCATTCCGTGAAGCGTTCGACTGGCTGCGGCGAGCCGCCCCGAGCGTCGCCTTGCTTCGAATTGTATTGCCCCGAATCGCAAGCGGAGACGTGCCTGATTTGTTGAACGGATCGCAGCCACCGCTCCAGCGTTCGGCGTTCACCCTTCGCGCCTGCGGAGTGGCCTACCTGGCTTTGCTCGCTGATGAGGAGGATGCTCGGGCAAACGCAGCTCTCGAACGAGAAGTGACCCGGCTCTTCTCTTCCGCGGCAGAGAAGAAAGCCAGTGCCACGCTACTTCACGCTCCACTGTGGCTTAGGGAGCGGGCCGGTGTGTGGGGCGCGAAACGAGCGGATTTCCAGATGATGCAGCGCGTCAGGCAAGCGTTCGACCCGCACAATATTTTTGCTCCTGGGCGTTTCGTGGGAGGCATCTGACCCGTGGCGGCCCCGCAACCCATCCCTGGCGCGATTCCCGTCTACGAAGATTATTCGCGTTGCGTGCACTGCGGCCTGTGCCTGAATCATTGCCCGACCTACCGCTTGTGGCAACTGGAGGCGGATTCGCCGCGCGGCCGGATTCGCCAGATGATGCTGGTGAATGAAGGTGAACTTCCGGTCTCCGAGGGTTTCGTTGACCACATCGATAAATGTCTGGACTGCCGCTCGTGCGAAACCGCGTGTCCTTCGGCAGTGAACTACGGAAAGCTGGTGGAGCACGCGCGGGCACGAATCGAGCGGGACTTCAAGCGGCCGTTGTTCTCGCGATTGGCGCGGAATTTCGTGTATCGCCGTTTGCTGCCTTATCCCGAACGCATCGCGATGGCCGCGAAACTTCTGCGGGCCTACCAACGCTCCGGCCTGCAAACCGCGGCAAGGGCCACCGGGATTCTGAAACTGCTCGGCCTCTCGCAGCGGGACCTCTTGCTTCCGCCGGTCGATCGCCAATTCTTTTTCGATCAACTCGGCAAAACCTTTCCCGCTCAGGGTGCTCGCCGTGCACGCGTCGCCTTCTTCGCCGGTTGCGTCGCGAACGTCACATTCACCGGCCTGAATGAAGCGACCATCCGCGTGCTCACCGCGAATGGCTGCGAGGTGGTCGTTCCCGGCGGGCAATTTTGCTGTGGCGCGTTGCCCGCGCATGCGGGCGTGCGCGATGTGGCCCGCGACCTGGCTCGCTGGAACATCGCAGCCTTCGCTTCCGCCAATTTTGACGCGCTGGTGACGAATGCCGCAGGGTGTGGCTCCACTTTGAAGGAGTACGATCATCTCTTTACTCCGGACGAACCGGAATACGCCGCAGCCGCGGCGCTGGCAAAAAAGACTCGCGACGTCACCGAGTTTCTCGCGGGTCTCGGCCTCTCGGCTCAAATGAAACCCGTTCCCGCGCGGGTCACCTATCAGGATTCCTGCCATCTTCTGCACGGGCAAAAAATTCGCGAAGCCCCGCGCCAGTTGTTGCGCGCGATTCCGGGCGTCGAATTGGTGGAATTGCCTTTCGCGGACATTTGCTGCGGTTCAGCGGGAGTCTACAACGTCACGCAAACAAAGGCGTCTCTCGAACTGCTGTCTGAAAAGATGGCCTATGCCAAATCCACGAACGCAGAGATCATTGCCACGGCGAATCCGGGCTGCCTGTTGCAACTGCGCGCCGGCGCGGAAATTCACCGCACCGGGCAGCAAGTGCTTCATGTGGTTGAATTGCTTGACCGGGCTTGCGTGAACACTCTTCGTTAATTTTCTCTTCGCACGAATTGTGCAATATCCACCGCTCAAACCTAACAGCGATTTGTCATCCTGAGCAGCGCGCCTTTTGCGTTGCGAAGGATCTCAACCGATACGCGGTGCAGAACTTTATGGTTGAGATCCTTCGGCTATCCTCATCGGATAGCCGAAGGAAGACAATGGCCTGCTTGTTCTCCAGGGGTGAGCCTGAGGGTGACAATTGCTTTCTTGTTGTTCAGTGGCCAGCGGATTCCAAACATGACGAGGACTGAGGAATGGCGTCAACGCTCGGCGATCAGGTAGCGGCAGCCCTGCGGCCCGGTCCTTGCGGAGTGCATAATCCCGGCGGGCAGATCGCAGCGGTCGCCGGTGCGATAGGTCTTCGTCTCGCCGTTCATGGTCATGCTCATCTCGCCGCTCAGGATGATATGCGCCGATTCCGCGCGATGCGTGTGTTCTTTGTAATCCACCCCGGGGCCGTCCTCCCAAACGTACAGGTGAGAGTAACCCTCAAGAATCAACTGTTCGGCGAGGTCTTTCTCTTCCATGGTTCCCATCTTAACGCTTTTCTCAACCATTTGAGGAACTCCTCAAGTTGTCCCCTAAACACGACTTCGCCCTCACTGCAGCAATGGGGGTAGCTGCAGCAAGGGCGGGCCGTCTTCAGGAGAGAAGATCGTTAAGCCGCTATTTAGTTGCCCGGCGGCGGTGCAACGCCGGCCGGAGCCTGTCCAGCAGGGGCGTACATCATGTTGCCCCTGCCGTGAGGATGCCCTTGCCGGACGGTGTAGTCCGAGGGAACGGCAAAAAGCGTGGCCGCCGGCTCCTGGCGCTGAACGTTCGTGAGTGTGTAAGTGGTGGACCCAAAGCGCGGGTCGGTCCGGGTGCTCTTCACCACCACCTGCAGATCCGGCGAATACCAGCGCTCGGTAACCGTGGTGATCAGCTTGCTATTCCCGATTTGCCCGGCGGGAATGGTGTGTGTGTAACGCGTTCCCTGCGCGGAAACTCCGTTGATCGTCTGCGTGCCCAGGTCTTCCTTCTTCACCGTGCCGTTGGCGATTTCCTGCTGGATGTGGGCTTCGAACTTATCCTGCAAACCGCCGTTGCCTCTCTTGCCGGCGTGAGGCGCGGGCAACTGATCCGCGACCTTGGTGTCGGGGTGAAGAATATACGCCGTGCCGGCGACGGGGTCGTGAATCATCACAAAGGAGTTCGACTTTCCGCTGGCGACCAGCGGGCCGATGACCGGGAGCGTGGTCTCGCGGCGCACTCGTCCCTGCCCATCACGAAAAATGTTGGCCTGAATTTTGCGGTCGATCGTGGTGCCGTCCGCAAGCGTCTGCGTAGTCTCTGTGACGCCGACGGCGGAGTACGGCGCTCCCGTCACGACTTTCCCCGGGTGCATCTCCTCGAACCCCAGGATTTTCATGCGCCCGCCAATCGGCCCGCCGGGCATGAAGTCACCCTGAGGTGGCGGACCGGCTGGCGCCTCCTGTGCCACACCCGCGCCGGCAATGCCTAGCACGCTTGCCGTCAATACCGACAAAATCCATTTCCTGTTCATTCCTGATTCTCCTCTACTTCTCTCCTGTTTCTTCTCTCCGGAACGCGGCGAGCGTGCCGCGTGAAATTCAGTTGTTCGATTGGGGCAGGCGATAGGCCTGCGGCTGTCCATCGGCGCCGAGCAGCAAGTCCACCTGAACGACGTCGTTGGCACGCTCCTCATCTACCGAGAGCCCCAGCGCCCCAAGCGCGCCGCGCTCCATCTGCACGCGCACCACCGTGGTGTCGTCGAGCAATCCCGGGATTGCTCCGGGAATCAACGCGAACTCGTCGCCATCGCTTTCGGCGATCAGGGTGCCGCCAAGTTCGGGGCCATTCGCAACGGAGTGAACGGCCACCGGCGTCCCGGACGACGGGTGCGCGTTCGCGGTATACACTTCTCCATGCTTGCGCCAAAGCAGCAGCGAACTGACGACGAGAGCCAGCGTCGCGGCAGCGAGCAGCCAACTTGCCACAACCATCCTGCCGCGGCTCTTCTCCGTGGTATGCAGCGTGCGAAATTCCTGGCGCAACCGCATCTCCACGCGGGATGGCGTCGTTGCGTCCGATGTCTGTTGCCCCAGTTCGCGCAGGTCCGCACTCAGCGCCAGCGAACTTTCGTAGAGCGCCGCGCATTGTGGGCAACTCCGCAAATGTTCGCGGGCGGCCGCGGACTCCGGTCCGCCCAGGAAGAGATCCCGCTCCATCCCCGCGCCGGCAAATTCTTCGCAATTCATAGTCAAATCTCCCGCGTATCTTCAGCGACCCGCATTCGCCCTTTTAGGCGGCTCGCGGAGCATTTCCAGCTTCGCCAGCAGCAGCGCGCGTCCCCGGTGCAACCTCGAACGAACCGTGCCGATCGGACATTCCAGCATCTGCGCGGCCTCTTCGTAACTCATCTCTTCCAGCTCGCAAAGCACCACGGTTTCCCGGAATTCCGGCGGCAAGGACGACACCGCCGAGCGCACCCGCTCGCGGCGTTCGCGAATTTCCGCCCAGTGCGCCGGTGTTCGTTCGTCGGCAACTTCGAGTATCTTCGCCTCTCCCTCGCTGTTCTTCACTTCCAGGGAGAACTCCCGGGGCAGGCGTTCCAGATGTTTCATTACCCGGTT
>Ga0210383_10002925_pt1 | contig 15399 bp, 13 predicted proteins | sample IncBWC14OmetaG_FD_160072 | JGI IMG/M metagenome (GOLD analysis project Ga0210383, IMG submission 160072) | Forest soil microbial communities from Barre Woods Harvard Forest LTER site, Petersham, Massachusetts, United States - Inc-BW-C-14-O ...
AGCTTGGTTCGAGAGCGTTCCGGAACGCAGCAAAGCCAAGGATCCAGCGCCGCTCAAAATCAAGGCGCGCCTACCCGGACAGCCCCACGACATTTCGTACCCACGAAATGTCGTGGGCGTCACCTCCCTTTGATCATGTCTCCAGTAAAACGTATAAACGAATACAAAAGACTGTACATTAGGAAGTTGCTCAAAACATGTTGTGAGCATTAGGCTTTGGCACGAGCCCTGCGATTAGCAGTGGAATGCAATCGACACGATCATGGATCGAGCACCCGGAAGCCGGCAATCATACCGCCTCAGAAGACTTCGAGACTCATCGCGAATACCTTTTCCGCAGCGCGCTCAGTCGCTTGCGCAACCGAGAGCAGGCAGAAGACGCTGTTCAGGAAACCTTTTTGGCGGCTCTTACGAACGTTGGAGGATTCTCGGGTAATTCTACCAAGAAAACATGGCTCGCAGGCATCTTGAATCACAAAGTCTGTGATCAACTGCGAAACACGTGCCTGCATCGTACCCTTTTCCGAACCCTTTCAATGGATGATCGCCTCGAGACGGACGCAGCAACTTTTGCGACCGTCGGATTCACGCTACCTCCCCGCGATCCGCGGACGGAGTTGGAATCGAAGGAATTACGAGAGGCATTGAACGCAGCTCTGCAGACATTGCCTCCTCGGGAGGCAAGAGTCTATCAGCTTTACGAGTCGGGATTTTGGAGCGGGCGCGAAATCTGCCGAGCGCTGCAAATTTCAGACCGGAACTTGTGGATTATCTTGCACCGGGCTAGAAAACATCTCCGGGAGTCTCTTTCGCAATGGCGATCCGTTGACGTCAAGCGAAGCCAGCGAGAGGCAAATGCAATCTGAAAAGGCTTTGAAGCCAATGGAGAGCTTAGCCGGAAAAGCTTCGCCGGAGAAGCTTCGCGTGTGCGACCTCATACCTATTGTGGAATTCTATGCTCAGAATATCGAGGATTGAATCTTCATCGGGTGAAGTGGTCTTGCGGCTGGAAGGCAGTCTGATCGGGCCATGGGTTGATGAACTAAGAAGTTCTTGCGCCGCCGTTTGTAACAATGAGCGCCAACTTTCGCTGGATCTGACCGAGGTATTGTTCGCCGATAGCAAAGGACTTGCGCTGCTGCGCACTCTACGGAGATCCAACGTTGGATTGGCCGGTTGCTCACCGTTTCTGACGGAGCAGCTAAATAGGGGATAACCGGGAAGGTTTTGGCAGGCCTAAGATGGCTGTCGCGTAATTCCAAGTTTCTGCATGCGGCTACGGAGGGTGTTGGGATGAACGCCGAGAATCTTGGCAGCTCCCTTGGGTCCCTCGATTATGCCGTCAGTCTGGGCCAGTACGGACAGGATGTAGCGCTTGATTATGTCGTCCAACGACGAGCTTGCGCTGCTCAACGATGGGTCCGGATGCTCTAGTGCGATTCGCCCCGCTGCCTCCGGCTTGGCAACGAGGTGAAATTCGGCATCCAGAACGAGCACCGGGCTTTTGGACAAGATCACCGCCCGCTCGATGACGTTTTGCAGCTCGCGAATATTTCCAGGCCAATGGTAATTCACGAGACGCTGCATAGTCTCCGGTGGGATGCGATCTACCTTCTTGCCAAATTTTTTATTAAATTTGGCGAGAAAGAACATGACTAAGAGCCGTACGTCGCCCACCCGTTCGCGCAACGGGGGCACCTTCAGCGGAAAGACATTGAGCCGATAAAAAAGATCCTGCCGAAAACGCATTTCGCGGATAGCTACTTCGAGGTCGCGGTTGGTTGCTGCTATGATGCGTATGTCGACTCGAAGTGTCCGACTACTGCCGATCGGCTCGAACTCTTGCTCTTGCAATACGCGGAGAATTTTGACCTGCATGTCGAGTGGTAGTTCGCCGATTTCATCCAGAAAAAGAGTGCCGCCATCGGCGAGCTTGAATCGCCCATCTCGGTTGGCCAGCGCTCCGGTAAATGCCCCTTTAACGTGACCGAAGAGTTCACTTTCGACCAATCCAGCTGATATCGCGCCACAATTTACTTTCACAAGGGGCCGTCCTTTGCGCGAACTCCGGTCATGGATCGCGCGGGCGACCAGTTCTTTGCCGGATCCGGTTTCGCCGAGAATCAGAACCGTTGAATCCAACGGTGCGACGACTTCGACCTTCCGCAGCACTTCGACCAGCGCGGGGCTGTTGCCGATCATCTCCTCGAAGTTATGTTCGCGCCGAATCTCCTCCTGAAGATAAATGTTCTCGGCTTCGAGTCGGTTCTTTAAATCGTGTAATTCAGCGAGAGTCCGATGGAGTTCGCTCTCAGCTTGGCTTCGGCGCGCCACTTCCCGTTTCATCTCGGCGTAGAGACTTGCGTTCGCTAAAGAAATGGCCGCTTGCGCGCAGAGCACATGAAGTACGCGAACTCGCTCAGCGGTAAAGGCCTTTGCAGCGAGGTTGTTCTCCAAATACAGAATACCGGCCGATTTTCCTTGGTGAACGACGGGAATACAAAGAACTGACTGGGTGCCAGTCGCCGCTACGTACGGATCGGTGCCGAATCGGACATCTGTCACCGCGTCCTCAACGACCAAGCTCTCGCCGGTCTTTCGAACGTATTGTGTAATGGACTGTGGCAACCGAGTAGCATAGTCCGGCAGCGCGGCATCGAGCAGGGAAGCGGAATCGGTCGTGCCTTCTGCCATCATTCGTAATTCACCGTCACACTCTTGTAAGAAGATACCTCGCTGTGCACCGGCGTTCTCGATAGAAATTTGGATGAGCGTTTTCAGCAGCGAATCGAACTCGATCTCGACCGCGATAGCGTGCGCTGCTTTTGTCAGGGTGGCAAAATCCAGTGGGATCGTCGCCTCTCGCCGGCTGTCTGCAACTGTGATGTCTTTCGACTCTCCGAGAAAAGCGAATGTAAGCAGATGCGGAAATTTTTCTTCCAACTGTCGCGCTTTCGCTATGGCCCCCCACTCGGCGTATCGATCAATTGCGGCACGCAGAAACAAAGATGCGACGATTGGATGACCGCGTCGGTTCCAGAACCGGGCAAGGAGCTCATTGGCCAGCGCGAGTTCTCGCGGACATTCTTGGCAGGCCGCGACGTCCAGAGCAGAGCCAAAAAGATCGAGGGCCTCGGCGTCACTCCCACCTACCCGTGCGATCTCGGCGGAGACGATGAGCGACTGAGCCCGAAAGTTCTCTGGCGCGTTATCCGCCCAATGGCGCAGCCTGGCGCTTAACGTATCGAGTTTCGCCCAGACATCTGCAGATAGCTCGACAGCACCGGATCGTAAGTCGGCTTGTCCAGTCAGAAGCAGGGCATGGTAGAATACGGTAACCGCATCCCAGATTGTACCAGTGTAATCGCTCAAGACCCGGTTAAGCTCGCGTAGGATCTCGGTTGCCGCCTGATAGTCCTCAAAGGAATAAAACAGCATCAGCTTCGGGACAAGATAGAACATTTCGAACAAGCCCTGATTTTTGTGCGCGCGGCAATAGGCAGTTTCATCAAAGCCGTCGCCCGTAAGCGAGGTTGCTCTCTCTGTGTCACCCTGGAGGGCTCTGGCCCATTGGAGGATTACTTGTGGCGCGTCTTCGAACGCCTCCATTTTGACCCGTTTGAGAAAGGCGACGTTTTCGTCGCATGCCGGCTTCACCGCGGCCAGATCATGGTGGCTTAGGATAGTGAAATAAACCGCATTAAAAAGCGCATATCCGGCCTCGGAGAACACGCCAGTCTGGTTGACCAGTTGCACGGTCTCTCGAATGTACTGAAAAGAATCGGCGAAGGGCTTGCGCCAAATGCTGATGGCCCACGAAAAATTCATTAAGACTTTTGCGCGAAACCCTACATCGGGCAGGCGCTCGTTCAGGTGCAGCGCTAGCAAGCCAAACTCATACGCCGATACGTAATCCCCTTTGATTGGGCCGAGCATCATTCCATATAGGACATAAGCGAGGGCGGACTCATTGATGTTACCGTGGGTCAGCGAGAGTCGCACCATCAAGGCTGTGTTTAGCAGTGTAAGGATTTTGTCTGCAGAAAGATAACAGGGTGTGTGCAGGCTTGCTAAAAGCTGCATCGCGGCACAAGTCTCCCGGTCGCTCATGGCCGGCAGCTCGATGAGCGATTCGATACTGCGCGCCCCAATCAGTTCCGCAATTGTAGCCAGCTCAGTGTCCAACGCGCTCGCTCGATCCTCCGGCGAGTCGGGAAACATCAGACCAAACAGTGAGAGGGCTTCCTGGCCCACGCGAATAGCTTCGCTATATCGCGACAAATACTCATAGCGCACGATCTTCATGCGGTAGATCCGAGCCTTATCGACTCGGGTACGGGCACGAGCCAAGAGCTCGGTTATATCTTGTTCGGCCCGCTGAATGTCTCCGCAGAGGTATTCGCATTCGGCCGCGTCCAAGTGCAGTGCGAGCATGAATTCATAGTCTTCTTCCCAGGCCTGGGGCGGAGAGAGTTCCATTGCGATCCTAAAATAGTCACGTGCGGCCTGATAGGCAGTGGATACTTTAGCTTTGCGGCCGGCATCAAAATTGAGGTGCGAGAGCTGGAATTGTTCCTGGCTATCAGCGATGAGACCGCGTCCCAGATTGAGGTGAGAGACAATGCTGAAAAGCTCTTCTTCGGGCGCGTTACCTTCACCACGAGTCAGCAGCAGACGTCCGATTCGCAGGTGCAACTGCTCGCGACGATCAGATGACACCGATCCGTAGGCTACTTGCTGGACCCGGTCATGAAGCAAGGTGAAAACCGGCGTCTCTCGATTTTGGAGCCCGACGCGGTTGAGGGGGAGAATCAATCCTTGGTCGATTGCTTCCTGTAAATTTGCCGCGGTTGTCTCAATCGGCTTTTGCTGAATTCCAGCTAGGGTTGCTAGATCGAAGTAGTCCCCAAAACAAGCGGCGAGCGTGATTACTTCTTGGGCGGGAATAGAAAGTTGGTGAATTCTTGCGGTCATCAGATCGACCACGTTGTCCGTGATCGCTGCGTTTGCGATTGCTTCGATGTGGAACGTCCAACGGTTCCGTGCTTCGTCAAATTGCACTAGGCGTTGTTGATGTAGCGACTTGAGAAACTGAGTGACAAAGAAAGGATTTCCGTCGGTCTTCTCCTTAACCAGCCGAGCAAGCGGTGCGATTTCCGTGCGATCGCGGTGGAGCGTGTCGTGGATGAATTGTTCTAGAGCTCCTAAATCAAGTGGCGCCAGTTTTAACCGCTTGATCCGACTTGTTTCGTCGTTTTGCTCAGGAAGCAGGAACATCCGTGCTAACGGATGGGCTGAATCCACTTCGTTGTCGCGATAGGCACCGATGATTAAAAGATGGCGGCTCTCGGAATGCGTGAGCAAGGAGTCTAGCAAATGCAGGGTAGCAGGATCCGCCCATTGCAAATCGTCCAAAAAAATCACTAAGGGATGCTCTTTCGTCGCGACCACCCTCAGGAGCGTTTGAAAGACAAGTCGGAAGCGGTTTTCTCGTTCGGTTGGACCGAGCGGGGGCGGGGCCTCATGTTCGCCAATAAGGTATCGTACCCGTGGGACCGCCTCAGCGACTACGCCAGCATTCGAGCCGAGCGCGGTGAGGATTTGTCGTCGCCATTCTCGTTGTGACTCCTCACTTTCGGCTAAGAGTTGATCAACTAACTCTCCAAATGCGCGGAATATGGCGCCAAAGGGAATAGCGCGGACGACCTGGTCGAACTTGCCGGTGATAAAATATCCGCGCCGACGAACAATGGGTCGATACAGCTCCTGGACGAAGGAGGTTTTTCCCACTCCGGAATATCCTGCTACCAGGATGAGCAACCCCTCACCGGTGCTTGCGCGATCGAACATCGAGAGCATCTTTTCGGCTTCTCGTTCACGGCCGTAAAGCTTCTGCGGAAGAAGGAAACGGTTCGCTATATCTTGTTGCGCGAGCGGAAATGACGCGATTTGCTGTCCGATTATCCATTCTCGGCGACAATGCTCGAGATCCACTCGCAGACCAAGTGCGCTTTGGTAGCGTTGAGAAGCGTTCTTCGAGAGCAATTTCATAACCAGTTCCGACAATATGATTGGCAGTCGTTTGTCGATCTCATGTGGCGGAACCGGGGTACATGCTAGCTGCCAATGAACGATCTCGAGCGGATCGCTCGAACTCACGGGTAACCGGCCGGTAAGCAATTCATAGAAGGTCATACCGAGCGAATAGAAATCCGTTCGATAATCCGCGTTCCCGCTCATTCGGCCAGTTAGCTCGGGTGAGGCATACGGGAGATGATCCGCTACTAGGGGAATCGTCGGAGCGCCAAAGCTCTCACGATTGCCAGTCGTGGCGAACTCAAAACCAAATAGCGTTACCTCACCGGTTTCGGGATGCTGAAAGATATGACGTGGTTGAATCTGGCGATGAATCACTTCATGATGGTGCAATTCGCCGACGATCGTGCAGAGAGAGATCGCCAGATCGAAAAACTGCGTTAGACTTAAAGCCAGAGCGTTTGGCGCCTGACTTATCAATGGTCGCTGGCCCGGGTCTTCGAACACTATACAGCACTGGCCTCGACGCCGAATGAACTCGATCGGCTTCGGAATGCCTGGACAATTGAGCGAATGCAGTAATGTGTATTCCCGTTCCAGCAACAATTCATCAGTACCGCTAAATGGCGTAGCGCCGGCATACTTTAAGAAAATTGGTCGATCATCGCTGCGACTATTTCCGCAGCTCAAAACGAAAAACGGCGTCCGAACGAGTTCTTCGCGAACTTCATATGCTGTCGGGAGCATTTATTCTGCAAAACCGATCAGATCAATCTTGCCAGATCATCGGTTTGAAATCAATCCGCTCGATCGTTCATATTGATGTCCGCTTGGCAGAACCAACCTAGCGTTGCCCAACTATCGAATCACTCCTTGCCGGGCGCTGATGCGTTGTTCGACCCCATTGGCGCAGGCGTCTTCGGCCATCGCTCCGGGTGCTCTGCACATTCCAATCCGCGGTCAGCGGTCGAAAGAGCACTCATACCCAAGGGGGCGACGTTTCATAATCAGACCTTATGGGCACAATTGGATGGGCAACACCAGCCGCCCTTGGCGCCGCCGTAGGAGGCCAGGCTGGGGTTTGATTACTACTGCGGCTTGCTTCCGTCGGTAGCGCAGCCTCCCTTTCCTTTGCACGAGTTTTTACCCGGATTCTTGCCACCGCCCTGGCCCTTGCAGTCGTTTTGACCTTTGCACGCGTGTTTTGGTAGCGGCTTTTGAGCGTCAGCCATCGTCCCGAGGGTGACGCCCGGATGGCTGGACGTGCTCGCGGCATAGGCACGGACAGCCATAGACCCGGTTAAAAGGCCAGCAACGGCGGCGCCAGCAATTACTGCTTTGGACGGTTTCATGTTAGTATGAGCCTTTGTTCCTGTGTTTGGATGTTTTGGTTTCTTTCGCTACAACATCAGTGTGATGCAGCTGTGGGTTTTATATTCCACAAAAACCTCGCGGGATTTTCTCGCCCGGAAGTGGCCTCAAGAATTTAGCGTAGACCTAGGTCTGGCTTCCCCTGGAAGTACTCGATTGCTGTCCGAGACATGAACATAAACCAGATCTTTTCCCATTGTTCGAACGTAGCTGCAGAGATCTCGCCGCGAATCAATTCCAGTGCGTCATCGTCTGTTTCGATAAGATTGGTGCAGCGGCTGTTGGCTCCACGACTACTGTGATCCTTTTCTCGCACGCGTGCGACGCAATCCGCTTCAAGCCGCTCCGACTCCGATCCTAAGCCTGTTGCCGACTTGTACCAAAAATCTGCCGCCGCCGATGTTATCGATCCGCTAAAGCAACTGCTGAACCTCGACAAACTGGTACTTTGAACTCGGCATCACAACCCGGCGAGCGCTAGCTGATATCAGTTTCGCAGTTATTCATGAGCGAGCGAAGCGGCCCCGCAAAGCGAGGCGGAGCGAGCTTGTGAATAACTGCGCCGTCGGCCACAATGGCGCCGGCGGACGTCCTGCCCTGGCTCGATCACGGTCCCGGCTAGCTTACCCCAGGAGGGTTAAGCTTAGACTACCGGCCGAGCCAGTGGCCCTTGCTCCGACATCTAATAGGAAGGCGCCTCACGAAGGCCAGTATATCAGCTCGATGGACAGCAGGGCAAAGCGACGCAAAACCCCTAAGCAGCAGAACAGGACCATGAATGACCCCCAGCAATGGCAGCAACACCGGGCATTTGGCGCTTTGGATTGGGCCAGCCAAACACACTGCGTCGTCGTTGTAGACCAAACAGGTAAAGTGATCGAAGACTTCCAAATCGAACGCTCCGCTTTAGGCTGGAAGAAGTTTCGTGAGAAACTCCAACCTTACGGCTCGATTCCTTTTGCCATTGAGACCAGTCAAGGAGCAGCGATCGAGCAACTCTTGGAAGCGAGCATGATCGTTTATCCCCTTAATCCCAAGAGCGCTCAAGCGTATCGAGAACGGAAAGCACCCAGTGGGGTCAAAGACGATCAGCTGGATGCGTGGAGTTTTTCCGACGCGTTGCGAGTCGATGGGCACGGCTGGAAAGCCCTCAAGCCAGAGGAGCCGCTGATCAAAGAATTGCGTTTACTCTGTCGGGATGAAGTCAGTCTGATTGAGCAACGCACCGCCGTTATTCAGCAGCTGCGCCATGCCCTGGCAGAATATTATCCCGCGGCTCTGGATGCCTTTGAGGATTGGACCAGTGTCTCGGCCTGGATGTTTTTAGAGCGCTTTCCTACTCCCCCAAGCGCTAGTGCAGGCCGGCAAGCGAAAGTGGCAGAACTTCCTGCACAGCCGGCGGCTCTGGGGCAGCGACCAGGGGCCTAGACGCATGGAGATCTTTGCTCGAGCCACCGAATTTGCTGGTACCACACCCACTGTCAAAGCCAAGAGCCTCTTGGCTCTGAGTCTGGTGCAGATGCTTTTTACGCTCGAAAAGCAACTTGGCATCTATCGGCAGCGCATCGAGGAGCTTTTTGCTTCTCATCCCGATCATGATCTGTTCGGTTCCTTGCCTGGCGCCGGAGCCAAGATCGCTCCGCGCTTGCTCTCCGAGATTGGCGATGACCGCGACCGATTCGGCGGTGATGTTCAAGCGCTTCAATGCCTTGGCGGAACAGCCCCGGTGACCAAACGTTCGGGAAAATCCCGCCACGTTCATCAACGTTGGGCTTGTAACAAACACCTCCGGCACGCCCTCCATCTTTTTGCTGAGCAGAGTTTGTCCCGTTGCGTCTGGGCCGAGCGTTACTATCAGCATCATCGCCAAAAGGATTGCGGTCATGCTAATGCCCTACGCCGACTTGCGCACCGCTGGCTCAAAATCATTCACAAAATGTGGATGGATCGAACCCCTTACGACGCCGAGCTCCATCACCGCAGTCAACTCCAACACGGCTCCTGGATCTTTCAACTCAAAGCATTATAGCCACTACTTTTTCCCTTGAAGACCGATAGAAAGTCTAAGCTAGGCATGCCGACCTGTCAGAGCCGCCTAGTGAAAATCGGGCAGCGAACCATTTGCCAGCAGGCTTTCGATCTCAGGTCGATATGGATCGAGTTGCTTTTCCCCGGTCCGGTCGGTCTTCCGAGTTTCATTCCCTGCGCCTTCTTAGCGCAAGGCCTCCTTAGTATGTTGCGAAATCAGGTCGCGTTCGATCTCCGCATGCAATTGATTGCTGAGACCGTGGTGGATCTTCTCAACGATGAAGCCCGGAACAGGTTACTTCACCGATTGTTGGAGCGCGCCCTGGATCGAGCAAGCGTCAGCGGTCATGCCAACGCAGCTTATGATCGAGCGTCACAGCCGGATTCGCTCCATCTCGCTCAGTGTAATCTCGTTTTTTGTCCGGTCGCAGAGCTTGGATGTTCGCGGAGACTCATGTCCGGCCATCTGCTAGCTAGGCGTTCTCGAGCCGTCCCTCGTTCTCCAGAGTAAACGGTGATGCCGGCTGCCTGCCAGGTGTGACATCCGACTGGAGTGACAAAACTCGGCGATTAATCACATCTCGGCCGTACTGGTGCTCTGTCGGGAGTTCTTACGCACAGTTCGCGGCGCGCGAGAGAAAATTCCGATCTCCGACAAAAAGAGCCCTCTTTATTTTTCAAATGTGTAAGGAAAGCGCAATATCCCCGACAAAGATGTTAATATGATAATTCCTTCCCCCAAGGTTCCGACCGTCGCGGCTTTGACAGGCGCTGCGATTCTGGTTGTTGGATCCTCTGGATCGGCCGGACCTGAAGGTGTCAAGTTCGACTGGAAGCAGGCTTCCGGTGTGCCTTTCATAGAACGCGAGGCGGCCGAAAGGGCAATTCCCAGAAACGATGCCGACATCGGTACCAGTACGTCTGGTAACCTCACCGACCACCTGAAAGCGATTGCCTTCACGGGGGGATTTCACTTTGCCTTTATTGAGCAAGGTGGTACCAGCCTCTACCCTTCGCTGGCTCAGAGGGTAACCGATCCGGAAGTTTTGCGAGTTCTGCTTAGTATCGGGCCGACCGAGACGCAGCACTTTCAGACTTTGGCAGGACAAGGCAGGCAATGCGACTCCGCTGACCGACATAGATCCCGTAACTGGGTCATCGGTAACGTTTCTGGACCATGGCAGCGGATGCGGATAGGGCCCATCGCCGATTGGAGGGCTAACCGAATAAAATAACCAAATGAGCCAGGAGGGCTCTTGTCAACTGTTATGCAAACTCACAAAACTGCGATCACGAGTTCCTTTTCAGCCGGCGTTCTCGCCGCGCTCATTCTTGCGCTACCAACTCCGCTCTGGGCGTCTAATCACCTTAGTTCGCCCGCCGGGGCACAGGACCGCGGCGCCAATATCGCCGACCACTGGGCGTTCCTTGATCCGAATGATAATTCTCAACTTGTTCTGATTTTGAGTACCCAGGGATTTATTGTTTCATCGGAACATTTCGGAGAAGTCATCTTCGACAACAACATACGTTATCGCTTCGCGATCACGCATGATTTCGACCCGAGGGCGGTCGCCTTTATCGATGTTACATATTCTCCTGGCCTTGGAAGGTTAACAACCCAGACGGCGACGATCAACTTGCCGGGCGGTTTTACCTTCAGCGCTCTAACGACCGTCGCCACGCAGGATTTTACCGCTCCGCCTCAAGTCGTAACAACTGACCCTGTGACAGGCGCTCAGTTTTTTGCCGGCGCAGCCGCGGATCCTTTTTTCCTCGATGACACCGGTGCGAATCGATTCGTCGCCTCATCGTTGCAAAATCCGGGTCGCCCGGATCGATCGCTGCTTGGCGCGCGAGGCCGAAATACGTACGCAGGGTTCAATACGTTGATCACGGCGGTTCGGATTCCGGTAGCTCTTGTACGCGGGAACGCGACCATCATTGGCGTTTACACTGAGACACAGCGACGTCGCCTTCAAATTGTCACCGAAGATGGATCGGTTGATGGCAGCAAAGGCGATTTTGAGAATATCAATCGCGAGGGGCTTCCGTTAGTTACTAATGGATTGATCCCAGCACCCTTCAAAAACGAGTATCAAGGTGCAAACCCTGAGGACGACGCTCGTGGAGACTTCCGAGACTTTCTCATTCGCGATCTACAAAATTTCGGTACAGATGCCGCACACATAAACGCAATCCTGGATCTGATCCAGGTTCATGGAGATATCCTCCGCATCAACCTCGCAGTGCCTAACAGGGGTCCGCAAGGCGGAAACAATCCGGACGGCGGATTTGATCACCAGGGAGGCCGGCGACTGCTTGACGACGTCGTCACTAGCACGTTCACGTCGATCAACAATGGAGAACGTCTCTCAGACAACGTCCCCGCTCCGGACAGAACGCCGCGAGACGTCTTCCCCTTTGTCGCGGATCCTAACCAGCCGTTCCTTCCGGGCCAGGACGACCGAACGCGACAATAGGTAGTCTCTAGTTCTTCCTGTTCGTTTAAGATGTAGACAAGAGCTTTGTACCGACTCGATGATGACTCCGGGATCACATACGCCTTGGATCGAGCTCCTCGGGACTTCGCTCTTGATCACCCTGACAGGTTCTTATGGAACATCGGTTACTGATGGTCGTAGTGCCGCTCACGACTCATCGGCCACAGTAGCCGATTTTGGGATCCCTGTGTTGCGTGTTTATGAAGATCCTGCAGCCGACGCGAAACTGCGCTTCTTGGAAGACCGGGTCTCCGCCGATCGTGATGACGTCACGGCGGAGAATAGATTGACGACAGAATGCTTGCGTCGGCTTCGGCTAACAGGCAACCTCGCATGGCTGTATCGCGCAGACGAGTCATCCCGACGTTCGCTCGAGTCGGTTCCGGCGGTGGCTAACTTCGACGGTCTTGTCAATCGAGCCGCTGTTGAAACGGAGTTCCATCATTTCGTCACAGCGCGAGATGCGGCGAAAGAACTCTGCGCCGCTGAACCGGACAACCCCAAAGGTTATGAGCTCCTTGGTGACGCTCTGGTGGAGCTCGGAGACTACGCAGTGGCGGCATCCGCCTACCGTCAACTGCAGGCTCTGACGACCGACCTCGATAAAATGCCGGAAATTGATGTGCGACTAGCGCACCTCGCTTGGATTTACGGCGATGACAAAACGGCGCGGTCAGACTACGAACACGCACTCGCCGCTGCGCAGTCCATGGTCCCACCTTTCTTGGAAATGATTGCTTTTTGCCACGTACAACTGGGCCAATTAGATTTTGGAGTTGGCGAGTGGGACGCTGCCGAGACACATTACCGCTCCGCGCTCTCTACTTTTCCGAATTTTTATCCGGCGCTGGATCATCTTGCTGAGCTCGAAGGCGCGAAAGGAAACTATGACCTGGCCAGCGATCTCTATAAAGAGGTAATTGAGGTAGTTCCTCGACCAGAGTTCTATCAGATGTTAGCTGATCTCTGTCTTTACGCGCAAAGACCAGAAGAAGCCAAGCCTTGGCAGAAGAGGGCTGAGTCAGCCTACCTCGATTCAGTGCGCCGCGGCGAGGTATTCTATTACCATAATCTCGCCTCTTTCTATTCCGATACTGCGAAGGCGCCGGCGGAAGCCGTCCAATGGGCCCGCAAAGATTGTGAACAATTACACGCGGTTTTTGCTGAGGAAGGCTTGGGTTGGGCGCTCTACAAGAATGGCGATTACCAAGAATCTAACGAGGCGTTCGATCGAGCGGTCGCACTTGGTACACGTAGCGCACACCTGTTATACCAAGCTGGCCTAGCCTATTTCAGTAGCGGTAAAGTCGTGAAAGGCAAAGAATTCATTCAGCGAACCTACGCGGTCAATCCTCGCTTCGATACCTTTCACGTCCACCGGTGACACGGCTAAAACTTGCTTAACCAACGCTAGTCGCTAGCTGTTATGCACAACCCAGAACGCCTCAGTTGCTGTCCGAACGGTGCTATTCTTTACCCTCCATTTACCAGTTTCCTCAGCGTAACTTTCTTTGTCATTGTCATCGCATTAGTTTCAGCCGTAGCACATCCGGTCACGCAAGGAGCTATGAATATGCGGATTCATCCCGGAAGGCTCGAAATCGTGGTCCGCGTATCAACGGAAGAAGTTTTTGTGGCAAGTTCCTTTTCTCCGAACGCGAACACGAGCGATTCACTCGCTGATGTCTGGAAGGCTCATGGCGAGTATCTCTTAAATCACCTTCGCTTCCGGGCGGACAGGCAACCTCTCTTAGGGCGAGTCACCGCTGTGGAACCACCCGGTAGCTCGCTTTCGTCCTCTGGATATTCGAGACCAGGCGATTTCGTTTCGTATTACCTCAGCTATTCATCTGCCCGCGAAAATGAGTATCCTAGGGAGATAAGAATCGAAGAGGATGTTCTGAAGGAGTTCTCTTATGCACCTGGCAACCCTTGGACATCAAGCTTTGTCGTGACAGTCGAACAGCCCGAGCGTTCCGCTCCGGTTGGAGGCCTTCTGCTAGATCGTAACCAGCCTTTAACGTTCCGCTGTACCACCGCGAGTCTCGGTTCCAGCGAAATCCGACCTGGCAGGGATCCATCGGTCAATGCCTGGGGGGTCTTTCGCGATTATGTTGTGCACGGCCTCTTGCACATCTTTACCGGGTACGATCACATGTTATTCATGAGCGCTCTTGCACTTGCTGCTCTCACGATATGGGACCTAGTCAAAGTTGTCTCCGCTTTCACCGTGGCGCACAGCGTGACGTTGACTCTTTCTGTACTTAATGTCGTGCGCTTGCCTGAACACGTCGTTGAACCGATGATCGCCGCCAGTATTGTCTTCGTTGCCTTGCAGAACGCGTTTATTCCAAAACGTTCCCGTGGCTGGACCCGGCTCTGGACTGCCTTTTTCTTTGGTTTATTCCACGGTCTGGGCTTTGCGGGCGGACTGCTCGATGCTATGGCAGGATTGCCAATCGCGGCAATCGGTGTAGCGATCCTCGCATTTAGCGTCGGTGTCGAACTCGCTCAACAATCCGTCGTGCTTCCAACATTTTTTCTCCTGAAGCTTCTCGGACGTGAGGAAATCAAGCATCGAAGCGCAGAGGGGCTACGTTTGCTCGTGCAGCGGTACGGCTCACTGCTTATCTGCGCGTTAGGAACGTTTTATCTGGTCGAATCTTTGCGTTGAGCTCTCCCCGCTATACAGCAGCGATCAGAATACCATGGCATGGTTGCCCTCTATTATGGGGTTGTTCCAACAAAGGTACGTAAAACGCCACGAGATTTGGCACAAACCAGCATATACGCAACTCTTCACCAGCATCGGACCCTTCGATGCGGTGGCGAACGCCGCAGGAGACGTGTTTCCGGGGCCTTTCGAACAAACCACCGACGAGCAATGGGCGAACTCTATCAAGTCAAAGGGAATGGGCCAAATCAACCTGGGGGTAGACCCAACAGTCGTGTCACCAGGGGCCATTTGAGGCACAAGCAATGTCAAGAGGCGGCGACGATTTTGACGTCAAGCACCGCAACACTTTTTGTACTTTTTGCCGCTGCCACAGGGACAGAGCTCGTTTCGACCAGGTTTGGATGTCTGCAACCGGATTGTCTTCCGGCTTAGGGCGCAGCGATACAATCGCCGTAACAGGGCTTGGCGCTTGGCCAAGACGGAATCTAAATCCGGTAGGACTTCTCTTAGCGCATCGACAAAATCCTGCCCGGACCACCGTCCACCCTTTGCCCCTGAAAGCGGTTCGATTTGTCCAGTATCGTACGCATACCGAATGCAGAGTGTCGGCTCGCTGCCAATACCGCTGGGTTGGGCAGAGGGGCGAAGTTCAAAGAATGAAAGGGCCGCTTCTTGACACGAGCATTTCGCGCGGACGCAATGTTGGTCGTCAAGCAGCCAAGTTTGAGCCCCGAGCGTGAACTCAACCGGTTTGGCATAGGGCAGGATTTCGTAATATCCGAC
>Ga0210383_10002928_pt1 | contig 15389 bp, 11 predicted proteins | sample IncBWC14OmetaG_FD_160072 | JGI IMG/M metagenome (GOLD analysis project Ga0210383, IMG submission 160072) | Forest soil microbial communities from Barre Woods Harvard Forest LTER site, Petersham, Massachusetts, United States - Inc-BW-C-14-O ...
CCATTGGCGAATGCGCCGAACATCGCGGCATCTGTTATGGCCTTGTGGAGCCGGCCAACGAACAGGCGCGCGTGCTTGCCGAGCGCTTTGCCGGACGGGATACCCGTTACAGCGGCAGCGTCAACGCCACTAATCTGAAAGTATCGGGCGTCCACGTATTTTCCGCGGGCGACTTTCTCGGCGCGCCAGGCACGGAATCGATCACGCTCGCGGACGCCGGTCTCGGCACTTATCGTAAATTGGTGATCGAAGGCGAACGCCTTGTCGGTGTGGTGCTCTACGGCGATACCGCGGATGCGCGGTGGTATCTCGAACTTCTCCGCTCCGGCGGCTCGATCGAGTCCCTTCGTCAAGACCTCGTCTTCGGCCGCGCTTTTGCCGAGCGCAAAGCGAGCCTCGAAGCCAAACCGAGCTTGGACAGCAAACTCAACGCGGCACCCTCCGATATGTCGCGCGGCGCAGACGCCTCCTGCCCGCCGCCGCACATGCTTCAGGCCTTGTACGTCAAATCGACAACATCCGTACCGCGTTAGAACAGATCTCACAGATCTCGAAGGAGCGATTCACGATGGATTACGTCAAACCGGCAGACCTCGCAGCCGCCATGATCAATGCCGGACGCAATAAGCTTGCGCTGTCGCCCGCCGATCTGATTGTCCGCGGCGGCCTCGCCGGCGCTATTCTCGCCGCGGCGACGAGCCTTGCTTTCACCGGCATGGTGCAGACCGGCCAGCCGCTGGTCGGCGCGCTGATCTTTCCCGTCGGCTTGATTCTGATCGTTCTGCTTGGCCTCGACCTCGTGACCGGCAGCTTCGGCATCGTTCCGCTGCCTTGGGTCGACGGCGACAGCGATGCCAAAAGCATGCTGGGCAATTGGTGCTGGGTGTTTCTTGGCAATCTGATCGGCAGTGTTGTCTATGGCGGGCTGCTGGCGATTGCGCTGACCAATTTCGGCACCTCGGCGCCCGCGGGCGTTGCCGCAAAGATCATCGCGGTTGCCGAAGCGAAGACTGTTGCCTATCAGGCGCTCGGCTCGGCCGGCATGATCACGGTCTTCGTCAAGGCGATCCTGTGCAATTGGATGGTCTGCCTTGCCGTCGTTGCCGCGATGACGACGACCTCGACCATCGGCAAGATCGCCTGTGCTTATATGCCGGTGTTCATCTTCTTTGCGCAGGGCTTCGAACACTCCGTCGTCAACATGTTCATCATTCCGACCGGAATGATGATGGGTGCCAATGTCAGCGTCGCGCAGTGGTGGATCTGGAATCAGATTCCGGTGACCCTTGGCAATCTCGTCGGCGGCTTCGTCTTTACGGGCCTTGCACTTTACTTGACGCATAAGCCCCGCAGCACCGCGCCTGCGCCGCTCACGGCTCCGACCGGAGTCCCCGCTGAATGAGCGACGCCGACCTCAAAAGCGTCACCGGGGCGCCGACCGCCGATTTCGAACCCGAACAGAAGCGCTATCTGGAAGGGTTCGTCGCCGGCATCCAGATTGCCAAGGCGGCAAAGAGCGTTGCCGGCGCCGCCGCGCCCGCCGGCGTCGCTGCCGAGCCTGACCCTGTTGGTCCCGACGCAGCCGGATTGAAGGCGCAGAACCGCGTGCTCGCGGCCGGCGGCAAACTGTCCGATCCGGAAAAAATCAAACGCGAGCAGCACCCTTTCGACACCTATGAGCGTCTGAAGGACCACGCGGCCAAGGGCGAATACCCAAAGCCGCCCGACAATTTCCGTTGGCGCTATTTCGGGTTGTTCTATGTCGCGCCGAACCAGAACTCTTATATGTGCCGACTGCGCCTCCCCAACGGCATCGTCAAGGCGGAACAGTTCGCCGGGCTCGCCGATCTCGCCGAGAAATACGGTGGCGGCTATTCGCATGTCACGACGCGCGCCAATATTCAGATCCGCGAGATCGAGGCGGGCGATGCCGTCGCCATGATCGAAGGCGTCCAGGATCTCGGCCTGTGCTCGCGCGGGTCCGGCGCCGACAATATCCGCAACGTTACCGGCACGCCGACGGCCGGCATCGATCTGCAAGAACTGATCGACACGCGGCCCTTTGCCCGCGAGTGGCATTTTCACATTCTGAACGATCGCTCGCTCTACGGCCTGCCGCGTAAATTCAATGTCGCGTTCGATGGCGCCGGCACGATTCCAGTGCTCGAGGACACCAACGATATCGGTTTCCAAGCCGTAGCGGTGAACGACGGCTTCGGCCTTGAGCCGGGCATCTGGTTCAAGCTCTGCCTCGGTGGCATCACCGGCCACCGCGACTTCACCCGCGAGACCGGCGTTGTCGTGCTCCCGAGCGACGCCTGCATGGTCGCTGACGCCGTAGTGCGCGTCTTCATCGAACATGGCAACCGCACGGACCGCACCAAGGCGCGTCTGAAATATGTACTCGATGCGATCGGCGTAGAAAAATTCCTCGGCCTTATGGAAGAGAAGCTCAGCCGCAAACTCGACCGCGCCGTGCCCGGAGCCGTGGCGCTGCGGCCCGATTACAGCCGCACCGCGCATATCGGCATCCATCCGCAGAAGCAGGCCGGCCTGAACTGGATCGGCCTTATCCTGCCGGTCGGTCGCCTGTCGGTCGCACAGATGCGCGGGCTTGCCGACGTCGCGCGCGAATGCGGCGACGGCGATATCCGCCTCACGGTCTGGCAGAACCTTTTGATCTCAGGCGTGCCGACGGAGAAGCTCGAAACCGCACAGGCGCGCATCGAGGCGCTCGGGCTCGGCATCACGGCGAACGCGATCCGCTCCGGCCTCGTCGCGTGCACCGGCAATGTTGGCTGCAAATTCGCCGCGTCCGACACCAAGCGCCATGCCGAGGAGATCGCAAGCTGGTGCGAGACGCGCGTTGCGCTCGACATGCCTATCAACATCCATCTCACCGGCTGTCATCATTCCTGTGCGCAGCACTTCATCTCCGAGATCGGCCTGCTCGCTTGCAAAGTTCAGGCGAACGACGATGCCGATCCAGTCGAGGGCTACCACATCCTGGTCGGCGGCGGTTTCGGTCCGTACGCCGCGATAGGACGCGAGCTCTACCGTGACATCGTCGCCGAAGACGCGCCGCGCACCGTCGAACGTATTCTGAAAACCTATATCGCGCACCGCGCCTCGCCCGAGGAAAGCTTTCTCGCCTTTGCGCGCCGGCACGACACCGAGGCCTTGAAAGCCATGACCGAGTTGGAGGTCGCAGAATGAGCGTCACTCCCCGCACGCCGATTCCGTCGTTCATTCCTGAATCGGCGCCGTTTACGGCGGAACAGCGCCTATGGCTGAACGGACTTTTCGCGGGCGTGTTCGGCCTTGAAGCGGGCGTGACGCCGCTTTCTCCAGCGGACTCTGCCCAGCTCCTGACCAGTCTTCTTGGCGGCGCGGCCGCTCCCATACCGGCGGAGGCTGATGATGAAGCCCCCTGGCACGATCCCGCGATGCCGATGCCCGATCGTATGAAGCTCACCGAGGGCAAGGCGCTGCCACGACGGCTTATGGCGGCCATGGCGCAACAGGATTGCGGCCAGTGCGGCTACAATTGCAAAGACTATGCAGATGCCCTGTTTGCAAAGTCGGAGAAGCGGCTGAATCTCTGCGTGCCGGGAGGCAAAGATACGTCCCGCATGCTCAAGCAGCTTTATCAGGAGCTTGAGGCCGCGCCTGCACCGCAAGCGGCAGTCGCGGAAGCCGCCCCGGCAAAGCCCGTCCTCACGACGCCGCTCGGCTATTCACGCGACAACCCCACTTACGCAACCTTCGTGTCGCGCCGTCGCCTCAACAAAGAAGGTTCCGAGAAGGAAACCTGGCATATCGAAATCGATATCGGCGAAACCGGCCTTGAATACGAGGTCGGGGATTCTTTCGGAATATTTCCCGCCAATGACGCCGTCCTCGTCGACACGATCGTCGCCGCGCTTCATGCGCCGCCGGATTTTCCGATCGGCGACCGTACGCTGCGCGAAGAACTCGTTGACGGCGTATCGCTGTCGCCGGCGCCCGACATGTTGTTTCAGCTGTTCTCCTATCTGACCGGCGGCGAGCGCAAGCAGAAGGCTAAACGCCTCGCCTCCGGTGAAGATCCGGACGGCGACGCCACCACCATGGACGTGCTCGCCGCTCTGCATAAATTCCCGAACTTGCGGCCCGATCCGGAAGCCTTCATCGAAGCGCTCGATCCGCTGCAGCCGCGCGTCTATTCGATCTCGTCATCGATGAAATCCGATCCCGGCCGCGTCTCGTTGACGGTCGATGCGGTGCGCTACGAAATCGACAAGCGCACCCGGCTTGGCGTCTGCTCGACTTTCCTCGGCGGGCGCAGCGCGCCGGGCGACAAAATCAAGGTCTATGTGCAGAAGGCACAACACTTTGCGCTGCCTGATGATCCGGCAAAGCCGATCATCATGATCGGCCCGGGCACCGGCATCGCACCGTTCCGCGCCTTCCTGCATGACCGCATGGCTGCCAAAGCCCCCGGCCGCAACTGGCTGTTCTTCGGCCATCAGCGCAGCCGGTGCGATTTCTTCTACGAAGATGAACTCGTGCCGATGCGTTCGGCCGGATTCCTGACGCGGCTCACGCTCGCCTGGTCGCGCGATGGCAAGGAAAAGATTTACGTCCAGCATCGCATGCGCGAGGTGGGCCGCGATCTGTGGTCATGGCTCAATGACGGCGCACATATCTACGTTTGCGGCGATGCGCAGCGCATGGCCAAGGACGTCGAAGCCGCGCTTGTCGACGTCATCGCCGAGCATGGCGGCTGCTCGCCGCCGGACGCGGTAAAATTTCTCGCCGATCTCAAAGCCAAAGGCCGCTACCAAGCCGACGTCTATTGAGCGGGACACCCCATGAATGCTCCGCTCCCCCATTCTCCCACGGTGCGCACCACGTGCCCTTATTGCGGGGTCGGCTGCGGCGTGCTTGCCGCACCGGACGGAATGGGGGGCGCTGCGATTTCCGGCGATCCCGAGCATCCGGCGAATTTCGGCCGGCTGTGCTCAAAAGGCTCGGCGCTCGGCGAAACGCTGAGCCTCGACCAGCGCCTGCTGCATCCGATGCTGCGCTGCGCGGACGGCGCGCTTGCCCGCGTGAGCTGGGACGATGCGCTCGGCCGTGTCGCCAAGGGCCTGCGCGACATCGGCTACCGCCACGGGCCCGGCGCCATCGCGTTCTATCTCTCCGGCCAATTGCTCACCGAGGACTATTACGTCGCCAACAAGCTGATGAAAGGCTTCATCGGCTCGGCCAATGTCGACACCAATTCGCGCTTGTGCATGTCGTCGTCCGTCGCCGGACATAAGCGCGCGTTCGGCGCCGATATTGTGCCTGGGACCTATCGCGATCTCGATGACGCCGATCTCATTGTGCTGGTCGGCTCCAACACCGCCTGGTGCCATCCGGTTCTGTTTCAGCGCATGGTGGCGGCGCGGCGCGACCGCGGCACAAAACTCGTCGTCGTCGATCCGCGACGCACGGCAACGGCGGATGAAGCGGATTTGTTTCTGCCGATCGCGCCGGGCATGGACACCGCCTTATTTTGCGGCCTGCTGTCGTATCTCGCCGATACGCGAGCGCTCAACTACACCTATATCGAGCGGTACACCAAAGGTTTTGTCGAAGCGCTGGCGCGCGCGCGGGAGATTGCCGCGGACGCCGCCGCCACAGCGCGCGCGGCGGGGCTCAAAGAGTCCGAAGTCACGCAGTTCTTCAAGCTGTTCGGTAAGACCGAACGCGTCGTTACCTGCTATTCGCAAGGCGTCAATCAGTCCGCCCAAGGCACCGACAAGGTCAACGCCATTATTAATGTGCACCTGGCGACCGGCCGCATCGGCCGCCCCGGCATGGGACCGTTCTCGCTCACAGGGCAGCCCAACGCGATGGGCGGACGCGAAGTGGGGGGCCTCGCCAATCAGCTCGCCGCCCATATGGGCTTTTCTCCCGTCGAGCGCGACCGCGTCCGGCGCTTTTGGAATGCGCCGCGCCTTGTCGAGGCTGAAGGTCTCAAAGCGATCGACATGTTCGACGCCATCGATCGTGGAACAATCAAGGCGCTGTGGGTGATGGGCACCAATCCGGCCGTATCCATGCCGCGCGCCGGCGCGGTACGCGATGCGCTGCGCAAGCTCGAGCTTTTTGTCGTCTCCGACAACGTCGTCAAAACCGACACGATTGATGCCGGCGCGCAGGTTCTGCTTCCCGCCGCCGCCTGGGGCGAGAAAGACGGCACCGTGACCAATTCGGAGCGCCGGGTGTCGCGGCAGCGCGCCTTCCTGCCGCTTCCCGGCGAGGCCCGCCCCGATTGGTGGATCGTCAGCGAGATCGCGCACCACCTCGGCTTCGGCGCCGCGTTCGGCTACCAAGGGCCGGCCGATATTTTTCGCGAACATGCGGCGCTTTCGGCATTCGAAAACGGCGGCTCGCGCGATTTTGATATCGGCGGCCTCGCCGCAATTTCCGACGACGCCTATCAGGGACTCGACTCGGTCATGTGGCCGGTACAAGTCGGCAAGATGCGCGGCGAAAAGCGCTTCTTCTCCGGCGGCGGCTTCTTCACCGATGATCATCACGCGCGATTCATCGCGCCGGAACCGCCCGCGCTTCGCACCGCAACGAACGCGATCTATCCGCTGCGGCTAAACACCGGCCGCGTACGTGACCAGTGGCATACGATGACGCGTACCGGCAAAAGCCCGCGCCTGGCCGCCCATTCCTCGCAGCCCTTTGTCGAGATCAATCCGGCCGATGCCGGTGTTGCGGCCGTCGCCGATGGCGGCTTTGCCAAGGTAACGACCCGGCACGGCACTACAATCTTAAAAGTCGTCGTGACACCGAACCAGCGGCGCGGCTCGCTGTTCGTCCCCATTCACTGGAGTGACGCCACAGCAGGCCATGCGCGCGTCGATGACATGGCGACGTCGCAATACGATCCGCATTCCGGACAACCGGAATTGAAGGCAACGCCCGTGCGCATCGAACCGGTCGAATTCGCCTATCGGGGTTTCGCCCTGACGCGGCACCCAGTCAGTCTGCCTGCCGGGACTTGGTTCGCCCGCCAAGCCGTTGGCGGCGGCGATGGCCTTCTCTTTGCGACCAATGAGCCGCCGGCAGTCTGGCGCGAAATAACACAGCGTCTCATGCCAGCCGATGCTGATATTGCCGAATATATCGACGAGCGGCGCGGACTCACGCGCATCGGGGCTTTCCACGCCGGCCGGCTCGACGCCTGCATTTTCGTCGGACCGGCGCAGGCGCCGCCGCAATGGGATGTGGTCCGCGGCCTTTTCGAATCCGGCGCAATCGAAGAGCGCGACCGGCGCATTATCTTGTCCGGTGCGAGCAGCAATGGCGCGGCCGAAACCGGTCCCATCGTTTGTGCCTGTTTCGGCGTCGGCCTCCCGGCCATTCGTGAAGCGATCGCCAAAGGCGAAGCCGCATCGGTTGCCGACATCGGCAAAAAACTGCGCGCCGGCACCAATTGCGGCTCCTGCATTCCGGAGTTGCGGACCATTCTCGAGCGCGTCGCCGAGCCCGCCTGACTACCCACCGTAACCGCCGAATTCGGCGTGCTGATGCCCGGCCCGCGCGGATCAGAATGACGCCACTGTGAAATGCGCCGCGGTTCTTGCTAAAGTGGCTTTTCCACAACCAAATTGCCAAAAACGGTGACGCATGGACCAGAAGACTTCGACGGCCGACGATCTGCTCTACGATCTCAAGGACGGCATCGGCAAGGTCACTTTCAACCGCCCCCAAGCCCGCAACGCATTTACGTTCGAAATGTATGAGCGGCTCGGCCAGATTTGCGAAGAGGCGGACAAGGACCGTTCAATCAAAGTGCTGGTGTTCCAGGGCGCCGGCGACAAGGCCTTTGCTTCGGGCACCGATATCAACCAGTTCCGCGCCTTCACCACACCGCAGCATGCGCTCGATTATGAGCAGCGTATCGACCGCGTATTGACCCAGCTCGAAAAATGTCGCGTCCCGACCATTGCCGCGATCAACGGCGCCTGCACCGGCGGTGGCGGCGGCATAGCGGCCTGCTGCGATCTGCGCATCGGCACCAAGATCACGCGCATGGGCTTCCCCATCGCCCGCACTCTCGGCAATTGCCTGTCGCTGTCCAATATCAGCCGGCTCACCGCCCTGATCGGACCGGCGCGCGTGAAGGACCTGATTTTCACGGCGCGTCTCGTCGGCGCCGAGGAGGCCTTCAGCGTCGGCCTGCTTACCGAAGTCGTCGAAGATATCCCGGCGCTGCAAAAGCGGGCCGACGAGCTTGCCACTTTGATCGCAGGCAACGCACCCTTGACGCTGAACGCGACCAAGCAGGCGCTGGCCCGGCTGCAACGCCGGCTGTCCCGCGAAGAGGGCGAAGACCTGATCCTCATGTGTTACATGAGCAAAGATTTTCGCGAAGGACTCGACGCGTTTCTTACGAAGCGCCCACCGCAATGGAAGGGCGAGTAGAGACGCAGCTACTTTGACGAAGCATGATCTTTTCGGAAAACCGGCTTCCACCCTCGGATCAAGTCCAAGGGCATGCTTTTCGGGATCATGCTCTACGGCGAGCCCTGCTGTGTGTTCGCCTGCGGCCGGTTGTCGCCGACGATGACCTGATCGCCCGGATTGAGATCGCCCTGGGCGATCTCGGTGAAATTGCCGTCGTCAAGGCCGGTCACGATATTCACCGCAACCGGCACGCTACCACGGAGCACCCAGATTTCCGACTGGGCCTTTGCGGGAAATGCTGCCGGCGAGGACGCGGCAGCAGCGGCCGGCGCCGGTACCGCTTGCGATTTTGCCGGTGACGAACTGAATTGCAGCGCCTGATCGGGCACGCGCAGTACGTCGTTCCGCTGTTCGACGACAATCCGCGCCGAGGCAGTCATGCCAGGCTTGAGCACCAGATCGGGATTGTCGACAGTCACCACGGCGTCATAAGTCGCAGCACTTTGTAAGCTCTGCGGCGACCGGCGCACTCGGCTCACGGTGCCGCTGAAAACGCGATCGGGAATGCTCGCGATCGTCATCGTCGCCGCGTCGCCCTGCCGGATCGCACCCATATCGCTCTGGCTCGGGCTGGCATCGACTTCCATATGTTTGGGGTCGGCCGCAATCACAAACAGCGCCGACGAGTTCGCGGCCACAGGCTGGCCCTCGCTGACATTGCGCGACACCACGGTGCCATCGGCCGGCGCGACGACGTCGGTGTAACCGAGATTGAGCTTGGCGCTGTCGACTAGTGCATGATCGAGCTTGGCCGTGCCTTCATCGCGGCTGACGACCAGAGCCTGATCCGCAACCTGCCGACGCATGAACTGATTACCTGCCGCGTGGCGACGCAGGCGGGCAAGATCGGCGCGATCCTTATCCAGGATCGCCTGATCGCGCAGAAGCTGGCCGCTATATTGGTCAAGCGTTGCTTGGTACGGTCGCGGATCGATCTTAACGCAGATCTGCCCAGCCTTGACATCACTGTCGTAATCGCAGCCGACAGCTTGAACGGTGCCCGGGATGTTGGCGCCAAGAACGATAGTCCGCGCTGGATTGATCGTTCCCGTCGCCGTCACGGCGCGCGCAATGCTGCCACGCGCCACGGGCACGGTCGTGTAACGCGAGATGCCTGCCGCGCTGAAACTCCACAATCCGCCGCCGATCCCGGCTGCGGCAACCGCGATGACGGTCGCAGTGAAGCCATGTCTCGTCAGGCGGGATCGGCTGGTTTGCCAAAGCCTGAGCCAACCGGGCCGCCCAGCCTGGAGGGATCCGGGAAACTTCAAAACGTTGCTGCCGGCCTCTCGGGGCGACGCATCGGGACTCAAACTCATTACCGTGCCTTGCCTACCAAGGGCCAAGCCAGCCCGCCGTGAGGCGCGCTGCCACGGTTGAATTTTAGCCTCGCAGGGTTTCCTGCCCGTAAACGGCTGCGGCAACGTCTTTAATTTGGGTCAAGGCCGGGCGGCCCCGGCGGGGCCGCCGATGCGACGGCCCTGGGGCATTTGGTCGATCTAGTGCAGGTTGAGGATGCTCGGATTGACGAGGTAGAACCCGACACCGATCACGATCAGATAAGCCAGCAAGAACAGCGTCCAGCCGAAATTGTGCCGGATCACCTCGCCCTCGTTGCGCACGAATTTGCTGGTCGAGACACCGACGCTCGCCGTCTGCGGCGCGATCGGCTTGCCGATTTCGGCACCAACCGAGTTCAACGTCGGCAGCAGCAAGGTCGGGAAACCGAGTTGAACGCCGACCAGCGCCTGGAATTTGCCAAACATGGCGTTGGTCGAGGTGTTAGAGCCCGACAGCGCCACGCCGATAAAGCCCAGAATGGGCGCCACCACGATGAACCAGATGCCGAGATAGGAGAAGCCCTTGGCGAGCGACGACGCCATGCCCGAATAGTTGAAGACAAAGGCCAGCCCGAAGATGAAAATGCCGACCAACAGGGCCCCCCACATTTGATGGAAGGTCTTGCTGAAGATGCCGCCGATGTCGCCAAGCTTGAGCTTACCCGCGATCATCAGCAGGGCGGCAATAATCAGCCACGATGCCAAAATCGCGCTGCCGCCGATCCAAGGCGCGAACTTGAATGCGGCTGAGATGGTGCTCTTGGTCTCCGGCGCGAGCGACTGGACCTGAACGAAATACCAGCCGACCGCAGGCAGGCTCGACCACGGGCCGGTCCACAATCCGACCACGAGAACAAGCACCGCGAACGGCATCCAAGCCAGCAGCAATTCACTGGTGGTGAGGCCGTGATCACGCGACTGCTCGGCAAGTTTCGCGGCAGCGACGGGCGCGCCACCATAAGCGAGGATACGGCTTGGCCGCCAGACTTTCAGAAGGAGCAGCAGCGCGACGAAACAGACGATCGACCCGGTGACGTCCGGCAGATACGGGCCGAAATATACAGCTGTCGGCCATTGGCCCAGAATATAGCCCAGTGACCCAACAATCGCGAGCGGCCATCCATCCTTCAGCCCCTCCTTGCCGGCGACGAGGTAGATCAGCACCCATGGCGGCAATAGAGCGAGCACGGCGACGACGCTGCCGACTGAGCCCGACAGCGCCAGCAGCGGATATCCGGTGACCGCGGCGAGCGCTATGATCGGTGCGCCGAGCGCGCCATAGGACACCGGCGCATTGTTGGCGATAGCCGCGACACGAATGGCGTCGAGATCGGCAAGCCCGAGCGAAATCAGGATCGGCGCGACGACCGCCCAGGGATAGCCGAAGCCGACCAGGCCCTCGAGCAGCGCGCCGAACGCCCAGGCGAACAGCATCGTCTGCACCCGGACATCGAGCGTGCCTTGCGAAATTAGCCAGCGGCGGAAATTCTCGAATGTGCCGCTGACGCCGAGCGTGTTGAACAGCACCAAGCCCCAGAACGTTATCCAGTTGACGTTCCACATGCCGGTCGCGGAACCGTAGAGATAGGCCTGCGCCCCGGTGTCGAACGGCATTTTCCAGACCCACACTGCGAGAACGAAGGTCAGGATCGAGCCGAGCAGCACCGCAAGCCAGGCCGAAACGCGAAACACCGCCAAGAGAATAAGGAGAAACGCCACAGGTATCAGGGCGACGAGGCATGTCAGCCCGAGATTGCCCAATGGATCCGTGATCTGCGTGAACATGGTCCTCCCCCATTGTTTCGAGACGACACTTCCGCTCTGCGCGGCGGAATTTGACGCTTACGAATGACGTGCGTGATGCGGTGCCGAGAGCACGCGGCACCTGTTCCAGGACCTCTTCCATGTTCACAGCGACGACGCTGGTGAGACGGTCACGGCCGCAGAATACCGTTGGTGAGCATAACAGTTGTCAAATTCAATGCAATTGCCGAAGAATTAAGCAGAGACGGATTTCACAGAATCTATCGCGCCATTGTGCGGTGCGGCAGCCGCCGCGGATCGCATGTGAGTCGCGCGCAAGCGGGCTGAGAGACGCGGCGTGAAGCCGTGGCGCTCCCGCTACGTATAGCCACGTATCTCGGCGCATATCACGTATGTCGGCAAATATAATGCGTCGCGAGCTACGAGCTTACTCTCCGCACATTCAGACCAGTCGCCGCAGCCGCAATGACCTCGCCAAACCGCGACAGCCCCATGGGAAGACTCGTCGTGCAGCCTTCACGCGAACATCGGTTGCTGCAGAAACAATCGGGCAATGCGCCGAAGAGCGAATCACCGTTGTGAATTGCGCGACTGATCGTTGCACTTTAATATTCGACAACATTGCGGATTAGTGAATACAATAACCTCGAAACAAAAAACGAATCGCACGCCTGTGTTGCGCGCCAAATCAGCGCGCGTTGGTGCTCGATAAATACTGACAAACCCTGACAGGGCGATCCGAGGGCGATCTGAACGGGGCAGCGTGACAGCAACACCTCCCAATATGAATCTTCGGGACTTGGTGATTCTCGTCGCCGATCCGAGTTCGTATATCTCGATGCTCATCCACGGCATGTTACGTGGCTTCGGCTCAAATAAGATCCTCGAAGTCCGCAATTCCAATGGCGTGCTGCAGACGCTGATGGGTCAGAAGATCGACATCATGATCTGCGACATGCATCTGGCGCCGCATGGCGGCTTGTCGCTGACGCGGGCCATACGCGGCAAGACCGACAATGAACATCGCACCATGCCGATTCTGATCATGTCGAGCGATTCCCGCGAAGCGACCATCAAGCGCGCGCGCGACGCTGGTGCCAATATGGTCATCGCCAAGCCGATATCGCCGTCGAGCCTGTATGATCGCCTCAGCTGGATCGCCTTCAATCCGCGGAAATTTGTCGACACGGAAACCTATTTCGGGCCGGACCGGCGCTTTAAGATCGAAGGTTATCCCGGCGGTGTCGGTCGGCGGGCCGGCGACAAGGAGGTCGAAATCGGCGCCGAAAGCGGACCCGCCCTCGCCCAGGACGACATCGACAACTTGTTTAGCTCCGTGCAAACCGGGCAAGACTGATGGCAAAAGGCAAGCATCCGAAATCCGGGAGCCGAAAGCCTGGGCCGTCGGCGAATGCGGTCGCGAAAACAAAGGCCGCAAAGTCAGACAATGCAAAGTCCGAGAATCAAAAAAAATCCGGCAATGCAAAATCCGGCAAGACGCGGCCGCCGGGTCCGCCAGCCCGGATCTTTCCAGTCGATACCCGCTTTCAGCAGATGGCGCGCCGCACCGGCGGCGTGCCGCGAGATCAAGCGATCGAGCGGGCGCAGTCGGCACTGGAAGCTGCCAAACCTGCCTACGAAGACTTCCTCGAGCGCGAGGTCGCGGGCCTGACCGATTTGGTGCGAACCGTCGAAGCCGGCAACGACGAGCCGGGCTGGATCGAGACCGTGGCGTTCCGAAGCCGTCAATTGCGCGACAGCGCGGGTTCGCTCGGTTACGAGCTTGTTGCCTTCATCGCCGGCTCACTCTGCGAATTGCTGGATTCGATCGAAAGCGGCAGCGAGTGCAACATGGAATCGATTGTCTGCCATATCGATGCGTTGATGCTGGCGCGGCAGAAATCATACCGTCGCATGAGGCCCGAACAGGTGCCGGAATTGACCAGGGGCCTGCAGCGCGTCGTCAAGCACGTAACGATCTAGGCCGCGACGTCCAAAGCCGAACATTGTTCGAGCGAAATGATGAGACCGGCTGTCCGAAAGGGCCGGTGCCGCGCGCCGTTTCAAGCCGAAACGATTTTGGCTTAGAAAACGACTTCCTCGCCCGTAGGCACGAGCATCGTCAGGTCGATCGCCGAAATGCCGAGGTGACGCATCAGGCGCTCCTTGAGCTCACTGATGGTGACACTTGAAATCGCGTCCTCGGCCGGATGGACGCCGCCTTCTATACGCATCCAGGATTCGCTGGACTTGCTGGCCGCCAGCGTCAGAACCTCGGCAAGCGCGACAAACTCTTGATTGAGCCGGTCGAAGGCCTGCAGCGTCACGATGAGATCGCGGTTGGCATCATTCGGCCGGTTTGCCACGTGCTGGCTGATGCCGGCCGAAGTCTGCTCAAAGCGCGTGACCGCATCGCGCAGCGCCGAAGCAGTCGCAATCAAGAACGTCGAAACTTCATTTACAACTTTCGCAGCCGGTATGTCAGGCTTCGTAACAACCATCACGATAGTTTCCCCATCACCTGCTCGATCTTTTGCCGCAGAATATCGGCCGTAAACGGCTTGATCAGATAATTGTTGGCGCCGGCCTGGGCGGCTTGCACGACCAGTTCGCGGTCGCCGCGGCCGGTCAAGAGAATGAACGGCACTTTGCGCGCCGCCGGATGTCCACGCACCGCCCGCAGCAGCGCCAGCCCGTCCATTTCCGGCATGTTGTAATCGGAGATGATCAAATCGAGCGGCTGCAGCGATGCCGTATTCATCGCCTCCTTGCCGTTCTCGGCTTCATGAATATGTCGGATCCCGATTTGCTCAAGCGTGATGCGGGTCATTTGTCGCACGCTGTTTTGATCATCAACAACGAGGACTTTGAGAACTGCTGCGACTGGCATTGTCTTCGCTCCTAAAACTGCCCCGTGTAACCTTGTGAGGCGTAAGCCTGTGTCTAGTTCAGCCGACGGCGACAGCCGCCTTCGATTCACCATTGACGAAACGGGCCACACCCGTTTGGACGTTCTGATTGCTGCTGGCGATGTCGGAGAGTTTCTCGACATCGAGAATGAATGCGACCCGCCCGTTGCCGAGGATCGTGGCGCCGGCGATGCCGGGGACCGAGCCGTAACTTTCTTCAATGCTCTTGACGACAACTTGCTGGTGTCCGCACAGTTCATCAACGACGATACCGAAGCGGGCGCCCTCGCCGGCGTCGGTGATGATAATGACACGTTCGTCGCTGCCCGAAGCGGTCGAGCTGATATCCAACAGATCGCAGAGCTGTACGAGCGGCACCAGATTGCCGCGCAACCGCAGCATGCCGGGCGTGCCGATCAGAGCGTGGATGTCAGAGGCCGGCGGCCGCAAGCATTCCACGATCGCCGACATCGGCATGACATAGGTCTCGGAGCCGACACGGATGACCATTCCGTCCATCACCGCCAGCGTCAGCGGCAGTGCCAATTGAATGGTCATGCCCCTGCCGCGATCAGACTTGAGCGAAATTCGCCCGCCGACGTCTTGAATGTTGCGGCGGACAACGTCCATGCCGACACCGCGGCCGGATATGTCCGATATCTTTTCGGCAGTCGAGAAGCCGGGCAGGAAGATGAGATTGTTGATCTCATCGTCGCTCAGCGTGGCTTCCGCGCTCACCAATCCGCGATCGCGCGCTTTTTGCAGAACACGCTCGGAATTGATCCCGGCGCCGTCGTCTTTGACCTCGATAACAATACGTCCGCCGCGGTGTTCGGCCGAGAGCCTGATCGTGCCCTCTTCC
>Ga0210383_10002929_pt1 | contig 15388 bp, 11 predicted proteins | sample IncBWC14OmetaG_FD_160072 | JGI IMG/M metagenome (GOLD analysis project Ga0210383, IMG submission 160072) | Forest soil microbial communities from Barre Woods Harvard Forest LTER site, Petersham, Massachusetts, United States - Inc-BW-C-14-O ...
CCCACCGAGATACAGCCCGCCGATTGGTGCCCGCACGGTGAATCCATCAGGATCACGGGCGCGCCGATTGCATTTGCGAAAGCCAGCCCCGGCGTGTAGTTCACCATGTGATCCTCGGGCGACGCGACGAAAAGCAATTTCGCGCGCACGCGCGCCGCCGCTTGCTGCATCGTCACGCCGAGCTCGCCCGGAATATCCATCCCGATGATCGCTTCTCGCTGCCGGATGTGATCCGCTGCCACGCCCGCGCTTCGGCTCGATACCTTCTGTTCGATTTGCGCTTTCAACTTTCCGAAATCCTGCGGCGCCGTCGAACGGACGTGATCTTCCGGGCTCGTCTGGTTCATATCGCCAACCGTTTCTTCCGCCACGAACGCGCGCTGCATCGAACCTTTCGGCTTGCCGTTGTTCCAGTCCGGATCGAGTTCCAGAATCTCGATCTGCGCGGTCCAAAGCTCCTTGTCGTACGAAGTGGATTGCGGCGAGCCCACGATCGGAATCGCTTCGTCCATGAAGTCCGGGTACATCACGGCCCACTCGAATGTCTGCATCCCTCCCATCGAGCTTCCCACCACCGCGTGGACGTGCGCGAGGTGCAGCACTTCGGCCGCGAATTTGTGTTCTGCCTCCACCATGTCGCGAATCGTAAACTGCGGAAACTCCATCAGCGGCTGCTTCGTGCTGTTCGATGGCGACGTGCTCACTCCATTCCCGATCGCGTCCATGAAAACGACAAAGTATTTGCTCGAGTCGAGCCAGTTCCCCGGCTTCGCATACTGCAGCAGGTCTGCCGATTGTCCCCCGAGCCACGTCGGAAAAAGGATCGCGTTCGATTTCGCCGCATTCAGCGTCCCCAGCGTTCGATACCCCAGGCGAAAATCGCGGATCACGGCCCCGCTTTTCAGCGTGAAGTCGCCCAGCGGCGCAAATTGCTGCGCACCGGCGCCTGAGTCGTTCGTGTTCTGCGGTCCTGGTTGTGTTGCGGGCTGCCGCGCTGCCGCTGCATTCGTCGCCATCAGAATCGCGATCGCCGCGATCCAAACCCGCGGATTCGTTTTCATGGCCGGGATTCTACTCCAGTCCCGCGCCGTTCACCCAGCGCCTCACATCGCGTATGCCTTCTTTGCGGCCATCCTCGTCGGCTGAATCGAGGTGCAGTTCTCTCCTTTACTTCCTCTGCCTCCTTTGCTTCCGTCTTCGCGGGTACTATGCCTTGTACCGAATCTGTCCTTTCGTACAGGCCCCCGCTTGCCCCCTCCTTGTTACGATGGAAGCTGGAAAATTATGATCCTCGCTCTCCAACGCGCTCAGTCGACCGCAAGCCGCGAACAGCGGCGGGCAAATAGCGGGAGTGCTGTCCGGCCGCTGACCGCGTGCCTAGCAGGTCGAAGCTCTGCCGTCCTGGGCCCCGGCTATTCGCGAATCTGGCTCGGAAGAATTCCTTCACTTGGTTTTCCTCCATGCCCTCGGGTCCCTTTGGCAATCCTTTCCAGTTCCTGTGCCGCCTCCGCTTCAATTGCCAACTTTCCACCGTCGGCCAAATGTCTGACCGCAACAGTCGCCGCATCGAGCCTCGGCTTATCTTATAGAGAGCAAAGGAGTAGACGATTTGCTGATCGCCACAAAATCGCACTTCTGAATATTTATGCATCCGTGCGCGCCACTCGACGCGCCCTGCAATCGCAACGTTGCTTGCCGTCGGCCCTCGCGAGTCCTTGCATCAATCGCCGATCGCCAATCACCGCGCACCTACGTTGTGCTATAAGCGTGGCCCGGGAGATCTCCATGAGGGCGAAGAATATCGTTTATGTAGGCGTGATTCTGCTGCTGGCGATTTGCGTCGTGCGCGCGCAGGAGGCCCAGCCGGACTACAAGAATCCCGCGCTGCCGATCGAGCACCGCGTCGCCGATTTGCTGAAGCGCATGACGCTCGACGAAAAAGTCGACCAGCTCCGCGGCGGCCATCGCTACCACGTGCTCGACGATACCGGCACACTCACCCAGGAACAGGGCGAAGCGCTGCTTCACAAAATGTGGGAGAACAATTTCGAGATTCCCCCGCGTCGTCGTGCTGTCCTCGACAACGGCATCCAGCGCTACGAAATGGAGAAGTCGCGCCTCGGAATTCCGGCGCTGCTCCAGGGCGAAGCGCTGCACGGCTTTATGTCGTTCGGCAGCACCAGCTTTCCGATTCCCCTCGCGCTCGGAAGTTCCTGGGATCCGAAGCTCGTCGAAGAAGTCTTCACCGCTGCCTCGGACGAAATGTCTGCCGCCGGTATCAACCAGGCTTTCACGCCCGTAATCGATCTCGCCCGCGATCCGCGCTGGGGACGCACGGAAGAAACCTACGGCGAAGATCCTTACCTCGTCGCGCGCATGGGAGTGGCTGCGATCGAGGGATTGCAAGGGCACGAATTCCTCATCGATCGCCATCACGTGATGGCCACCGCCAAGCATTTCGTTCACGGCCAGATGGAAGGCGGACGCAACACCGGCCCGTCAAATATTTCTGAGCGCATTCTGCGCGAATCGTTTCTCGTGCCGTTCGAAGCCGCCGTGAAAGAAGCGCATACCGGCAGCGTGATGGCTTCCTACAACGAAATCGACGGCATTCCCGTCCACATCAACCACTGGATTCTTGGCGACGTCCTTCGCGGTGAATGGAAATTCGATGGTTTCATCACCTCCGACGGCAACGCGCTTCAGATGCTTTACGAAACGCATCACGTCGCGGCAGACAAGGCCGACGCAGCCCGCCAGTCCCTCGCCGCCGGTGTGGACTACGATTTATCCGATGGCTCTGTCTTCGCGACGCTCAGCGATCAAGTGAAGTCCGGAAAAGTTCCGCAGGGCGAACTGGATACTGCCGCCGCGCGGATTCTCGCCGCGAAATTCCGCCTCGGCCTCTTCGATCATCCTTACGTCGACGTGGACTACGCCGAGAAGACCACCAATAGCGCCGTTCACAAGACCCTTGCTTTGAAAGCCGCGGAAGAATCGATCGTTCTCCTCAAGAACGACGCGAGTCTTCTGCCGCTCGATCCAGCGAAAATGAAAACGATCGCCGTCATCGGACCCAACGCCACCGATGTGCACCAGGGCGGCTACAGCCGCGGCGTCGGGCCCGGCAACGGCATCAGCCTTCTCGACGGCATCAAGAAGCGCGCCGAATCCGCCGGCGCGAAAGTTCTTTACGCGGAGGGCTGCGACATCACGAAGGGACCGCACGGATGGGCAGAGTGGTATGCCAACGACGTGAAGCTCGGCGATCCAGCGGCACAGTCCGCGAAGATTGCGGCGGCCGTGGAAGTTGCGAAGAAATCAGATGTCGCCATCGTCGTCGTCGGCGAGAACGAAGGCACGAATCGCGAAGCATGGTCAGAAAATCACGTGGGCGACCGCGATTCGCTCGATCTGCTCGGCGCTCAAGATGATTTGATCCGCGCTATCGTTGCTACCGGCAAACCGGTGGTCGTCTTCCTGCTCAATGGCCGCCCGCTTTCGATCAGCTACGCCGCCGCGCACGTCCCCGCCATTCTTGAAGGATGGTATCTCGGCGAAGCAGGCGGCACCGCCGCAGCCGAGGCTTTATTCGGCGACGTGAATCCCGGCGGTAAATTGCCGGTCACGTTTCCGCGCTCCGTCGGTCAGCTTCCCGACTATTACGATCACAAGCCGTCGCGTAACCGCAGCTACGCGTTTGCCGATAGCACGCCGCTCTTCCCCTTCGGCTTCGGTCTTAGCTACACGAAGTTCTCGTTTGCGAACTTGCGCGTCGACTCCGCGTCGATTCCGCCGAGCGGTTCGGCCGCCGTTTCCGTGGATGTGACGAACACCGGCTCGCGCGAAGGCGTCGAAGTCGTGCAGCTCTACGTTCACGAGCGCGTCACTCCTGTGACGGTCCCCGTGATGGAACTGCGCGCCTTCGAGCGTGTCGCCCTCCAGCCCGGTGAAAAGAAAACGGTGCATTTTCAGCTCGGTCCCGACCAGCTTTCATTGATCGATACCACGATGCATCGCGTCGTCGTGCCGGGCACGTTCGACATCCTGGTGGGTCCAAGTTCTGCCGAGACGCAGAAGCTCGCGCTCGAGGTGAAGTAGCGCGAGCCATGCGGAGCGTCTGCGCGCCGGTGATACGATGTTGCGCGTATGACCGCCGCAAAAAATCGCGCAGGCGTTCGCGCCAAACTGGCCGCGGCGGTCACGTCGCTTTGGGTGATCCTCGCCGTGGCTGGGGCGCGGCGTGTGGGCTACGCGGTGGAGCAGGTGCGGATCACCCCGGCGGAGGCGCTCGCGTCGGCGCCGTTCGAGCAGGAGACGGGCAACATCGCGATGGCGGTCGCGGCAGGCGAAGGCTACAGCTCGCCGACGCGAAAACATACCGGGCCGACGGCGTGGCTCACGCCGGTCTACCCGCTACTCGTGGCCGGAATTTTTCGCGTCTTCGGTATTTTCACGCTGCACGCTTTCTACGTCGCGGCGGCGCTGAACATCCTCTTTTCGGTCGCAACGTGCATCACGATTTTTTTCGTGGGGCTTCGAATCGGCGGGCCCGCGCGAGGCGTCGCAGCAGCGAGCGTCGCAGCCTGGATTTGGGCGCTTTTTCCGAACGCCATCGTCATTCCATTTCAGTGGATTTGGGACACGTCGCTCACGGCGCTGCTGGCAGCCACGATTTTGTGGGCGACGATGGCGCTGGCCGGATCGTCGCGAACGCGCGACTGGTGCGCGTACGGGCTGCTCTGGGGATTCACGCTGCTGACAAATCCATCGGTGGCTGCGGCTCTGCCGTTCTTGCTGGCGTGGCTGTGGTGGAGCGGCCGAACTACCGGCGCGAATGGAATGGCGAGATCGAAACGGGTTGCGATTGCACTCGGCCTTGCGATTCTCTGCTGCATACCGTGGACCGCCAGAAACTACGAGCGTTTCCACCGCGTCATTCCGCTGCGCTCGAACTTCGCGTTCGAGTTGTGGCTGGGCAACAACTACGTCTTCGACCCGCATGCGCCGATCAACGCGCGGGTCACGCGCTATGGCGAGGAGCGGCGGTATGGACAGCTGGGCGAAACGGCATTCATGCAGGAGAAGTGGCGCCTGGCGACCGAGTTCATTCGCGCACACAAGCGGCTGGAGTTGCGGCTGACGTGGTGGCGATTCCTCGACTTCTGGCTCGGCTCCCACCGACCGCTGGAGGATTTCGAGAGCTCGGATTCAGCGTGGATTCGGGTGATCTTCTTGGTGAACCTGCTGACGGCGCTCGGTGGCGTGGTGGGCCTGGTAGCTCTGTGGCTACGGAGAAAATCCCTGGCATTCCCAGTAGCTGCGTTCGTCTTGGCGGTGCCCATCGTCTACTACATCACGCATGGTTCACTTCGGTACAGGCACCCGATTGACCCGATTTTGGCGCTACTGACGGCTATTGCGGTGGTCGGTTGGGGCAGACAGCAGGAGAGGCAGACCGCGAAAGCTAGCACACCTGCTTGCTAAAGAAAGCAGAAAATGGTGCCGGCGGGGGGAATCGAACCCACGGCCTAGGGATTATGAGACCCTCGCTCTACCACTGAGCTACGCCGGCACAACGGGTGACAACGATGCTAAGGGCAGGCGAGCAAACGTGTCAAGCGCACAAGCAAAGATCGAAAGAAGAAATGCGCTCCTTTTTGCGAAAATTTCGAAAAAGCGAAATTACCGCATAAACATTGGCGATTTGTAAGACTCGCGAAATCTACCTGTCCTAAAGGACAGGATCAAAAATGGTACCTTCGTAACATTGACCGCTGCAGACCCGACCGATAGCCTGACGTGGACAATTCGGAAAGGCTCTGGCTCTAGCCAGGGAGGGAGGGGTGTGTACCGTTTAGACACACGCCCTTAAAAATTCCCTCTTGACGGCACCAGACCGCCTATAGGCTCCTCCGCGTAGTTTCCCTACTCGGAGGGGTCAAATGAATAGGTGGTTGGTAGTTGCAGTTCTGGTCCTGCTTGTTTTGACCAGCGCGATGGGTCTTAATGCGTTATCGACCCAGACTCTGGCCAGTACAGGCGCTCCAGTGCCGCCAACACCTTGGTTGGTTGCTAGCACAGGTGCCCCAGTACCACCGACGCCCTGGATGTCGACGGGAGCACCGGTTCCGCCCACGCCGTGGATGAGCACGGGCGCACCGGTTCCACCGACGCCTTGGATGTCAACTGGAGCGCCAGTTCCGCCGACGCCGTGGATGTCGACAGGAGCACCGGTTCCGCCTACACCGTGGATGAGCACGGGAGCGCCGGTTCCCCCGACACCCTGGATGTCGACAGGTGCCCCGGTACCACCAACGCCGTGGATGATGTAGCCGCGGCTTAGGCAAATCTGGATCGGGCCAGGCCTCAAGGAAGTGGAGTTTGAGTCTCGGCCCATTCGATTATGGTGTTTGGATCGTAAGCTTCATCTTAGAAGCGTTCGTAGTGGTGTGCGCGTTTTACCGCAAGACCTTCCTGAAGTATCTTTCTCTCAATATTTATATGGCCTGCGCGGCTTTAGTGACGTGCGGGCTGTATATTTGTATTAAGACGGCGGGCTTCACATCGCCCACCTATCTTTACTACTACTATTATTCCGACGCTCTTCTTTACATCCTGATGTACTTCGTCATCATTCAGCTCTACCAGCAGGTGTTCCACGAACTGAGAGTGAGCCGCTACATCCAAGGGGCCGCAGCCGGCTTGTTGGCGGCGACGGCGCTTTTTTCCTTCCTCGTGGTGCACCAGAACAAAGATCACCTAACGACGCGCTTTGTCGTCGAGCTGGAGCAGAACCTCAATTTCCTCGGAGTGGTGCTGGTGTACGTGCTGTGGGGCGCAATTTTGAAGCTGAAGGAAACGCGCACGCGGCTGATTCAGTTGGTGCTAGCGCTGGGAGTCTATTTCAGCGCGACGGCGGGAATCTACGCGATCCGGAACCTCTTCCCGGGACTTGAATCAAGCCTGCTGCGCTGGCTGCCCCCGCTGCTCGGGACGTGGCTGCCATTCGCCTGGGGCTATACGTTCGCGAAAGTTCCGGAAGACGCGCATTTGACTCCAGCAAGATTGGTGGCGGTGAAACCTCGATGATTGCAGCACTAATCTGCGTGATCTCGGTGACAGCGTTTCTGCAATTCTTCATCTCGTATTGCAGATCCGCTCTGGCCACGAGCCGGAAGGTCAGCTTGTCTGAACACGTGCAGGAAATTACCGGAATCGCGAGCGGCAACGTGGCGGCCGCGGATTTCCCGCGCCTGCTGCAATTGGTCCGTTTGTGCCCGGAGCGGGCCGACGATCAGACCGAGATTCGCGCCGTGGGGACCTACTACTCGCTGCTGGCGGCGATCGGCCGCAGCACTCGCGCGCTGATGCCCAAGCTGGCCGAGTGGACCGAGCAGGAGCGGCGCAGCTGCTCTTACTTTGCTGCTGTGGCGCTCGACCGTCGCATCACTTACACGCGCGGGCTCTACACCGAGCAAGTGGCGGAGAGACTCTAGAAGCAGCTATCCCAGCGAGCGGCGTCGGGGTGCTCACGCTCCACCCTTCCTACTTCTGTTACCATGAAGACAGTCCCAGAAAACCGATCGCTTTGGCGATAACCGTGGCGCACGCCGCATTCCTAAATTGATGAGAACCCGATTCGAACAATCCGTGCTGGAGGGAATTCGAAAAGGCGGATTGGTGCGGGCCGGCGATCGTGTGGGAGTAGCGGTTTCCGGCGGAGCGGATTCGGTGGCGCTGCTCCGATTGCTCGAGAAGTTGCGCGGCGAATTGGGCGCCACTCTGGCTGTTGTGCACCTGAATCACCTGCTGCGGGCCGAGGAATCCGACGGGGACGAGAAGTTCGTGCGCGAGCTGGCGCAATCGGCAGGCCACGAGTTTTTGGCGTCGAAAGCGGATGTGGCGGCCGAGGCGGCGCGCAACGACTGGAACCTGGAAGATGCGGCGCGACGAGCGCGGCAGGCGTTTTTTCAGCGCCTGGTGGACGAGAGGCGCGTGACGCGCGTGGCCGTGGCGCACACGGCCGACGATCAAGCTGAAACGGTTCTCGCGCGGGTGATTCGCGGAACGGGGCTCACAGGACTCGGCGGGATTTATCCGGAAACGGAAGCGGTGGTGCGTCCGCTGCTGGAAGTTCGACGGCGCGACCTGCGCGAGTATCTCAAATCAATTGGGCAGGCTTGGCGTGAGGATTCGTCGAATCAGGATTTGCGTCAAACGCGGGCGCGGATTCGCGCTCAAATTCTGCCGCAACTGGAAAACGAGTTTTCGCCGCAGATCGTGCATCGGCTCAACGAACTGGCACGGCTGGCGCGCGAAGAAGAAATTTTTTGGGACGCGCTGGGGGCGGCGCGGCATCGAGCTAGCGTCGAGCGGCGCGCGGACGGATTTTTGGTGACGATTAGGGAGCTTTTGCGCGGAGGCTTCGAAGCGAAAAACAGCGAGTCGCGCCAAACCGCAGAATACGCTGGACTTCAACCGCGTTGGCGCCCGCTCACGGAGCGGCTGATCCGCCGTCTTTATGAAGATGCGAAGAGAGCGCCATCTCAGCTCACGGCACAGAACGTAGAACAAGTGATTCGCCTGGCGACAGAATCGGAGAGCGGGCGACGAACGCAGTTGCCCGGCGGAGTGGTGGTGACGCGCGAGTTCGCCACGCTGTTCTTCAGCGCAGATCGACCGATGGAGTATGATAAAGCGATTGAGACGAACGGTGCGGATGGCGTCGAGAGCCGCAAAGGAACACGCGACGAGCCGATTGCGTACCGTTACGAGTTGACGCTGCAAAGCACTGGAACGACGAGTGTTTCCGTTCCGGAACTTGGAAGATGCTTCCGCCTGAAAGTGATTGACTGGTCTCAATCTGAGAGCGAAACTAAAAGCAGCAGCGATGCGATTGACGCGGATCTGCTTGACGCGCCTCTCATTTTGCGAAATTGGCAGCCCGGAGACGCTTACCGGCCGCACGGCCGACGCGAGGCGCGGAAGCTGAAGGAAATGTTCCAGGCCGTTCGCACGCCCAGCCGCGAGCGAAGCCGATGGCCAGTGCTGGAAAGCGGCGGACGCGTGATTTGGACGCGTGGCATGCCTCCGGCAGAAGAAATCTGCGCGAGCGCGAAGACGCGGGCCGGAGTGGTGATCGAAGAGGAAAGCCTCTGAGGTGACGATGAAGGTCGCGTTCACGCGCCATCGGCTGCAGAGCCGAGTCAGCCAGCTGGGCCGAACAATTTCGCGCGACTACCGCGGCCGCACGGTGGACGTGGTGGTGATGCTGGAGAATTCGTTTTTGTTCGCGGCCGATTTGGTCCGCGAGATGAAATTGCCGGTGGTCTGCCACTTCTTGAAGGCGGAAGTGAGAGACATCGAAATGGGCGGGCACGACCGGCGCGAGATTTTTTTCAGCGCGCCGCCGGCGCTGGGAGGACGAGACGTCCTCGTGGTGGATGCGGTGCTGAACACCGGCGTGACGCAGGATTTTTTGCTGAAGCGGCTGGAAGAAGGGCGGCCGCGGACGCTGCGGCTGGCGGTGCTGTTCGATAAGCCCGAGGCGCGCAAGGTGAATTTGCAGGCTGAATACACCGGGTTCGCCGCCGCATCTAAAGAGTGGGTAGGCTACGGACTGAGCGGCAAGCGCGGGCTCTACCGGAACTTGCCGTACGTGGCATTCGCAAGTGCGGGGACTGGAACGAGGCGGGCGCGAAGCGGTAAGCGCAGCGCGGTCCGGAGGGCGAGGTAATCAGGTGAACTCAACAGTACGCACTATTCTATTTTGGCTCTTAATGATTTTGCTGGCGGTCGTGCTGTGGAAGATGGCCTCCACAGGCGGACAGTCCGCGCACGAGCAGGATCTCGGCTACACGGAATTCATGTCGAAAGTTCAGAACGCGGAAATAAAAGACGTGACGATCAACCTCTCGCAAAACAGCGCCGAGATCCAGGGTGAGTTCAAGAATGGCGGCAAGTTCCACGGCGTGACGATCGCGAACACCGCGATTCCTGACGTAACGAAGATGTTGTCGGACAAGTCGATCAACGTTCCCTACCAGTACAAAGAAGTGAAGGATGCGAACTGGATCAGCTTCCTGGTGAACCTGGCGCCGTTCGTGCTGCTGCTGGCCTTCTGGATTTTCATGATGCGGCAGATGCAGGCGGGCGGGAACAAGGCGCTGAGCTTCGGGAAGTCGCGGGCGCGATTGCTCACGGCGCAGCAGAAGAAGGCTACGTTCAAGGACGTGGCCGGCATCGACGAAGCGAAAGAAGAGCTCTACGAAATTATCGATTTCCTGAAGGATCCGCAAAAATTCCAGAAGCTCGGCGGAAGAATTCCGAAGGGCGTGTTGCTCGTGGGCCCTCCGGGAACGGGCAAGACTTTGCTGGCGCGCGCGATTGCGGGCGAAGCAAACGTTCCGTTCTTCTCGATTTCCGGCTCCGACTTCGTCGAGATGTTCGTCGGCGTGGGCGCGAGCCGCGTGCGCGACCTTTTCGAGCAGGGCAAGAAGAACGCTCCGTGCATCATCTTCATCGACGAAATTGATGCGGTGGGGCGCCATCGTGGCGCGGGACTGGGCGGCGGTCACGACGAGCGCGAGCAGACGTTGAACGCGCTGCTGGTTGAGATGGACGGGTTTGAGTCGAACGAAGGCGTGATTTTGATCGCGGCAACGAACCGGCCGGACGTGCTCGATCCGGCGCTCCTGCGGCCGGGACGCTTCGACCGGCGGGTGGTGGTTCCCCGGCCAGACGTGAAGGGCCGCGAAGAAATCTTGCGCGTGCACACGCGAAAGGTGCCGCTCTCGGAAGACGTGGAGCTTTCGGTGATCGCGCGCGGCACACCGGGATTTTCGGGCGCCGACGTGGCGAATCTGGTGAACGAAGCGGCGCTGTGGGCCGCGCGGCAGAATCGCAAAGTGGTGGCGATGGCGGACTTCGAGATGTCCAAGGACAAGGTCCTCATGGGCGTCGAGCGGAAGTCCATGATGCTGTCCGATGAGGAAAAGAAAAACACGGCGTACCACGAAGCGGGACACGCGCTGGTGGCTGCGATGACGCCGGGCGCGGATCCGTTGCACAAAGTGACGATCATTCCGCGCGGAATGGCCCTGGGCGTCACGATGCAATTGCCGATCGACGACAAGCACACGTACACGAAGGAATTTCTCGAGTCGCAGCTTGCGGTGCTGATGGGCGGGCGCGCGGCGGAAGAAATATTCCTGAATCACATTACGACGGGCGCGGGGAACGACATCGAACGCGCGACGGAAATCGCCCGGCAGATGGTGTGCGAGTGGGGCATGAGTCCGCTCGGGCCGCTGACGTTTGGAAAGAAGGAAGAGGCGATTTTCCTGGGACGCGAAATCGCGCAACATCGGGACTACTCCGAAGACACCGCGATCAAGATCGACGGAGAGGTGCGGAATATTGTCGGCTTGGGCTATTCGCGCGCGCGGAACATTTTGGAGACGAATCGCGCGTCGCTCGAGCGCGTAGCGCAAGCGTTGCTCGACCGCGAAGTGCTGGACGCGACGGAGCTGAAGCTCTTGATGGATGGCAAGCCGCTGCCGGAAAAGCCAACTTTGCCGCCACCGAACGCGCCGCCCGCGCCGAGCAAGGAGCCGTCGCTCACGCTGCGGCCGGAGCCGCGGCCGATTCCGGGGCTGGCGAAAGGCGAGAAGCCCGCGCCGGCTTGATCGGTCAGCGTCGAACTTTAAAAAATTCACGATTTACATCGGAGGCCCCGAGGAATCGGGGCCTTTTTATTTTTGCGGGCGCGCAACGAACAGCGCGCGCTGCGGGTAGTTACGCGGTGCGCACGAATGGCGCCATGTTGAATTTGCCGCTGTAGACCGTACGCGCGGTGGGCGGCGCGGCGACAAGGTGGACGGCGCGCTGCAAAAGCTGCGGTTGGCAGGGACGCATCATGCACATCACGGCGCCGAGCTTGTAACTCGCGGCGTAGTCGGAAGGCATGGCGGAGCTGGTGAGAAGAATGACGGGAATGTGATGCAGGCGGTCGTTCTTTTTGACGATGGCGCAGAGGTCGTGGCCGGAAATTTCGGAGTGATGGGGATCGGCTTCGGCGAGAAGGACGTCGGGCGTTTCGTAGCGAAGGATGTCGAGAGCCTGCTGGGGCGTGGAGACGATCACTACGTTGTAGCCGTCTTGTTCGAGGAGCTCGCGGATTTCGCAGCCCATGCGGAGATTCGATTCCACGCCGAGCACGCGCACTTGATTCGGGAACGGCATCGCGACCCACGGCGCGTCGTTGTCGTTTCCGGTGGATTCTTCGAATTGCAGGGCGACGGCGTAGCGGGAGTCGTGCATCCGCGCGCTACGCACCACCTTTGCGCGGCGCGATTGGTTGATCGCGGTCGGCGTGCTCCAGTAGGGAAACGTGACCTGCAGGACTTCACCGACGAAATAGGCGTTGCGCGAACTGGAGAGGAGCAGGCCGTCGCGAGAGGCGTCGAGGCTCGTTACGATATCTTCGAAGGCGTTGAGCGTGCCCACTCCGCCGCGGACGTGGACCCGGAAAGCAATCTTCGCACGGGTTCGGCGACGGCGCTCGGCTCCTGAAGGAGCCGCCGCGGGCTTCGGCGTGATGGCTTGGACGAGGGCTTCGATGTTCGCGGCGACATCGGATTGCGGCGTGACTTCGTGGGCAGATTGGGCGAAGGCTTCGAGCGCGGCTGCTTCGTCGAGCCCGACTTCCAGGGATTCGCGCAAGGCGGGCGCTCCGTGGCCGAACGGTTCGGCGGTTGGCGGAGGGTGCGAGCTTTCCGAAGCGGAAAACTGGGCTTCCAACTCGTCGAGATCGAAGCGGACTGTTTCGAGGTCGTTCTGGACAGTCTTCAAGTAGCGCACTCCTGCACTATCGGCTGCCGCTCACCACACTTTAGGGCGCAAGACACGGCGGGGTGGATTAGGCGTAAGATAGGGCCATGGCGAAGAAGGTGCCCGGCGTATTTGAAGTAGGCTGCCCGTGCTGCCACGCGAAGCTCACCGTGGATGGCGAAGTCGGCGCGGTGCTTTCGCACGTGCCACCGCCTAAAGGGCCGCCGTCGGTGGATTTGGACGACACGGCGAAGCTGCTGCGCGAGCAGGCGGACGCGGTGGAAGCGAAGTTTCGCGCGTCGGTGGAGGCGGAGCGGTCGAAGGAAGACGTGCTGGCGCGGAAATTCGCCGAGGGCCTCAAGAAGGCGAAAGACGGGCCCATCGAAAAGCCGCTGCGCGATTTTGATCTCGACTGAAAACCTCATGGCGCGATTCTCCGCCGCAGTTTCGGATCGCCGTCGAGCGGCGCAAGCGGCAATCATTTCCTACCTGCCAGGCTTCCTGATCAGCGCGGCCGTGATATTCCTGCCGCTCGCGGCGCTTTCGAGCGTCCGTCAGCGTGACGATGCAAGCCGCGTGCCACAGCCACAATCGCAGGTCACCGAAAAATTAGGCAAGCCGAGGCAACTCGATAAGGGTGTGCGGTGGAAACGCGATCCCGCGACGGGCGAACTGATCACTTCGTACGCGCCGGCTGGAGGCGGCGGCCCAAGCGACAGCGCCGTTCCCAAACTGCCTCGTGGAGCGATTATTCAGACGGTAGAGATCGTCCCGATTTCGTGTAGCGTGTTCGCGCCTGACGGGGCGCCGCTGCGCGATCTGGTCGCGAAGAATTTTCGTGTGTACGACGACGATGTGGAGCGTCCGATCGCGTTTTTCGATGCCGGAGCCAGGAACGTGCCGGAACACGTGGCAGTGGTGATCGACGCGAGCCCCAGCGTCCTCCCCGAGACCGCGGACATGAAGCAGGCCGCGATGGCGCTGGTGGATGGGCTGGCGCCGACGGCTCAAGTCGCCGTGGCCGATTTCTCGGCGCATACGTATTTGCAAACGGGATTCACGGGCGAGCGCGACGTCTTGCGCAAGGCCGTGGACCGCGTAGACGTGCGACAACTGCTCGGTGACACGGGCGGATCGAACATTTACGAGGCGGTCTACCTGACGGCGCACGAGCTCTTCCATGCGGTGCGAGGGCGAAAGGCGATCGTGCTACTCACGGACGGGCAGGATAGCGGCCTCGGGCTCACGCTGAGTCCAGCCACCGCCTTGCCGCGCGGAAGGGCGGACGACCGGCTCACGTTTGACGATGTGGCACGCGAACTCGAAGCCGAGGGAATCGAATTGTTCGCAGTGTCCACGGAGACGCGGCCGAAGATTTTAACGCGCGAATGGCTTGCGGCACATCGCGAAGCCACCTTCTTGACGCAGGATGATCGAAAGACGGGGATTCCGGCATACACCCTGTATCTTGCGGAGATGGTGCGAAGGTCGGCTGGGGATTTGTATTTTCTGCACGAGTCGGCGACGCTGGCGGCAGCGTTTGGCCAGATCGCGGAACGCGTGGGAGAGGAATATACGCTGGGAGTGCCGCCTGCGCCCGGCAACACCGGCGGCGTAGAAGCGAACGCGCCGCGGCCGGGCTGGCATAAGTTGCGCGTCGAGATCGTCGGGGCAGCTGATGCGAAAGTGATTCACCGCGAGGCGTATTACGTTGCCGCGCAGCCTGGAAGCAGCGAAATTCGAGCTTTGCCCGAATCCGTGATTCAATAACGCCACATGATGAGGCGAAGGAAATTCCGGCTGCGGCTGCGGTCTGGCACGATCGTGCTGGGCGAGCGCACGCTGCTCATGGGTGTCTTGAACGTCACACCCGACAGCTTTTCCGACGGCGGCCACTTCTTTGATACAGAAGCGGCGGTGGCGCGTGCGTTGGAAATCGAGCGAGAAGGGGCGGACATTCTCGACATCGGTGGCGAGTCCACGCGGCCGGGCTCGGAGGGTGTGAATGCAGAGGAAGAGCTGCGGCGCATTCTTCCTGTGCTGGAGCGCCTCCGCGGGCGGATACGGATTCCGATTTCGGTGGATACGAGCAAATCAGAAGTCGCCGAAGCGGCGATCGACGCGGGCACGGAGATCCTCAACGACGTCACAGGACTGCGCAATGATCCGCGGATTGCCGAAGTGGCACGCCGGAGGAAGCTGCCGCTGATCCTGATGCACATGCGCGGAGAGCCGCGAACAATGCAGAAGCAGCCGTTTGCGCGCAACGCCATGCAGGACGTGAAGCAGGGATTGCGTCGCGCGATGGCCGCGGCGCGGAGAGCGGGCGTCGCGAAGCGACAGATCATCCTCGATCCGGGGCTCGGCTTCGGAAAGAGTTACGCGCAGAATTTCGAACTGGTCGCACGGATGCACGAATTGGCCGCGCTCGGGTTCCCACTTGTGATCGGCGCATCGCGGAAATCGTTCGTAGGGCGTGCGCTTGGAGGAGTGCCAAAGGACGAGCGCGCATGGGGCACTGCCGCGCTGATCACGGCGGCAATTCTCGGCGGCG
>Ga0210383_10002931_pt1 | contig 15379 bp, 11 predicted proteins | sample IncBWC14OmetaG_FD_160072 | JGI IMG/M metagenome (GOLD analysis project Ga0210383, IMG submission 160072) | Forest soil microbial communities from Barre Woods Harvard Forest LTER site, Petersham, Massachusetts, United States - Inc-BW-C-14-O ...
GCACCGGAGAGCCTTGGACGCATCTCCCACCGGGGCACACCCTTCGCAGCGCTGTTATTTTCCGCTGGCGGTTTAGGAGCGGCGGTCCTGCTCGCGTTCTTATTTCCCGCCTCAGCCTACATCTACATGTTCGGCATCTCGCTCTTCGGGGGGCTGTTCGCCTGGCTGATGATCTTCATCACTCACCTGCGATTTCGAAAGTACTGGGATTCGCGCCGTGACCGCGTTCTGCCCGTTCGTATGAAGTATTTCCCATTCACCACCATCCTCGGCGGTACAGCCGTACTCGCCGTCTTGATTTCGACCTGGTGGCTCGACGGCATGCGCGTCACACTCCAGGCGGGTATCCCGTGGTTGTTGCTGCTGACCGTCGTCTATTTCACTTGGGGACGACAGCGTGAACGCGCCGCGCAAGCTAGAATCACTGCTCGGGCGGTAGAGCCCCCCGCGAGCAGCGATCCCGTTTAAGCTCTGTCCACCAATGTCACGCGTGCTGCTTGAATGTGCCATACGGCGACTGAGTCGGTGCGGGCGCATCGGGCAGCACCCAGCGCCGGACACCCGCGTCGCAAATGGCATAACCCCAGTCGATTAGCTGTTCCTGCGTCGTATCGTCGAGCGCAGTCAACCGTGTCGCTGTCTCAGCCAGTCTCGTGGTGACATCGAACGGACAGACCAATGCGTTCGCGAGTTGGTAATTGTCGATGTTGGAAGCAATGCCCCAGTACGAGCCGTCACGAACTTTGAGCTTGTACAGCGCCACGATGTCACGCGTGCGCAACGTCACTACCTGATTGTAAATTGTCAGCAGTACGCGATTGACCTGGCTGATCCAATCGTGTTTTGGATCGGCATCCGGCCCCAGGGCGCCTCCGCCGTTGCTCACTAGGACGGTCTTGTAACGCTTCCATGCCGTCTCCAGGCCGAGATTGTCGTACACCCCACCATCGGCGAGAACTGCCTGCTGTCGGAACTCAGGAGTGATGCCCGCAGCCGGCGGAATATTTTTATCGAAGCTGTCGGGATCCAGTTTCAGCACACACGGCGACAGCAACGGCGGAAATGCCGACGACGCCGCGACCGCAGTCGCCAGCTCGACGTCAGGATTCTCGATCAAGCCAACCTTCCAGTCGCCCATATAGGGTTTCGAGAAGCGCCACAGTACGCCGGTTTGCAGGCTGGTGGCATTGAAGACAAAGTATGGCCCCTGGCCATCATCCGGCAGATCCTGCAGCTTGGCGTGGTTGTACAGATATTTATTGTAGTGAGCAGCAACGTGTTCCGAGACGCCTCCAAAGATGCCTTCAAGGATCGAACTGACATCGATCGAATCCGACGCCATGCCCCGAACCGGCTGCGTCACTTGCTTGTCGAAGTTAAGGGCGAAACCGCTGCCGTCGAAGCCAAGGTTTTTCCAGTTCAACGCCAGCACACCGTTGGTGATTGAACCTCCCGACACGCTGGAGACACAATTCAACTTGGCAAGAACGCGCAATTCGTTCAAGCGCCACAACGTACCAAGATGGAACAGCATGGCGCGGTAGCCACCTCCGGACATGCAAAGCGCCAGGCCGTCGGTTGGCTGTTGAGGGTCGCCGGGATGATCGTGAACAGGCTGAAAGGCAGCAGTGGTGACTGGACCAGTGGACATAATGCCTCCAGGGTAGGACGAGAAATTAGACCATCTGTGTGGACACGCGCACTGTAGCACTGTTTCGCGCGGGCGGGAAGAGCGGCACTTAATTCAGTGAAAGGGACGGAAAGCTTCCTGATTTAAGCAACTTCGTGACAAAACAGTTCCGAATGTGAAGAACTGTAAAATATTGTGCTTTTTCGCGTGTCTCCTGCGACTTTTTCCGGCACAATGCGTCTATACTGGTAACCCAAATCAGGTGGGCGCCGCAACCCCGACAGCAACCCCAAATAGGCGCCCACCGCCCCCTTAAATAATTTCACTACTTATACAGAGCTCACACGAAGGCTGTGATGCCGATTGCTGCCTCATCGTAGTGACGCAACGAGTATTCCCCGCATAACTCTGCGTGACTTTCGAACCCGATCTGTTGACTTCGTAAATCTCTGTGGCAACGAGCATCGTTCCCTTCTTGCCCGGCGCTACAATGAACCAGAAAGGTAGTTGTCATGAAGTCCCCGGTCCATGAAGCCCGTTGGTGGGAAACCATGGCCGATGGCCGTCTCCATTGCTACCTCTGTCCGCGTCACTGTCATATCGGCGAAGGCCAGCACGGCTTCTGTTTCATCCGCAAAAACGACAATGGCCGCTTGCTACAGCTCGGCTACGGACGCCCCGCCGCAGTCGCCATGGATCCCGTCGAAAAGAAGCCACTCAACCATTTTTTTCCCGGCACGAAAATTCTTTCCATGGGCACCGCCGGCTGCAACATGGGATGCTTCTTTTGCCAGAACTGGGACATCTCCAAAGCCAAGTCCGACCAAGTTCGCTCTGCCGATCTTCCTCCCCGTGACGTCGTTGAGTTAGCGCTTGAGCATCGCGCTCCTCATATCGCCTTCACCTACAACGAGCCCACCATCTGGGGCGAATACGTCATCGACATCGCACGCGAAGCCCACGCCGCCGGCGTCAACACCGTGATGGTGTCGAACGGCTACATCACGCGTGAAGCTTTCTTCGACATCTATCGCCACATCGACGCCGCCAACATCGATCTCAAGGCCTTCACCGAGAAGTTTTATTCCAAGGTCACACTGACCCACCTCCAACCTGTGCTCGACGTCTTGAAATGGCTCCGCCATGAGACCGGCGTATGGTTTGAAATCACCAACCTCATCATACCCACCCTCAACGACGACGATTCCGAATTCAAACAGCTCTGCGATTGGGTGCTCGAGAACCTCGGCGATGACGTACCGCTGCATTTCACGGCCTTTCACCCCGACTTCAAAATACAGGACAAGCCTCCCACGCCACCCGAAACCCTGCATCGCGCGCGCCGCATGGCCATGCGGATGGGACTGAAGTACGTCTATGAGGGGAACATCTTCTCCGACGGCGGCAACACCATCTGCCCCGGATGCAAGCAAATCGTCATCACTCGCTCCTGGCACTCGGTAACAGCGAACAAGCTGAAGGAGGGCCGCTGCGCCAGCTGCCACACGCGCATTCCGGGCGTTTTCTCGAAACTCCACCTCGAGGCGCGCCGCGAATGGGCAGCCGCGCTTCACGAATAATCATTTCGTCGACCGTTCGATTCGGTGTATAGTGCTCGGAACTTCCTAGGGGCGCAAAACGTAAGTCCGGGGCGAAGAAAGCAAGAGTCATGAGCTCTAAGCTGATTCTGCCTTGGCCGTTTCCTTTCCGCGGACCCCATTGGCCGCGTCCTCGAATCACCCAAACCTTACTTGCCGTCGCTGTTTTCAACGATCAGTACCCTAACTCATCCAGTGTGCAGGGCGTTCCGATCGTCACCACGGGCACGCCATCCACCACCGCGCTCACCGGTGCGATTCCGGCTCTCACCGTGAGCGGTATCACCCCGGGAAGTTCATCGAGCGATCCCTTCTACCTGCAAGGGACGTGGGAGCTCTTGAACGGCCCGACCGTGCTCCCACCCACCGCTGCCCAACCCAGCCCGTCGGGTGCTTACGCCCCGATGTACTGGCTCAACACCGTAACCTACTATGCCGGCAACCTGTATGTGATCGGCAGTGACGGGGCGGAGTTCGGAGTGCTGCGGTTCGATGCCACTACTGGCAATCCGAATGGCCCCGGTACGAATCCGCTTTTTCTGTCTGTGGATTTCCTGATCGAAAACAGCGGCATGAGCCTTATCAACTACCAGAACAACTATGCCCTGATAATTCCGCTCGCCAACGGCCTTTCCGGCTGTCTGGTCAGTGGCAGTGGAACTCCCTCCTTGAAAGGACCTGTACCTTACAGCTCGTTTCAAGGCCAAGGCCTGCCGACCCAACTCGCTCTCACCGCTCCATGCCAGTCGCCAAATAGCGGAAATCTCTATTTCCTCTATTTCGATGGCTTCAATCCCAGCGGAGGCGCTGGATTAATGTCGGTCAGCCAGACCGCGGTTGTCGAAGCGATTCTATTGGGTTCCACCAACATTCCCGTTACCGTGATCACCCCGCTGGCCTCGCTTCCTCTCACTTGCGCCTTCTGCGTCGCCGAGGTGAACGGGCAGGACGCAATCTACGTCGCGGTCTTGGGCTGGGCGAACCAGACGACTCCGCAGTGGTCGGTCGAAATGATCGACACCTCAGGCAACATGACGACAATCATCTCAGGTCAGCCCGGTGCGCCATGGGGAATGTGTGTCGTGACGGTTTTGGGTTAGCAGGATAGCGCGGCTTCCTTGTGCCCGATTCAATCCGGGTGCCCCACTCAAGCCGGGTTTTGCTTGAGTGGGTCTTTTGACTCCTCTGACGACCCGGAGAGCACCCTAGCTCTCGTCTCGCCCGATCCACTTACCCATCGCGGGAACGCGGAACTGCGCCATCTTGTCTAGCAGCTGTTCTGGATCGCAGTCTTCCAGCACCAGCCTCCGGTTCTCTTCCCGCAAGAATCCTTCCCGCACCGCGTGGTCAAACAACTTGAGCAGGGGGTCGTAGTAGCCCTCAACATTCAGCAATCCGCAAGGCTTGGCGTGAATCCCCAACTGCGACCAGGTGACGATCTCGCAGAACTCCTCGAAGGTACCGAAGCCGCCGGGCATTGCGATAAACCCGTCTGACAAGTCTGCCATCAGTGCCTTGCGCTCATGCATCGATTTCACGATGCGTAGCTCCGTTAGTCCGGCGTGCCCCACTTCCTTTGCCATCAGCGACTCAGGAATAACTCCAATCACGCGCCCACCCGACTCAAGAACCGCGTCGGCCAAAACTCCCATGAGTCCAATGTTCCCGCCGCCGTAAACCAGTTCGATCCCACCCGCAGCCAGAAGCTGCCCCAAAACCACGGCTGCGTCTCTGTACACCGGGCCAATTCCCAAATTGGAACCGCAAAACACACAAATGCGTCGGAAATCCATAACGCTTGAATGCCGCACAGTTAGCCTGATCAGTTTAGCGGACATGGGATCGCGGGACCGGAGTCTCCCAGCCGCAAACCAGGCCCGCGCCTTCCGGCTCCCCCGAGATTAGCTCGCCACCATCATTTACAATCATCGCGAGTTAATCTCCTCGGAGTCCCCTTACCTTCATGCCCACAATCCGCCGGGTAGCTGTTTCGCTCGCACTACTTTCCGCCCTTTCCGTCGCGCAACCATCGTCTCCATCGCTGCCCTCGAAGCCGACCTCGTGGCAATCCATTCACAGCTCAGCACTTGTTATCGATACCCACGCGGACACGCCCGGACGCTTTGTGGACGAGAACTTCGACCTCTCCCAAGACGCCGGCAAGGGCTACATAGATTTCAGCAAGATCAAGGCTGGCAACCTGGGCGCCGAGTTCTGGTCGATCTGGGTTGATCCCAAGGTGAACAAGGGCCAGGAAATCAAACGCGCGCTCGACATGATCGACTCCGTCTACGAGCAAGCGCGCCGCCATCCCGACAAAATGATGATGGCCTTCAGCACCCAGGACATCCTTGCCGCCCATCGCCAGCACAAACTTGCTTCCCTGATCGGAGTCGAGGGCGGCCACGCGATACAAGGCGACATCCGCGTGCTGCGCGATTATTACCGCCTGGGCGCCCGCTACATGACGCTCACCTGGTCCAACACCAACGAACTCGGCGACTCCAGCGGCGATCTCGACAACAAAGACGTCGAGCACCACAACGGCATTACCGACTTCGGTCGGCAGGTCGTGCGCGAGATGAACCGTATGGGCATGATCGTCGACATTTCGCACGTTGCCGACCGGACATTCTTCCAAGCGCTTACGACGAGCCGCGCACCCGTCATCGCCTCGCACTCGTCCGCCCGCGCGCTCACCAACGTTCCTCGCAACATGACCGACGACATGCTGGTCGCCCTCGCCCGCAACGGCGGCGTCGCCCAGGTGAATTTCTATTGCGGATTCATCTCGCAGAATTGGGTCGACCAGTCCAAGAAGTTGGCGGCGGAGAAAGATCCGGACTACGAAAAGGTTCAATCGCTGTTCATGTCCGAGCGCACGCCGCAGATGACGCAACAGCTTTACGAAGCGGAAGCGGTGCTCGAGAAGAAACTGCCGCGTCCGCCGCTCAGCGACCTTATCGACCACATCGACCACATGGTGAAGATCGCCGGCGTCGATCACGTGGGCATTGGCTCAGATTTTGACGGCATCGACTGCTCGCCCCAGGGCATGGACTCGGTCGCCGACCTGCCAAAAATTACCGAGGCCCTCTACAAGCGCGGGTACAAGCCGGCAGACATCCAGAAGATTCTCGGCGGCAACTTAATGCGCGTCTTCGCCGAAGTAGAGGAGACCGCCAAAGTAATTCAAGCGGAAGAGGCGCACCAGGACACCCGCCGCGAAGTCGCTCCGGACACGCAGCTAAAGTAGTAAATGCTTGGGGCATTTGATGTAATGGGTGGAGCACCGCGTTAGCTGTGCATTCCATTGATATCTAAGAAAGCGGCTTGGGCCGCCGCGGTAAAGGACTCGGAGGAACCATGCGTAATTTTCTAACTGCAATTCTGATCCTCGCTCTCGCCGGATTTGCATCAGCACAAACCAGTAGCACAGCGACCAAACCCGCGACCGCCAAGCCAGCCGCCAAACCCGCCGCTACTACTCCGGCCGCACCCCAACCCGTCCAGGCCATCTTTGAAACCACTCTGGGAAACATCACCTGCACGCTTTTCCCCGATAAAGCACCAATCACAGTCGACAACTTCATCGGACTCGCAACGGGCAAGAAGGATTGGAAGAACCCCTCCAGCGGCGCGACCATGCACAATAAGCCGCTCTACGACGGCACGGTCTTTCATCGCGTCATTCCCAACTTCATGATCCAGGGTGGCGATCCTCTCGGCAACGGCTCCGGCAGCCCCGGATACACGTTCCGCGACGAGCAAAGCGATCTGACCTTCGACCAGCCCGGACGCCTCGCCATGGCCAACAGCGGTCCTAACACCAACGGGTCACAGTTTTTCATTACCGAAGTGCCGACCCCGCATCTAGACGGCCACTACAATATCTTCGGCCAGTGCGACAATCCAGACCTGGTAAAGCAAATCGCCCGCCTCGCTACCGATCCGCGCAACGACCGACCATTCAATCCGCCCAAGATCATTCACGTGAAGATCATCGATCCGCGTCATCCAGCGGCGCCGGCGAAAAAGCCAGCGACTTCGTCAAGCACTAAGAAGTCGACCGCCCCGCCCGCCAAACCTCAGTAACGGAATTTCATTCAACGGAACCAGCCGGACCTCGTGCCGGCGTTTCTTACGCTCATATTCGAACCTAGTTGTGCAGCTTTCAGCCCAAATATGAAAATCCGCTGACATTTGCCACCTGTTCATGCCTCTGTGATATGAACATTGGTACTGATCCGCGCACCGCCGCGATGTGGTGTTATTGAGGTGCCATCATGGAAGCCGTACAAGACAACGTTCGCACCGGCAGAACTCCCGCCGAATTGAAGCAGGCCATTCTCGACAACCTTTATTACACACAAACCCGGGTTCCAGAGCTCGCCACGACGAACGACTGGTACATGGCGGTCGCCTATGCCGTTCGCGATCGCATGATGAACGATTGGATTCAGGCATTCGGCCGCGCTCGCAAGACTCGTACCCGGATTGTCAGCTATCTCTCTGCGGAATTTCTCATCGGTCCGCAGTTGGGCAGCAATCTGCTCAACGTTTACGACATTCGCGATGCCGTCGAAACCGCACTTGCCGATCTTGGCCAGAGTCTCGACAAACTCCTGAACCACGAGCCCGAGCCCGGCCTCGGCAACGGCGGATTGGGCCGTCTTGCGGCCTGCTACATGGAGTCGCTCACCACTTTGGACATGGCCGCGATCGGCTACGGCATTCGCTACGAGTTCGGCCTCTTCGATCAGGAAATTCAGAATGGCTGGCAAGTGGAGAAGACTGACAAGTGGCTCAGCCTCGGCAATCCTTGGGAAACGACTCGGTCGGAAATCGCGCATTACGTTGGTACTGGCGGCCATACCGAGCAATATCACGACGAGCATGGGCACTTCCGCGTACGTTGGATTCCCGAGCATGTCGTCCGTGGCATCGCCAACGACATACCTATTGCTGGCTACCTTACGAATATGACCAATTTCCTGCGCCTGTGGTCGTCTGAGGCCGTCGAGTCTTTCGATTTCCAGGCCTTCAACAAAGGCGACTATTACGATGCCGTTCAGGAAAAAGTAGCGTCCGAGACCATTAGCAAAGTTCTTTATCCCAACGACGAAGCTGTGGCCGGCAAGATCCTGCGCTTGCAGCAACAGTACTTCTTTACTTCCTGCTCTTTGCAAGACATGATTCGCATCCACAAGCTACGTGGCCTATCACTTCACACCTTTCACGAAACCTACGCCATTCAGCTCAACGATACGCATCCCTCGATCGCTGTCGCCGAACTCATGCGGCTCCTGATCGACATCCACGAAATCGACTGGGACGAGGCTTGGAGTATCACCCAGAAAGCTCTGGCTTACACAAACCATACCCTCCTTCCCGAGGCCCTCGAAAAGTGGCCGTTGCCGCTCTTTGGCGGCCTGTTACCGCGACATCTTGAAATCATCTACGAAATTAACCGCCGATTTCTCGATGAAGTCCGTGCCAAGCGCCCCGGCGACAATGATCTACTGTCTCGTGTTTCGCTCATCGACGAGCACGACCAGAAATACGTCCGCATGGCCAACCTCGCCACTGTCGGCTCCCACGCTGTCAACGGAGTCGCTGCGCTGCACACCGAGCTCTTAAAAAAGACGGTGCTGCATGACTTCTATGAACTCTTCCCTGACAAATTCTTCAACATTACCAACGGTGTTACGCCGCGCCGCTGGCTCGCGCTCAGCAATCCTGAGTTGTCTCAACTGATTTCCAGCAAGATCGGTGACAACTGGCTCAAGCACGAGGAAGAGTTACACAAATTGGAACCGCTCGCCGAGGACCCTGACTTTCGTTCTCGCTGGCGGCAGGTGAAATACACCCGCAAGCAGAAACTCGTGGCGTTAATCCACGAGCGCACCGGTATGTCGGTGAGTCCCGACACGATGTTCGATGTGCAGGTCAAGCGCATCCACGAATATAAGCGCCAACTGCTGAACATGCTTTTCGTAATCGCGCTCTATAACCGCATCAAGCACGATCCGAGTGTCCAAATCACGCCGCGCACGGTTATCTTCGGCGGTAAGGCTGCCCCCGGCTATTTCATGGCCAAGTTGATCATCAAGCTGATCAACTCCGTCGCCTCGACCATCGATGCCGATCCCGCAGTTCGCGATCGCTTGCGCGTCGTGTTCATTCCCGACTTCAACGTCAAGAGCGGACAGGTCATCTACCCCGCCGCCGAACTGTCCGAGCAAATTTCGACCGCCGGTAAGGAAGCTTCGGGCACCGGCAACATGAAGTTCTCCATGAATGGCGCGCTGACCATCGGCACGCTCGATGGCGCCAATGTCGAGATTCGCGAAGAAGTTGGCGACGAGAATTTCTTCCTCTTCGGCCTCACCGCCGAACAGGTCGTGGAACTTAAGCGTAGCGGCTACAATCCTCGCCACTATTACGAGAGCAATCCTGTATTGAAGGAAGTCATCGACCAGATCGCAGGTGGCGCGTTCTCCGCCGGAGACCAGCAGCTGTTCCGCCCCATCGTCGATTCTCTGCTAAACAGTGACGAGTACCTGCTGCTCGCCGATTTCCAGTCGTATATCGATTGCCAGGAGGCCGTTGGCCACGCCTACCGCGACCAAGAGCACTGGACGCGCATGTCGATCCTCAACACGGCGCGTATGGGCAAGTTCTCGTCCGATCGCTCCATCCGCGAATATGCCCGCGACATCTGGCACGTCGCGCCCCTCGACCTGACTGGACAGGCGACGAAGACTGGAGCGCAAACTTAGTCGTAATACCAATCGCCAACTTCGGTTTCGCCGTCGATCGTCGCTCAGAAGATCGTGGGAATCGCTGAGCGCCGTTCTTGGCAACTGCGATACCCTGTGGGCCCGCACGCTGCACAGTGCCACTTGCTTCTGTTACGCCTTCAGCTCCAGTGCAGCCAACATAGTGCCCTCGACGCGGTTCCGAATCTTGGCGAACGCGATCTGCCGCGATGTCGAGGTGTCATCGGCAAACGGAGAGAATCCACAGTCGTCGGTGGTCCCCAGCGATGCAATCGGTATGTATTCGGCGGCCTCCATCACGCGGTCCCGCACTTGGTCAGGCCTCTCCACCGCCGGATTGATGGGGTCCGTCACTCCGACAAAAACGATCTGCCCCGGCTTCCCTAGCTTGCCCAACGTACCTAGCGCTTTCCTGCGGTCCGGCTCGCTCGCAAGCTGCACGTAAAATCGTCCGGCGTTCAGTTCGAAAAGCAGCGGTAACAGGGCTGAGTAGTCCACATCCGCGCTATGCGTCGAGTCCCGGTCCCCTCCAGGACACGTGTGAACGCCGATTCGGCTCCGCTCGGTCGCGGTAAATCGATCGAGCACCTGATTGTTCAGGCCAACAAAAGATTTCAGCAATCCAGCCGAAGGATCGAGCTTCAGCGAGAGTCGTGCTTCCGTGAAGTCGATCTGTACGCATGCGGCCCCGGCATCCAGACACTCGCGAATGTCGCGTTCGGCTTCGTTCACCAGGTCCCCCAGAAATCGTTCCCGAGGGTACTCCGCTACGCCCTCTGCGGGGTACAACAGACTCAGCGCCGACGCCGAAATGACAGCCTGCTTCAGTGGACGGTGCGCGTAAGGTTGGGCCGCCCATAAGAAGCTGGACGCATGTACACCATATTCGAAGGGACCGGACGTCAGTTTGGGAAGCTGCCGGGTGTGACCATCGGCAAACGGGATGACCACTCCATCGGGCGCGAGGTTGCTCAACCCCGTTAAGGGATACGTCGCAAAGCTGGGCTTGGTCTGTTCGCCGTCAGTAATAACGGGCGAGCCGGTCTCTTCCATGCCCGCGATCGTCTCTCGCAGCGCGTGTTGCTGCGCCAACCCGAGTTGTTCATCGGAGAGGCGTCCGGCAGCATGCTCTGTCATGGCCTTCAACAGTTCTGGAGAGCGCGGAACGCTGCCGATGGGTTCAGTAGGAATCGCCACTGGAATGCTCCTCGATCGACGAAATTTGAATAAAAATGTGCGGGCTCGTAAACGCTCGCCCCATACCCGGATTGTCAGGAAATTAAAGCACCCTTGACGCACGCGGCAATAACCGGAAACCACTACGATTGCAAATGAAAGGGCCCCGCATCGCGGAGCCCCTTATCCCTTCTATCCACTAACCACTATCCACTGGTTCTAGTCGTAATACTCCAGCCCGAGGTGGGTGATCATATCCTCGCCCATCAGGTGACGCAGCGTGTTCTTCAGCTTCATCGACTGGATGAACAGATCGTGCTCCGGATACAGCCCCGGCGCCGTCATCGGCGACTTGAAGTAGAAGCTCAACCACTCCTGGATGCCAATGCCGCGCAGCGCCGACGACCGTTTCGCCAAGTCCAGAAACAGCACTAAGTCGAGCACAAGAGGCGCCGCGAGAATCGAGTCGCGGCACAGGAAATCGACCTTGATCTGCATCGGATAGCCCAGCCACCCGAAGATATCAATGTTGTCCCAACCCTCTTTGTTATCACCACGTGGAGGGTAATAGTTAATGCGAACCTTGTGGCAAATATTGCCGTACAGTTCCGGATACAACCCGGGTTGCAGAATGTGCTCCAGCACTGACAGCTTCGACTCTTCCTTGGTCTTGAATGAGCCCGGGTCTTCCAGCACTTCCCCGTCGCGATTGCCCAGGATGTTGGTCGAGAACCAGCCGTTCAGCCCGATCATGCGCGCCTTGAAGCCTGGGGCAAGAATCGTCTTGATGAGTGTCTGCCCGGTCTTGTAGTCCTTGCCGCAGATCGGCGCATCGTTCTTGCGCGACAATTCCTGAATCACCGGAATATCGACGGTCAAGTTCGGAGCGCCGTTCGCGAACGGCACGCCCTCCTGCATCGCGGCGTAGGCATAAATCATCGATGGCGCGATGTTCTCGTCGTTCGCCAGCAAGCCCTTCTCGAACGAATCCACGGTCTGGTGCACCGGCCCCGCCTCAATAAACGACTCGGTCGAGCCGCACCAGATCATCGCCAGCCTGTCGGCGCCGCTCGACTTTTGGAAGTCGCGGATGTCTTCGCGCACCTGCTCGACCAGTTCCTTCTTGTTTTTCCCCTTCTTCACGTTGGGCCCGTCGAGCTTCTTCACGTAGTTCTTGTCGAACACCGCCTTGCGCGGCTTAATCGACGACAGGAACGGCTTCACTTGCTCCAGCAGCGAACGCTCCAGCACTCCGGCCTTGCCGGCGGCGGCATACATGTCGTCTTCAAAGATGTCCCAGCCGGTGAACACCAGATCGTTCAGTTCGGCCAGCGGAACAAAATCCTTCACCTTCGGCGACCGGCCATCGGTGCGCTTGCCGAGGCGAATGTGTCCCATTTGCGTTACCGACCCGATGGGCGCCGAAATACCTTTGCGCACAGCTTCGACTCCGGCAACGAACGTCGTCGCGACCGCTCCCATACCGGGGATCATGATGCCCAGTTTTCCCTTGGCGGGCGCGAGTTCGCCGCGACCGTTCTTGTTCTTGTCCTGCGGATTATCAGTTGGCATTATCTATCAGTCCGTTTCATGAAGTGTCTGCAAACCTGTTATGTTCTCGTATTCGCTCTGTGCTTGGCAAACTTCCACGCGTGAATGGAACCATTTCGCCCTTCGTTGGCATCTACAAGGATTCGACGGAAAGCCATGAGTCAACCAAAAGTCGCACTCATTACCGGCAGCTCCAGCGGCATCGGCCTGCTCACAGCCATCGAATTTGCCCAGAACGGCTACTCAGTCGTAGCTACCATGCGCGACCTCGGCCGCAGCGGCCGTCTCGAAGAAGCCGCGCAAAAGGCCGGTATCCGCGACAAGCTCGACCTTCGCCAGCTCGACGTCGCCAACTTCGACTCCATCCCCGGAGTGATCGACAGTATCGTGCGCGATCACGGCCGTATCGCCGTGCTGGTCAACAACGCAGGATTCAGCGTTGCTGGATTCGGCGAAGATCTCAAGCTCGGCGACTACCGTCATCAGTTCGAGACCAACTTCTTTGCCGCCGTCGCCATGAGCAAGGCCGTGCTGCCAGTTATGCGGCGGCAGAAGTCCGGACATATCATTCAAGTCGCCTCCGTCGGAGGACGCGTGGGGACGCCCCTACTCAGCGCCTATTGCAGCTCCAAGTACGCTCTGGAAGGCTTCAGCGAATCGCTTCGCATTGAAACCCACTCCCTCGGCATCCGGGTGGTACTGGTCGAGCCCGGAGCCTTCGATACCGACATTTGGACACGCAACGTCACCGTCGCTGAAGGCGCGCTCGACCCCAACTCGCCCAACAGGGATCGCAGCCAGCGTTTTACCGAGTTCGTTAAGAACAACGCCAAGAACCGCCGCGACGCCCGCGAAGTCGCGCAACTCATCCTGCGCATTGCCAGCGATCCCAACCCCCGTCTTCGCTACATGATTGGCACCGACGCGAAAATGCAGGTTTGGCTCAAGCGCCTGCTGCCCTGGAAAACGTACGAGCGCATGGTCGCCAAGTTCGTCAAGATCGACGTTTAGTAAGCAGACATCGGGAAGAGCAACTGATAGGACAGCCCGAGCCCGACGGGCGCCACAACCGTAGCCCGGCACGTCAGTGCCGGGAAGGTTCCAGGAATACGACGAGTCCCGCCGGGACGCCACTCGAAAATCTACGCCGCTTCCCTCACCCGATCCTTCAGGTGCGACCACACAAAATACACAATCCCCGCCACCAACCCCGCGAGAATTAGCCCATCCAAGCGATGGAACCACAACTTCAGCAGCGGGTCCTTGTCCCACTGCTCTCCCAGCCGCATGCCAACATAGGCCAGCACGAAGCACCATGGCCACGAACCAATGAATGTATAAAGGTGAAACTTCACTCGCGGCATCCGCGCAATTCCGGCTGGCAGCGCAATGAACGTTCGGATCACCGGCAACAGTCGCGCAATCAGCACTGCCAGTGATCCCCATCGCGCGAAAAAGCGGTCGGCGGTATTCAATTCATGCTGCGTCACGAAGATGTAATGGCCGTAGCGCAACGCCAACGGACGCCCGCCGTAATACCCAACCTCGTATGCCAACACCGAGCCCACGTTGCAGCCAATCGCACCCCATGTCGCCACCGCCAGCAATGAGAACCGCCCCGTGTACACCAGGTAACCCGAGAACGGCATGATGATTTCCGACGGCAACGGAATGCACGCCGACTCGATGGCCATCAGCAGCATGACGCCGCCGTAGCCCGCAGCTGAAATCACCGACGTGATCCAGGCTGCAAGAATTTCAATGATGTGAGCAATCATTAGGTAGTAAGAGATCTCCAGGAAAATAGCTCGTGCTTAGGGTGCCCTACACCAGCTGCCTTTGCTTGTGTGGGTCTTTCGACTTTTCTTTGACTAAAATCTGGGTGCCCCATCTTTTCCCGCCATTTGGGAAAGGGTGGGAATCAAAACCCTACTCGTGCTTTGGCAACTTCCCGCTCATCCACTCTCCCAGTTTCTCCAGTGGCACCCGCAACCCGATAAAGAACTGTCCGAACAGCGCATATTCCGCGCTCACCTGGTCGAACCGCATCTCGTAGATCAGCTTCTTGAATACCAGCGGTTCAGGCGCAAACAAGTCCACGCCCCACTCCCAGTCATCGAACCCAATCGACCCGGTGATGATCTGTTGCACCTTGCCCGCATACCGCCGGCCGACCGCGCCATGTTCTTCCATCTGCCGCTGCCGCTCTTCGATCGGCAACGAGTACCAGTTCTTATCTTCGCCGCGCCGCCGGTCCATGGGATAAAAGCAAAGGTACCGGCTCGCCGGAATCTTCGGAAACAATCGCGAATGCATTGCGGCCTTCTGCCGCTCAATCGTGTCGCCGATTTCCTTGTTCCACTCTTCGCTCAGCGGCGCTATGCCACGTTCGGTGAGCTGCCGAAAGAGCTTTACGCTCGAGTCATACAGTCCCAACTCAATCACCGACACGTACGAGTGCACCGGCTCTAGCAAATCCCGCAGACCCACATGGTCCAACTGCAGTTCCGCCTGGTTCAGCTCATCGAACGAGTCGCGAAAGTGCACCAGCATCAAGTCGCCCTTATGTCCGAGCATCGAATAAGCTGCAAACTGACCCGCATGTTCGCTGGCGCCGAACGCTTCCGCCGCTTCCCGCGCGA
>Ga0210383_10002932_pt1 | contig 15374 bp, 16 predicted proteins | sample IncBWC14OmetaG_FD_160072 | JGI IMG/M metagenome (GOLD analysis project Ga0210383, IMG submission 160072) | Forest soil microbial communities from Barre Woods Harvard Forest LTER site, Petersham, Massachusetts, United States - Inc-BW-C-14-O ...
TTTTCACTGATTGAGCTGCTGATCGTGGTGGCAATCATCCTGATCATCGCAGCTATCGCGATTCCTAACTTGCTGCGCGCTCGCATGGCGGCCAACGAGTCGTCTGCTGTCGCGTCCATTCGTACCGTGACCACGGGCGAAGTCACCTATCAGACCGCCTATCCGACCGTTGGATATGCTGCGGCTCTGGTCAACCTGGGCGGCGCTCTGAACGTGGCTTGCGTTCCCAGCTCCACCACTGCTTGCTTGATCGACTCCGTGCTCGCCAACAACGGTAACCCCACTGGCGGCGGCAAGAGCGGCTATTCGTTCACCACGGGCGCTGGCACGGTTGTGGGCGGCACCAACGTAGGCTATACGATCCTCGCCATTCCGCTCTCGAGGAACCAGACCGGTATTCGCGGCTTCTGCGCTGAGGAAGATGCAGTGGTTCGCGTCGACCCGGCTGGAGCTTGCTCGGCTGCGGAAGCGACCGTCCTCACCTTCAACCCGTTGAACCAGTAATACTCGAACTAGTAACACTCCTGGCAACTCCACGGAGCGGGCATCAGCCAAGGGCAGCGAGATCACACTCGCTGCCCTTTTACTTTTTTGCTCGGAGTGCGGTTTACGTATGCGGTCGACGCGCGCGTTATCCCGAGTGCAGCCGTTCTTCAGGCGGAGCGAGGAGCCTGCCCTGAGTGGAGCCGAAGGGATCTCCCGCTACGACGCTGTGTGCCACGGGAGATCCCTCGGCCCGCTGGATAAAACGCGGTCCTTCGGGATGACGCAGCGCCTCCAGGGGGCGCCGCTCTTCGTCTAGATCCAGATCTTGATCCGGCAAAAACGCAAGATCGAGCGGCCCGCGCGTTCTTCGTGCAGACTGACACGAATTGTCCGTCCGACGCCACTTTTGGCGGCAGGCCGCTTGGGAAAGGCGTAGAATTAGTGGGATTTCTCGACCGACGGTGCAAACAAAGCTCTTATCTCATGCCGCCGGAACCTTTGTCAGTCGCGGCTTTCGGCCAGGCACGTGCAACATCAATCCCGACTGAGACATTCGTGACTATATAAAATCGATAAAAAAGTTGGGGGAAAAGATGCGGAAACAAAGAGGTTTTTCACTGATCGAGCTGCTGATCGTAGTGGCGATCATCCTGATTATCGCAGCTATCGCGATTCCGAACTTGCTGCGCGCTCGCATGGCGGCCAATGAGTCGTCTGCCGTTGCTTCTGTTCGTACCGTCACCACTGGGGAAATCACCTACCAGACGGCTTATCCGACGGTTGGATATGCTCCGGCCCTGGTGAACCTAGGCGGCGCTCTGAGCGTGGCTTGCGTTCCCAGCTCCACCACGGCTTGCTTGATTGATTCCGTGCTCGCCAACAACGGTAACCCCGCTGGCGGCGGCAAGAGCGGCTACTCGTTCACCACTGGCGCCGGTGCCATTGCGGGCGGCGTGAACGTTGGCTATACCGTAAAGTCGGTTCCGCTTTCGATCAACCAGACCGGAATCCGTGGCTTCTGCGCTGAGGAAGATGCGGTCATTCGCGTCGACCCCGCTGGAGCTTGCTCGAACACCGAGGCGGGCATCCAGGGCTTCAATCCCTTGAACCAATAACGCGCCAGTAGCGCGAGGTAGAGCGAAGCACGTGCACACACCGAAGGGCAGCGAACTCAGGTTCGCTGCCCTTCAATTTTTGTGAGGAGATTCAGCCCCAGCTGCACGTAATCCTGGCATGGAAAGGCTTCTGCGTTTTTTGCAAACGAGTGTGACACTTTCTGTCAGAAATAGCCCAGCCAATCTGCAACGTGGTCCTGCGGTTGGCGTTACCGGCGCTAACCCATTGATTTTCCAAAAGGCTTGGAGATTACTAAGGTTCCTGCCTTGCCGGCGGAATTGGCGCTCAAACTGCAAATTACCCAATGGACTATCCCCCGAACGTAACTACAAACTTTAAGGGACACCGGATGCGGCGCACAAAGGGATTCTCACTGATCGAGTTGCTCATCGTGGTGGCGATCATTCTTATCATCGCCGCCATCGCGATCCCCAACCTGCTTCAGGCGCGGCTGTCCGCGAATGAGGCGTCAGCCGTGGGGTCCATCAGCGCTATCAAGAGCTCTGAGGTCACCTACACCACCGCGTATCCTACGATTGGGTATGCCTCCAACATCGGAGAGCTGGGCGGAGCCTCGCCATGCACTCCTTCTTCCACCACGGCATGCCTGCTCGACAGCTTTCTGTCTGCCTCTACCCCGGGCAGCGGCGGCAAGAGCGGCTATGTTTTTCTGGCCACCGGCATTGTTCCGGGCGGCTCCATCAACAACACCGCCTTTGTAGGTGCGGCGGCGCCGGTGTTGATGAACTCCACCGGAAACCACGACTATTGCTCCACTAACGACGGCGTCCTGCGCTCACAAATGGGCAACCCCGGCGACCTTCCAGTGAACGCCATCGCGCCCTGTCTGGCGTTTCCGGTGACGCAGTAGCGCATCGGAATCTCATCGCAAGTTGAGAATCGCTGGGCGGCTTCGTTGGTTTCGCTTCTCCGCAGGCCAGGCGTCCTCAGGTTGGCCTGCGCCCGCGCAGTGACCCTCGTAACTGTCAAAAGGGATGTTCTACCGCGCTCCGGTGCTTATAATATTTTCGAAACCTGGTACGGAAGCCTGAGCACAAATTCTGATAGACCATTTCTGATACACAATGGCCGCGATTGAAATCCTTGGACTGGAAAAGACCTACATGGTGGGCTTCTGGCGCAAGCGCCCCAAGCGGGCCTTGCAGCCACTGCATCTCACCGTGGAAGAGGGAGAGATTTTCGGCTTCCTCGGACCCAACGGTGCCGGCAAAACCACAACGCTGAAAATGCTGATGGGGCTGGTGTTCCCGACCGCCGGAACCGCGCGCATTCTGGGCCACGATTGGACTGATCCTGAAGTCAAAGCGCAGATCGGCTTTCTTCCCGAGCAGCCGTACTTCTACGACTACCTGACCGCGCACGAATTGCTCGATTACTACGGCCAGCTCTCGGGAGTGCCCGGCAAAGACCGCAAGCGCCGCATTGAAGAGGTGCTGCAGCGCGTGGGGCTGACCGACATTAAAGGCGTGCAACTCCGCAAGTTTTCTAAAGGCATGCTGCAGCGCGCCGGAATCGCGCAGGCCATTCTGCACAACCCGAAATTAGTTTTCTTCGACGAACCCATGTCCGGTCTCGATCCGCTGGGCCGCCGCGAAGTTCGCGACCTGATGGAACAACTGAAGCAGGAAGGCAAGACGGTATTCTTCTCGACCCACATTCTGTCGGACGCCGAGGCGCTCTGCGACCGCGTCGCCATTATTAACAAAGGTGAATTGCGCGGTGTGGGCGCCGTGGCAGATTTGACCGCGACGGTTCAGGGCAAAGTGGAGGTCGTCTGGCAAGGCACGCAGGTTCCGGCTTCAATGAAAGCTCTGGGCGCGGAATGCCACATCACGGGCGACACTGTCCGGGCCGTGATACCTGAAAGCCAGCAGGATGCCGCCATCGATGCCCTGCGCCGCGAACGCATCCGCATGATCGCTCTCACTCCGCTGCGCACTTCGCTGGAAGCATATTTCGTCGAAAAGTTGCAGCGCTCTGAAACCAACTCGGAGAAAACTTTGGGGACGGCCGTATGAGCCCACGCATCGCCTACATCGCCGCCAATACGTTTCGCGAAGCCGTGCGCGACCGCGTGCTCTACAACCTGATCGCGTTCACCCTGTTGCTATCGGGCGCGGCGATTTTTGTGGGCCAGATTTCCATCGACATCGAACGCCTGGTAGTCATTAACCTGGGCCTCACCGCCGTGTCACTTTTCGGCGTGGTCATCGCCATCTTCATCGGCATCGGACTGGTCTCGAAAGAAATCGAGAAGCGCACGCTATACACCGTGCTGTCGCGCCCGGTGCGCCGCTGGGAGTTTATTGTCGGCAAATTCTTCGGCCTGGCCGGAACCCTGGTGGTGAATACGTTCTTCATGGCCATCGGAGTGTTCGGCGCGCTGCTCTACGTGACCCACAAGTTCTCTAAGCCCGACGCGCTGATCCTGGTGGCGCTCTATTTCATCATCCTCGAATTTCTGGTCATTTGTTCGCTGGCGTTGTTATTCTCGTCGTTCTCTTCGCCGCTATTGTCCGCGGTGTTTGCGTTCTCGCTGTTCGTGATCGGAAGTTTCGCCGACGACCTGCGCGGATTTGCCGGCATGGCTCACGGCCTCACGCGCTGGGTGGCCACGGGTGCGGCTTACCTCGTACCTAATTTCTCGGCACTCAACGTGATCAGCGCGGTTGCGCACCAGCAGCCCATGAGTTCACAACTCATCCTGCAAAACACGCTCTACGCGTTGTTCTATTCGGCGATGGCCTTGAGCGGCGCGGTGCTGATCTTCGAGCGCAGGAATTTGAAATGAAAAGCGCACGCCAGCGCACCACCGTCATCGCGGCCATGAGCCTGGCGATCTCGATGGCCGCCAGCGTTCTGCTGTTGCGGCACATTGACCGGCTTCGTCCGCAAGCCAGCATCGAGGACGTGCTCTACATCAACTCGCCGAAAACCATCAAACGCGCCAGCCTCGGTTTCGACGGCCTCATGGCCTGCATCTACTGGACGCGCACGGTACAGTATTTCGGCCATCGCCATTTCGACTACGCCCACACTTACAACGAACTCGCGCCGCTGCTCGAAATCACGACTACGCTCGACCCGCATCTGCTGCCCGCTTACCAGTTCGGCGCCAGTTTCCTGGCCCCCAAGCCGCCGGGCGGGGCCGGCCAACCGGAGCGAGCCATTCAGTTGATGGAGTATGGCATCCAGAACAATCCCGACAACTGGCAGCTTTACTACAATCTCGGCTTCGTCTACTACACCGAACTCAAGGACTACCGCAAAGCTAGCGAGGTCTTCGAGCGCGGCTCGCACGTTCCGAACGCGCATCCGTTTATGAAGATCTTGGCCGCGCAGATGGCGATGCACGCCGGCGATTTCACGACCGCCCGCATGCTGTGGAGCGCGACCTACGAAACTGCCCGCGAAGCTACCATCCGGCAGAATGCGGTCGAACACCTGCGCGCGGTGCAGGTAGATGAAGACGTCACCCACCTTGAAGCCCTGGTCACTGAGTTCGCTCAACGCAACGGACGCGCTCCCAACATGGCGGAACTGGTCGCGGCCGCGCATTTGAAGGGCATCCCCGTCGATCCTGATGGCGATGCCTACAAAATAACGCCCGACGGCCGCGTCCTGGTCGAGACCCCGGACGATTTCCCCTTCATCACGAAAGGTCTGCCTCCGGGATACAAACCCGGCCCGCCGAAGTTCCACAACCACAGCTAGCGGGATCAGAGCACACTGGTTTCCCCTTATGATGTCTATGCGTTCCCACGTCGCATGGACTCGTCTCCACAAATCAGTGTGCTCAAAACTGCGTGGCAATGGTGGAGATACGCGGCCGCGTACGAGGGATCCTTCGCTGCCACGCGGCGTCTCGCCGGCGTGCTGTGGGAGTTCGCGCGCGACTCTACTCCCGAGCGCCTGCGACAGCGCTTCGGCGACGCCGACTACGACTGGGATTATCGCGTGAACACAACGAGCGGCGCAGTCGGATGGCGCGACCGCCTCATAGGCATGTTTCATTCGGCCTACCAGCCCACCGATCCGGCAGCGTTTCATGAAATGCTCGACGCCCTGCAGCAGACGCCGAGTACCGACCACGCCACTCCAGGCGCTACTCTGAATTTCCGCGATTTCACCTTTATCGATCTCGGCTCGGGCAAAGGGCGTACCCTGTTGATGGCCTCGGACTACCCCTTCCACCGCATCGTCGGCGTGGAACTTCTGCCCGCGTTGCACGCAATCGCGCTGGACAACCTGCGCCAGTACAAATCCGAATCACAGAAATGTTTCGCAATCGAGTCGATCTGCGCCGACGCGACGACTTTCCCTCTGCCCGATGGTCAGCTGGTGATTTACCTCTTCAATCCGTTCCCGGAATCGGGGATGCGCCAAGTCGCCGCGAACCTGGAACAAACTCTGCGGGCATATCCCAGGCCGGCATACGTGCTGTATCACAATCCATTGCTGGAGCACGTGCTGATTGAGGGCGGTGGCCTGAGAAAAATCCTCGCGGCGCAGCAATACTCAATCTTTAGTAGTTAATCTTCAGGGGTTAACGTTCAGCAGCCAATAGTGAGTTCGGAAGTGGATCTCCTCGATGAAATGACAACTCGAGCGGCACAGCTTACAATCGTCCCAGGAGTTCCCCAGTAGGAGCCTGCTTCGTGTTTCCCCCTCCCGAGTTTGCGCGAGGGTGTTGACATATTTGTCCAACACGCGGGCGGGTACCCGGTGAAAAGCTATCGAGATGCGAGTTCCTTGGCTTCGCTTTGCGGCGGTCTGGTGTCTGATCACTGTAGTTGTCTCTGTCGCCGGTTTCGCCGCTGACGTCAAAACTCTGGCCGCGGCCGTCGACGCCCATTACAACCATCTGCACTCGCTGCAGGCGGAGTTCACCGAAATCTACCGCGGCTCAGGCATGGACCGCACCGAGACTGGGACCCTCTGGCTGAAAAAACCCGGCAAGATGCGCTGGGAGTACCGTTCTCCGAGAGAGAAGCTGTTTATCAGCGATGGGAGAGATGCGTGGTTTTACGTCCCGGACGACCGGCAGGCACGGAAGACGGCGGCCAAGAAGCTGGAGGATGTACGATCTCCGCTGGCTTTCTTGTTAGGTAAGACCAAACTGGAGAAAGAGTTACAGGGATTATCTCTAGCTCCAGATGTAGAGCCACTGACGGCCGGAGATGTGGTTCTACGGGGAGTGCCGCAGGCGCTGGCAGATACGGTAAGCGAGATTCTGCTCGAGGTCACGCCAGACCACCAGATCGTCCGCATTGTCATTCAGGAAGTGGATGGAGCGGCCACGGAATATCGCTTTACCGGGACGAAAGAAGACGTGGCCATCGGGGACGGGCGGTTTGAGTTCAAGCCTCCGCCGGGGACGGAAACGGTGGAGGGGCTGGAGCCTTAGGGCTCGGATCGGGGGCGGGGAGAAGCAGGTTCCTCGCCTTGCTCGGAATGACAAAGTGCTTCTGACAGCCCCGATTGGGGTTACTTGCGTACTGACATGAGCAAGCCCGGAACCGCTCGGCGGCTTAGAATGGTAAGCGGAGAATGTTAGACTGAGCGGAGGGGCGGAACTCGGGAAAACAGGTAGAAAAGTCGGCAAATGGCTGAGTTTATCGTAAAAATCGCGGACGATCGTGGGCGCGTCCAGCAGCACATCGAGCAGGGCTATTCCGAAGCCGAGGTGCGCGACCGCTTCTCGCAGCAGGGCTATCTGGTCTACTGGGTCAAACCCCAGGGCATGCTGACCGGCGGGGTGTCGCTGCGCCGCCGCCGCAAGTTGAAGCAGAGCACGTTTCTGGTATTCAACCAGCAGTTCCTGACGCTGATCCGGGCCGGGTTGCCCATCCTGAATTCGCTCGAACTGCTCATCAAGCGCCAGAAAGATCCACAACTCAAACAGATCCTCGAAAACGTGCGCGAGCGCGTAAAGGGCGGAGAGTCACTCTCCGATGCCTTCGCAGCGCAGGGCGTCATTCCCAAAATTTATACGACCACGCTCATGGCGGGTGAGAAGAGCGGCAACATCGACGAAGTGCTGACCCGCTACGTCACGTTCCAGCGGCTGGCGATGACGTTCCGCAAAAAGCTCTTCGTGTCGCTGATTTATCCCACGCTGCTGGTCAGCGTGGTCCTGGTCATGGTGACGTTTCTATTCACCTACGTCGTGCCCAAATTCGCCGACCTGTTCAACAGCCTCGACCAGAAACTGCCGGCGATCACTGTGTTCATGCTCAACGTAGGATTAAACGCGCAGAAGTACGGCCCGTTTGTGTTCGTGGGCTTGGCTGTGCTGGGCTTCGTCCTATGGCGCTGGAAAGAGACTGACAGCGGCGCCGACCGCATCGACCGCGTGATTTTGAGCATTCCATTGCTCGGCGACATACGATTGAAGCACCAGCTGGCAAGTTTTTCGCGCATGCTTGCAACCCTGTTGCAAGGCGGCTTGCCGCTGGTCCCGGCCATGGAAACCGCGGGAGCTTCGATGAGCAGCCGGCGCATCGTAAAAGGAGTAGCCCGGGCGGGCATTCGTGTCCGCGAGGGCCAGGGACTGGCCAGCAGCCTGGAAGAGCAGAAGATTTTCCCCGAGCTGGCGGTAGAAATGATTGAAGTGGGCGAATCTACCGGAGCGCTGCCGGCTATGTTGAATTCCGTGGCGGAGTTTTATGAGGAAGACGTGCAGACCGCGCTGGGCGCGTCGATGGCGCTGATTGAGCCGATTATTCTGATGATCATGGCAATTTTTGTAGGTGGAGTATTGATTTCGCTGTATTTGCCGATCTTCAGCATGGGTGTGCATTAGAGCTTCGAGTCGCAAGGCACAAGAATGGAAATGCCAGAAAATTTCGACCTTACGAATTTCCAACTTGACGGCGAGTTGCTGCGACGCGTTCCCGTGGAGTTGATGTTTCGGTACAACTTCGTACCCTTGGAAGAGACTTCGGATGGACGGCTGGCCATTGCGGTCGCTGACCCGGCGCAGCTACTCATGATCGATGAGATCAGCGCGCTGCTGCACCGGCGGATTGTGACAAAACGTTCTCCTCTCCGGCAGATCGAAGCGCTACTCAAGAGGACCGAGCAGGGCGCGTAAAGGATGGCGACAGCCGACAAAAAATCGTTGTTCGTAGGCGGCGGGAACGGCGGGCCCATCAGCCCGACCGGCAATCCCATCACCGACCTGGAGCGTGCGCAGGACGTGGCGCGGCGCTACCGCTGCGAATTCGTCGACCTGTCGGGCTTCGAGCTGCATCACGAGCTGTTCAAAAAAATTCCAGTCGAGCTGATGTTCCGCTACAAATTTGTTCCGCTGGAAGAAACCGCCGACGGCAAGCTGGCCATCGCGATCGCCGATCCCAGCCAGCTGATGATGATCGACGAGATCAGCCTGCTGTTGAAGCAGCGCATCATCACCAAAGTTTCCACGCTGAAGCAGATCGACAACATTCTCACCAAGACCGAGCAGTCGCAGCGCGTACTCGAAGAAGCCAGCGAAGGCTTCCAGATCATCCGCGAAGACGAGAACACCGGCGCGGAAGAAACGCTCTCGATCGACAAGCTGACGGCTACGGGCGACACCAGCCCCATTATTCGTTTAGTCGATACCACCATCTTCACCGCGCTGCAGCGGCGCGCTTCCGACATTCACATTGAAACCCGCGACGACTCGGTGGTCATCAAGTTCCGCATTGACGGCGTGCTCACACAGGCCATGCCGCCCATCGGCAAAGAGCATCACTCGACCGTGATTTCGCGCATCAAGGTCATGAGCGAGCTCGATATTTCCGAGCGCCGCGTGCCCCAGGACGGCCGCTTCCGCGTGAAATACAACGGGCGCGCCATCGATTTCCGCGTATCGATCATGCCCTCGATTCACGGCGAAGACGCCGTCCTCCGCGTGCTCGACAAAGAGTCGATGAGCGAGAAGTTCCGCACCCTGACCTTAAACGTAGTTGGATTTGACGAGGACGACCTGCGCCGTTTCCGCCGCTACATCAAAGAGCCGTACGGCATGGTGCTGGTGACGGGGCCGACCGGCAGCGGCAAGACCACCACGCTCTACGCCGCGGTCAACGAGATCAAGACCGACGAAGACAAGATCATCACCATTGAAGATCCAGTCGAATATCAACTGCGCGGCATTACACAGATTCCGGTGAACGAGAAAAAAGGACTCACCTTCGCGCGCGGCCTTCGTTCCATTCTGCGTCACGATCCCGACAAAATCATGGTCGGCGAAATTCGCGACGCCGAGACCGCGCAGATCGCCATCCAGTCGGCCCTGACCGGTCACTTGGTCTTTACCACGGTTCACGCCAACAACGTGGTCGACGTGATCGGCCGCTTCCTGAACATGGGCGTCGAGCCTTACAACTTTGTTTCGGCCTTGAACTGCATTCTGGCGCAGCGCCTGGTGCGATTGATTTGCGAGTCGTGCCGCACCGAAGTGCATTATGCCCCCGACGTTCTCGAAGCCAGCGGCCTCGACCCTACGCAGTGGGGCAACGTTCCCCTGTATGAAGGCCCGGGCTGCATCGAGTGCGCGGGCACGGGATTCCGCGGCCGAACGGCGATTCACGAACTGCTGGATTTGAGCGACCGCATTCGCGAAATGATTCTGGCCAGAAAGCCGACGTCGGAAATCCGGCGCGCCGCGCGGGACGAGGGCATGCGTTTCCTGCGCGAATCCGCATTGGACAAAGTGCGGCTGGGTATGACCACGCTGAAAGAGATCAACAAGGTCACCTTCATCGAGGCCATGCGGTAAACAAGTTCCGAAACGATTGCAGCCACTGCTGTCGGGCCAGGTCTCCGCGGAAGGCGTGGACCGTTGGTCGTGGGGCTGAGTGCCCTTTCAGCTATTGCATTTGTGGGTGATTCGCGTTCTGATTTATAGAAGGGTTTTTCAGGGGCATTCTCGGGAATGAGTTCAACTTCAAATCTAGCCAAGCCTAAACTGGCCTGCGAAATTGCCGCCGACCGCGTGCTCGCCGGCCGCCTCACCGACAAGGGTGACGGCCTGGAAGCTTCGGCGGCGCGCGAACTGGCGCCGGGCAGCGTGATTCCCGATCTGGTGGAAAACAATCTGCGGCAGCGGGATGCGGTACGCGCCGGCATTGAAGCGGCGCTGGGCGCGGTCGCCCGTCACTCCAAGGATGTAATCGCAATCGTGCCAGATGCCGCCGTGCGCGTGATGCTCGTGGAATTCGATACGCTGCCCTCCGATCAGGAAGAAGCGCTCGGGGTGGTGCGGTTCCGGTTGAAGAAGTCGCTACCCTTTGATGTGGACAAGGCGAAAGTTTCTTATCACGCGCAAAAGGTAAACAATGAGGTCCGCGTGGTGGCAGCCGTAGCCATGGCAAGCGTAATCGAAGACTATGAGCGCACCTTCCGCGATGCCGGGTTTAGTCCGGGCGTAGTGGTGCCCTCCACGCTGGCGGCCTTGGGCGCGGCCGATGCGAAGAAGCCAACGCTCGTAATCAAAGTCGACGCGCACACGACCAGCATTGCGATCCTGAATGAAAGCCAGCTGCAGTTATTCCGCACGCTCGAAAATACGCGCGGGGTCACGATGACAGGCGAGCAACTGGCGGAAGAAGTTTATCCGTCGGTAGTATTTTTTCAGGACACATACCACCTCAACATCGAGCAGATTTATATTGCCGGTCTGCCCGAGTCCGGTGGCGCCGCGCCAGCACTGCGCGCGCAGACCGGAGCCGACGTGCAGGAACTGGTCTCGTCATCGCAACTGGGATTGAGCCCCAGCGGGGCAGTCCCGCGCTGGCGAATGGCAGGAGTCGTAGGAGCACTGATTTCTTGAAAGCAGAGTCCAGGGGCCAGGGATTAGGGACCAGAAACCCTAACCCTAAACCCTGAACCCTAAACCCTGATTTTTTTATGCGCTTGGACATCAATCTCGCGAGCCAGCCCTATGAAGATGCGCAGCAGTTCTGGACGCGCTGGGGCACCGCTGTGGGCGCAGTAGCGCTGCTCACGCTGGTGCTGCTGACGCTCGATGTTACGGGCTGGGTGAATGCCCGGCGCGATCGCGCGGCCATCGCCGAAAAAGAAGCGATGATCGCCGACCGCGACCGCCTGCGCGCCGAAGCCGAGCGCATTCTCAACTTGCCGCAAAACCGCACGACGCGCGACGAGTCGCAATTTCTGAACGAACTCATCGAGCGCAAGGCGTTCTCCTGGACTCGGGTGCTGGAAAGTCTGGAGAAAGTAATGCCGCCGCGCGTGCACTTGATCGCGATCAGTCAGGAACCGGACGAAGACAACCGTCTCGGATTGAAGATGTCGGTGGCGGGCGATTCGCGCGATCGGGCCGAGGAACTGGTCCGCCGCATGGAAGACTCGAACCGCTTCGCGCAGACCCACGTGACGGCGGAACACTTCCTGCAGACCAACACCGGCGACAACGAGCAGTTCGACATGGAAGCGTTTTACATTCCCGAACCATCGCCCGCCGCATCAACGCTGCCAAAGACAGATGCAAAGTCGAAAACAGAAGCCAGTCCGAAACCGGATGTGAAACCGAAAACAGAAGCGGGCGCAAAGACGGCCGCCCCGAAACGGAGTAAGCCCTGATGCCTGACTTGCGGCGAACCCGGAAGAATTTGAAAACCGCGCTGGCAATCATGGCAGGCGTCGACCTGCTGGCGGCCGCAATCTATTTTTCGCCGATCATCGGCTCAGCAGAAACGCGCCAGCAGGAACTGAACACGCTGCAGACCGAACTCGTTACCAAGACTCGCCAGGTGGCGCCGCTGAAAGATCTCCCGCAGAAGGTCGTGCTGGCCGGTCACCAGATCGACGATTTTTACAAGAAACGCTTCCCTACTCACGAATCCCAGGTCCTGACCGAACTCGGCAAACTCACCAGCGCCAATGGGGTGTCGATCGAGACGGTAAAATACAAAGTAAAAGATGCGGAAGTCGGGGGGTTGGAGCCGGTCGAAATGGAAGCGGAATTTGCCGGCAACTATATTGCTCTTGCGAAATTCATCAACGCGCTGGAGCGGGATCAGGTGTTTTTCATCATCAACAGCGTCACGCTGGGCGGGCAGCAGCAGGGGCCGGTGAAGTTGGGCGTGAAGCTGGAAACATATTTGAAGGCGGGATCGTAGTGCAACTGGGACTCGAAAACAAGAAGCAGATCATGTGGGCCGCCGTGTTGGGCGTGGTGGCTATCCTGGCGTTGGCGTATGAAGTCATCCCGATGTTCATGGGATCGTCGACGGCGACGGCGAGCTCAGAGTCGGCAGTCCCGCTGCCCGCCGCAACGCATGCTCCGGGACGTGCAGGGACAAAAGGCAGCAAGAAGCCGCATGTAGAAAATCTGGATCCGACGCTGCGCCTGGATTTGCTGGCCGCCAGCGAACAGACCGAGTATGAAGGCTCGGGAAGAAACATTTTCGTTTCGCGGGCGGATGATGTAGTCATTCAGAATCCCGTCTCGAATGGTTCACTCGATCACGGAAAGGTTGGAGACATCGCAGCAGTCGACCCTTACCATCTGCCGACTCCGCCGGCACCGCCGCCCATTCCGCTGAAGTTTTACGGCTTCGCCAGCACAGTCGGAGCGGCGAAGAAGATTTTTCTGAAATCGGGAGACGGAGATGTATTCGTCGCGGGCGAAGGGGAGATCGTGGACCGGCGCTACAAAGTCATTCGCATCACGCCGACCTCGGTTTCGATTCAGGACATGGTGTATAGCGGTCCGCCACAAAACATCCCGCTGACGCAGGGATGAGTGCATTGAGAAATTGTGCAATTTGGTAATTGAGTAATTTGAAAATCGTCCGCATTCTTCAATTACTCAATTACCAAATTTCCCAATTACTCAATATTGCGATGGATTCCAGTTCTCCAATGCGGCGACGTTCTCAACCGACGCGGGCCCGGCGCGACGACGGCTACATCATGCTGACGCTGCTGCTGGCCATTGCGTTGATGGCCATCTTCGCCGCGGCGATCGTTCCTACCATCGCCTTCGATATCAAGCGCGACCGCGAAGAAGAGATGATTCACCGCGGAGTGCAGTATTCGCGCGCCATCCGCGCCTACTACAAAAAGTTCGGCCGCTATCCGGTGAAGCTTGAGGATCTCGAAAATACCAACCGCCAGCGTTTTCTGCGCAAGCGCTACAAAGATCCGTTGAACTGCAAGCAGTCGAAGTGCGCGGATTTCAAGCTGCTGCATTTCGGCGAAGTGCAGATGACGCTCAGCGCCATGGGCGGCGGCGTGATCCCCGGCGCGACTCCGGCCGGAGCCGTCGGCTCTTCGCCGACCTCGGCCCTTGGCGGCGGAACCGGATTTACCAACTCCAATTCACCCTATGGTCAGACTGCGCAGACCGGTCCGGATCCCGCACAACCGGGATCACAGACTTCAGCGACTGATACCGGGGACGCATCGAACCCGTCAACACCGGGGAGCAGCACGGGGAGCAACCAGATCGGCTCCGGCCAAATCATCGGCGGGCCGATTGTTGGGGTCGCCAGCGCTACTACCACCAAAGACTCGACCATCCGGGAATTCAATCACAAGAAGAAATACAAGGACTGGGCGTTCGTTTACGATCCGGCGCAGGATCAGGGACGCCTGATCACGACGCCCTACCAGCCGCAGCTGGCCACATTCGGGCAGCCGGGCACGCCAAATCTCAACGGCCAAAACGGGCAGAGCGGCAGCAACGGACAACCGGGCAGCAACAGCGGCTTCGGGAACAGCAGTTTTGGCAACAGCAGCGGGTTCGGTTCGTCGTCCTCGGGGTTTGGGAACAATTCGAACTCGCCGTCCAGTGGAGGGTTCAGCCAGCCGAATCCACCGCCGAGCAACCCTCCGCAACAGCAGTAGAACTCTGCAAGACGACTACGCAATGAAAAGGCCTCATCTCGGAAGATGAGGCCTTTCACTTCTCAGAATTTTTCGTGACCAGCTTATACGCTAAACGAAGATCCGCAACCGCAGGTGCTCTTCACGTTCGGATTTTCGAACTTGAAGCCTGCGCCTTCGAGCGTCTCGACGTAGTCGACAATGCATCCGTTCAGATACATGACCGAAGTCGCATCGACGAACACCTTCAGTCCGTCCATGTCAAAAGTCTTGTCCATCATTCCGGCGCCGTTTTCAAACTGCATGGAATAGGAGAAACCGGAGCATCCTCCGCCTACGACTCCAATACGCAAGCCCGCGGGAACGGGGGTCTGCTGGCCCATGATCTCTTTCACCTTGGTGACAGCGTTGGCGGTAAGAGTGACGGGCGCGGCCTTCTTGGTAACTTCCGGTGTAGTCACTCCAGGGACGGTGGTCGTGGCCATTGGTATCTCCTTGGCTTTAAAGGCTGTTCGATTATAACAAATGTTGCTTCCGCCACAAGGGTTTCATCAGGGTAACCACCCTAGGGGAATCAACTTGCTCCCTCCTTTGGATGCTCTCGCCGTCCGGAAGTCGCATTCTTCCCGCTCCTGTAACAGGTTCGGAACAAAGGTATTTATTCAGTGCTCAAGGCTTGCAAACGGGGCTATAATCGGGGCGTTAAAAGGCCTTCCCCGGAACTGGATGCGGGGTTCTGCGTGCCCCACCACGAAGTGGAATGCCGCTGGGTTTGGGTTTGGGTTTGGGTTTGGAATCTGCCGAGGTGGCTTATGACGCCAATTGAATTGGTTGCGGGAGTATTCGGATTGTTCGCGATCGGTCTGATCGTCCTCCTGATCTACAAAAGCACGCTCACCATGCAC
>Ga0210383_10002934_pt1 | contig 15370 bp, 25 predicted proteins | sample IncBWC14OmetaG_FD_160072 | JGI IMG/M metagenome (GOLD analysis project Ga0210383, IMG submission 160072) | Forest soil microbial communities from Barre Woods Harvard Forest LTER site, Petersham, Massachusetts, United States - Inc-BW-C-14-O ...
ATAATTGTCAGGGGACACCTGTTCCCAACCTTCTCTGTCATGTTCTGTTGCCACACACCACTTTCCAATGTTGGACCCGCATCACAGACCATTCCCCAACCTCAGAGCACACCACACACATACCACAGACTCTACCACGTTACATCGGACTTACATATATATTGTGTTCCTATGTTCCTAGATCTCACTTGTGTCTGACAGCTGACTTGGTAGCTTGGTACTGTATAGTTAGGGTATATACACATTGCCTATCCTAGTTGGGGGTTTCCTTAGGTTTATCTCTTTGGATTCCCCCTTCTAGGTGAGTAGGCTGTCAGCCTAGCACCATAACTGTTACACCAAAAGGGACATAACTGAACAACATAGTTGTTCAGCCAGCAGGCTGTATATATGTACATTAGGAGGACTGTAGTAAGCAACATGCTTACATATACCCTAGATTTATAACATTCTCACTTGTTTGTTCCTTTTAGTTTAGTCTTATTTTCTTATTTTCTCATCCTTTTCCTATAAAAACTCATGTACTTAGCACAAAAACAAGCAATCAAGTTCCCCCATTGTCTCAGATTTATTTCTTGCATTCTCAGAATTTTTATCATTGTCCTTGCATGTTAGAAACTTAGTTTCAACATCATCCTCATCTCCAATATTGTTCCAATCACATTACAGGCTGTATGATTGTGTGATCTGTGATCTAATTTTGTTGCACCCTTCATTGTTGGTGCACCATTGTTTGTCCTCAGTCTTATTCATTCCAGAACTGATATTAGGGAACCTTATGACCTACTCTCACCTTTACTATTATTACTTAGAGATTGTTTGTGGTTTATTGGTTTGAAGATTTATTTTGTATCTTCTCAGCTGTCTACTACTTCGTCTCATCATCACCACCAGGCCAAACATTACAAATAATCTTTGGCATTTCCCATTACCTCTAAAAACAATTATCAAGTGGCATGCTTGTTATTGTTGATTTGTATTTGCTTCAGCCTGCAAGGGCTCTTGCCCAAACCACAGAAATCCTTGCAACAATGAACCCTTGTTAAAAGGATTTCTGTGTTCCTTACTGATAGGTCTTTATCAGACTTAACTTATCTCATAAATCCCATTTCTACAAAAAAGATAAACCTAATTTGTACATCAATTTGTATATCAAATAAAACAATCACATATAAAATGAGATTTAAAAAAACATTTATATTCTGGAATTCCTGCAAAGTTTCCAATTTGTCAACTGTTATTATCTAACTTCCTTCTCTATCTCTGTTTAGACAGCATGTGGTATATGTGTATATCATACAACGACATGCCAATCAAGGATATCTGCCCACTTTGGAAGAAGTTCAGAAATCTGCTCAACATCTTTATCACCTCGCCCAGACAAGCACTGTATTAGTCATGAGTTATTTTCTGCCAAAACGGAAGTATGAAAACACTGACTACAACGATGTCTGAATCTTTTGGTAAAATCTTCGCAAGACGCACTGCCTCCCAGATGGCATGCGCAGATTCAAGAGCTTGACAAGGGAGGAGTTGAGATTGTTTTCTGGCTAGAGTTTGTGAAACTCACCCGGGATAATTCCTTCGAGTTGAGTCAACAGTCGGAAGCCCCGGAGTGCCTCCTCATCAGTAGCTACCACGTACTCTGCTCTGCCAGAATCCTTTAGCCAAGAATGTTCAGGTCCCACGCCGGGGTAGTCAAGGCCAGCACTGATCGAGTGAGTTTCAATAATCTGACCAACGGTCGATTGCAGAATATACGTCCGGACACCGTGAAGGACACCCGGTTGTCCTTTGGACAGTGTGGCGCTGTGACGGTCCCCATCGGTGCCTAGCATCATGATTTCAATAACACTGCGAGCACATGATATCGAAACACAACTTACCTTCTCCGCCAGCTTCGACACCAATCAAGCGGACCGTTTTGTCTCCGATAAAATCATAAAAAGTGCCAATAGCATTGCTACCACCACCCACACATGCAACGAGAGCATCGGGAAGTTTGCCCCGTTGCTCTTGTAGCTGAAATTTAATCTCTTCGCCGATGACTTTTTGGAAGTCTCGAACAATGGTAGGAAATGGATGAGGACCGATAGCAGAGCCAACGAGGTAGTGGGTTGTCGCAAGGTTAGTCACCCAGTCACGCAAGGCCTCGTTGACTGCATCCTTCAGCGTGCATGACCCTGAATTAACCGGAATTACCTAGAAACGAATTTGATCTAGCTTCAAGGAACTAAGTGACGCATGAGAACATACTTTTGCCCCCAACATTTGGATGCGGAAGACGTTGAGAGCCTGACGTCGCACATCCTCTGATCCCATGTAGATAATGCATTCCATACCAAACTTGGCGCAAACGGTTGCAGTTGCAACACCGTGCTGTCCCGCACCCGTTTCTGCGATAATCCGCGTCTTACCTATCCGCCGTGCGAGCAAAATCTATATTTCCAATAAGCCAGATTCAGACAAAACTTGGACAGGAACACAGACTTGGCCTATAGCATTGTTGATTTTGTGGGATCCAGTGTGATTTCTTGACGATCTCATTAGCCCTTAACCTACGACTATTAATAGTGAGGAAAACGTACAGATCTTCCCGCTTCAGCCAAATTTTTGCCCCACCAGCATGGCTAGTCAGGTTTTCGGCCAGGTATAAGTTAGAAGGCCTATTCATATACCCATAGTAGCTTTGAAATTCTTTCCAGAAGTCAGGATCTCCCATTGCAGACTTGTGAGCGTCCTCCAACTCCGCAAGACAGTCGACCAGGGCTTCAGGTACATACTGCCCTCCAAATTGACCAAACCTAGCAGGTAATACAATTGGCTGCGACGGAGAGCTTGGGGGACCTTCTTTGTTAGCATTATGAGTAAGGGAGGAGAGTCGGGCTGCACCAGCTGCAGGCGATCTGACCCTGGGAGGAAGTCCCTTTTGGCTGATCTCGCGACAGTACGCCTCCACGTGCTGGGGAATTTGATCTCGAGGGGCGGTCTTAATGATGGTTACCAGTCGACTACCAATGACCACCCCATCTGCGCCTGCGTCTCCAACAACGTTGAAGTGGTCGCGGTTCGCTACACCAAAACCAACCGCGAGCGGAACAGTCGCATATTCACGCACACGAGAGATGATATTGGGGAGTGCGCTGTTAATGTCAACTTTGTCTGATGATCCAGTTGTACCCATCTTTGAAATCCCTCAGCCGTCATGTGGCGGAGTCAAGAAAATCATCCTACCTTTGACACAACATAGATGAAGGTATCCGCAATTGACGCTAAAAACTTTATGCGGGGGAGGGTAGTGGAGGGAGCAATCAATGGAACATATGATAGACTAGCATTTTCTTAATGAGGCTTGGTTGGCAAGACTTTTGGAACGTACCTCGCTTTCCTGCATTTCTCGCGAAATGTGATAGCCTCCTCCGGTGGAAGGTCAACCATGATAAATCCATTAGCTCCTGCTTCGCTTGCGTCCTGAATAGACTTGTCTTCTCCGTAGGCTAGCAGTGGGTTGTAATACCCTAAAGTAACCGTTGGATGAGAAAGTGTGGGCATATGATCGCCGGATAATGTTACCCATCAGCAGAATGGGAGCTGTGAGTCCCCTCGTACGAGCCTCCCGCAATTGTCCAAGAACGGTCCGGTAGTCGGTATCGTTTTTCAAAGCCAACTAGGTTGAGCATGAGCACTATTCTTCTTCGGTGCGGTGTCACTCACGGTATTGGTCTCTTGTATGGCTGGACCATCTGCAATCGGATCCGAGAAGGGTACACCGAGTTCAATGATATCAGCACCACCCTCTTGCATGGCAAGCAAAATCGACACCGTGTCATCCTTGGTCGGGTAACCTGCGGTCACGAAGGTCACCAACGCCGGGACGTCCTGGGAAATTTTATTAGATTTATTGCATTAGTATATAGTCGTTGCAATTCTTACCTCGTTCTTTTTTGTTTCAAAGACTTTCTTAATGGCCTCCATGATGGTAATCGAGTCCTGGTAGGCCCTATACTTGAAGTAGGTCACGTGCAAAAAAAAACCACTACTGGAAATTTAATGTTACTGTTACAAGTAGTCCCAACGGGGAATTGCCTTATTTGTCAGTCAACCCTTGCTTGAGTCATCTCGTCGACTTGGACGTCTTTTCTCGTCTCAATATTGAATTATGGCTCCTGAACTTCATAGCGCTGCAAGCCGACGCCTTGTTGAAAATCTGGCTTCAAAGTTACGACGGCGGTCAGTGGTTTGTCGTCGTGGAGATCTACAGTTGTTCACTCTGGGCAACATTTAGACAAGTCGTTGGTTCGCGAGCCACCGCCCTAGAAACTCTTCTAGTTCTACGTCAAGTTGTGTCAAAAGCCCGTTTCTCGAACATTGACCAGTTAGTCGAAATCATCCGGAGTGTGGGTCGCAGGCTTGTCGATGCTCAACCAAAAGGTCTCAGCCATTTTCTTGCAAGTATGATACGTGATTTAGAATCTCACACTGCTTGCGACAGAACATTCTGTCGGAAACACTGTGCGAAAGGTGTTGCACCACATACGCGAAGAATACCATACTGCAATCGGGGGCACAGCTGCTGCATCTTCCCGCAACACTTTTTCCATCTCAAAGTTTGTCATGCAAGGACAACCACGAAAACAAAATTCCGCATTGAAGTCCGAAAGCAAAGGAACTTTAAAGGAAAATGATCCAAATGATCCCGATTCTTTTGCGAGAAGCCTTAAACCTGTGCTTATGGAGGCCATTCAAGACGTCCTGGACGAGTTGGAAACCGTTTATGATAACGTTTCAAAAAATGCGAAGGATCACATTCATTCAGAGTCAGATATCAATTAATCCCTTACTACGCTATTCCACTGACATTATCATATTTTGAAGCGAAATCATCTTAACCCTGGGTATGTCGAAGACTGTAGAGGCTTTCTTGAAATCGGCGGCGCATCATAGAAACTATACTGTTATTGTCGCAGAGACCGCACCATCGTTTGTGCCTTCCTTTCTTCATCTCACTTAGAGTCAAACCGAACTAATGTTATCGGAGTAGATATAGTGGACATGATATATCCAAGTCATTATCATCTGCAGGCATTTCGACATTCCTAATCCCCGATTCCTCGATATATGCTCTGATGTCTCGAGTCAACAAGGTTATCCTCGGTGCTCACGCAATCCTGGCCAATGGCGGAATGTTTGCCATCGCAGGCTCACTGTTAGCTGCGACAGCCGCTCGGGCCCATAGCACTCCTGTGGTTGTCTGTGCAGGCCAATTCAAACTCACACCACTCTGGAATTTCTATCACGAATATGGTGCCCTTGATTTTGGTGATCCTAATGACGTCCTTAGCTTCGAAGAAGGAAGCTTGGTCGATAAGGTCGATGTGGTGAATCCATATTATGACTATGTGCGCCCTGAATTGATAGACGCGTTTATTACAAATGAGTGAATAAACCCCTGTTATATACAAGGAACAACTCATTAATGCATACTTCGACAGCGGCGATCACCCCCCATCATCTGTTTATAGGTAGGTTTACATTCACACTCATTTGACAACACAGCTCATCGTTGTGGCAGGCTCATCAAAGAAACCTACGACGACGATGACAATGAACTTTGACAACAATGAGCGACCTTGCCCACTCCATTCACGATTTACACTGTGCGATGTTGCAGTGAATTGTTTTCACTCCGTCATAGCACATGTTCGATGAGTCATGGATAATTTATTTCCCTTTGGAACTCAGTATGTCAAAGAATGCTTCTTGAGGAAGATCGACGGTTCCCATCCGCTTCATTTTGCGTTTTCCCGCCTTCTGATTCTCCAAGTGTTTCATTTTGCGTTCGTAGTGTCCTAATCACATTGCGTCTGGATCGAATCAACGCATATACGAGCTGTTGACAGTGACTCACCTCCGTACAACCCCGCTGTAACATCGGCACGTAAAGCAGAAAGGGTTTCTCGTGCAATGATTTTATGACCTATTGCGGCTTGAATAGGAACTTCGAATAACTGCCGGGGAATGACTTTGTCTAAATGACAGATGTGCAGTATTATTTGGGTAAAACAGTCAGATATAGGTCGACCTACGAAGTTTCTTGACCCATGTACGGGCGACGGTGTCCTGAGCTGACCGATGGACGATCAAGGCAAGAGCATCTACGGGCTTGGAATTAAGAAGGAAGACCATCTTTCCAACGGTGAGCCTCCATTCGCGATTCTAGATGGACTGTTGCACCTTCGCCAGGTCACTCCTTATGTAGCCAGCGTCTTCATAACTGGAAGAAAATAGGTCAGGTGAAACCGAAGTGGATAACCTAAATACCCACTCAAAGCTAGCAAAGCCAGAACTGCGGCTTTTGAGTTGGTCGAAGAAGTCCGTGACAATTTCACTCAAAGGAATCAGGCAAGTTAAGATTATGCGAGACGATGTACCGGTACCAGAGTCTAAATAGCGATGATCCAAGTCTTCAGCTCTGTGAGAGAAACACAGCTCCATCATGTTCCCAAAACACTCTGCGAAACATATCAGTTAGACTGGTGACCGTCCGTTCTAAAAGACGAGGCAAGCTCTTCGATAGAGCTTGCCTCGTCATTGAAGGAATGGTTACGAGTCTACATATCAGTGAGAGAGTCAAAGTAGGGAATGCTGTCACCTTCTGGAGCGATAATGGAAGCCTTGACGACAGGCTCCTGGATCTCTTTGACCTTGTTCGATGTATCGGTAACTTCAGGAAATTCGGTTGGATTGCTGATGAACACCTCCTTGTCTATGTATACCACTAATAATGTGTCAGTTTGTGGTCGAGAAGGATAATTGTCTCCCGACCTTTATACGGCACCGTCGGGGCGGTGATGATGATATTAGCATCATATTCATCTTCAAGTCGCTGCCGAAATACGTCCATGTGTAATGTCCCCAAGAAACCAAGCCGGCAACCTTGACCCAGTGCGGTTGACGACTCCCGTTGTACTGTCACACTTCGATCTGTAAGTGTGAGCTAAAAATTTTTAGCGGAAAGAAATCATTAAATCAAACGGGACAAGCGTACTCGCTTGATAGATTCTTCCAGTTTTGGGAAATCCCCACTGTCAACAGGAAATACGCCTGCAAACACCTTATGACACTATAAGTGAACAACACCGTTGATGATAAGGAACCAATCAACTTTACCATAGCCTTCGTGGGCTTAAACCCAGGCATAGCATCGACAGGATCACCCACACGGAAGAGGGTATCTCCGATGTGAGCTGGTCATACAAAGGTCAAATTTGAGTGAAACGCAGGGTTTATCGTTACCTTCCGCCGATTCCTTCATGTTACAGGCAATGTAACCAACCTGGCCTGGATGCAGACTAGTGGTAGGAATCTCCTCCGGGTGCATAATGCCAAGGTCGGTCACCTCGTATTTCTTACGAGTATGACAAGAGGCAATCTTGTCGCCTGCCGAAAGGGGACATAAAGTCTGGTGTGATCCGCAATGATCTGATGATATTACCTTTTCGAAGGACACCCGCCTGAATATTGACCAAAGATATGACTCCTCTATATCGATCATATCTAGAGTAATGAATGACAAGGTGTCCTCTGGTTCCATGAAGAACAGACTTACAGTGAGTCGAATAAGAAAGCCTTTAATGGTGCTTTCGTACTACCATTTGGAGGAGGAATACGTTCAACAATAGCCTTCAAGACGTCTTCGATGCCTTTCCCAGTTTTTGCAGAGATGTGGAGCACGTCCGAAGGATTGATTCCAAAAGTCGATTGCATCTGGGCCGCTATCCGATCAGGTTGGGCAGTAGGTAGGTCAATCTAATACTGGCACAGCTAAGAAATGGAAATACGTAGGATCTGTCGGGAATGAAAACCTTGTTCAGAACTGGGATGATTGTGAGACCACTTTCTTGCGCAATGTGAAACACAGATATCGATTGTGCCTGAACACCTTGGCTAGCATCCACCTTCTTGATAGTTCAGAAAAGAAACAATGATGGAACAATTACATACGAGTAGGAGAGCCCCTTGACAAGCAGCTAAAGATCGTGAGACCTCCCATGCGAAGTCCACATGTCCCTGTTAAGCTGAGTGACGGGTACGTTAATCATTCCGGTGGGAATACGACGAACCGGTGTGTCAATGAGGTTCAACATATGACTTTTGCCATTGAAATTGTGTATCATACTGGGAGAGGCGTGACTATCTGCAATAAAATATTGACTTGAACTGGTGTTTACCTCGCAGTTTGGGCCTTGACTGTAGACTAGTCAGCAAAATAAACTCGGACAAGGATGTTCTTGCTTACCAGTAATTCCACGCTCTCGTTCAACTTTCAGCTTGTCCAGAACTTGTTCATTTTTGCCAGTTTGCTTCTTTTTAATAGTGCCTGTCAACTAAACAGCTGTTATTGGTGTAGGAAAACTATTCAGGCCGAAGTACGGACCTCTAGTAACCTGAAATCGATAAATTCACCTGTCTCCACGAAAAGACAAATTCAACTTACCGGTCCGCAAGGGTCGATTTACCATGGTCTATTTGGGCTCTTGAGTTCGTCCAAAATATTCACAGCAACCAATCTACTCACCAATGTGTGCAATAATGGAGAAGTTTCTGTGTAGCGATGTCAAAAAAAAAATAGGTGGTCTACAGAATACAAGCAACTCACCGAATTAGATCGCAAGAAAAGTCCTCCATAGGAACGGACTTCGTCGCCGCTAAACAGGAAGATGTGCTGAAGGTCTTTGAAGTCGAAGCCTTGCCATTGCAAGTTCTCTCGAATAACTGGAGACAGGCTCTGCGCCACAGAAAGACCACAGCCATGTAGCTTTCAACTTTGCACACCAAAGATCTCGTGGTTGAATTCAAAATGCGATACCGAACAGAGTAACTTCAAACCTGAGTGACGCGTCTCTGAAAAGTTTCGATCAGATTAGTCAGCATGGTCACCGCTCTTGTTGCAGTAATAACTTGAACCATGTCTCTTGCTGAAGCTTCGGAAGCGCGGAAAGCTCGTCTCCTGGCACTAAGGCAGCGGAAACTGGGCGAAGAAGTCAACGAGGAACTGTATGTCTGCTGGGAATTGATAACTTGATTTTTATTGAAAGGAACCACCAATTATCGCAGTGGCCGTGGAAGTGAATCAATTATCAAAAACCGAAACTTTGATCCCGAGTTGCGGACCCTTCGGAAGCGCACACAAGCAGATGATGCAGTCATGGAAGATACAGTAGAGAAGGATGTGGAAGGGTTTGCGGAAAAGATCATCGCTGAAGACGAACAGAGAAGGGCCCAAGAACTGGTAAAATTGCTTTTTCATTCATGGCTCCCCTTTTAACTGTGTCACCATTAGGATGTCTTCAACATTGCCCCAAAACGACCGAACTGGGACTTAAAACGAGAGATGGAGAAAAAGGTCTCGAAACTGGAGAGAAAAACGCAAGAAGCGTTTCATACGTTGATTCGTTGGTGTCCTTAGTATTACATCAACCACTTCGCTAACCATCCTCTCGTTTAGGCCAAAGACTTGCCGCCCAGAAGGGGGAATCGGACGATCTTGTGGGCGCTATGAACGCACAAGAGAAGGCTCAGAATGACATTGAGTCTCTATCCGACGACGAGGATTAACCTTGAGTCTTCGAATGTATAACATTATTCCCCTGCTCCCAGTAACTTAATGGTGAGTGCTATCTTACCCGACTGAAAATTGATGTTATTTAAGGCTCCTGCCATTGTTCGAAACCTCTAGGGCACTGTCTTCACACTCTGAGTCTCCGACTAGCCATTTCAAAATCTACGCGATCCGACAAAATATTTTCTTCAATTCTCCTACGAGATGTGCTTTGAATTCAACATCAGGATTAGCCAATGAACCTCGGCCGACCACTCAGCGCAGAGAAGGTAGTGTAGGTGAGCAGATTATGACGTGGTACACAGCGGTAGGTAGTCCACTGGATATTGTAATAGGTGACGAACGCATTCAGACAGTGATCCGCTGTCCCTTGATCCTCATCATCCTCCCTCGTTCTGCCTGCGGTAAATCCCAACCAGCACGACTACCCCATGCAATTTCGGGTCTTGACTGCACTATTGGCCGCCTGCTATAGGAAATTTTTTGTAAAATTTTGACTGTCCCACGAGTCGACTTCGTCGTTAAGGATTTGCATAACACTATAGTGATTTCCTATCTACCAACTTGGTGGAACCAAAAAGCTATGCGTACCTGGAGGTTATCCTTCAGCTTTAATGACCAGTATGCTTAATCGCAAATTTGACTGTAATAATATTCTCATGAACCTGTAATGATTTCTTTATGTAATTAAATAATTATTTTCTGGACCCGAGTACTATTGCGCCTGTAAATCAAGTGCCGATTTCTCTGTTCAGCATTGGGTATGGAGCTCTCACAGCCGGCTGATGAGTCTCGGGTTCTCATAATCTATACTGGAGGAACAATTGGCATGCTGGTCGGACAACAGGGTTATGTCCCGGAACCTTACTTCCTAACGGAAACACTTCGCTGTCAAAGCCGTTTCCACGACCCTCTACAGGACTCCCTGTTCTCGAATTCTGGATCTGTTGAAGGGTTTAGGGAATGGAGTAGTGGAAGCGGTACATCAAGTCCTTCGGGAGGTACCCTCAGCCCTACATCTAATCCAACACCTCCGACTTTCCACCCGACATTACTTGTACGATCATCACGTCCCATCGGTCACCCCTCGAAACTGGCTCCAACTCAACAGCCTTCTAAACCTCAACCTACATGCGTCAAGATATCCGAGGAATTGTACGAAGCGCACTTGCCTAGTTTAGTAACACCTCGCAGTGTAGTTCCGGGAGGCAGTGGTAGTAAATCGATTCGATATGCTATATTGGAAGTGAGTTCATTTCCGCCATTGTCAACAACAAATTTTTATACCATGTAAATGCAGTGGAACCCTCTCTTGGACAGCAGTAATATCGAAATCGATGGTGATTTGCGCTCAATTGATCTATCTCACTGCCCCATACTTACCAAAAAACGCCTAACATAGATTGGATTCGGATAGCGACCGAAATAGAGCTCAACTATGCCTTTGATGCCTTCGTAATCCTCCATGGCACAGACACTATGTCATATACTTCGAGCGCACTCAGTTTCTTGTTGGAAGATTTAGGAAAAACAGTGGTACTAAAGTTTTGCCGTGAAATATACTGTGTCTCTAACCTCTGACTGCAATCTATTTTAGATTTTGACCGGTGCCCAAATCCCCTTGTCTCAATTGCGCAACGATGCTGTGGACAATCTGATGGGGGCACTCTCCATCGCGGGGCACTATATCATACCTGGTATGGCTTGTTGATGACCCCAGGAATGTTTATTAAAACTACCGACATCCTCACAGAGTGCTGTCTATATTTCAACCACACCCTTTATCGTGGAAACAGGGTATCAAAAACATCGTCATTCGATTTGAGCGCTTTCAGCAGTCCTAATTTTCCCCCTTTGGTAAACGGTAAGAGGAACAAGTCAGGATTTCACAGAGGTCCAGTGATATCCATTTCCTTCAGTTGGTATCGATATCGTTGTGAATTGGAATGATGTCATCCGCCAGACAAGCTTGAGACGCTTTAGGGCGCACAAACGTAACCTTTTCAACATCACGATGACAATCTATGCTGACTTTGAGAGATCTCGTAGATATGAGTCCATACGTTGGTACGGATACTCCTTCTAAGGCTGTTTTTTTTTTTGATATATATTTTCCTAAATTTCTAGCCACACTACGCCTTTTCCCAGGTATTGCAGGAGCTACTATCAGCGCTTTCTTTATACCTCCTATTCGTGGTGTTGTTCTAGAGACTTTTGGAGCCGGTAATGCACCACAACGTGCAGATTTGATGCTCGCCCTCAAGCAAGCTTGCGATCGAGGTGTCGTTGTCGTTGCCATTTCACAATGTGCGAAAGGATCTGTATCGGATGCCTATGAAACTGGAAGGACTCTCCTGCAAGCCGGTGTAGTTCCTGGCGGTGATATGACTCCCGAGGTGCATCGGTTGAGTTGACATTGTCTGGGCCAAAAGCACAACTAATATCCTTGATATGCTGCCTCTTAGTGCGCGCTTACCAAACTAAGTTATCTCCTCTCCAAACCAGAACTCTCTGCGAAGGAAGTTCGCGACCTCATTGGTATCCCCCTTCGTGGCGAACTTACGTGGCTCTCTGCCTCTGCTCCTACTCAACCAACGATCGATCAAAATATCGATAATATCCAAGGTCTCCTGTCCCAATTTATCCGCCTTTCCCTCCCTGTGTCCCAGACACCCAAGATCATCATATCTCGGGACTCTCTTGATGAGGCTACACAAGACGCAGCCGCCCCCTGGTCTTGGACAGCAACCGAAGCGGCGTCAACCGAGGCTGTCTTGTTCCCTTTTCTGATCCATTTGGTAGCTGCTAGGGACGACGTGGAGGGCATGACTTTTTGTCTTTCTGCAGCCGCTAGCAATGATTCTGTGGCAACCCCGTCAGCAGAGATTCAACAATATGGATATATCGCTGGTGGGATTGTTAATTGTCTCGAGCCAGCTTCTGGGAGGTCGCCCCTTCATGTTGCTGCATTAAATGGTAGTACAAAGTGCACAAACATTTTGCTGCAGTCAGGTGCACTTGTCCATCTTCGAGATTCTCTTGGTCACACCGCACTCTACTATGCACGTCATTCTTACCTCCCCCGTCTAGGTTATAGAATTGACCTTCCGTTACTTACAGGCTGCTCGGCAAGGCCACGAGAAAACTGTTGACGCCCTTGTCCAAGCTGGTGCCAATCTGGGTGGTTTCGACTTTGAGGGTGGCTTCGTGGCTCTTGCTGTCAAAATGGCCCTCCGAACGGGTGATCAAAATTCGTTGAGAATATGGGCCAAGACTGGGATGCAGTTTCCCGATCGCAATGGCCAAGAGGACTTTGAACGTTAAAGCTCGACTGGTAGATCCAGCTGATTAAAATAGACAATGTAGCAAACCCTCTGACCTCATATCCACCTTCAGGGTCGGGTATAAAATATTAGCACAAGGGAGGCTCATTGGAATGTTCGACCCTGAAAGAAATGGATGAAATATTCATGATTAAAAAATGGGTAGCATGAAGAGCCATACAATACGACAGAAGCCACACGAAGAGACACTATCATGCATTATCGATCAACTATCTGCACGTCGTCCATATCCTCATCCTCAAATTCTTGCCCGTTCAACATCTGTTCTGATCCATCCTGTTCTGACCCATCCTCATCATCCTGTGACTCACCACCCATCTTGTTATACACAGTCTTGAAAAACAGAGAGAGCTGGTCCCGTTTGAACGTAAACGAAGTCCCCAAAAACTCCAACTTCTCCACAAATTCGACCGACTCCTTGTCAAGTTCGAGGGGAATGTATTGAACCGACCTAGGTTCGGGCTCACCATCGTAACAGAAACGCAAGGTAAAGTTCAGACCTGTTGTTTCTTATTAGTGCGAAAATGGAGAACGTTCGCCAAGCAACTGTCTCACTTTTCCCTTTCCTCTCGCCGTCATCGTTGACAGATGTATCGTCGACATCCAAATATGTATAGATACACGTGAAAGTCCATTCATGGAGGCCGGAATTCTTGGCTGGCTGGAATTTCATACTTGGAACGAGGAGGTTGGTCAAATCCTCGTAGAACTTTATAATTTCCACTTGTTTCGGGTCATCGGCCAATACACCGTGGCCAGTTCTTCCACGAGTAGTTTTGGAGGCGAGCGCGCTCGACCTCTCGATTTCGGCTCGGAGATCATGACACAAGACTTTCTCTGTATAATGAGATACGTCGTTTTGAGTGAAGTCAAAAGAATAGGAATCACCGACCCGCTTGCTCCAATTCGGCTATTCGACTGTCTTTGTCCATGATAATACCGTCCTTTTCCTTTGACACATCCTTCCACCGTACTAGTTCTTTCTCGATTAACCTCTTTTCCTCATCCGCAGCGTCCCGAGTGAGCAGATGAAGCACTGAACTGTTCCCCGAGCGAGTCAAGGGTTCGGTACGGGCAAGTTGGGAGTTCAACTCCTTGATTAGCTCTTCCAGCGCTAAAATGACCCATCAGTCAACCACTACACAATTCAACGCCTGAACCTACTTTGAATCTGAGATTCATATTGTGCAGCTTGGCGTTTGAGCAACTGCTCCGATTCCATATTCCGTACGCGGAAACACTCTTCCAATTGAGTTGAAAGGGCAACTATCTGACCCTCCGCCTAGTGGCAGTAGATCATTAATTTTGTTGATAGTGTAAGATAAGAAATAATCCTACATCTGCAGCTTTTCGGCGAAAGCGTTCTAATTCTTTTGATGCACTGTCATTCTTGGCAGGACGAGAAGTGGTGTTTGATCTCTTATTCTTTAATGCATTAATCGCTCGCGTGCCTCGTGTTTCAGTGTTCGCATCCTCGATAATTTGAATGTCATCGACCAGTTCTGAGGTTGGTGCGATCTTTCTAGTGGGTTTCGGTGGGTTGGCCTTAGCCTTTCCCTTGCCCTTTACAGCCTGCTGTACGTTGACGGCGGTGACTTCTGAACGTGAGGAAGGCTTTCGTTTACGCGTTTGCTGGATGTCTTCAACATCCTCGTGGTCATCGATAAATTTCAACTCTTCAATATCCGAATGCTCTGATGAAGTGGTCTTGGCGTTATTGTGTATTCCTTTGGCGTCTCCGGGAGTATGGTTTTGAGGATGGACCTGGAACAGCCCGGTTGGCGGTTTTGTTTGCGCGAGCGGCCTTCCGTTTGACCGGGATCAGAGGAGTAGTGGGACCAAGGGTGCCTGTCGTAGGTTTAAGCATTCGCTCTCTGTGAAGCCCCTAAGCTCTAAAGGGTCAGAAATTTGACACACCGAAATCGTCAGAATCCGAGTCCGACATAGCTTTTGTTGAAGTGGCGGCCGTGTGTCCGAGTCAAGAGCGGTGTGACAGCGCGAGTGCACGTCACGGTGCACGTGAGCAGCTTCAGTTTACTTAAGTTGAAAGTTAGGCACGATGTCTGGTTATTGTTTGGTTCCAATGTATAAGCCAAATAAGTCCAAATCATTTTACTTATTGGGGACACGGGAAAAGGTTCGGGTTTACCTCCCAATGTGCTGGGTTCCCACGGTGGCAGATAACATGTTATCTGCCATGCATGGCTGCACAACGTGTCTCTGGAAAAGTTTGTGGATATTTTGAGTAGACAGGATCATTGTATTGTATTTTAGATGAATTGTCATGTTGAAAAATAAAAATTTGACTGGCTGTTAGCGTTGCAAGAATTAAAAATGTTATCTGCCATAGCTGTGGCAGATAACATGTCACCTGACTAGCTGACTGATCTGTCAGCTCAGTGCG
>Ga0210383_10002935_pt1 | contig 15368 bp, 18 predicted proteins | sample IncBWC14OmetaG_FD_160072 | JGI IMG/M metagenome (GOLD analysis project Ga0210383, IMG submission 160072) | Forest soil microbial communities from Barre Woods Harvard Forest LTER site, Petersham, Massachusetts, United States - Inc-BW-C-14-O ...
ATATGGGTTTGACCGATCGCTACACCACTGAGAATCGCTTTGAGGTAGACGGCGCGAACGCGGCTCGCGCCTTTCTGAGTGATCGTGGCATCTCGACGCGGCAGATTCAACTCGTATGGGACGCTATCGCACTTCACACTACTCCCACACTCGCTCTCCATAAGGAACCCGAGGTCGTAATGACCCATTCAGGGATAGCCGTCGATGTCCTAGGCGCCGGCCTAGATCGAATCCCGCAAGATAAGCAGCGTACTATTCTGTCGGAGTTTCCCCGGTTGGCGTTTAAGGATCAATTCAAGGGATGCCTTTGCGGCGTTGTTCGTCAGAAGCCGATGACCACAATTGACAACATTCTGCGAGATTTCGGTATTCGTTACGTCGAGGGTTTCGCGCTACCGAATTTCGCCGACCTCGTCGCAAATGCACCGTTTTCCGAGTAGCTGACCGGCGGGTCGTGCATCCTGGAGCAACGCTAACCCGGATTAACAGGTGAGGTCGACGATCCCAATGAGTCTGAAAAACCTTGCGACGCTCATCGATGAATTCCTGGGGACCGTGAGGGTGAGTGCAACAGTGCAGTAGAATTGTGGTCGGAGGTTTCGTTGTCTCGGCCGATAACTCTTCTAGAAAATGGCGGGGGACAAGGGGACTAAACCCGCCGCCTGTGCCGTGACAGGGTGAATGCCACTGCCTTTCAGCAACAGCGTTTTCGTGGTTGCGGGGGTGGATTTGAACCACCGACCTTTGGGTTATCATCCCATTGCTACTGGCAACCTTGTTGGACAGCTAACGGACAGTCAAGTTCCAGATCAGTTCGAGTTCCTAGCCCCAATTAGGCCCGCGATTCCGGTAGTTTGCGAGCATTCTCATGTTTAGGGAACGATAGGGAATCTTAAGGAGCGTTAGGTTATGAGCCCACGGGTAATAGGAATTACAACAACTTACAAGACGCGGGTGGCCCTCGAAAAACCTTGTAAGAAGCGTTAAGGAATCGTTATTGGACAGCTAAAGGACAGCGAACTAGTGTCGTGTTTGCATTGATTGCGGAACAGGTTGGCAGGGATCGGAATCTGTCTGGCGCTGATCTGCCCGGTCGCCTCGAAGGGGATTTTCGCCAGCGTTGAAGAGTCCCCTGGAATCCCCTGGAATTTAACCTACCGACTTGCCATGCTCTCCGGCCGCAATCGCCAGCAAAGCTTCCTACAAGAGGACTTCTGGCCCGGAACAACTTTCGTTTTGCCCGTTACTCATACCGAACCTGCGATCGCCGCTGCTCCATCGGTAAACGCTAGCCGACTTATCATTACCAATCTGCCAACTTCCTCGAAGCCCCATTTATGGCCAACTCCAATTGGCCTACAAACTCGCGAATCTGGTGTCTTGGTCTGAGAGAAGAAGATTCTGCGTACAGACCCGGACTTCCATTGGCATAGTCGGAACTTCTTCGGACTCGGTATTGTTGATCGCGAAGTACACGGCTCTTAGGACAGTCGCCTCCCCAACTCTCGTATTATTGATCTCAACCAAAGGTGCGCTGCGTCGGTTTGCATCCTTGGGTGCCAGATCATTGCGTATTTGAATGACCCGAGCACGGCTGGAGCTTCGAGAATCTTGGTCGCTTTGTTGGACGCTTCGAGCACAGCCATTCGGCGTGGAACCGTGGCGATCATCTCTGTGACAGCGGCGACGCGCATGGCTACGGTATGCTGAGCCACCACGACCGGACAGTGCCGTTTCTCACCAATGGCTGCCAAGTGCCTGTCTGGATGGGTCTGGACCCCGCCAACAATATCGACGCCAACATGTTCTGCAGCTAGGTATTGCTTAAGTGTAATTGCCCTTGCGAATTTGCTCTTCCGGGATACGACGCACACAAAATCCACTTCAAAAATAAACTCTTTGCTCAGGTGAGCCGTTGCGGTGTCGTGGTCTGCGTTCAGCACAAGGTCGAGCCTGCCTTTCTCCAGCGCCTCGTATTGTCCGGCGTGCAGCGGGACAAAACTGAACTTTACTTTTGTGCCTTTCGGCAAAACAGAGGCGTAGAGGGGCGGCACGAGGAGGTACGCACCGTGGTCGGTAGCCGCGATTCGAAAAGAAGCATCTTCGGTCTCGGGATCGAAATCACCGCCAGCCATTAAGCGGTCAAGACGCGGCAGCATTGTCGCCAGATCTTGCAGAAGGCGCTGTCCTGTAGGCGTCGGCTCGTAACCGGCTGTAGTGCGAATCAGGAGATCATCGTGAAATGTATCGCGGAGTCTTTGCAGAGCACGGGTTACGGCCGGCTGACTCAGAAGCAGACGGGATGCTGCGCGCGTGATATTCCGCTCTTCGGCAATGGCCGTGAAAACCACCAGAAGGTTTAGATCGGCCTGGCGTAAATGCCCTATACGCATAATAGATATAAACATTATGCATTGGAATTACTCTTTGGCTAGAACGATATTGTTTCTGTCGGCGCTACCCCACTCAGAGGGCGGCCAGAATAAAAAGGTGAACATTATGAAAAAGACAGCGATCGTCACAGGGGCGTCGCGTGGAATTGGCCGTGTCGTCGCCAAGCGGTTGGCACGGGACGGCTTCGCCGTGGTAGTGAACTACCTCAGCAATGCCAGCGAGGCTGAAGAAGTCGTGGCCGAAATCAAGCTGAATGGCGGAGAGGCAATTGCGGTCAAAGCAGATGTCGCCAACCAGACTGATGTTGAGCAGCTCTTCGAAGAAACCATGAAGAAGTTCGGCAGCGTCGATGTGGTTGTCCACAACTCGGGAATCATGTCGCTTTCGCCTATCGGCAAGAGCGACGTAGAACTGTTCGACAAGGTCATTTCAACAAACCTGCGGGGGGCGTTCCTGGTCTTGGCGCAAGCATCCCAACACATCGCCGCCGGTGGCAGGATCATCGCCTTTTCCAGCAGTGTACTGGCCAAATCTTTTCCTTCTTACGGTCCGTACATTGCGTCCAAGGCGGGTGTCGAAGGCCTGGTGCATGTGCTGGCGAACGAACTTCGCGGACGCAATGTCACAGTCAACGCCGTCGCTCCTGGGCCCGTCGCCACCGATCTTTTCTTGAAAGGTAAAAGCGACGATCAAATCGCGGAGTTGAGCAAATTGGCGCCACTGGAACGCTTGGGACAACCAGACGACATTGCTAACGTTGTGTCCTTCCTGGCCGGGCCAGACGGCGGCTGGGTGAACTCTCAAGTTCTGCGTGCTAACGGTGGGTTCGCCTAAATCGTGGACGCCTCTGAAGACCGAAAATGATCAAACGGGAAACAATCGAGAAAAGGAGAATAGCCATGAAACACGTAATCGTAATCACAGGCGCATCGAGCGGCTTTGGAGAGTTGACCGCTCATGAATTGGCAAAGGCTGGGCATGTCGTGTACGCCACTATGCGCGAGACCAAAGGACGCAACACGCCGCAAGTGGAAGCGGCCAAGAAGTTCGCGGTAGAGAACAAGGTCGATCTCCGAACGATTGAATTGGATGTGGCTTCTCAGGAATCGGCGGATGCGGCGATTCAACAGATCGTGATCGAGAACGGGCACCTCGATGTCGTGATTCACAACGCTGGACACATGGTCTTTGGACCTGCCGAGGCTTTTACTCCGGAGCAGCTTGCAGAGCTATACGACATCAACGTGCTGAGCACACAACGTGTGAACCGCGCGGCTCTTCCGGTCCTTCGGAAACAAGGCAAAGGATTGGTGATCTGGGTCGGCAGCAGCAGCACTCGCGGAGGAACTTTTTCGCGGATCGAGCACAGCGGTCTTTCGCGGCAGAAGCCTTGGCGCGAGCGATTGTAGTTGTTTTGTAGACCCTTGGTCTCCCTTTCGTCATGATTCGGGCAGTTTGCCAATCTGATTATTTATTACGCGATACGGGAAATCCTGTAGCTGGCGAAACATCGCCACTACCTGATTCCGCCAGGATCTGAGGGTGAGATTATTTCTCGGCTCTGACCTTAGCCCATCTTTTTCTCTGCGCCACTGCCATTTTCCTTCTGCTCGCTGCCGATAGTATTCCAAACTCATGCCTGCCCACTCGGCTTCGTCGGTACGCGACCGAAAGGAATAGCACACAACGGCGAGATCCCCTGATGGGCTGGGGTTCCCAGACTGTTCTGATGTTTGACTTTCGACATCAAGCGTGAAATCATTATTTTGTCGAGTGCGGAGTAGCGTTGCCCGCAAAGTTGACGTCCTGCCTTCCTACGCATTTATTCATTACTTGATCATGAGGAATTTGCCTTCTGGGCATTTTGGAACCCTTGAGAGGGGGTCAATTGTGGCACTCGTGGTAGCGTCCAAGAAACTCAGCAAGTTCGACCCCAAGACATTTCTCTCTACTATGGATGGCGGTAGGAAGATCGAAGCCTTTCACAAAAAGCAGACGATCTTTGCTCAGGGCGATTCGGCCGATGCTGTTTTTTATATTCAAAAAGGAAGAGTAAAACTCACCGTGGTATCGAAGATCGGGAAGGAAGCCACAATCGGCATTCTGGACGAGGGCGATTTCTTCGGAGAAGGGTGCCTCACAGGACAGACTCTCCGCCTGTGCTCCGCAACCGCAACAACCGATTGCTCCGTGATGAAAATCGAGAAGAAGTCCATGATGGAAGTGCTTCACCGGGAAACCTCGTTTTCCGAAATGTTCGTGGCATACTTGCTGGCCCGGAATATCCGATACGAAGAGGATTTGGTTGATCAGCTTTTCAATTCCAGCGAAAAACGACTGGCCCGGATATTGTTATTGCTGGCTCATTTCGGGAAAGATGGTAAGCAGGAGATTGTAATCCCCAAGATGAGTCAGGAGTCCCTTGCAGAGATGATAGGCACAACCCGGTCGCGGGTCAGTTTTTTCATGAACAGGTTCAGGGGGATGGGCTTCGTTGAATATGGCGGGGGTGGACTGCATGTTCATAGTTCGCTGCTCAGCGTTGTTCTCCACGACTAGTGTCCGACCCAACCCCACAAAAGGAAGCTCAGAGACAGCGATGGGCAAATCAGACACTTCCTGGATCTAATCCGGGAGCCGCCCCATTTTCGTCACAATCAGCACCTCCAACAACGTGGCGGTGTTACGAACGCTTCCTGCGATGGTGAGGAGTGCTTCTGAGACGAGAGGATGATGCTCCGACAGCGAGTCAAGACGGTCACTCACGTTGTAGAGTTGCTGAACTTCATGCAGGATCGCATTCGGATGCATGGGGGTACGCTGCTTTCCTAAGAACCTAAGGAGAGAAGACTTCAGATGGGCTGACTTAGTTCAGGAGACCTGAAAGAGGAAAGAACTACTCACTCATTTTCAACGCTACGCTGAATCCTCCCGCGTGTCCAGTTTTCCAGGCATCGCTTGCGGCAGCTCTCGATCTCATGGCGTAGCACTTATTTTTTGCCATCCTTGAGGAGTATGGGCGCGTTTCCAGCCGCGCCCAGAGTGGTTCATAGATTCCCGCGCACGAGCATAACAACCAGGAGAATTACGACAATTGTTCCTGCCAAACCGTAACCTAACATAGTGCCTCCTATTCAAATCGGTTACGCAACCACGCTATGCCTAAGGGATGAGTTTTGTTGGTCAGATTAGCTCACAACTGCCGATTTGGGAGACTGGCTCGATGGCAGGGGTTCACTGCTTTCGGTTGCGTTGGAGTCCGGCTCATTGACCGGGTTCTGAGTGTAGCGAATCCGACTTTGCCTATTTTTCTCCGGGCCTTGGTCCGTCTTTTCTAGTGAGCAATTGTGAACAGACTCCCGAATTTGGATGGCTGTAGGATTCCTTTCGCACGTTGATTTGAGGTCAGGTACCCTCTTCCGTCCCCGTCCACCGTTCCTCTCGGGCGGGGCTTTCTTCGTTCGCCGAGTGTCTAATCTTGGACAGACTGCCGAATTGGGAGGTTATATGGTGAAAACCCAGTTCGCATCACTCCGAGCTTTATTGAAGTAGAGATGAGAATATATGTCAATGAACTTTGAGCGGTGGCAACAATTATCGGCGTTGGCCTTGAAGGAACAAGATCCAGCGAAATTGACGGCACTCGCAAAAGAAATGAATCTCGTTCTTACACAGAAAACGCCGTACCTCGACCCTCCGCGAGAGCCGTTGAAATAATCCATACCCCGGCCAGCCATAGTATCGAACTGCGTCCACACATAAGGAGGGTTGCCATGAGCAGTGTCCCGCTCCAACTCCTGATTCACGAGGTGACGGTAGATCTTCACGTCGTCGTTGCGGCAAGCGAAGCAGGGTTACCACGAAACCGCCCTGGAAGCCTGTGTGTCGGCCAAAGAGAAACTGCAGGCGATTCGTGAGGAGTTGCTGCGGCCAGAGCCAGGGATCACCGACCCGCGGTATGACTACGATAGCTAACTGGCTGTCACATCAGTGATCGTCGCCGCAATCGCGTTCGGGCAAGTGCAAACGATGGCTGTACGCCTTCAGCGACGGCGCGGACGGGCATTCTCCCTTAGAACGCCTACGTGTAAGCTTTCGCCATCGCGGGCAGTTTCTCTTTTGGGCTGCTCAATCCTCACTTCGTCTTCGGATTATCGTTCCCGTGACCGATGCGGACTTGATTCTTGTCGACCGCCCGGACCTCATCAGCGTCGACATCCACAGTCACATCTTCGTGGCCACCACTGTGGAGCGCATTGCAGTCGTATGTAAACTACGTTGTAGGACACGCCTGCTCTGCGCGGGTCCGTACAAGGAAGCATTAGCTGGACATCTGGAGCCGAATAGCCATGCACGTGCCTACACGCGGGACATAGGAAATTTCGCCTTAACCCACCCTTGGGCCACAATCCGTGACCTTCAAGTGTGTCGGGACGCGTGGTGGCTGGAGGGAGAGGAATGGGCCGAGAGCAATTCTTGCAAACAAGAGCGGGAAACTGGTCAAAACTTGCCATGGAGTAAACCCCTAAGCGCCGGTTCTCTTTCTTGGAGCGGCCTTCGCCATACGTCTCACTGGCAAGTTCATGCGCTTTGAAGGTGACGTGCCCGCGTCTTCTTGGGCTGCGACTGAGGCCCGTAAGTCTTTCAACAGATCGGAACCGAAAATCGTAGGGTAAAGAGCCTGCGCCTGCATTACAAGAATCAGCCTCTGGGGCAACTCACGCTCTCGATGGGCGTAGCCGCGTTTCCGGAGCATGGTACGTCATCCGACGACTTGCTCAAAGTCGCGGACCGATGCCTCTATGAGTCCAAGGCGCACGGCCGGGACCTGGTGACCGTGGCTTTGCCTCAAAGCGCGCCACTGCCGTAACTCTTGTAAGTCCGCGCGGTAACAGCGGGCACGTCATCCTTCCGTGCCAGTAGCGAGGTTTTTCTGACTTAGAATTCTTTCCGCTTTGGCCATGAGTTCTGAAGGGAGGAATGGTTTTTCCAGAACGTCTCCTCCGTTCTTGATCGCGTCGCGCAATTCTGGGAACTCGTCAGCAAAGCCAGTAATAAATAAGAACTTCATCTCGGGGCGGGTCGCACGAATCTGGTCTGTCATCTGCAGGCCGTTGAGTTGGGGCATGACGATATCACTCACCGTGAGGTGTATCGCGCCATCGTGCTGCTGGGACAAGCGGACTGCCTCTGCGCCGTTGGAGGCAGAAAGGACCGAAAACCCGGCCCCTTCGAGCGTCCTTTGCAGAAGGATTCGGAGGTTGTCATTATCCTCGACTAAGAGAATGCTGGCGGAACGCTGCCCGCTCGGCGCGAGGTGAGGTCTCCGTTGCGCTGATCGAACCTCTCTTGTCCGGCGTAGGTTCAATTCATGCACAACGCGTCGGGCAAGTATCGTCAGAGAATCCAATTGCTCCGCAGTGATAAGGTGGGGTATCCGGTCCATTACGGCCAGAGTACCCACACCTTGGCCTTTGACCGGAATTAGCGGTATCCCTGCGTAAAATCTGACGCCAATTTCTGCCACCAAGAGGATGTTTGCGAATCTTTCGTCAGCGAGTGGATCGGGAACGATCAGGGCGTCCGATTGCAAGATCGCATAGGCAGAAAACGCCTGCTCCCGGGGAATCTCATTCGATTCAAGGCCGATCTTTGCCTTGAACCACACTCTTTTCTCATCGACGAAATCGACCACGGCAATAGGAGTGTCGCAGATAAGAGCAGCCAGACGAGCGAGGTCATCGAATACTTGCTCGGGAAATGTGTCCAGAATTCGAAGGTCGGTAAGACTTTCGAGACGGGACCTTTCGCCTTCCGGCAGAACCAGCACTGATACCTCACAGCAAATCGTGACAGGAGTCCTATTAGCACCCAAAACCGATTGGGAACTTCCGGCAAGCGCTCTCGCCGTGAGCAATGACAAGCGCGCTTGACGGCAATCGCCCTCCGCAAAATCCGGCAGCGCCGACGAGAGAATGCCAAAGATGTGCTGTTTGCTCAGGAGTCTTATGGAATGCCGAAATATCGGCAGCTCTGCCGAAATATCGGCAGCTCTGACAAAATATCGACCTGTCTTCAAAGATTGACAACCGGGCCCTTCTCCCTTCAAAACGATTCGACTATTTCTATGGGGTATCAGACTGTGCAAATGTACGCTACCGCACATTCTACTGTCGAGAGTGTACAATAACACTGTGCGCTTTCGTACACCGTTATGACGGTCCCCGTTTATCTCCAAGATCTAACAGTGGGCCAGCATCGCAATTTGCTTGATCTAGCGCAGCTCGTAACCCGCCACACCACGTTAGATGCTCTCGCCCACGAATTGACGCTTCGCCTGCGACATGCCTTGAATTTTGATGTCATAACGTTGGGTCTGTATGAACCAATCACGGGAAACGTCCGTCTAAGCGTTTGGAACACGGGGGGTGCGCAAAGCACATATGAATCACTTCCCAGTTGTGCGAGCCGATGGTCCTGGAAGAACCAACGATCAATGCTTGTTCAAGACTTGCACGCTGAAGTCCAATTGCCCGCATTCCTCGAATCACTTCGCAGAGTGGGGGTTCGTACCTATTATGTCCTTCCCTTAACCACAACTCGCCAGAAGCTCGGAGCTATAGGATTCGGCAGCTTGCAAGTTATTCCCAAAACGAACGAGACGATTGAGTTCTTGCACCATACGGCGGCCATGATCGCTCAGATCCTGGACACTACGTTCTCATCCGACACGCACGCGGCGGCGACCGATTGCTTTCAAATACCCTTGGTTGTCACAGCCGGGCTCGAACAAGAACCGCGGGATCTCGATCTGAGGGATCAGGCGAGTCCGGACGAAACGTTTCAAGAGATGGTGGGGGATAGCGCTCCTCTAAGAGAAGTGCTAAGACAGGTGCGAATCGTAGCTGCAACTGATGCGACGGTGCTGCTCCAAGGCGAAACAGGGACCGGTAAGGAGTTAGTCGCACGTGCTCTTCACCGACTTAGCCCACGGGAAAGCAAGAATTTTGTCAGCGTCAACTGTACTGCGATTCCGACGGAGTTGCTGGAAAGCGAGTTGTTTGGGCACGAAAAGGGGGCGTTTACCGGAGCGATCAGCAGGTACATCGGTCGCTTGGAACTGGCCGACAAAGGGACTCTGCTGCTGGATGAAGTCGGAGACCTTCCGGCTGCAATTCAGCCGAAGCTGCTGCGGGTGCTGCAAGATAAGGAATTCGAACGACTGGGCAGTACGCGCACCTTGAAAGTCGACGTGCGTCTGATCGCTGCTACTAATCACGACTTGCACCAAAGTATCGCCGACGGCCGCTTCCGCGAAGATCTATTTTATCGACTCAATGTCTTCCCGATTTACGTTCCGTCTCTGCGTGCCAGACGGAGTGACATTCCCGCGCTTGTGCGCCGTTTCGTGACCAGATACGCGAGTGAATGGAAGAAGGCGATCGATACCATTTCTGCCGAAGCCATGAATGCTCTTGTGAATTGGAACTGGCCCGGGAACATCAGGGAGTTACAGAATTTCGTTCAGCGATGCGTAATTCTTACGGACTCGACAGTCTTGAGCGTTCCAATCGGTGAGTTGACGGGTCGCGCACACCCAGCCTCTGGCAAGATGTCTGAGGCCGCCGAACGTGAGCTTATCCTTCAAGCTCTGAAAGAGGCAGGCGGAGTGATCGGTGGTGCTTCGGGCGCAGCCGGAAGACTTGGAATGAAACGCACGACCTTCTACTCGAAAATGAAAAAGCTGAATGTCAGTTCGGGACAATGGAGCAGTTAACATTTGCAAGCTGACCACGCCTCCCAATCCCCGCGTCACTCTGAACCTAGCCTTTGACCGTGACATGGAGCGCCTCAGTACTGGCAGCGCAGAGACCTCCGCCATGGAAAGCTTGCGTTAGTGAACTGACGGTGTCGAAGTCTGTCTTTCGACAAAGTCGACAGTGAGGCACAACATCTTCAGCCAACCTTTTCTATGGCTTAGCCATTCTCTGCGATGGTGTGAGACATGCTAATGTCCGCATGACAACATGGCAAAAAGAGCGGAGCAAAGGTCGACAGGTGTGATCCTCCGACGTGAGATCATCCTCAAGAGGACCGCTTTAATCCAGGGCGTGCTCGTCGCTCTCGGTCTGGAGGTACTGTCTGTCATGGGTAACCCCTCCCCTAGGGTGTTACAAGTGTCTGGTGGGCTGCGTCACCCTTCATGGGGACGCAGGCAGCCAGGCGCTAGGGGAAAGGAGAAGGTAATGTTCGCTCGCGTTCTGGAATGTGAAGCCAAGGATGGCCGGGGTAGGAAAGTCGTGGCGGTTCCCGAGAGACAGACAATCTTCGCGCAAGGGGATGAGGCTGACGCAGTCTTCTACATCCAGCAAGGCAAGGTTCGGCTCACGGTCGTATCCGAGATTGGCAAGGAAGCAACCCTGGGTATATTGAGTGAGGGAGAGTTTGTCGGAGAAGGTGGCTTGGCTGGACAGTCTTTACGCATGGGGTCAGCAATCGCAATGACGAACTGCATACTCCTGCAGATCGAAAAGAAGGCAATGATGCTCGCGCTCCACCGAGAACCAACGTTCTCGGATCTTTTCATTGCGTATCTGTTGGCACGTAACATCCGACACGAAGAGGACATAGTCGACCAACTCTTCAATTCGAGCGAAAAGAGACTAGCCCGGATTTTGCTGTTGCTTGCTCATTTCGGCGAGGAAGGCGTGCCCGGCGCAGTAATCCCCAAGATCAGTCAGGAGATCCTCGCCGAGATGGTGGGCACAACCCGGCCGCGGGTCAATTTGTTCATGAATAGATTCAGAACGCTGGGCTTCGTTGACTATGGCGGGACCGGGATGCAGGTTCATAGTTCACTTCTAAATGTTGTTCTCCACGACTAGCTTCCACACCGCGATCCCGAGGCCCCCAGGTCAAGTCAAGAGACGGCGCGGCGCAAATCATACACGTGCTGGATCCAATCCGAAGGGTGCCGGTATTTCGTCACGACGTTACTTAGGATTGCAGGGTTAGACAACCGGAGTTCGGTCTGCCGAATCCAAACTAGTGTCAAGGGAGCGTGCCATGAACTCCTCGCTCTCGCAAAGGTGGCACAGGTTCCCTACATCCCCGGCTCATGTACACAATCAGCAAAGTCCCGGAGGGCGTCATCCTGACTTGTCAGGACTGCCCTCACGTTGAGCGCGTCAGTCAGTTTAGCCTGTCCCTCGGCAGTCAGCGCACGCAGGCGGCACGAGCGATGCATGCGCACTCACGCGACAAACACAATTCGGGACCACTACTCAAACTCCTCCCGACGAAATACGGTGTGATGGCGCAGTGGTAGGTTGCAGAGTGGCTGTTATCGGTCAAGAGTCCGACTCCGCCGATGTGGCCACTTGCCGTCTTGCGCTCCTCGATGTTTCGAATTTGCTGTCCTCTCGATCTTTGATCAAGTCGCATCCCGATCGGTGGTCGATACCTGCTCTTGCGACAGTCTTCGCTCTGGTTTAGCTGTTCCAATTCCGTTAGATACTGTCGCACGGTTTGGTTTACTGAACCCCTCCGCTAACTGCAATGCGGGATTCGGCCCTCCTTGTTGCGTTGACCTCGAAGACCTCCCATCGACCGAAAGCTTGTCCCCTTTGACCATCCCAGCTTCCAGACAGAGCGCCGCGATCGCTTCAAACGGCTGCTCCAACAATTGGACTACTGGAAGCACCCGTGCCTGGTGAGGATGGAGCAGTGAGGCTTTGTCAACCTCCCCAGGGAGCCCAATTCTCATGCCAATCTGAGAATTGCTCTCCGACCGTGAAATGAGACGCCCTCAGTACCTGAGAGTGTCGAATCGTCTGTCTTTCGACAAGGTCAGACACAAGCGACACTAAGCGTACCGGATCTTCGGAACTGTCTTTTCTATGGTTTAGGTATTCTTTGAGATGGAGTAAGACATGCAAGGTGGCCATATGGGAAGGGAAGTGGGGCAACGGTCGTCTGAACAGCATCAGCCAGGAGTGCCCCTCGCCTTGGTGCGGCACCGGAGACTTTCGGTGACGAGACGACATAGAGAGGATGTCGAGACCATGCCGGTTACGTCAACCCAGAGCGTTGTAGCGAAGATGCACCTACGAGACGGTGCAATTTACAGGGACAGCTCCAACAACATCATTCGCCTGCTCTCAATTCATGGGGATTACTGTGCTTACGTTTACATCGCCCTGGGAGATCCGAGATGGGAGATGCACGGTTCCGTAACCGGTGTCACTAGAAGAAACGTATTCGAAGCTGATTTTGTATTTGTCTCAGAGTGTGTGGAAGACTGGAACGGGAGTCAACGCAAGAGTTCAGACGGGCGGATTCAGGCTTTACATATCCATCCTCCCTCGGTCGCATCGGTGTCCGAACCTCAAAAAAGGAGCGCCTGATGGCGTCACACGCTTCCCCAAAGGCCATCTCACGGCGCGCCCTGTCGTTGCGGATGGTCCCTTCTTCATCACGGACGAACCTAGTTGCCGCCCCCCGGCCTCTTCAACGTTGTTCGAGCGTTGACCGTCGACGGGAATGCGAATTTTAGACCATCGCTGTTTATCCGACGCACCCCTCTCGATTTTTGGGCCATCTGTCAAGGTGGTTCGGCAAGTTCGATCTTAAGTGGCTGATTTCAATTAGACAGGTGGATCGATGGGCACCCCCCTCAGCGTTCTGATAGTCGAGGAATCGGACGAGGATACCGAACTCGTGATTCGAGAATTGCGCGGGGGGGGATACGATGTGACCTTCCAGCGTGTCGACACGCCGCAAGCAATGAGCGCGACGCTCGAGAATCGGGCTTGGGACGTGGTGATCTGTGATTTCTCGGTTCAGAATTTCGGTTGCGCTGGCGCCCTCCAGCTGCTGCGAGCAAAAGATCCAGATACGCCCTTCATTTATGTTTCAGGCACGATCGGCGAAGAGACGGCAGTCGCTGCGTTGAAAGAGGGCGCCCACGACTATGTAATGAAGGACGGCCTGAAACGATTGCTCCCGGCGATACAAAGGGAGCTGAAAGAGGTGGAACAGCGCCGGGGGAAGGCGCAACTGGAGCGGCAAGTGCGGCAACAGGAGCGGTTCGAAGCGATCGGCAGGCTCGCAGGAGGAGTTGCACACGACTTCAACAATATTATCGGTGCGATCCTTGGGTGGGCTGAGTTAGGAGAAGAGGAAGCCGGAGATGGGAGCGGGCTGCAGGGTCGGTTCACGCAAATTCGCAATCAGGCGGAGCGCGCCGCAGGACTTACTTCGCAACTGCTCGCTTTCGCTCGTCGCCAGGTGCTGCAGCCCGTGAAACTAGATGTGAACAAATCCGTTACAGAGATACGCCGCTTTCTAGCGAGCGGAATGGAAGAAAATGTCGAGTTCAAAACCATTTTGGACCCGAGTCTTGATGTCATACAGGGCGACGCATCTCAGGTTGGCCAAGTCATTATGAATCTCTGCCTAAATGCCAGGGACGCGATGCCGGGGGGTGGACGTTTGATCGTCGAGACCGACAATATCGAAATCGATGAGGAATTCTGCCGCAGAAACTCCTATGGCCGCCCGGGCCGTTATGTGATGCTTGTGGTCTCCGACACGGGCACTGGCATGAATGCCACGACGGTAGATCGCATCTTCGAACCTTTCTTCACCACTAAGGAACTCGGCAAGGGGACAGGACTTGGACTGGCTACTGTATACGGGATTGTAAAACAGCATGATGGGTTCTTGAACATATACAGTGAAGTCGGGAAAGGAACAACGTTCCGAGTCTACTTTCCTGCGAGCACGGGATGCGCGAGTCAACGGCCGCCAGATATAGCCATGATTTCGGTGACAGGGAGCGAAACCATTCTCGTTGCCGACGATCATAAAGGCATTCGCGAAGTCGCCCATGAGATTTTGAGTTCGTATGGCTACGCGACAATCCTCGCCGCCGACGGACAGGAAGCGCTGCAACTCTTCAGAGAAGACCCGACGAAGATTGATCTCGTGATTCTAGACGTCGCCATGCCAGGTCTGAGCGGGACCGAGGTATTTGCCCAGATGAGTGCCATTAGACCTGATCTTCCCGTCGTATTCACAAGCGGGCACACGTCGGAATCAGTTTCTGTGAATTCGAACATAGCGGCTGAGGCTATTTTCTTACAAAAACCGTACGCTTCAAGAACACTTGGCCAGATTGTCCGGAGCACGCTCGATCGCCACCGGCTGTCGAAGTCCGACCCCAACCCAATCGATCGGCCAGACCGTGTCTCATTACGCCAAAGTCCGCAAAGTCGCCGCAGCGGGCATGGGAGTGGTGTATGAGGCGGATGACCGCTTCTCGTAACAGGGGCCAATGTTCGGGGCTCGCGGCAGCGTCTTCTCCGGGACTTCCGGGCGACATGGGGCCGAAACGTAACCGAGATTTTTCTTGCGCTGCTTAACCCTCAGCGAACTTGCCGCACCATTCAGCGGCCACAACATGCTGAAAATGCGGTTCTGAGGCTTAATACGCACAATGACCACACCGAACATTCGCTCTGTCTCGCGGGCGATGTGATCCGTCGACATCTGGACTCGATTTCATTGTTGGTACTGCGGACGTTAGCTTAGTCGGGCGGGTTGGGAGGAACCGCCGTGTAGCTAAACTCGTTGTCGCGGGGGCAGAAGAAGAGCATACTCGACCGCTTGCAGCAAGATATCCGGGTCGTCCAGGTTAGACTTCTGCAAATAGCTCGCCGCGCCGTCTCTCCTCAATCTAGCATCGTTACTGCAGGGCAGACCGCTCAGGGCAATCACCGGAATTGTCTTGGTCGCGCGATTCTTCTTCAGGGCGAGAAGGACTTCCAAACCACTTAGTTTTGGCAGCATCATATCGAGCAGGATCAAATCCGGCCTGCTGCTGCCAGCAAGCTGCAAACCCTCACCGAGCCAACACCCGAGTAAGAGGGAGGCACGTCCTTTTTCGGGGAATGCCCCTTTTTCGCTATTTG
>Ga0210383_10002936_pt1 | contig 15368 bp, 12 predicted proteins | sample IncBWC14OmetaG_FD_160072 | JGI IMG/M metagenome (GOLD analysis project Ga0210383, IMG submission 160072) | Forest soil microbial communities from Barre Woods Harvard Forest LTER site, Petersham, Massachusetts, United States - Inc-BW-C-14-O ...
GCTGTTGATCCAGCACAGGCCGACCTCGATCTGGACGGCGAGCCGGTTGGCCCGGGCGATGTCGGTGGTGAAGATTGACGTCGCGAGCCCGTAGGGGGTGTCGTTGGCCATCCGCACGGCGTCTTGTTCGGTGTCGAACGGCTGGATGTGGCAACAGGGGCCGAAGATCTCTTCGCGGACCACGGAGGCGGTCTCGGGCAGGCCGGTCCAGATCGTCGGCTGCACCCAGGCGCCGCCTTTGAGGTCATCGGGCATGTCCGGGATGCCGCCGCCGGTGACGACCGTGGCGCCCTCGGACTTGGCCTTGTCGTAGTAGGACAGGACCTTCTGACGGTGCTCATGGCTGACCAGGGGGCCGATCTTGGTTTCCGGGTCGTCCGGGCGGCCGGGGGACATTCCCTCTGCCTTGGCCTTCAGCGCATCGACGAACCTGCCGAAAATCGCGCGCTCCACATAGACCCGCTCGGTACCCAGGCAGACTTGGCCACAGTTCTCGAACACCGAACGGGTGACGGTTTCGATGGCGGCGTCGAAGTCGCAGTCGGCGAAGACCAGCGCCGCGTTCTTGCCGCCGAGTTCGAGGGAGACCGGCCGGATTCCCTCGGCGCCGGCCTTCATGATCGCGGTGCCGGTGCGGGTCTCACCGGTGAAGGTGATGCCATTGACGCCGGGGTGTGCCGTCAGGAACGCGCCTGCGGAGTCCGGCCCGAAACCATGGACCACGTTGTAGACGCCCTTGGGCACCCCGGCCGTGTTCATTACCTCCCCAAGCAGAGTCGCGGTACTGGGGGTTTCCTCGGACGGCTTGACCACAACGGTGTTGCCGCAGGCCAGCGCTGGGCCAACCTTCCACGTCATCAACAGCAGCGGGAGGTTCCATGGGCAAACCACCGCGATGACGCCTCGCGGTACCCGCACGGCGTAGCTCAAGGCGTTGTGCCCGTCGGGGGTGGCCATCTGGAACGACTCGGTTGAGGCGTTTTTGATCGTATCGGCGAAGATCTTGAAGTTAGCGGCGCCCCGGGGGATATCGACATGGGAGGCCAGGCTGTTCGGCTTGCCGGTATCGGCCACCTCGGCCGCCAGGAAGTCGTCGAAACGGCGGAGGATCTCCTCGGCGACGGCGTCCAGGAGGGCAACCCGGTCGTTGACCGACATGGTCCCCCACGGCCCGCGCAGTGCCGCCCGCGCCGCCGCAACGGCGGCGTCGACCTCGGGTTCGCCCGCCTCGTGGACCAGGCCGATCACCGAGTTATCGACGGGCGTTCGCTTCTCGAACGTTTTGCCACTCGAGTTGGTGACATAGCTGCCGTCGATGAAATTCTTGATCTCTTTCATGCCACACCCTCAGATTGAGCTGGCTCCGAGCAGCAGGTGGAGGTCACCTTGCTTACGCTCCCTCGCGGGCTGACCGGCCGCAAAGGCCGGTCCCATCCTGCGGAACACGGCCCGGAGGAGTGGACCCCCGCCCGTCTTGGGCTGCCCCGCGGTATACGCACCCACGGTTCGGCCGCTGGCGGCGTGGGTGTACCGCGCCGCCAGCGGCCGGTTCGCTAGCCGTATATGCCGGGCGGCAACTCCAGCGACTCCTCGGAGATCATGGCGTCGTGAGTCGCGCCGGTTATCCCGAACACGACGAGCAGCGCCGCAGCCAGGGCGGCGATACCGCAGACCAGGTAGCCGATCGAGTTGGCGTGCCCCAGCGCGTCGAAGGCCACGTTCTTGATCGGGTTCGGCGGGTTCGGGACCGCGTTCGCGCCCAGTGGCCCAGAGTTCACCGCGCCGACCGCAGCCTTGAGCGCGGGAACATGGGCCGCTGCCGCGTTGAAGGCGGCCAGAGCTCGGGACAGGGCGGGGGTGCTGGCCAGCTTGGCGTGGATCGCCGCCGCCGCGTTGCTCAGGGTGATCGCGCCAATTACCGCAGGCCCCAGGGTGAAGCCGAAGTCGCGCAGCGTGTTCGCCGCGGCGCTGGCCATCCCTTCGAGATGGTTCGGTACGGTGTCGACGAGCACCGCGGTCAGCGCCGACACCGCGAACGCGAACCCGATCCCGATCAGGGCGTACGGCCCGATGACCGGGCCCAGGCCGACCTGGGACGTGACCGGCACCGCGGCCGTCCAAAAGGCACCGGCCGCGATGAGGGCCAGCCCTCCACCCATCGTAAACCGCGGATTGTACGTACGAAGAAGCCGCGAGGTGACTGGGATCAGCGGCAGGGCGATGCCGTTCAACAGCACGAACGCGAGCGAGGCGTGCAGCGGCGTAAAGTTCAGGATCGCCGTGAGCCGGATGCTGGTCGAGTAGGCGATGCCCAGGAAGGCGAACATGCCGATGACCGTGGCGATCGAAGCGATGCTGAACGCCCGGTTCTTGAACAGGTCCAGGTCCAGCAGCGGCGCTGCCGCCCGGTTCTCCGCAATGACGAACAGGACGAGGAACACCACGGCCACGATGAAGCCGACGATCACCTCGGCACTGCCCCAGCCGGCCGTCGGCCCCTGGATCACCGCGAACAGCAGCGCGAACAGGCCCACGAACACCGTTACCTGGCCCGGCCAGTCCAGCGAGCGGCCCTCGGGGGAGGAGGAGTTCCCCGCGAAGAGGGCCGAGAGGACCGCGCTGATCACCGCGAGCAGCAAGACGGCCACAATAGCCCAGCGCCAGCTGGCGTTCGGGTCACTCCCGTAGCTGAAAGTCGCGAGCCAGCCGCCGAGGACCGGGGACACCATGTTGCCGGCGGACAGCGCGGCCGCCCAGATGGCGATCCCGCGGGCGCGCGCCTGGGGGGTATGCGTCTCGGCCGCGATCATGGCCAGGCTCGTCGGCATGATCGCGGCCGCGCCGGCGCCCGAGATGGCCATGCCGATCCCCAAGACCAGGACGCGGACCCCGGTCGAGCTGCCCGCGCCCGGCGTCAGCAGCGCCACCCCCATGCCGACCGCGAGCAGCGCGGCGCCGATGATCATCAGCCGCTTGCGCCCGAACAGGTCGCCCAGCACGCCGAACGTCAGCTCCAGCGCGGTCACCGGCACCAGGAAGGCGTCGGAGATCCAGGTCAGCTGGGAGGATGAGGGGCCCAGATCCTTCAGGAACAAGCCCTGCAGCACCGCGGGGATCGCCAGCGCCAGCTGGGCGATCCCGACGGCGAAGACGGCTGAGTAGAGGGTCCCGCGCGTCAGCTGAATCTCTTCCCCGGCATGGGCGGCGTGCGTTCCGGCAACTCCCGGCGTTGTCATTCGAGCCTCCACCGCAATATTGTCGACGCCTCTGTCCTGGGACAGCGAACACGAGTCTGGATAATGGATGTCCCGGCCGTACTTTGTTCTGCTGCGACAGATGCCACAGTGTTGCAACTATGGCCGAGGTTCCGGCCGAGCACTTGCATGCTTCCGCTGACTGGAAATAAGCACTCTCCGGGCAAGAGACGCGGCCGCGTCATTAGCCGCACCTCCCTTTCATGCTGAACCGCGAGGTGGCATCGATGATGCCCGTGTCCGTCTCGGAGCCCGCGCCGTCCCTGGCGTAGATCGGTGTCCTGGCGTTTGCTCACGGCAGGGTTTCCGCTAACCGGTAACGGAGTGGGAACCCCGCCCCTCCGCGCCCAGGCTGAGTTGAGGCAGGCCGACGGCAGGCTCTCCGGTGCGGGACGTTGAGGCCATTCCCGGCGCGTGAGCCACGGCACGTTCGGTTCGAAGAATTACGGACAGATGCCAAGCGGACGGTAAGGGAGGCATTCAGGTGGATACGGGCGTAGCGATTTTCCCGACTCATAACGCCACCTCGCCCGCTGACATGGCGCGGCTTGCCGAGGAGCGCGGGCTGGAGTCGCTGTTCTTCCCGGAGCATACGCACATCCCGGCCAGCCGGGAGTCGCCGTGGCCGGACGGCGGCGAGCTGCCGCGCAAGTACGCGCACACGTTGGACCTCTTCGTGGCGGTGACCGCGGCGGTGACTGCGACCTCGCGGCTGCGGGTCGGGTCCGGCATCTGCCTGCTCGTCGAGCGCGATCCGATCACCACCGCCAAGGAGGTGGCCAGCGTCGACTTCCTGTCCGGCGGCCGGTTCCAGTTCGGCGTCGGCGCAGGCTGGAACCGGGAGGAAATGGCCAACCACGGCACCGACCCGCGGCGGCGGATGGCGATCCTGCGGGAGCGGGTGGAGGCCATGAAGGCCATCTGGACTCAGGACGAGGCCAGCTATGCCGGCGAGCATGTCGCATTCGACCGGATCTGGTCCTGGCCCAAGCCGGCCCAGCGGCCCCATCCGCCGGTGCTTGTCGGCGGGAACGGGCCGGGGGTGCTGGACCGGGTGCTGGCCTTCGGCGACGCGTGGTTTCCCAACCACGCTGATGGGATCCTGGACCGCGCCGCCGAACTGCGCGCACACGCGGACCGGCCGGTGGCCCTGATGGTCATGGGCGTTCCCGCCGACGCCAAGGTGCTCGAAGCATACGCGGCTGCCGGGTTCAAGCGGGCGGTGCACTGGCTGCCGTCGGCACCGCGCGGGCCGGTCGAACGCGCCATGGACCGGTACGAGGCGGCCATCGCGGAGTGGTACGGAGAGTAGGCCCGGACGGGCAGCGCCCAACGCCTGAAGGAGAATGACGATGCGGACCCAGGTTGCGATCGTCGGTGCCGGGCCTGCCGGCCTGATGCTGTCCCACCTGCTGCACCTGCGCGGGGTGGAGTCAGTGGTGATCGACCTGAAGACCAGAGAGGATCTCGAGGAGACCATCAAGGCAGGCGTACTGGAACAAGGCACCGTGGACCTGATGAACCAGACCGGCGTCGGTGACCGGATGAGGCGCGACGGGTTCGTCCACCATGGCATCAACCTGGCCTTCTCCGGCGCCCTCCACCGGGTCGACCTGCACGAGCTGTCCGGCGGCCGGGCGGTGACCGTCTACGCCCAGCATGAGGTGCTCAAGGACCTGATCGCCCGGCGGCTAGCCGACGGCGGCGATCTGCGTTTCGGGGTCAGCGACACCACCGTGGACGGCCTCGTCGGCGACCGGCCCACCGTCCGGTTCGTCCACGATGGGCAGCCCCAGCAGCTGGAGTGCGATTTCGTCGCCGGATGCGACGGTTCGCAGACCTACACCCGGTTCCTCATCCCCGAGGGGACGATCCGGACCGACTTCTTCCGCCAGTACCCCTTCGCCTGGTTCGGCATCCTCGCCGAAGCCCCGCCCAGCTCGGACGAGCTCATCTACACCCATTCCCAGCGCGGGTTCGCACTGATCTCCACCCGGTCGCCCAGTGTGCAGCGGCTGTACTTCCAGTGCGACCCCGCCACCAATCCGGCCGACTGGCCCGATGACCGGATCTGGGAGGAGATCCAGGCTCGGGTCGGCGAAGCGGGCGCGGCGATCAAGACCGGCACGATCTTCCAGAAGGGAGTCCTGCAGTTCCGCAGCTTCGTGTGCGAGCCCATGCAATACGGTCGGCTCTTCATGGCCGGCGATGCCGCGCACACCGTGCCGCCGACCGGCGCCAAGGGGCTCAACCTGGCGGTCGCCGACGTGCACGTGCTGGACCGGGCCCTCGGGGCCTTTTATGAGGCCCGGGACACCGGCCTGCTGGAGGCGTACACGAGCACGGTGCTGCGCCGGGTCTGGCGGGCCCAGCACTTCTCCTGGTGGATGACCTCGATGCTGCACCGCTTCTCCGAAGCCACCGATTTCGACCTGCGCCGCCAGATCGCCGAACTGGAGATGATCACCAGCTCGCCGTCAGCGTCCAGGGTCCTCGCCGAGAACTACGTCGGGCTCCCCCTCACCTAGCCGTCCAGCCTGTCACCGGATATCGCATGTGACCTCGGTCGGGGCAAGGAGAGTTTCTGTCGGCGGCTGGAAGACTCGGCTGAGCTCGCCTTACAGCGTGCCATCAAGGCTGCGTTCGACCCGGCCGCGATTCTCAACCTCGTATGCGCGTTCGATCTGGCGCCGCCACCGGTCTGAGCGCTGGGGCCGGAGCCTCAGCTGCCAGCGGGTCGCGTCTCCGCACCGCCAATGGTGAAGGCGACGACGCAGCGGAACCCCCCGGTGATTTCGCGTGGGGCTAGCGAGGCAAGTTCTTCGAACGGCGAGTCCTGGAACGTCAGCTGCGCCGCCTGCCCACGCCATACGTCAGCAACCGCAAAATCAGTGACGAGGTTGTGTGCGAGGTCGTGCACGAGGGGCTCTCTTCCGGCCAGGTCTGGGACCATGCGGGTATGCCACACCGGCAGGCACAGCGCGCGGGGGCAGTGGCCTTCAGCCGGGCCGTCCAGCGTGACAGATCCCGATGCCAGCCGTCGGCCGAGTGACGACGCATGACCGGCGAACGTCGCGCCCGCCTCGAGACGCGGGCCGCCGCGCCCTATGTGCACGGCCCGGCTGATCGCGATCGATCCTGCCTTCTTCGGTGATCCTTGGATCAGCCCCCGGGCGATGGACAGGTCGTTATCGACCCAGATATAGGGAAGCCAGGCAATATCGCGTCCGTCAAACCGGCCGTACACCATGACGTAGGCCTCCCGGTATTGGCCGCGGGCGGGGTCGGCGGCAAGCCGCGGGTCCTGTTCGGCGTTGGAGGACCAGTCGCCGAACACGAAGCTCGCGGAGCCATCGCCTGACGGTTCGATCCCGGCTGGCAGGACCGCCGCCACCGCGGCCGGGTCGGTGATGAAGTCGACGCCAAGCGCCTCACCGGAGAAGTGCCACGGCGGGGGCGGCACAAGCGCCGCTGTGCCGGCTGGCGACAGCGGCAGGCTCCAGCCCTGAAGACTCATCCGACGGCCTAGCTAGACGCGGTGGCTGGCGCCCGGCCCGGGGCCGGGTGCCAGCCACGTTCGGCCGCGAGCATGTCTTCGATGATGCGCTGCGCCCGCAGGGCCGCCACGTCGGCGGACACGTTGAACTCCTCGCCCGCCGGGAAGCTGCCAGCGCGGCCTTGGATGGCCTCGAGCAGGCGCTTGTCGGCCAGCAGCGTCGCGTGGTGTACCTCACGGAGCTGTTCGGAGATCTGAAGCTGACCGGTCAGGTAATTCCGGGACACCTGCCAGAAGACCATGGTGCTGCGCCCGTTCACCGGAGTGAACGCGCGGGTGAGGATCTTGTCGTAAGACCCGCCGCGCTCGCCGTCCCCGTCGGGCAGGATGTGCATCCGGTCGATGTGCAAGCCGGGCGAGACGAACTCACCCGACTCCCGCTGCGCGTAGTCGCGGTCCTGCGGCAGCCCGGTCGTCCGCGCCTGCCAGTCAACCAGCCTGGCCGGAGGGAAGTCACGGTGGTAGGACACCGACGTCTCGGACACCGCGATCTCCAGCGGTGGCGGGACGCTCAGGTAGGGGGCGGGCGAGAACTCCGGATGCACATGCGGGAAGTGGGTCAGGTCCAGCGCGTTCTCGTGCAGCAGCAGGTAGTTCGCGTCGACATCCATCGTCTCGCCGAACGTGTCCCACGCTGGGTCGGCGAGCCAGGGCAGGGCCGGCGGGTCGGACAGGGTGGACGTGGCCGGATGGCCGAGCCAGATCCAGACCAACGGCGGCTCCTCCCGGACCTGGAACGACCTCGCCCGTGCCCCGTAGGGCACATTTTCCTGCGACGGCACTCGGAGGCACCGGCCGTCGGCGCCGAACGCCATGCCGTGGTACCCGCACACGACCTCGTCGTCAGACAGCGTTCCAGCCGAAAACGGCAGGGACCGGTGCGGGCAGCGGTCCTCCAGCGCGGCGACCTGGCCCGACCGCAGCCGGTAGATGACCACCGGCTGCCCCAGCACGGTCCGTGCCAGCAGCCCGCGGCCTACCTCGTCACTGGCGGCCACCACGTACCAGCAGTTCAGCGGGTAGTTGGCCGCCGTATCCAGGCCCGCGACGTCTGCGTATGGGCTCACCGGACGGGCTCCAATCTCGACACCGTTGCTCACAGGTCCAGCACGAGCCGCTCAGAGCGGCAACGGGACACGCAGATCATCATGTATTCCCCGGCCTCGCGATCCTCCTCGGTCAGCACCGAGTCGCGATGGTCGATCTCGCCGGAGACGACCTCCTGCTCGCAGGTGCCGCACGTGCCTACCCGGCAGGAGGACAGCACGCTCAGCCCGTTCTCCTCGACCACGTCGAGAACCGTCTTGTCCGCGGGCACCGCGGCAGTGATCCCCGAGCGCTGCAGCACCAGCTCGAACGGCGTGTCGCCGCCGACCGCGGGCTCGACCGGCTTCGGCGTGAAACGCTCGGTGTGCAGGGCGCCGGGCAGCCAGGCCGCGCACTGCGTCTCGACCGCGGCCAGCAGCGGCTCCGGGCCGCAGCAGTAGACCAGGGTGTCCGGCCGCGGGTCGCCGAGGATACGCGGCAGGTCGAGCAGTCCGAACTCGTCTTCCGGCCAGGTCCGCACCCGGTCGCCGTATCGGGCCAGCTCGTCGAGGAAGGCCATCGACGCGCGCTGCCGCCCTCCGTAGTCGAGCGTCCAGGGCACCCCGCGCCGGTCGGCGGACTCGATCATCGGCAGCACCGGGGTGATCCCGATGCCGCCGGCGATGAAGACGTACCGCGGGGCCTCGATGAGCGCGAAGTGGTTACGTGGGCCCCGCACCCGCACCTGGGAGCCCTCCTTCAGCACGTGGACATACTGCGACCCGCCGCCGCCGTCCGCCGCGCGCAGCACGGCGATCTTGAAGCTGCCGCGATCGCGCAGCGGGCCGCACAGCGAGTACTGGCGGGTCAGCGTGTCGTCGAGCACCAGGTCGATGTGCGCACCCGGCGTCCAGCCCGGCAGCGCACGACCCGCTGCGTCACCCAGCGTGAGCGCGACTACGTCGGTGGCCACCGTCTCCCGGCGCGCCACGACCAGGTCCAGCTCCTGTTCCCGGTAGATCATCGGCGTCTCAGTGCTCACTGTGGTCACCGTCCGCGGATCACCTTCCTGGGGACAGCAGGACGTTGAGCTCGCGGGGGCCGCGGAAGATCCAGCCCCACATCGGGGACTCCTTGTCCTGGTCGAGCTCGATCGACGGGTAGGCTTCCAGCAGCTCTTCCAGGGCGATCCGGATGACATTCGGCGCGAACGAGCTGCCCGCGCAGGCGTGCTTGCCCGTCCCGAACGCCATATGCGGATGCCGGGGCCGGTCGATGTCGAACTCCCCGGGCCGCTCGAACTCGGTTTCGTCCCGGTTGGCCGAACCGTAGGCCAGCAGGATGTGTGCGCCCGCGGGTAGCTTCCGTCCGGCGCGCTCGACGTCATGGAACGGGCTCCGCCCGAGCGTGGTCCAGATCGGCGCGCACCACCGCAGCCCCTCGTTTATCGCCCGCGGCACCAGGGTCTTGTCCTCGGCTACGCGGCGCAGCTGGTCCGGGCGGGATAGCAGGCCGAGCAGCGTCGATCCGGCTCCGTGGCCTGGCTCCTGTTGCCCGCCGAGCAGGATTACGAACAGCGTCGGGTAGATGTACTCCGGCGCTCGCGTCTGGCCCTCGGGCATGCCGTCGTGCAGCCAGTGGGACAGACTGCTGTCGTCCGGCTGGCGGCTCAGCCGGTCGAGCTTCGCGCCGACGACCTCTTTGATCTCCTTGGTGACGGCGTCGGAGACCGCGAAGCCCTCCGGGCGCAGCGCCTTGTTCGCGAACCCGGTGCTCAGATCGTGGAACCAGTGCCGCAGCGTATCCGAATCGATGTCGGCGAAGCCGAGCAGGTCACCAAGCGCCCGGACGCTGACCGGCTCAAAATACTGAGCCATCAACTCCGCCGGCCCGCTGTCCGGGAGCTCGGCCACGTACCTGCGGGCGATCGGCCGGGCTAGGTCCTCGATGTACCGGTTGACTGCGCGAGGGCGAAGCTGCGGATCGATCATCGCCCGCAGCCCCGCGTGCAGGTCGCCGTCGACGCTGAGCACGTTGGGTCGGCCGAAAACGTGCTCGTTGGCCGGGTCGGTCGTGCCGCCGAAGTTCTCGAAGTCGCTGGCGATCTCCCAGCATTCCTTCCACGTGCTGGCGACGTTGGCCTCCAGGGCCGGGATCCACGCGATCGGCGCTTCCCGGCGCAGCCGGTCGAACACCGGATACGGGTCGTTTTCCAGTTGCTCCACCGAGATCTCGTCCAGTCGGCTGGCGCCGTCCGCGGGCTCGGATGTCGTCATCGTCAATCCTCCGCCAGGGGCTTGCGTGCTCGTAGAGTCTCGCTCACCAGCCCCGCGGTGGACCTACCGCCTTTCCGGCCAGTGGTCGAACGTTCCAGAGACTTCAACCGGGGCGTGCGCCAGTTCCTCGGCGACTGACAGCTGCGCGGTGGCGGGCGTACTCGTGACGCGGCGTCAGGTCCGCCGCCTCGATGCTGGCCGTAACCTGGCGCGGACTTCACCGTTCCCATGACACAGGTCGACCGGTTACCTTCCGCTGGATGAGAAGTCCGTGAGACGCGAGCCAGCTCCCGAGTGAAAATTGTGCGGTTGTCCGAGCATGCCGTTGGTGCCTGACTAGTGTCCGAATGGGGACGCCATGGAAGTGAAGAATATCGACAAGCCAGACGAGCGCCGTGAGTTCCCGGGTGGGCATACGGAGGTGCTTAGCCTGCCTGGGCTGACCTTCGCGGTCGCCACGTTCGAGCCCGGGTGGCGCTGGTCGGAAAACGTAGCGGAGCTCGCAGGCACCAAGTCATGCCTGATACACCACAACGGATGGGTCATGAGCGGACGGGCGCGCGTCCGGATGGACGACGATGGGTCAGAGCACGACATCGGGCCAGGTGATGTGTTCATCATTCCGTCTGGGCACGATGCGTGGGTGGTCGGGGACGAGCCGCTAGTGCTCTACGGTTTCACCGGTACCGCTGCGCTGTACGCCGAGGCGAAAGCGGGTAAGAAACAGCCTCGGCGCGGGATCCGCCGTAGGTAAGCCACCTTCCTGATCGGCGGCGACCACTGCACCCGGGCCTGCGCTACGCGATTGTGACCGGGGTTGCCCGTGACGACCTGCCCGATGGCGGCGCGTGGCCGTAGCGGAGACGTGTCGGCGGGCCGCTGGAGGCGCAATGGCGATGACGGTTGCTTCGGAGATCGTGGCCGTGCTGGCTGGGTGGCCGGAGGTCGGATCATGGGAGCCGATGTTCCCGCTCCTCACCGTTGACGAGCTCGGCTTCCCGCACGTTTGCCTGTTGTCGCGCGCCGAGCTCTACGCGAACGAGCATCGTATTTATGCTGTGCTGGCTAGCCCGACGACCGTGAACAACCTGAGCCGGCGACCCGTTGCGACGCTGGTCGTCATCCTTGATGATTCCGCGCATTACCTGAAGGTCAGGGCCGCACATATCAGCGGGCCGGTCCCGGCAGCGGTCATATTCGAATTGGTCTCATCAGTTCGTGACAGCCTGGCGATACCGCTCAGGCCACCGCGATATCTAGTCACGAGTTCGCTGCCGGTGGCTGAAGCATGGGCACAAAGCGCAGAACTGCTGGCCAGCCTGGCCGAACAAAACGACGCCAGCCGCACGACCAGACAGGATCCGCCTGACCAGACAAGTGGCCGCGGTGCGTGAAATCAACCGGGCCTTCATCACTGAATCTCCAGACGCGGAGGCCAGTCGCCAGGATCACCTGGCATCAGACGACAGGCGCTTCAGGGCGCGGCGAGGCGCGGGTATATCCGGCGGGCGTTGAGCTCGTAGACCCTGTCCCGGGCGGCGGGATCCAAGCCCAGCGCGTCGACGTAACGGCGGGTGTCGTCGAAATGATGGCCGGTCTGCGGGTCAATGCCGCGGACCGCCCCGATCATCTCCGAGCCGAACACGATGTTGCCGGTGTCGATGACCTTGAAGAGCAGGTCGATACCGGCTTGGTGGTACACGCAGGTGTCGAAGAAGACGTTGCCCATCACCGACTGCTCCAGCGGTGGCCGACCCAGCATTTCGGCCAGCCCGCGGAAGCGTCCCCAGTGATACGGAACCGCGCCACCGCCGTGCGGGATGATCAACCGCATTTCCGGGAAGTCTTTGAACAGGTCTGCCTGCAGCAGCTGCATGAACGCGGTCGTGTCGGCGCTGAGGTAGTGCGATCCGGTGGCGTGGAATGCAGGGTTCGTCACTGCGGACACGTGCACCATGGCCGGCACGTCGAGCTCGACCATCGCCTCGTAGAACGGGTACCAGGACCGGTCAGGCAGTGGCGGGGAGGTCCAGTGGCCCCCGCTGGGATCGGGGTTGAGGTTGCACCCCACGAAGCCGAGCCCGAGAACGCAACGACGCAGCTCCGCGACAGCCTGCACGATCGGAACGCCCGGGGACTGCGGCAGCTGACAGACCCCCGCGAAGCGGCCCGGGTACAGCTGGACGACGCGAGCGATGAGGTTGTTGCTTACCTCGGCCCACTGGACGCTGACAGCCTCGTCGCCGAAGTGATGCTCCATTGCCGACGCGCGCGGTGAGAAAATCGTCAGGTCGATGCCTCGTTCGGTCATGAGTTTCAGCTGGCTGCCGTCGATCGACGCGCGGATGTCGTCGTCGGAGATGTCCGGGTAGGGCGGCGGCATCACGCCGGCCGTGAAGGCGGCCTTCTGCGCCGTCCGCCAGTCGGTATGAGACTGCGGTGCGGTGGTGTAGTGGCCGTGGCAGTCGATGATCATCGCGTCTCCTGGCCTCGATTAGGAGGCCACGCACACGGCCAGGACCGGATTGGCAACAACGACACGGCTAGCCCTAATCTGCTACAAGCTCATCCGAAAGATCCGGGCGATAGACCGCTCGCCGGCCAGCAGCCCGGCTTGCCCGCCGCGGGTCAGATCTCAAGATACGTAATGAACATGGACGGTACCACCACACGGTAGTGATGTACGCGCCGTGGCCGACTCCCTTCGCCGGGTCAGCCCTGGCGGCCGGCTGCCCGGTGGTCAGCGGTCTCACCGTGCTGCTGTACCAGGCGCTCGCGCAAGTCGAGCTGATGACTGGGCACCCCGGCCCGGTGGAGGCGATGCGTACCGCTGTAGTGGCCGAGGTCGCTGCCCGGCAGGGCTGAGTTGGCAGGCGAAACCTGACGTATGGCACGCGCCACCGTTCGTTCGGAAAAAGATTCTATTTATCCCGAACGGGCCGTGTGTTACCTCCCGGTGACCGTTTTCGTGGTCGTCAGGACCATTCGCCAATGCGCTCGGCGAGGATCGCGCAGCGTCGAAATCCGGCTACGCAGAGCAGCATATGGACGCGGAGTTTCGTGGAGGTTACGCTGGAATCGGGTCGCGATGGTGCTGGCTTGGCAGCCCAGTTTCGCCGCCCAGTCGTTGCTCTAGACCCCGGTAGCGCTGCGTAGTGTTGTGGACGCTTGCTTACCGGGAGTCTTACGTTGGCGCAGCTAGTAGCCTATCTCCCTCGCGGCGGGGCGCCGTCTGGGGCGGGCGCTGCCTTGAGAAAGGCCCTCGCGGCTTTCCGCAAGCACCCGAACCGTCAGGTAGCGCATCCGGCCGATCACGCCAAAACCGAGGTGAGGCGCGCCCTTTCCCCAAGACATGTTTATTCGCACTTTCGTTTCGCTGGCAAGGAGGAGGCCCAATGGCGGGTAACTCAGCGGAGCCTGGTCGGTCGGTGACCAGCAAGATCGTGGCGATCTTGCTGGCATTTCGTGACGGCAACGAGCACTCGCTCACCGAGATTGCCCGGCTGACCTGCCTGCCCGTATCAACGGCTCATCGGCTGGTGACCGAGCTCGCGGGATGGGGTGTCCTGGAGCGCACCGACGAGTCAAGGTTCCAGATCGGCATGCCCATCAAGGCCATGAGCAGCCGAAGGTCCTACACGCCGACCATTGTGGAGTCAGCGCGGCGCGTCCTGGAGGACCTGGTCACCGCGGCCCGGACAGGCGCGCGGCTCGGGATCCTGACCGGCACAGACGTCGCCTACATCGAGAAGCGCTACGATCACAGCCCAGTCACCACATTCGCGCAGACGTCGAGGCTGCCCGCTCATGCCACTGCCCTCGGCAAGGCGCTACTGGCATTCTCCTCAGCCGAGATACTCGACCGCGTTATCGTCAATGGCCTGACAGGCTTTACCCCGAACACGCTGACCGATCCGGACCGACTCCGCCAGTGCCTGGCCAGCATCAGGCTGACCCGGGTCGCGGTTTCGCGATGGGAATTCGAGCCTGGGCTCTCAGGGGTGGCCGTGCCGGTATTCGGATCGGGCGGCATGGCGGTGGCGGCCCTCGGGCTCACCGTTCCCAATCTCCGCACCGACCTGCGCACGGCAAGTTCCATGCTGACGATAGCCTCCCGCGGGCTCTCCAGAGAACTCGCTACCGGCACCCACGCCGGCTGCTTCGCAATGATCACCGAGCAGTATGCGCAGAACAGGACGGTACGTGAAGGATCGGACCGGCGCCCCTTCCCGGCCCTGAGTGCTGGTGTAAACCAGCGAGGCGCCCGAAATCGGGCCTAGGCGACGGCCGCGAGCCGCGCCTTGGTGTACTCCTCCTCAGACACCGGCTTCGCCCATTCCTCGCCGCAGTCGTTCAGGTGGATCATGTACGTCTCCTTGGCTGTGAAGGCCGCGATCGCGGAGAGGATGGTCAACCCGAAGGTGATGCTGCCGACAATCCAGAGCACCTGGGTGTGGACCTGGATGGCCAGGTGGCTGCAGGTGGTCCCGTTGACAATGGCGTGCGGGACGAACTTCTTGTTCACCACGCAGGCAGACGGAGTGGGGCCGGCGATCGCTGCGTAGGTAGAGGGCAGGAAGGCAGTGATCAAAACGCCGAGGTTCTGCCCGATCGCGAACGAGCTCACCCGGGTGCGGGTCGGGAACATTTCCTGGAACAGCGACGGGAACACCGCGTTGTAGCCCTGGTATATGCATCCCCACATCAGCACCGCGAAAAAGATCGTCAGGGGGACGTTGTCGTGGCCGATGAAGTACAGGTACGGGTACGCCAGAATGCCGGCGCCGAGCGAGCCAGCGATAATACACGGGCGCCGGCCGATGCGATCGGAGAGGTTCCCGATATACGGGATAAGGACCATCGCGATTGCGTTGCCGATGACCGGGATGAACAGGTACAGCTTGGTGTTCATGCCGACGCCGTACGCCGGGTTGGTAGCGAACGTGCCGCCAAAAGTGGTGGCCAGTGTCGCCACGCCGTTCATCAGCGAGATGCCGAGGACGCGTGCCATGTTCGGCCAGCTCTGCCGGAAGGCCTCGTAGACGGGATTCCTCGGGACCTCGCCGTAAGTAGCCTCTTCCTTAAACGCTGGTGTCTCGTCGACGTTTCTCCGGATGAAGTAACCGACGGTAACCACGATCGAGCTCAGGAGGAACGGAATCCGCCACCCCCAACTGTCCATCGCGTTGGTGCTCAGGGTGAAGTACAGCGGCAGGAACACTGCCGCCGCAATGAGCTGGCCGCCCTGAGTGCCCT
>Ga0210383_10002938_pt1 | contig 15365 bp, 11 predicted proteins | sample IncBWC14OmetaG_FD_160072 | JGI IMG/M metagenome (GOLD analysis project Ga0210383, IMG submission 160072) | Forest soil microbial communities from Barre Woods Harvard Forest LTER site, Petersham, Massachusetts, United States - Inc-BW-C-14-O ...
AACGCTCCGTAGTAGGAGAGGCGCTCGAAGATTTCGCTCACGTTGGCGACCCAGAAGGGGCGCTCGAAGCCGTCGCGGATTTCCTCCAGCCGCTGAGTGAGGCTCATCGATGCTCCTCGGTCGAATGGGCCCCGTGAATCGAGCGTGGGGATGGTAGCCGAGGAAGGGGCGAGTGACAAGAGAGCGACGAGAGGAACCGCAAACTCGTCGAGCGGCGAGAAGAAGATTTCGGCAAGCGATTCCACCTTTCTCCGGCGGTGTTTTTCTCAGCGGGAGAAACCCACCGGGCTAAAGTCCGGCGCCTACGCCGGTACCCATAAAAGACAGCCCCCGCCATAGACCAAAGTCAGGACAACGGAAAGTCACACTAAAAGAGACACGTCAGTAGCGCCAGCTGGTTGTGTCCGCGCCTTTGGGGGCGGTTTTTAGCATCCAGGCTTCGGAGGACTTTAGGACGCGTTGCGTGAACGTTAGGCCGCCTTCGCGGGTGGTCGAGCCTGGGGGGCCCGTGTAGCAATGGGGTTGGTCGACGCCATAGTCGAAGTCCGGAACGTAGTGGGGGTTGGCAGAGGATTCCATCGAGGCTTGCATGAGGTGGACGGCGTGGTCGAGGAAGAAGGTGTCGGCGGTGCCGACCATTACGTGGAGTTTGCCTTCCAGCTTAGGGCCGAGGGTTCTCCAGTCGCGTTCGAGGATGGCGGTGAGGTCGTAGTGTTCGCGCCAGTAGGCGGCGACTTGGTGATTGATAACGCCGGTGCGTTGATTCCAGATCTCGGCGGGGTAGCCATCGGGGCCTGCAGGGCTAAAGACAGCTTGCCAGATGTCCCATTGTTCGCCGGAGCGGCCGTGGGTGCCGAGGACTAGTTCCCAGCGATTGGTGCCTTCGGTGGTGGCGAGGATCAGGCCGGGCGGAGTGCGCATTTCGGGTTGCGCTATGCGGCCGAAGGGGCCGATGGTCCAGTAGGCGTTTTGGTCGTCGTAGATGTCGACGGATTGATAGGCATGAAAATCTACCGGGTCAGGGCATGCGCCCCAGGCGCCGTTAAAGTCATCGGGATAGAAGATTTGCGTGGCTAGAGTTTCCCAACCACCGGTGGAGCCTCCGTAGATGGCGCGGGCCCAGCCTTGGCCGATGCCGCGGAACTGTTTTTCGATTTGCGGGATGAGTTCGCGATTGATGGCTTCGCCGTAGGGGCCGACGTTGGCGGAATCTACCGCGTAGGAGTCGTCGTAATAGGGATTCGCGTGTTGCACTAGCAGGAGCAGCATGCGCGGGAGCTTGCCGGTGGTCCAGTCCTGGTAAAACTTGTATTGCGTTTGGGCGCGCTCTAGGGCGTAGCCGGTCATGGCGGGTTCGGGAGGCGTGGTGCGGAAGCCGTTGAAGTCCTGGGGGAAGTGGCCGTGATTTACGAGCAGCGGATAGTGGGCGCTCGGATGAGAAGCCCAACCTTCGGGTAGGACAACAATTGCGCCTAGATACATGGGATGGCCCCAGAATTTCGTGAGCACCTGGCTTTGGATTTTGATGTGTTTGACCCATTCGGTGTCTTTCGGGGGATCGATCGGCGGGACCACTTTGCTGAGATGGATTTGAATTGTGTTTCTTGAAGCGGGATCGATGTGGACGCGTTCGGGAGTGCTATAGAAATTGCCGGGCTTGGTGTTCCAGTGCTGGCCTTCGCCTTCGTCCATGGGGAGCTTCACGGTGTGGCCGTCGGATCGGTGGAAGGTGGTGTACTTGTTGAGGACGCCTTGGACCCAATAGTCTCCGGCAGGGAGGTCGTGAAAACTGGCGCTAGGGTAGCCGAGAGCATCGTCAGCGATGAAGGCGTTTTGCCCGGGCGCCAGGGCCTCGACGTCTGCGCCGAAAATTTGCTGGGACTGGGCTTCTTCTTCTAGGATCTGCGTGCGCGGCTCGGGTTCTTGTTTTGTAGAGATGACCACGTAAACCCGGCCATCGAGAGCAGTGGGGCTGAGATTCGAATCGAAGGAGATGGCGAAGCGAGGTTGCGCGGAACTTTCGCCATTTCCTTGTGGCCCTTCTGAAGCGGCCAAGAGGATGGCGGGAGACGCTCGGAACGCCGCGATGCTTAGGAGAACATAGCCAACCAATCTGCAGGTGGCCAAGCGCGGCGCGCGGTTCATGGTTTGTGACACCTCGGACATGGGAGTTTTCCCTCGCGAAAAGTGGAGCACGTTTTCGAGCCGCGCCATTGTAGCCGAGTGCCCGGCGAATGTCTGCGGTGAGGTTAGAAGCAGCCGTCAGAAGCAGCCCACCGGTGAACGAACCAAGCGAACAGTGATTTCATCGCTCACAAAAAATGCGCGCGCGGGTCCGCAGTCGGCTGGACGGGGCGACCGCTTAGGTAGGAGCGAAGCGCGAAAAGGAAAACGCCGTCCTGCTTCGTTTGAAGCTCTAGAAGACGCGAGTGAGAAATGAATGCCCGAAAGCCCGAGCCGGGATTAAGCAGCGGCCGCGGCGGTTTTCTTGATGGGTTTGCGAGATTTCTCTAGAAGCTCGCGTTCGGCGCGGACCCAGTCATCTAGCGGGTTGCCGGGGGCGCCATTGCGCTCGAGATAGATTGCATAGGCGCGCTGTGCGATCTTTTGTTGCGGGGAAAGCCTTTTCGCAGAGAGGGGTTTGCTTTTCGTCGATGAACCATTTCCGTTTGTTCTTGCCATAAGCTCCTCGTTGAGGCCATGACCCGCGGCCTTCGTTCCAACCTTTCGAGAAATCCCGGCCGCGTGCGGCCAGATCGCTGATTTAAGATCGGCTCGAAGTGGGCTGAAGGGCTTCGAGAGTGTGCGCAGATATTATGAGAGCGAATGGCTACGGGAAGGTAAACGAAATTTGAATGGAACGTATCGAATTCCGCAATAGCCGAGGGCGCCTCTGTCGGCGATGACCATTCTAGATGATCTTGCTCCATGGCTCTCGGGAGACGGCCATTCCCTGCGTGGAAAGCTGCTTGTCGGGCGAATGGGCCGGGGGTATGCTTTCGAGCGACCACTTGCGGCGAGAGGGGCGCTTTATGCGGAGGGAAATGACCATGAAACAAATTGGATTGCTGATGGCGGGGTTGCTGGTGGGCGGGGCGGCTTGTGTGGCTCAGGATGTGGCCCCGGGGCCAGTGGCGAATCCGGTGACGACCACCGTAAAGGGGCAATTGACGCGGTATGAGAAGAATATGGTGGCGGCGGCGGATTTGATGCCGGCGGAGAAATACAGCTTCAAGCCCACCGCGGAGATGAACTCGTTCGGACACGTGGTGATGCACATCGCACAGTCGAATTATTTCTTGTGTTCGAAGATTTCGGGATCGGCGGCTCCGGACCTGAAACTGACGGACGCGGATGGGAAGGACAAGCTGGTGGCAGGGCTGAAGGCCTCGTTTGAGTTTTGCTCGACGGCACTGGCGGGGGTGGACGACTCGAAGCTGGGCGATCCGCTGACTCTTGGGAACCGCCAGACGTCGCGGGCGGGGGCGCTTATTACCTTGAGCGACGATTGGTATGACCACTATGGGGCGCAGGCGGTGTATTTGCGATTGAACGGGATTCTGCCGCCTACAGCGCAGCCCGCACCAGCAAAGTAGGGGGCTCCTCCGAACGCTGTTTCTCTCTCTAGACCTGCCAAGACGCCGTGCCTGGATAGCTCCCGCTCGAGGGAGCGCTCACGGGGATCTTCTCAATATGAATCAATGTGAAACATGGTGTTGAGAAGAGCTTGAGAAAGTGTGGTTGTGGGTTCCCGCTTCGCGCTCGAAAGTGCCGCCGAAGCGAATCACTACAAAATATCTAAGACTACTTATTTCAATCACTTACAACCATTCCACGGGTTTTGCCATGCGCCCGTGGAACGCCTTTGTGAAAAACGCGGAAAGTTGGTAGGAAGACTGCAGCGTTACTGTGGCAAAGGAAGGGGCATGGTCTGAAAGGTCTCTACGCCTAGTCCCATACCTCTGCTCTAAGGCCGCACGATGACAAAACGTGGACGCAGAAGCCGATACGCCGCGATATGCGGTTGGTTAGTTTTGACGCTGGTGTGCCTCACGCCGGTCCGCGGGCAGGAGACGGACCGCAAGATACTGAAAAAGGTGGAAGCCCAGTATCCGTCGATTTTGAAGAGAAGGGGCATTGGCGGGACGGTGCGGTTGAAAGTGGCCATCCATGCGGATGGAACCGTGAAGGACGTTGAGGTGCTGGGCGGGAATCCGGCATTGGCGGACGCGGCCGAGAAAGCAGTGCGTCAGTGGCGCTTTGCGCCGGGTAGCGAAACCACGATTACCGTGGCGATTACGTTTGACCCGAATTCTTGACCTCCTCCTCGCTTGAACCAGACCAGGTCGACTAGACCTGGAGGACGTCGCCTTCGCGGGCTACGATTTCGTAGAGAACTGGGTTGACGAAGAAGCCGAGGACCAGGCGCGAGACCAGGCCGGCGACAACGACAATGGCGAAGGGTTTTTGCGTGTCGCTGCCCACGCCAGTGGACATGGCGGCGGGGAGCAGTCCGAGGCAGGCTACGAGCGCGGTCATCATGATGGGGCGAAGGCGAAGGAGCGAGGCTTCGAGCGTGGCGTCGCGCACGGTTTTGCCTTCCAGACGAAGCTTGTTGATGTAGCTGACCAGGATGACTGCGGTTTCGACGGAGACGCCGAGAAGCGCCAGCAAACCGAGGATGCTTGAGACGCTGATGGGAGTGTGGGTGAGCTTGAGGGCGATGAGCGCACCGACAGGCTCGGTCAAGATGACGCCCAGGGCGATGGTGATGGGAAATTTGAAGTTGCCGTAGAGCGCGAAAAGAATCATGAAGATGAGCAAGAGAGCCAGCGGCCCGATGACCAGGAATTGCGCTTTGGCTTCGAGCAGTTCGCTGTATTCACCGCCCCAATCGAGATGGTAGCCTTCTGGAAGAGTGACGGCTTTTTTGACGGCGGCCTGGCCGGCGTTGACGGTGCCTTCGAGGTTGCGGCCTTCCACGGAAAACTGAATGCCGATGTACCGGGAATTGTTTTCGCGATAGATGAAGGAAGCGCCGGAGCTTTCCTTGATGGTGGCAAGTTCGGAGAGAGGGATCTGCTGTCCGGCGGGAGCGGGAACGAGGAGATCGCCGATGTCGCGGACGCTCGAGCGATATTGCGGCTCCATGCGGACGATGAGGTCGAAAAGTTTTTCTCCCTGGATAACCTGGGTGGCAGCTTGTCCGCCGATAGCCGCCTGGACAACGGCTTCGACGTCCGTAACGTTGATGCCGTAGCGGGCGATTTTGGCGCGGTCGGCGTCGATGATGAGGTTAGGCTGGCCGAGCTCACGGACGACGGTGAGTTCCTTGAAGCCGGGGGTCTTGGCCAGAATGTTGCGAATCTCGACGGCCTTTTTCTCTAGCACACTGAGATCAGGGCCGAAGATTTTGACGGCGAGAGAAGACTTGAGACCGGTGAGAGCTTCGTCGACGGCGTCTTCGGCGGGCTGGGTAAAGTTGAAGATCACGCCTGGGTAAGAAGCGAGTTTTTTGTCGAATTCGCGGCTGAGCTCTTCCTTAGTGTGAATGGAGCCGGACTTCCAAGACGGGTCGCCGTAAGGTTTCAATCCAACGTAAAACTCACAATTGAAAAAACCGGTGGGGTCGGTGCCATCATCCGTCCGGCCAAGCTCCGAGCCGACGACGGTGACCTGCGGGTACTTCGCAAGAATGTTGCGGACCTGCGGTGCGAATTTGGCGGAATCTTCGAAAGAAATCGTATAGGGCATGGTGGCGCGAAGCCAGAGAGCGCCTTCATCGAGGTGCGGCAAGAATTCGCCGCCGATAAAGGGGAGCAGAAGCAGGGTTGCGCCAAAGATAAGAGTGACGACGAAGAGCGTCGTCTTCGGGTGATTGAGGCACAACTCGAGCTGTTTGCCGTAACCACTGCGGACGCGCTCGAAAATGCGATTGGGCTTTTCCCGAACGCCGTTTTTGAACCAATAGGAGGCCAGGACGGGGACCAGGGTGAGCGTTAGCAGAAGGGCCCCGACGAGGGCGAAGGCCATGGTGTCGGCCATGGGATGGAAAAGTCTTCCGGCGGGACCGGTGAGGGCATAGATGGGAAGGTAACCGGCGATGATGACGGCGACGGAATAAAAGATGGGCCGGTCGACATCGCGAGCGGCGCCGAGGATGACGTCGTTGATCTTGTATTCCTGGCCATGGCGTAAGCTGAGCTCGCGGTAGATGTTTTCGACCATGACGATGGTGCCGTCGATGATGATGCCGAAGTCGATGGCACCAATGGAGAGGAGGTTGGCAGCTTCGCCGGTGGCGTGGAGGAAGATGAAGGCGAAAAGAAGGGCGAGAGGGACGGTGAGCGCGGTAATAACGGCGGCACGGATGCTGACGAGGAAAAAGATGAGGACGATCAGAACGAGCGCCATGCCGCGCAAGAGATTCCATTCGACGGTATCGGTGGTCACTTGGACAAGATCGCTGCGGTCGTAATACGTGCGAACTCTCACGTCAGGCGGAAGAAGATCGCGGTTGATTTCGACCGTTTTTTTCTCGACACCCTGGAGGACATTTTGCGTTTGCTCGCCGCGGCGCATGAGGATGACGCCTTCGACGGCGTCGTCGTTGTTTTTCTCTTTGTCCTGGAAGCCAAAAATGCCGAGGCGCGGCGCGATGCCGATGACCACGCGGCCGATGTCTTTTACGCGAATGGGCACGCCGTTGCCGCTGCCGACGACGACTTCGCCGACGTCTTCGGTGGTCTTGACGAGGCCCAGGCCTCGAACGTAATAAAACTGGCCGCCCTGCGTGTAAAAGCCGCCGCCGGTGTTGGCATTGTTAGCGGTGAGAGCGTTGAGGACCTGCACGACGGGGAGATGGTAGTTGTACAGCTTAACGGGGTCTAGCAGGACGTGGTATTGCATGGTGGGGCCGCCGAAGCCGGAATCATCAGCGACGCCGGGAACGCTGCGATAGGCGCGCTCAATGATCCAGGCCTCAAAGGTATGGAGTTCCATCGGAGAGCGATCAGGACTCTCGATGACGTAGCGGTATACCAGGCCGCTAGGACTAAAGAGCGGGGCCATGCTGGGCGCGACGCCCGTGGGAAGAGTGGCGTCGCTGAGGCGCTGGAAAACGACCTGGCGCGCGAAGTACGCGTCGGTGCTGTCCTCGAAGGTGAGGATGACGTCAGAGAGCCCGTAAAGCGAAATAGAACGCATCACCTTGAGATTCGGCGTGCCATTCATGGCCAGCTCGAGGGGAAGAGTGGTGAGGCGCTCGACCTCTTCGGCAGCGTGGCCGGGCCACTGGGTGATCAGTTCGACCATCGGTGGAGAGAGGTCCGGATAAGCGTCGACAGGCATGCGCCGGAAAGATTCGGCTCCAGCGATGATCATTAAAAGGGTGACGATCAGCACGAGGAAGCGCTGGCGCAGGGCGAATTGGACTATGTGATGAATCATCGTGGTTTCTCTTGCCGTGTCTCCCTCTAATGCTCCAAAGAATTCTTGAACTGCAGAAACAGGCTGCCGTCGCCAACGACGTGTTCGCCTTCCTTCAGGCCGCCGGCAATCTGCGTGCGGCCGCCATGGCTGTCGCCGAGCTGGACCAAACGGCGCGCGAACTCGTTTTGTTTCGTGGAGGATTGCACGTAGACAAAAGGCTGGTTTTCCGTGTCGCGCAGGACAGCGGCGTCCGGAACCGTCAGAGCATTGGCGATGACCCCGGCATTGACGGTGGCGGTGACGTACATGTCCTTCTTCAGCTTATTGCCAGGGTTTTCCGTGACGATGCGGGCCTGCAGCGTGCGCGTGTTGGGATCGAGCGCCGGGGCGATGTAGGAAATTTTCCCGTGAAACGTGTCGGGATAGGCGTCTGTGGTGATGTCCACGCCGTCTCCGGGACGCACGTAGGCGACTTCCCCCTGATAGACGTTGACGAGAACCCAAACCGTGCTCATATCCGAAATGGTGAAGACCTGTGTGGTGCCGGCCTGAAGCAATTGGCCGGGTCCCACGAGGCGTTCGACCACTTCTCCGCCAACGGGGGCGAGAACGGGAACTTGAGAAGTGGTTTTCGGCGCAGCCTTCTCGAGCGATTCGGGATCGTTGATGCCCAGAACGCGAAGAGCGTCTTCGCTGGACTGCAGGTCCGCTTGGGCCTGGATGCGCGTGGATTCGGCGGTCTGAAAATCGGCTTCGGCAATGGCGCCATGACTTAGGAGATCCTGCGCACGGGTGTAGAACTTGTCGGCGAGGAGAAAAGCCGTGTGCGCTTTGAGGAAAGCGGAGCGCGCCGCAGAGTAGTCCGGGCTGTTGACGGTGAGCAGCGGTTGGCCGGCGTGGACGGTTTCGCCGGGCGTGACGAGGAGCTCACGGACGGGGCCGCCTATGGCCGCGAAAACCGGAGTGGTCTTGAAGGCGTTGTAGGCCACTGCGCCGGTGAGCCGAAGAACGCGCGGGAGGGCTGCCTTTCCGACGGACACCACCTGGACATGAGCCATCTGGTCGGTAGGAACGGTAAAGAGTTCGGCGGTTTCCGCTTTCGATTCGCTCCCGGAATAGGAAGTCATCTTGGACTCGGGATCGCCGGCACCGCAGCCAGCGAGCGAGGTGATGAGAAAGCCGGTAGCGATAGCCGAGGCCGGAAAAGTCAGGATACGAAACTGAGTCTTTAAATTCATGGCAGATTCCTCGTTCCTACGGCTTGGCGCATCTGTTCGAGCGCGGTCATATAGCTGGCGAGCGCCTGGCGGTAGGCCAGCTGGTTGGCGCGGTAGGTGCGCTCGGAATCGAGAAAATCGAGCAAACTGGCGGCGCCTTTTCTGTAAGCGTACTCGGTGATGTCGCGGGATTTCTGGGCCTGGTCGACATAACCGCCGCGGTACAGCTGAATGATTTGATCGTTAGAGTGCAGCGCCTCGAAGGCGTCGACGACGTCGGTGAGGACTTGCTGGGAGGCTTCGCTTTGCAATTCCTGGAATTGCGTAATGGCGTAACGGGTGCGGGCGATTTCGCCCTGGTTGCGGTCGAAAATGGGGAGATCGATATTGAAGAAGAAGGCGCCGCTGTTGACGCCCGCGGTGTGTGTGTAATCGAACGTGACGTTCAAGTCGCGCTTGCCGTTGGCCTCTGCCAGTGACTCCTGGCTATGAGCAGCGGTTACGCCCAACTGGGCAGCCTGGAGATCCGGGCGCGTGCGAAGGGCCAGCGCCTTCAAATCGTCGAGACCTGCGTGCACCGGTTGGTAGTCGAGAGAGCCCTCAACGTCATAATTGTCGGGGACCGATTCGAACCCCAGGAGCTGGCGGAGAGCGGCAAGCGCCTGGACTTTCAAGAGCCTGGCAGCAAAAACGTCCGACTGGAATTGCAGCAATTGCAATTTGATTTTGAGCAGGTCTCCTTCGCTCATGTCGCCGGCTTTAAAGCGGGACTCGCTGATATCAACCGTCTTCTGAAAGCTGTCGTAGTCCTGCTGGGCGAGATCGAGGGTGGACTGCGCGAGCAAAACGTTGACGAATTGTTGGGAGAGATTGAAGCTGAGCTGGCGCTCATTGTCGGTCACTTGAGCACGCGTGACGGCGGTCTGGTCTTTAGCGGCTTGCAAGCGATGCTGGCGCTTTCTGCCGCGTTCGAAAAGGTAGCCAATGCCAAGGTCGAAATGCGCCTGGTTTTCGAAGTAATCGGCGGTAAAGTTGTTGGGTTGGAAAAGGGGAATGAACTGCGTATCCCAGGACAAAACGGGATTGGGGCGGAGATTGGCGGTGATTTCCTGGGCCTGATTTTGAAGGATGGTCGAGCGCGCAGCGAGCAGAGCGTGATTGTGCTGTAAAGCCAGACGAATGGCTTCGTCGAGCGTGATGCGTGCAGGCGGGGGTTGCGTGGTGTCCGCGCGCGGGGGCACAGTCTGTGTGGGAGAAGCGGGCGGAGCAGGCGTTGGATTCTGCTGTGCCAGCACGCAGAGAGGCAGGGCCAAAAGCGCGGTGGCCAATGCCGTTCTTTTCTTCATATTGATGCTCCTCTACGATCCCATGCGATAGGGAAGGGTCGCTCTCGTTACGGTGGAAGGGACTAAATGGAGAAAGAACCGAGGGTTACAGAGCCGGAGGAGCCCGAGGAGAGGTCGTGCGCTGGACTTCCACAGAAGGAGAGAGAATCGTTACGAAAACTTCAAGCCGGTCGGTTACCGGAACGACGGCCAGATCGAGAGTCTCGGTCGTGACGGCGGAGCCCGCCGTGGAGCAAAGCTGACAAGGATGCGAGCCGCTGGGGCCGGAATTGAGATCGGCACAAAAGTGGAATTGCGCCGCCAGGAAGATAAGACCGAGCAGCACAGCAGAGACACGCGCCTTGTAGGGATTAGCGAACATCCTTATACACTAAGACGAAGCTTAGGATGGAATGGTTGCGGGGTCAAGCAACGTAATAGGGGAGGGGCAGCTTTTCTGCACCCATTCTGCTGGCTAGAGCGTCAAAGGTGTTACGCTAACGGGGAGGTTATGCACCTGGGTAGGACCATTTTCAGACGGACAGGCGTGCGCCGGGCGATGGCCGTGTTGGCCTGCGCCGTTTTGCTCTATTTTGCGGCGGGCGGGAGCCTGTTCCACCAACATACGAATGGTCCGGAGACCGCTTGCCACATCTGTCAGTCGCTGCACATGCCGGTGCTGGCCGCAGCTGCTGTGGATCTGGTCGCCGTTCCAGAGCTGATCGCCCGATCTTCTTCGGTGCCGCAGCATGCTGCGCCGAGCAATTCATTTTCTCTTCACCGCGCTTCTCGAGCGCCTCCTTCCGCGTAATTCCCGTCTCCTGCTAGCGAAACGCAAAAGTGAGTGCTGACCTTATCTGGGCCAGCGCGACCGCCATTTTTCCAGGCGGCCTCTATCCACAAAATACAAATAACCCGCGAAGGGATGGAGAAAAAATGTTAAAGCGTTTGGGGACTTACTCGATTTTGGCAATGGTGTTTTTATTTTCAGCGGTAGGTGCGCGAGCACAGACGGGCAATTCGGGGGCGATTGAAGGCCTGGTGAAAGATCCTTCGGGAAGCGCCGTGGCGAACGCGAAAGTGGAGATTTCGTACGTGGTGAGCGGATTTCACCGCGAAACGACGACGGGGACGGACGGGAGTTTCAAGTTCGCGAACGTGCCGTTCAACTCCTACCACCTGGTTGTGAGCGCGGAAGGATTCGCTGGCTACACGCAGGACGCGGATGTGCGGTCGTCGGTTCCGGCGAGGATTGAGGTCAGTTTGAGGCTGGGTACCGAGTCGACTAGCGTAACGGTGACGGAGAGGGGCGCGGACCTGATTGAGACGGAGTCGACGTTCCACACCGACGTGGACCAGGCGATTATCGACAGGCTTCCGTTAGAAAGCGCGTCTTCCTCCGTGACGAATCTGGTGACGCTCGTGTCGCCCGGTGTGGCAGCGGACTCCAACGGCAACATGCACGGTCTGGGCGATCATGCGCAGAATTCCTTTTCGGTGGACGGGCAATCGATTACCGACCAAACGAGCAAGGTTTTTTCCAACCAGATTCCTGCCGATTCCATTCAATCGCTCGAAGTGATTTCCGGAGCGCCGCCGGCGGAATTCGGAGACAAGACCAGCTTGATCATTAAAGTGACGACGAAATCAGGGCTCGGGGTATCGACGCCGAGGGGAGAGGTGACTACTTCCTACGGAAGTTTCGGCACGGCGAACGCTGGATTCAATCTGTCCTACGGAAACCAGAAGTGGGGGAACTTCATCGCTGCAAATGGATTGAAGAGTGGACGATTTCTGGATCCTCCGGAGTTCGTGGCGATTCATGACAAGGGCAACCAGATGAACCTGTTCGACCGCGTGGACTATCAATTGACGCAGGCGGACAACATCCATTTAAACTTTCAGTACACACGTTCCTGGTTTCAGACGCCGAACACCTACGACAATCTCAATGTAATCGGACCCACGGGAGCAAATGTTGGCGACACGGATCAACGTTCGAAGATCGGGACGTTTAATATCGCGCCAACCTGGACGAGGCTCGTCAGCCCGACCACGGTCCTTACGCTGGGCGCTTACGTACGTCACGACCAGTACAACTACTATCCGAGCAACAATCCGTTCGCGGACTTGGGGCCCACCAACGCAGAAACCATTTCCCAGGATCGCAAACTTACGAATACGGGCGTTCGCGCGGACATCTCGCACGTCAAAGGCATTCACAACATAAAGGCTGGGGTCACCTATCAACAGACCTTTCTTGACGAGAATGACCGGCTTGGCATCATCGATTCGACGTTGCTGCCGTCGCTGACAGACGCCGCCGGAAATCCCTGTTTTGTAGGTATCGTTGCGTTAGCGGCGCCCTGCCCGACTTTGCTGCCGATCGACTTAACGCGCGGCGGGAGCCAATTCACCTTTCTGGGGCATACGGACGTTAAAGAGCTGTCGCTCTACGTACAAGACACAATTACAAAAGGCCGCTGGTCGTTCAACCTGGGAATTCGGGGGGATGTGTACAGAGGCCTTTCAGCCGCCAACCAGGCGGAGCCCCGGCTAGGAATCGCTTACAACATCAAACCAACCAACACGGTGCTGAGGATTTCCTATGCGCGAACCCTCGAGACGCCCTTTAACGAGAATCTGATCATCGCGACCAGAGGCTGCGATGTCGCGGTGATCGCCGCGCTGATCCCGTGCGTGCCAGCGAACTCGCCAGCAGGCTTTAGGAACGAATTCCACGCGGGTGTGCAGCAGGCGTTTGGAAAGTACCTGGTAATCGACGGAGAATACATTTGGAAGTACACCCATAACGCCTACGACTTCAGCGTGCTCGGCAACACGCCGATCACTTTCCCGATCGACTGGCACAGCTCCAAGATTCCCGGCTTTTTGCTCCGCGCGAGCATGCCGAACTTCCATGGATTCAGTGCGCTGGTGGTGATGTCCAGCGTGGCGGCGCGCTATTTTCCCCCACAGGTTGGGGGGTTGGGTGTAACCGTGGGCCAAAGCGGATCGGTGTTCCGCATCGACCACGACGAAAAGTACAACCAGACCACGCACCTGCAGTATCAGCCCTGGAAACGCGGACCGTGGGCGGGGTTCAACTGGCGTTATGACAGCGGGCTTGTGGCCGGCGCAGTTCCAGACTTTGCCTCCGCCCTGGCGTTTGATGGCGATCAGCAGGCGGCGATCGGGCTGTTCTGCGCTGGTCCAGACGGCCAGAGGATCTTTGCAACGCTCGCTTCTCCCCTCAGCAATAACCCAGCGAGTTGCGGCGCCAATCCCACCGGAACGGGCGCCACGCGCGTCAAGATTCCCGCCAATGGCACAGAAAACGACGATAAAAATCCGCCGCGCATCGCGCCGCGCAATTTATTTGATTTGGCGCTCGGAGAAGACGACCTATTCCACGGCGACCGCTACAAGTGGAGCCTGCGGCTAACGGTCGTGAATTTGACCAACAAGGAGGCGCTGTACAACTTCCTTTCCACCTTCAGCGGAACGCACTTCGTCACGCCTCGGTCGTATTCGGCAGAGGTGGGCTTCCATTTCTAGATGGACTGGAATGAGCAGCTGGAATGAGCGGCTTACACACGTAACTCGAGAAGCCGCGCCGGCCAAACTGATGGCAGAAACTACGGAGACCGGGAAGCACGGGGGATTCCTGAGGAATCCCCTTGTCGCAACGCAGAAGTCTGAGCGGAAATATGCCAGCATCCGAGAGTGGCAGGCCGAGCTCTCTATCGCACGGCTCTTCCGTACCAGCATAAGACTGCAAACAGCGTTTGATCGTTGTTTTAGCAGATTCGGGATGACCGCGCAGGAAGCGGCCGTGCTCGTGCATTGTGCGGAGGAGGGAGAGACTTCCGCCGGAAAGCTGGCCAAGGCCATGGGCAGAGACAAAGGCAAGATCACGCGCTTTGTGGACCGGCTCGAAGCGAACGGTCTTCTTACTCGCAGGAGCGATCCTCGTGATCATCGGCTCTTGATTATCAAGGCGACGAGCAGAGGGCGCCGTGTCGTGCCGCATTTAACGCTGAGGTTCGAAGAAGTTCGCAGCCAGTTCTTCCAGGGAATCCTGAACATCGACATCGACAAGCTGGAGACCGTGCTCTCGCAGTTGCATGACAATGCCGAACGTCTGTGTGAAGAGAAGATTCACAAGAACTCCTTCGGTTAGAGGCGCAAGAACAGCGGGAGCAACCTCCGCGCTAACGCTCGGCAGACATGATGCGCGCGAGATTCTCTGGACCTCACCGATGGAAATTGAAGTAGTGCCGCGGGCCGTACGAGCTCTCGCTCACGCAAACCATTGATTCCCAGTCGTCCGCTCTCGCGAATTCTCAGGGCGTGTTCTTGTGGAATACCTTACGTCGAATATCTGGCCAGAATTCCTTCAGTTCGTTGGAAAGACCATCGTAAAGAATAAGGAAAGCAAACGTGGAAGCGTTTCGTGATGCGGTGCGATCCTCGGCTGGATGGTAGAGATTGGAGATTGCGGCCGCTACAGCGTTGCCCGCTGACTCCGAGATATTAAACCGATCATGTCCGGAATCCGTGCGCGTGACGAACAGCCGATTGACTCCGTGATAGGCGCGGCGCGCAAAGCTACCTTTTCCCATCTGGTAGTAGCGAGGATCTTCATGGAGTAAACTCGGGAAAATGGCCGTGGTCATGTATGTACCGATGCTGTTGTCGCCAAATGACTCACCGTAGCGTTTTCCGTAAGCCCCCCAACCTTGTCCCCAGGACTTTGGATCACCCTTCGCCTGGCTTATGGCGGCCAGCGTGCCATTGAACGGAAATGCGGCCCAGTCAAACACGCTCGCGGTTGCAAGCCGAAACTTTTGCCCGGCGGTGAGCGCTGGAAGGAGCTGTGCGGTTTCAACGGTTCCGTAGTTCGGCAGTACTTCGAAAATACGGTCGTTTACCGTTCCGGTTTCCTTCTCGAGCTTGCTCTTCCCAATCTGATCATCAGGCGTCTTCTTGTCCTGATCTTCCTTCGCTTCTTTGGGCTTTTCTGGCTGCGACTCGGCTGGGGTGGGCGTAGGTGGCTGCGGTTGCTGTGCCAGTGCTGATGGAGAGAGCAATACCAGCGCTATTAAAATCCGTAGAAACAAATGGCTCGGCCTCCCAATTTTGCGATCCATACAGAACTCCAATTCTCTCCTAAGAGAACGGGTTTGCGGAAAATGGGCTGACCGAGTTTCCAGAAAGCCATGCTTGCGACTTAGATTCAACCCCCGCAAGAATGGTTTCATTCAGGATTTCCGTTTTGGACTGCCAGGCAGACGGCGGCACGGTACACCGGCGTTGCCGTCTCAAACATAACTGGAACATTCTCTTGGTCTATGCAATTGGCAAAGGATATCCGTCATGGCAGACATTG
>Ga0210383_10002941_pt1 | contig 15360 bp, 14 predicted proteins | sample IncBWC14OmetaG_FD_160072 | JGI IMG/M metagenome (GOLD analysis project Ga0210383, IMG submission 160072) | Forest soil microbial communities from Barre Woods Harvard Forest LTER site, Petersham, Massachusetts, United States - Inc-BW-C-14-O ...
TGGCGGGGGCATGACCTAGCCCTCGAATCTACTTTTCAGCATGATTCCCAGTTTTTCTCGGCGACGCGCCGTCCATTGTGATTCGATCTCGACCACCCCGCCCGTGCCGGGGTGGCCCGGTCAACGTCCCCACCCTAAATTTCGCAAAGAGCGCGAAATTTAGAATGGGGCACCCGGTTTGAAGGCTACTCCCGACTCAGGGTGCCCCGTTCAAGCTTTGCTTGGGCGGGGTTTTCGCGAATGCGAGCTGTCGGAATGATTCCTAGTTTTTCTCGGCGCCGTGCGGTCCATTGGGATTCGATCTTGACAGCTCCGTCCGCGCCACTGAGATAGTGACGAAAGCTGCTCCACTGCCAATCCTCGGGCCGTTCCACCAATCCGCGTGTGACGGGATTGCGGTGGATGTATCTCAACTTCTCCACAAACTTACTTTCGCTCCACACGTTGAAGTCGTAGTAACGCGCTTGCCAGAATGAATCCGCCGCCCGCAAGGCCAGGGTTCGCGCCACCGACTGCTTCAGCGACTGCAGCATCTGTGACAGGCAGCCTCGCTCCGGTTCGTTGACCAGAAGATGTACGTGCTCGGGCATCACGACGTAACCATACACGCACAGCCCGTAAGACTGGCGCACGCGTTCCAGTGACGATTCGAAACAATTACGCGAATGCGGAGTCGCGAAGTTTGGACGGCGTCGATAGCAACTGAAGGTCAGGAAATGCAGCTGTCCGGATTCCTGAAAGTGTTTGAGTCCCCAGGGCATAGGGTAAGCTTAGTTGCCGATGAAAAAACTGTCTGTGACAACTGAACATCCCCGCCCAAGCGGAGCTTGAACGGGGCACCCTGTGGAGTGGGGTAGAGGGTTAGGTTGGGCCAGCCCCCGACGTCGATAGCAACTGAAGGTCAGGAAATGCAGCTGTCCGGATTCCTGAAAGTGTTTGAGTCCCCAGGGCATAGGACGAGCTTAGTTGGCAATGGCGAAAGTTTCTGTGACGGATGAACATCCCCGCCCAAGCGGAGCTTGAACGGGGCACCCTGTGGAGCAGTTTAGAGGTTTAGGTTGGGCCAGCCCCCTCGGGATCACTATCAAATTGAAGTTTTCGCGAAAATTTGGTTAGGAATGCTATACTTGAAGTGAACCTAAATAACAAAAGAAGGCGTGGCCCAGCGGCCGCGCCTTTTTTGTTGCGCGAGACATATTTCGCGGGGTGTATTTAGCGACACATACTCGGCAACGCATACTTAGCAACGCATATTTGGCAACACATACTTGGCAACACAGGGAGACACCGTGAAAACTTCCGGCATGAACATCCGCAACGACAAAAAGCGCGGCCACTTTGCCGAGCTTCGATTTATGGCCAAGGCCGCCGAACTCGGCTTCCAATTGAACATGCCCTTAGGCGACACCGCCCAATACGACGTCGTTATCGATCTGGGCGGGCGTTTCGTTAGGGTGCAGGTCAAATCCACCATGTTCGAGGCCAGCAACTTGAAGCCCGGCAACTTCGTCGCCAGCCTGGTCCATGCCTGCGGCCTCAATCACCGCTACCAGCAAACCGACTTCGACTACCTCGCCGTTTACTGCATTCCAAGAGACATCTGGTACATCATCCCGTGGGCTGTGGCCTCCTGTAAACAGTCCATCTGCGTGTGTCCGGGCGACAAACAAAACAAGTGGGAGCACTACCGGGAAGCCTGGTATCTGCTCCACCACCGCGCTCCTGCGCCACTTTTGAAGCGCGGCCGCATCGACCTCTACGGCATCATCGAAGATTACGTCCCGCCGCCCAGAGTGCGAAGGCAAAAAGTAAGAATGCGCCGCGTCGATCGTTCCCTCTTAGCCAATGGTACCTCTAAGAGATTGTCGTCCCGGGGAAAGTGAGAGTCTGGAGGCATGGGCGACCCGGTTCCTAACCTCTAGTCGTATTTCTGATTTGTATTGACTCGAACATGTAGGCGATTTCGCCAATGAATCGTAGCGCAGTTTGGGCTCCGTCGCGGCGCGGGTGATCGTGTACAATTCTGGCGACTCGAATTACAGAGTCTGGCAAACATCTCATCGCGATTCCATAAAATCGACAAAATCCAGGAGCTTGAAATGAAGAAATCGTTAGTTGCAGCGTTGGCACTCAGTGGAGCGGTATTGCTGGGCCACGTTTCCGCGGTTGCCCAGGCGAGCGGCACGGCCGCGAGCACGCCTCAGAGTTCCCAGAACTCCATGAGCCAGGACATCGATCTGCTGCGCAAGGATATTCGCTCGCAGAAGAAGCAGCTCATTGCGGCCAACATGCCGCTCACCGACACCGAGGCCCAGAAATTCTGGCCGGTCTACGATCAATACACGGCCGAGCTGGTGAAGATCAACAATGACAAGTACGCTCTGATCCAGGAATACGCGCAGAGTTACGGAAACATGACCGATGCGCAGGCAGACAATTGGTCCGGACGCATCCTGAAGGTCGATGCAGACGTGACCGCATTGCGACAGAAATACTGGACAAACTTTCGCGGTGTGCTTCCGGCAAAGAAGGCCGCGCTATACGAGCAGATCGAGCGTAGAGCGCAATTGCTGATCGACGTGCAGCTGGCTTCACAAATTCCGCTGCTTCAGCCGTAACAATCCCCTGAACTCATCCCGAGCCGGGCGAATGCAAGCCCGGCTCACTCGTAATTTCTTACGGCGGTCGTACGGCCGACAAACCTGAGTGTGCCCTGCAAAAATGTCATTTGTGCTAGTAATGCCTTCATGGTATATAATTGTCATTGTAGCGACCAGATGACACTCAAACAAGAAACTCGGACTCGCGTCAATGAAAACGGAAGAGTCGTGATCCCGGTTGCGTTCCGTAAAGCGATGGGGATCAAGGTTGGCGATGAAGTGGTGTTGCGGATGGAAGATAACGAGCTGCGCATCTTGACCCTGAAGCGTCGCATCGAACGGGCTCAGCGCCTTGTGCGACAGCATGTGAAACCAGGTACCTCGCTAGTGGACGAGCTGCTTGCAGAACGGCGCGAGGCAGCAAAACGTGAGTAGGATTGTGTTGGATGCTTCAGCGGTGCTGGCCATTCTCAATGAAGAGTCCGGAGCAGAAAAGTTGACCCCCCGGCTTTTGAGTGGTGCGACAATCAGCAACGTGAATCTAGCGGAGGTGCAAGGCAAACTTGTGAGCCGCGGATTGGATCCAGACGACGCCTGGGATGCTGCCTTCGGTTTGGTACGTGAACCCGAGGCTTTTACAAAAGAGCAGGCGAGAATCGCCGGTGACCTTGTAGCCCAGACTAGTCCACTCGGGCTGTCGCTCGGGGATCGGGCTTGTCTGGCTTTGGGAATTGCCCTTGGGGTTCCTGTCTACACGGCTGATCGATCGTGGAAAGCTCTTCGTCTCGGTATTCCCATACACAACATTCGCTAGCCTCTTCACGACTCCGCTGGCCAGCATCATAATATTGAAGGCAATGAGAACAATGACGCGAACTCGCCTTGGGCTGGTGCTGTTAGCAGTGACTTGCGGATTGATTGTCTCCAGTGCTTCCGCCCAGCAACTGGCCAAGCGCCTCATCCTCAAGGACGGTTCCTACCAGCTCGCGACTAAGTGGGAGGTCAAAGGCGATCGGGTACGCTACCTGAGCGCCGAGCGCAACGAATGGGAAGAGTTGCCGAACTCATTAGTGGATTGGCCAGCCACTGACAAGTTTGAAAAAGATCGTGCCGCCGGTGCTCCGGCGCCGGAAGCGGTCGAGATCGACAAGGAAGCCGAGGCTGAACGCCGCGCCGAGGAGGCCAAAACTCCCCAGGTCGCACCTGGGCTGCACCTGCCTGACGCGGGCGGGATGTATCTACTCGATACTTTTCAGACTCGGCCGCAACTCGTCATGATGCAGCAGAACGGTGGAGAAGTTAACCGGAACACGAAAACCAACATCCTGCGCTCTGCCATCAATCCGATGGCCGGCGGCAAGCAGACCATTGAGCTCGAAGGCCTGCACGCCAGCGTTCAGGCGCATGCCACTCTGCCTACCATCTACATCAACGTCGAAGAAGATCAGGGTTCGAACTCGAGCGCATCGCAGGGACCGCAGCAACCGCAGCAGCCTTGGGATCGTTACCACATTGTTCGGGCCGAGTCGAAGAAAGACAAGCGGATCATTGGAAGCATTAAGATCAGTCCACTGGGCAAGGCGAATCAGGAGCAGAACGTGGTTCCCACCAATTCGCAGAAGCTAAATGGCGGATGGGTCAAAGTCACGCCCCTGACGGCTCTTGAACCCGGAGAATACGCCGTCGTCGAGATGCTGGGCAAAGATGGAATGAACACCTTCGTTTGGGATTTCGGAATAAATCCAGCGGCTCCGGCGAATGCAATTGTCCTGCAACCCGAACCAGCGAGTCTTCCGTCGAAGCCGTAAGAAGCGGGCCCGGCGATTATTTCTCCTAGCCCATTTTGCTGGTCGGCAATGCCGCGGCTTCTTCCTGAATTCTATTCCACGCATTCTCGACGTGCCGCGCCCCGGTGTTCGTCTGGCCAACGCAGAGACGCAACGCCATGCGATTGTTAAGACGCGTGTGAGTGAGATAGAGATCACCGCTTCGGTTCAGGCGATCCATGAGAGTTTGATTTATTTCATCGCCGCCTTTGTGACGGAAGCACACCAGGTTCAGGGGCGCGGGCGCTGCCAGTTCAAAGCGGGCATCGTTCTTTATCCAACCCACGAACTGTTGCGCGAGTTCGACGTGTCGTCGAATGTGATACTGCAAACCTTCGACGCCATAGTGACGGATCACAAACCAGAGTTTCAGCGAGCGGAAGCGTCGTCCAAGCGGAACTTGCCAGTCGCGATAGTCAATCACCGCGCCTGATTCCGTGGCCTTGTTGCGCAAATATTCCGGCAGAATGCTCAGAGTTTGAATCAGCGCCTTGCGATCGGCGACGTAGAAGCAGTTGCAGTCGAAGTTGGTGAACATCCACTTGTGGGGATTGAAAGTGTAACTGTCGGCGAGTTCGACGCCACGGTGCGTGTGGCGGAACTCGGGGCAGAGCGCGGCCGTTCCGGACATGGCTGCATCGACGTGAAACCATACATTATTTTCGCGACAGATGCGTCCAATTTCAGGAAGCGGGTCGATTGCATTCGAGGATGTTGTGCCAATCGTGGCACAAACGAAACAGGGGACGAGACCGGCACGGCGATCCTGCTCAATTTGCCTCGCGAGCGCATCCGCGCGCATGGCGAAATTCTCATCGACATCAATAAGTCTTAACTGATCGAGGCCGAGCCCCGCGATTTGAACGTCCTTTTCGATGGAAGAGTGCGCCTGCGACGAAGTGTATGCGACTAACTTTCCATCGCAACCGCGTTTGTTGCTGACAAAATTCGTGGCCCGCTCGCGCGCGGCCAGCAAGGCACAAAGAGATGCGCTTGAGGCCGTGTCCTGGATTACGCCGCCGCCAGTGCTGCTCGAAAGAAACTTCTGTGGGAGATCGAGCATTTCGACCAGCCAGTCTAGAACGTGGGTCTCAAGTTCCGTGCATGCCGGACTGGTCGCCCAAAGCATTCCTTGCACGCCCAATCCGGAGGAAAGCAAGTCACCAAGAATCGCCGGGGGCGAGGCATTGGCAGGGAAGAACGCGAAGAAATTTGGCGATTGCCAGTGGGTGACGCCGGGGAGAATCAGCTTTTCGACGTCTCCGAGGATCGCGGCGAAAGACTCGCCCTTCGCGGGAGGAGTTTCCGGCAACGAAGCTCGAACCTGCCCAGGCTCCGCACGCGATAACACGGGATACGATTCAATCCGTCCGTAGTAGTTGGCGATCCAGTCCACGACCGCGTGACCATGCTTGCGGAACTCCTCGGGAGTCATGTGAAAGGTTTTTTCGTCAGGCATCGAGTCTTCTAGTTTCCTTTGTGTATCTTAGTGTCCTCTGTGGTTTGAGTCTTGCGCCTTTAAGCCAGCTGTCCGTAATAAACGCGCGTGTCGTAATCGAATGAAACCTTTCCATTCACTTGTTGGCCATCAAAAATGCGGCGCAGCTCGCGCAGCATCGGATCGTACTTCGGGCTATCCTTTTGCGGAGCGTAAGAAGAAGATAGCAGCCGCCCCTCGAGTCCGGCGTAGTCGAATGTCTGCTTGTACTCGAACGCACGCGTGTGGAAAGACGGACCGAAAAAACCTTCAATCGCTAGCGTCATCCCCTGCTGGCGCACATCTTCGTAGTCTGTCCCGTAGGTGCGCAGCAGTTGCTCGTATTGGCGGAGAAACTCCGTCGAGTCCATACGGCGATCGTTCCATAGAAGCACAAGCGATCCGCCCGGTTTAAGTATCCGGACAAACTCTCGACGAGCTTTTTCGCAATCAAACCAATGCGCCGCCTGGGCTGCGGTCACAGTATCTATGCTGTGATCAGCGAGCGTAGTTGCCTCAGCCGTTCCCGTAACGCTGGTGAAACCCGAATAGCCCGCCAGGAATTCTTCTCCGGCCCGGCGCATATCGGCATTCGGCTCGACGCCAAAAACACGATTGCCGTTATCGAGCAGCATCCGCGCAAAAATCCCCGTGCCGAAGGCAATGTCAGCGATTACGGCGCCAGACGTGAGACCGCAGGCTTCCTTCAAAAGCTCGACAACCTCACGAGGGTATCCGGGACGGTAGCGCACATAATTCTCAACCCGTGAGGAAAAGCGTTGCGTAGCATCTGTGACTGGCATGCAAACAGTTTATCGCTTTCGGCAGGTCGAAGCCGCGCTTGCGATGAAGACGGACGATACTCTTGTGCTGAATGTCTCCTACCGGTCAAGGTTCTTCAGCAGGTCGGTTTAATGGGCGCAAGTGGCCGAAAAGCAAGTGCACGGGGTTTCACGTCTTGACCAAGAAAAAAGCCGTCAGGGCGATCGCCTGACGGCTGATAGCTGATAGCGAAAGGCTCTTACCGCGCGCTCTTGGCTGCCTCAATCGCATCGCGCAGTTCATGTTCGGCTCTGCGAAGATCCTCTTCAGCCTTGGCGCCGTGTCCGGCCATATCGTAGTGGTTGGCTGCCCGGGCGGTTTCCATCTCGTGGATGGACTCTTGCACATGGTCATGCACTGCTTCCAAGTCGTGCCAGTCATGAACCCTGTCGGCAACCGCAACTCCGGCAACAAACGACAGACAGGTGGAAAGAACAGCAATCGCAACGGGTTTCTTCATAAAGGATTTCCTCCCAAAGTTTGCATTAGTCTCAACACGCCCAGATAGCTGTCATCCTCGCCGAGCACTTGCCTCCAGTCAAAATGAAGTAAGTGAATGCACTTTGGTAACGTCGCCTGGGCTCCGAGGGCAATTCTTTGGCGGGTTTGGCGACGACGCCGGGGTCGGCTTTCGTTGACTTGCCGGTTTCAAACACGTAGGATTTTGCTCCAGTGATCGGCCGAACCATTTCGCATTACCGCATTCTCGAAAAGCTCGGCGGTGGCGGGATGGGCGTCGTGTACAAGGCCGAGGACACTACTCTTCGCCGCTTTGTCGCCTTGAAATTCCTACCCGAAGATCTGGCGAAAGATCGTCAGGCGCTGGACCGATTCCAGCGGGAGGCACAGTCCGCCTCAGCTTTAAACCATCCCAACATTTGCACCATCTACGAAATCGGACAGCACGACGGCCAGCACTTCATTGCCATGGAGTTTCTCGATGGCCAGACCTTGAAACACACGATTATCGGCCGGCCCTGGGAAGTCGATCAGTTGCTGGAAGTCGGCATTTCGGTCGCCGATGCTCTCGACAACGCTCACAGCGAAGGCATCATCCACCGTGATATCAAGCCGGCAAACATTTTCATCACCAAGCGCGGGTTAGCGAAAGTACTGGACTTCGGTCTGGCGAAAGTGGTCGCCCGCAAGAGCGATGTGACCGAAGCCAGCGCCACTGCATTTAGCGACCCGCATCTCACCAGCCCAGGCAGCACGCTGGGAACGGTGGCGTACATGTCGCCCGAGCAGGCTCGGGCGAAAGAACTGGATGCTCGCACGGATCTGTTTTCTTTTGGGGTGGTTCTTTACGAAATGGCTACGGGCACGCTTCCGTTTAGGGGCGACAGTACGGCGGCGATATTCGAATCGATTCTGCGCAAGGCACCCGTGCCTCCGGTGCGGCTCAACCCGGATCTTCCGCCGAAGCTCGAGGAGATTATCAGCAAGGCTCTAGAAAAAGATCGCAACCTCCGCTACCAACACGCCGCCGATATGCGGGCTGATCTTCAGAGGTTGAAACGGGATACAGAATCGGGCAGGAGTGCGGTTGTTGAAGACGAGCCGCAGCCTTCCGGGTTCTCGATGGCGTCTGCTACTGCCGTGCCGCGCACCGAGATTGGATCTGCGCCGGTTGCTGCAAGAGCCTCTGGGTCGGCTTCACGCGCAGCTGTTTCCGGACCATCCGGTGAAGCTGCCGCAGCGGTGACTCCGGTTCAGCCAAGCAAGAAGGCGTGGTTCATTGCGTCGGCGGCCGCGGCGCTGGTGATTGCCGCTATCGGAGGTTTGTGGTTTTTGCGCGGACGCGTTGCCCATCCGGCAGGAAACGCCGCGCACAAAGCGATCGCGGTTCTGTATTTCTCCAATCTCTCGCAGGATCAATCACTCAACTGGCTCGACAACGGCCTCACCGACATGTTGACGACGAATCTGGCCCAGGTGAAGGGGTTGGACGTGCTTTCGACCGAGCGAGTGATGAGCGCGGTGCAGCGCGCGAGCAAAGATGGCAAGTCGATGGATCCAGCGCAAGCGCAGAATGTCGCGCGCGATGCGGGCGCCGATGCCTATATCACAGGCGCGTTGTTGAAGATCGGCCCCACGCAACTGCGGCTTGACGTCCGGGCGCAGGATACGAGCACGGGGCAGATTCTGTTCTCGGACAAGCTGGAAGGGCAGGATGTCCAGAGCATCTTCGGCATGGTGGACCGGCTCACGGCGAATATTGCCGGCAATTTTCTACCGCCGTCCCAGGTGCCACAAAAAGCTCCGGAGATCGAGCAGGCGTCCACCTCGAACGTGGAGGCTTATCGGCATTATCAGTTGGGGATTGACTATGCCCGCCGCTTTCTGACTCCTGACGCCATCCGGGAACTGGAAGAAGCGGTTCGCCTGGATCCGCAATTTGGCCTGGCATACTTGCGCTTGTCCGATCAGTATTACTTCTTGGGCGATGCGCGTCGGGGCACGGAGACGGCGGCGAAAGTAGAGCCCTTGCAATCGCGCCTGCCGCGTTATGAGCAACTTTCTTTGCGGGTGTTCAAAGCCGCGCGATCGCAGGATCCGGAGGCGGAGCAGGCGGCTCGCGAAGCACTCGTGTCGGAGTTTCCCCGCGCCACGGATGACCGCGGAATACTGGGGGCGTTTCTGTCGGGCATTGGGAAAATGGACCAGGCCAACCAGGTGTTCCAGCAGGGGCTGGCGCTCGATCCGAAGAGTGAAGAACTGCTGAACTTTCAATCTTACGAACTGGCGCATGCGGGCGACTTTGCCGGCGCATTGGCGGCCAATGATGCCTACATGGCGGTTCGTCCAGGCGACCCCAATCCGTTCGATAGCCGCGGTGACATCCTTTTCATTGCTGGCCGGGACGACGAAGCCATTGCAGCTTACCGCAAAGTGCTTGAACTGAAGCCAGACTTCAGCGACTATGGCGAATATCTCAAACTGGCGATCGTTTACACCGACCAGAAAAAGCCCGATGTCGCCAGCGCATCCTTCCAACAGTATGCGCAACGCTCATCGCCTCTCTCTCGCCTGTATGTTCCGGGATTTCAGGCTCAGTTCAAACAGAGCGCCGGAGACTTCGAAGGTGCGATCGCCAGTTACCGCGAGGCAGTACTGCAAATGGCTAAGGCAAAGCAAGGTGAGGCGGCGGGTACGTTCCTGCAACCGTACGCAGTGTTGTCGCTTTTGCTGGGGGAGAATTCTTCGGCGCTCTCCTTTATCCAGCAACAAAAACTGGATGATGAGCAGTTGCCGATGGTGGCATTCCTGCAGATCATGGCAGGGAACTCGTCTGCTGCGCAGCAAAGTTTGCAAAAGTATGGGTCGAGCCATCCCTGGATCGCACCGCGAGCGATTGAAATCGATCAGGCTTTCGCCGACATGACTCTGGCTGTCCACAGTGGGGATGGGCAAGCGGCTTTGAGTCACGCAGCCAGGATTCCCAATTTTCAGGATCCTTATCTCTTATACCTTAAGGCTCGCGCCCACCTGCTTACCAACGACTTCGCTTCGGCAGAGAATGAGTTTCGCACCGGTTTGCGAATGGGGCGGAGCTTGGAAAATGGCGGAGTCATGACCAGACGTTTCCCTGCTCTTGAGATGCTGTCCCACTATTATCTCGGCCAACTCTATGAGCGCTCCGGCAAGCGCGATCAGGCGATCAATGAATATCAGGAATTCATCTCGGACTTCCCGGCTTCGCAATCCCGGCTCGCCCAGGTCGGTGACGCGCGCGCTGCTCTCAAGCGGCTGATGCAGTGAGTCTGTGGTTGTGTGATTTTTCGACGCGAGAACCACGAAAAATATTTTGTGCGAAGGTCAGTTCGCGATACCCTCTTGTGGGGCATATCTGCCCGCGTGAGGCGCTACATGCTGCGAATCCGTCTAGCGATAGGTTATTTGTTTGTGGCCGCGTGCCTGGTTTCTGGAGCCAGCTTGGCCGAAGACGCCCAACCCGTGCGTCTGGGTGTAACGGTGCTTGGCAGCGCGAGTGGAATTACGGGCGTAGCCGGGCGCGATCGGCTGGTAAAGGCTTTTAGTAAGCAGAAGAAATCTAACGTCCAGGCAGTGCCGATCGAAGCCACTGGGGAGCAGGTATCGGCCGAGGCACGTCAGAAAGATTGCGTCTTCGTACTGTTCACCACTTTGACGGAAGCGCACAACGAAGGGGGCGCGTCCGGTAAGCCAGGACAGACCACCAACATCCCGGAGTACCACACGACGGTGGAGTACAAGTTGTACCGGGTTTCGGACTCCAGCATAGCTGCGACCGGTTCAGCCATTGCGCAAGATATCGGTTCGGTTGGCGAAGTTGTGCAGCAGGCCCTGGATCACGTCGCGCCTAAGGTTGTTGCCGACATTAAGAACCTGGGGACGCCGAAGTAGATCAGACGAGCGAGTCCGCGGGGATAAGAACCCAGTCGCCGGTTCGCGGTTCCCAGTTCTCAGTTTTCCAAAAATTAGCTAATTCTTTTCTCATGCGGGTTTTTGGCCTGGGCATTACAATTACGCTCCAACGCGTGGAACCACCCGAGGAGCGAAAATGGCAGAGGCGAACAAACCGTCGCAGACCGAATGGGATCAGATTGCCGAGAGTCAGCAATTCAAAGACTTGATGGCGACCAAGAAGATTTTCATCCTGCCCGCATTTGTGTTCTTCGTCGTCTACTACTTTGCCCTGCCAGTGCTCGTCGGCTACGCTCCGCAGTTTATGTCTACCAGGGTGTTTGGCGTGTTGAACCTCGCCTATCTGTTTGCCCTTTCGCAATTTTTCGTTGCCTGGCTCATTGCGGGCCTATACGTGAGAGCCGCAGCAAACTTTGACCGGCTGGCGAAAGACATTGTTGGCAAGGCCGAGAATGGCAAAGGAAACAAGTAGGTTATGGCGAATATTTCTCTTGTCATGTTCCTGCTGTTCATCGCTATCACTTTAGGGATTACCTACTGGGCTTCGAAGCGGTCGGCCGGATCCAGCGCATATTTCGCGGCCAGCCGCCAGATTAAAGGCTGGCAGAACGGGATTGCCGTGGCAGGCGACTACATGAGCGCCGCATCATTCCTGGGAATTGCCGGCATCATCGCTTTTCAGGGCTACGACGGTTTTTTGTTTTCCGTGGGCTGGCTGGTGGCTTACCTGACGGTCTTGTTGGTCATTGCAGAGCCCCTGCGCAATGCAGGCAAGTACACCATGGCGGACGTCCTCGCGTATCGGCTAAACCCGCGACCAGTGCGGGCGATGGCCTCGATCAGCACATTGACCGTCAGCACCTTTTACATGATCGCTCAAATGGTAGGTGCGGGCGCGCTGGTCAAGCTCTTGCTTGGTGGGTACGTTACTTACAACAAGGCAGTGATCGGCGTTGGCATTTTGATGATCGTTTACGTGGTCTTTGGCGGCATGCTGGCCACGACGTGGGTGCAGATCGTCAAAGCGATTCTGCTGATGTCTGGAACCATTCTGCTGAGCATTCTGGTGATGGCTCACTTTCATTTCAGCTTCGTCGATTTTTTCGGAGCCATCGGGCACGTGACTTACCACGACGCGAAAGGGCAGGAGGTGGTCAAAGACTTTCTGCAGCCGGGTCTTCGTTATAAACCGCCCTACGGGCCGCTGGATTTGATTTCGCTAGGTCTCGCACTGATTTTTGGCACAGCCGGCCTGCCCCACATCCTGGTGCGTTTCTATACCGTGCCGGATGCTAAGACAGCGCGTCACAGCGTGGTTTGGGCGATGGCGCTGATTGGCAGCTTCTACATTATGACGACATTTCTCGGCTTTGGCGCAGCGACGGTCGTGGGCCCCGATTACATCAAGACTCACGGGGGAACAAACATGAGCGCTCCGCTCCTTGCCCAGGCCCTGGCGGGAAACATTTTCTTCGCGTTCATTTCGGCGATCGCATTCGCCACCATACTCGCCGTGGTCGCGGGTCTCACGATCAGCGCGACCACATCTTTTTCCCATGACCTTTGGACCAACGTTATTCACAACGGAGTCGAGCGTAAGCCGGGTGAGGAAGTTTTGGTGGCGCGTATCTCGGCGTTCGTGGTCGGTGCCGTAGCTATTATGATCGCTATAGTTCTGGGACCGACGGCCAATGTGGCTTTCCTTGTGGCCCTTGCGTTTGCAGTAGCCGCGTCCGCAAATCTGCCAGTGATCGTGTTTTCGATTTTCTGGCGTCGCTTCAACACCGCTGGAGCGGTCACGGGACTTGCAGTGGGCTTGCTGGCCTCGATCGGGCTCATCATTGTCAGCCCCAGCATGATGGCGATCGATCCGCCAACAGTGACTGGAACGGCTCGGCATCTGATCCAGGCGAAGGCACTTTTTCCTTTGGAGAACCCCGGCATCCTGAGCATTCCGCTGGGCTTTCTGGGAGCGATATTCGGCACTTTGTTGAGTCATGAACCGAGTTCCCAGCACAAATTCAACGAGTTGCTGGTCCGCTCAAATACCGGGCTGGGTGCGGAGAAAGCTGGCGCTCACTAGATGTCTGGTAACTATTCGGGTCATCCGTACATACGGATAGAGAAATAGGCCTTCACTGCGAGAGTGCAACTATTTGCACTTTTCCTCTCTCGACGCAACAGACGAGCGCTTGAAAAATGGCTACCAGCGCGGAGTCTGCAGAGCCTCGATTGTTGAAATCCACCAATAACCATTGACTATCGTCGCGCGAGCAGGTAGGATCGCAGCGTTCCTGATTCCCCCCAGGATCGGAGTCTGTCGAGGATAGTCAATCTCAGACTCTCAAGCCTTATCCCAGGTTTCGTTCCGAATCTTAGTCGCCAAGTTCCCAGGAGGGAATCCTATGACTGCAAATCATCGCGTGTTGCCAATGGAACCGAGAGAAACACAAACCGCCTTGTACATGAAGAGAGTGATGTTTGCTGCCCTCTCTTGTACCTTACTCTTGCTGTTCTCAGCCCCCGCGATGGCGCAAGACATATGCCAGGGAGCGGGAGCCCCGTTTCCCTGCGGCGTGACCATCACCATAACGGGTACGTCAGGAAATCTCATCGCTACATTCGGCGGATCCGGAATACCGTACGACGGCGACGAAGATCAGATGGTCGGAATCCAAAATTCGTCCGGTGTCCCCGTGGGCGCCATCATTCTGAGCGCGCCGCCCGTCGATAGTAATCCACCCTACACTAGCAATCTGTTCGCTTTTGATGGCGATGGAGCCTGCACCATCTCGCGGCAATGTAACTATGGGCCGACCGGCTATGAAGGCCCGGACAACAGCTTCGTCGGAATGAGCCCTGACCTCACGACAGGGAAGGTGCTGTTCACGGTTCCACTCGCGACGGGTGGGACCACCTGGTTTTCTTTGGAGAACGCGCCTAACGCCGTGGCTGCGATCGGCGAGAGCAAGCCGCTGATCGCGGGCTCGACGACGGTATTCCCGTTTGGCCCATTCACCTGTAATGGCGGTGACAATGGCATCGTTTGCACTGAAACCGCCGTGGCGGGCGATGACCTTCAGGTCGCGCCCCGAAACAGTGCCCCCAACGACACGCTCACAGTCACAGCAGTACCAGTGCCCGCGGGGCCGTTGTCATTGGACAACTGGGGCACGAACTATTTTGGAATAGAAGGGCCCCTATCGCCCGAGCCACCTTCGGGACAGCAAAGGTTCAGCGCGACTAACTATTCGAACCTGGCTTGCGTACCCTACTCTGATTTCAGTTCCTCGTTTAACCCTGGTTGCGTCGAACTCGAACTGGACTGCCCTGCGGCGGACACCGACGGCTGCCAATTCGTTTATACGGCGACCGCGGACTTCAACATAGATAAACTCAGTCTCCCGAACGGCATCGGTGGCGCGCACTTCCTGGGACAGCATGACGGCAACCCGGCTGGATACAACGGCCAGTGTCCGACGACCGGCTTCAATGTCGATATCATTGAGTCGTACACAGCAACGAACCCGGATCCAATAACGGGAGGCGGTAGAGGGAACTCCTGTTTCGTGACTGCCTTCGACCCAACAGCCAACGTGGTTCCTCCGGGAACTACGGTTTCGACTTTCTTTGGGTTTGAATTCCCGGTGTCAGACACCAAAGTGAACCCAATTTTTGTGGGAATTCCGGTACCTCTTAGCTGGGACTTCCACAACAGTTCGGGCCAGCCAGTTACGAACCTCCACTTATGCCAAAACCCCAACGGCACGGGTTGCACCGCGCCCTGGATATATCTGTCATTGACGGCGTTGTCTTCGACCAGTGCCTGTCAGTCAGTCGCTGCGGCTTCGTCGCCACTGCCTTCCGTCTTCAATTCAGGTCTGCTGAATTTGGGAAGGGGGGAGTACAGTTTTATCTGGAACACTTTGACGAAAATAAAGGGGCTGTCCGGCTGTCAAGTCAGCGTAGTTGGGCAGTTTGACAATGGTCTAGTGGTAGCACCGGCAGTCTTCCAATACCACTAAAGGCCGGTTGGTTCGATTGGAAAAGGGGTGCAGGCTGCGGCCTGCACCCTTTTTATTGCGCGGCAAAAATCATCAGTGAAATAGCGGGCTTGCAACGCGATGGAAAGAATCTGGAGAGGTTGCGGAAGACTTAGATTTTGGGTGCTACAGCGCTTTGAGCACTGCGATAACAATCCTTCAAAGAATGAAGCTGCTTACGGTTA